>Ga0209162_1002133_pt1 | contig 17929 bp, 16 predicted proteins | sample YNPNPMetaG_FD_187121 | JGI IMG/M metagenome (GOLD analysis project Ga0209162, IMG submission 187121) | Anoxygenic and chlorotrophic microbial mat microbial communities from Yellowstone National Park, USA - YNP NP MetaG (SPAdes) (version 2) ... | reverse complement strand
CACAGCCAAAGACGAACTCGCCCCAGGGGGGATCCTGATCCCCGCAGCCACCCGCTCTGCCGCATGATAATGCTCCTCCACCAGCATCTTGTAACGCTCCTGCAGCCTCCGTTCCAACCGCGGAAGAGTAATCCGTCTCATACCACCTCCTATCAGATAAGGCCACTCCGTGTATGCGAATCACCTCCTTCCCTAGCTTGCCTAATTAGTCTATCCAAAAACCAGGAAATGTGTAGATACTAATGATGCCCGCTCGGAGGGGCACGCTCGTCGTGCCCGTGGAATCGGAATGGATTATCAAACATTGGGCAACGGACCTGACAAGCAGGTCCCTCCGAAAGGCGGACGCGACAAGCGCGTCCCTCCGAAAAGACTGTCGTGCCCGCCGAAGCTTTGGTGGAAGATGTCTCACACGTCAGTGATGGCCCTTAGGCGGTTTTCGGTCGCCTGGAAAAGTGAGGACTGGGCCGGCGTCCACAGGGCCAGGCTCAAGAATCGGCCATCCCAGCGGACCATGAGGTCATCCTTGATCCACCGACGGAGGATCTCCTTCAGACCCCTTGGGTTGATAGAATGACTACGGGCAAAAGCACTAAGGGTCTGCGGTGTCTGGGCGGTATCACAAAGGACGTAAAGCTCGGCCTCAAAGCCCCGCAGGCGGTGTTCTCGCATCGCCTGATGGCGTGTATCGAAGATGACTAATTCGTCTTGCGATTTCCAGTGCATCGTCAATTGGCCATGGAGCAAGCCGTCTTGCCAGCGCCGGACCCATTTGAGGAAAGACGCTAGGACGTGGTGTGGGATTTCCCAATCGGCGTCAAACTCGTAGTAATAAGCCAGGCGATTGAGGACGTCCTGGGGAAAGGGGAAGACATGGCGAAAGGCCCGCGAAGCACGGGGGTTCTTCATCCCGTATCGTTCTGGGTGTTCAAAGAAGGGAGAGAAGCGATCCATGCGTGCCCGACCAACGCCAAGCGGCGGAGGAAAATGAGGGATCTTCCTGATCAGCCGTGTCAGCTTGCGGTAAGTGTCCACTGTTTCCCAGGGAAAACCATAAAGGATGTTCCACTCGACGGCGATCCCGGCCTCGGCAAACCATTTGAGTGTCTGGAGGTTCTGATAACCACGAGCACCCTTGTTGAGGTTCCGGAGGATTTCCGAATCGAACGTTTCTATCCCCAGTTGTGCTGCCCGCAATCCCGCTCGGAGAAGTTGTTCAATCTGCGATCGTTTGAGATTGGTTTTCAGCTCACAAGCAAAGGTGAACGGCAACTGTGCCTTTTCCAGCTCCGGCAGGAGTGACCGAAAATAACGAAAATCCAGGATGTTGTCGGATGCACAGCCTTGATGGACGTCGTAACGCGCCACGAGATACTGCAACTCCTCGATGACACGTTGCGGCGATTTGCTGCGAAACCGGAGTGACTGACCATTTAAACCGCAAAACGCACAGTGGTGTTTTTCTCCCCACCAGCAACCCCGGGACATCTCGAAGAATAGCATCGGTGAAAACTCAGACCGCAAACGGCTGCTGCGGAAAGTGGCAAAATAGTCGTCAAAATCAGGGTAGGGCAAATCATCAAGATCGGTAACAAGGGCAGATTGCCCAATCTGGATCGTTGCCGACGGAATGCCGTCTTTAACGCTTGTCGCCGGAGCACAAACCTTGCCGTGCAGGTCGCTTGTCGTCGGTTGGGAAACAGTCAAATCCTTTCGCCCGACAACACCCGGCAGAACCGGCGGCATTCGGCCCTGGATAACGGCCTCGGCCAGCGCGGGAAACGTTTCATCAGCTTCACCCGGAAACACATAGTCGATTTGAGGAAATCGCTTGATAAGCTCCAGGCCCATCTCATCTTCGCAAGCCGCTCCCCCAAAGACGACAACCGCATTGGGTGCGGCCTCTTTGATTCGCCTGGCTAGCGCGAGAGATGCCAGCGTCTGCTGAAACGTTGTGGCAAATCCTACCACAGCGGCCCGTTCCCAGGGATAAGCGGCAAACGCAGTGTCCAAGAATGGCCGAATATGCTCGAAGATATCAAGATACTGCTGGTACTCCTCCTGACTAAGACCGGGATCCACAGGAAAAAGGACTTCCTCGTAGTAGCTCTGGTGATCACTTGGAAGCTGCCCGAAGCATGCCTCGGCAAAAAGGCGATCGCCTCCGAGGATGAAGGCATAATGATCGGCAATCCACTCATAGGTATCGTAGCCGATCTGCTCTGCCAGGTGAAAATTGAAATAAAGGGTACGGCAGGGTAAACCCCGCTTTTTCACCGCTGCCGAAAGCAGGCTGAGCCCCAGATTCGGCCAGCGAAGTTGGGCAAACGGCATATTGACTAAGACAATCTCATGGGCTTCGGACATGAATGCACAAATCTATGGCAAGTCTGCGAAAGACCTCGCAACGTGGGTAATACTTCTCAATCCCGGCAGCTTGCCAAATCCTGCAAAATAACGGACACCGTCATCATATCGAGGCGGTTTTCCTTTCAAACGAATTGGACTGAAAATCGATTCTCAGACAGTTGATTCTAGCCGTTGGGATACTGCCGACAATACTCATAGAGCGCAATTGCCGTTGCCGTGGCAACATTGTGGGCAAAGGGAAGGCCATAGACGGGAATTTCGACAACATCATCAAGAATCGCCAGGATCTCTTCCTCAATGCCAAGTCGCTCGTGCCCGACGACCAACACACAGCGGCGGGGAAAGGCAAACTCGTAAATCCATTTGGAATCGGTTGTCTGTTCAAGACCCACGAGCGGGAATCCCTCCGCTTTGAGTTTTTTCAATACCGGAAGCAAAGAACGATGAAATTCAATTTGCAGATCGGGACCGGTTTCGCGGGCGATCTCCGGCAGGATTCGGGCATTTCCGCAGCAGATCAGGCGGCGAATCCCGCAGCAACCGGCCGCCCGGACAATCCGAGAAAGATTAACATTGCTCTTCATCGGCGGGCAGGCCAGGACTAACTCCCGTGGTCGCTCCAGCGAGATCGGCTGTCGATGACGTTGCTGAACGAATCGGCTCATGAGAGAAATCACGTCGAGTTCGAGGTTGGATTGTCGTGCGATTCAGGACGGCTGGGCAATTGCCCCTGAGGTTCAGCCGCGTCAGGGGTCAGCACGTTTTTTCCCAGTCCTAACCAGGCAGAACCCTGGGTGATCCCCGCATCGACATAGCCCTTGATGCGTCGCAGGAGTCGCCGCGCCCAGGCGTACTCTAGCCCCAAGACGGCAAGCCCGATCGGAATGACCACGGTGGCTGGTCCGGGGGCAACGATCATAATGATCCCGATCAAGACCAGGGTTAAGCCGATCACTGTGACGGCAATCCTGCGTAACAACCGGATTCCTATTCGCAAAAGGATTCGGTCAAGCCACGTGAGGCTGGCTAGCAGCTCCTCCAGATGGGCTGCCGGTCCATTTTTCGGAGCAGCGTCTATTTTTGGTGGCTCTTTCCCCCCCAATCCAGCGTGAAGCGGTGTCCACATGGTGACTCGCCCTTTATTTACTTCCTATCACGGTTGGGCTATCGAGAATGTTCGCCCTCTCTCTTATCATGGTATCCAGTGATCGGTTCTTTCTAGCGGGGTAAATTCGCCATCCTCAAATTGATGAAAGGTCGCAGCCATGGATGTTCGCAACCTTGATCGCGTCCCGGCATTTATCACGAAAGACGGTTCTGAGATCCGCGAACTTCTGTCTTACAGGAATTCGTGCATCAGGAACCAGTCTTTGGCAGAAGCGAGACTTCCCCCCGGTGGCAGCACACAGGGACACCACCACGTGCGGACCGAGGAGATCTATTACATTCTGGAAGGGCGCGGAAAAATGCAGGTGGCAGACGAGACTCAGGAAGTTGGCCCAGGTGATGCGGTCGCGATCCCCCCTGGGGTTTATCACAAGATAACAAACATTGGGGATTGTGTCCTGCGATTCCTTTGCTGCTGCGCCCCATGCTATGAACACGGCGATACGGTCCTGAGAGAATGAGAAGAAGGTGGGGGCCGCGGCCCCGTTTGGTGTTTCCGCCTTGTTTGTAGCCTGGTCTTTCGCCTGTATGCGTCAGATTTTTTGGCGGGAAGGGGATTGCCGCGGACGCAATAAGCGCGTCCCTCTGAAAGCAAGATTCGGAGGGGCGTGCTTGTCACGCCCGCTCGGAGGGGCACGCTTGTCGTGCCCGCCGAAACGAAATGGATTATACAACGTTGCGCACTGGACCCGACAAGCAGGTCCCTCCGAGGGGGGCAGTCGGAGGGGCATGCCTGTCATGCCCGCAGAAGTGCGATGGATGATCAAAAGGATTCGGAGGGGCACGCTTGTCGTGCCCGCAGAAGTGAAATGGATAATCCAATATAGTGCGACGGACCTGACAAGCAGGTCCCTCCGAGAGGAAATTCGGAGGGAGGCATTCGTCCGACTCACCACAACTGTCCCTGTCCCAGTGTTTGGCTATGCTAGATAAAATGGCGTGAATTGTGCCCAGGGCGTTCGGGCGAGTCCTAATGGAAACTGCATTTCTGCTGCCAAAAAAGCCTGTGAATCATGATCTTAATCGCAGCATCCCGGGGTCCAGCATGAAAGACATTCTTGGCTCGAAAAGACCGGGGCGCTCGCTCCGCGCGGAAATTCTCTTAGATGGTAAGGACTGGTCTTGGACATTAAGCGAAACGGCACCACTCTTCGGTGAAGACTGGATGACACGTGTGACGTATGAAGGCGACGAGTTAACCCCCACATCCGCCTGGAGAGAGGTCTGCCGATTCGATGACCGGCAGGTCCACCATCGAGAATATGAACGGCGGTTGACCGCAGGCGTTCGCCATCAGCGGCAGGTGACGCTTTGTCCCCTGGACAACGTAATCGTCCTTGCCGAGGCATTTCTTTCTCCACGATCCAGAACATGGGAGTACGAATCGCGGCTGGAACTTGCGTCTGGAGTCCGCCTTGATCCTGCCGTTGAAACCCAAGAATTTGGATTGATTGTGGGGACATCCCGCGGGCTGATCCTCCCGTTGGCCCTACCAGAATGGAAAACTGCAGGCCAAACATCGGGCCTCGTTCACGAGGAAAACCACCTCGTTGCTAGATATAAGTTCGTGGGTCGAAGCTTCTTTTTCCCGCTGTGTCTCGTTCTCTCTAAAAGGGACAAAGAATCTGTAGATCAAACCCAATCCCCGCGTCACTCGGTGCATGATCAAACACCGCTTTTCACCTGGCGGCAACTGACTGTGAGCGAGTGTCTCCGCAGAGTCGCACCGGACGAGGCCGTTGGATTTCGCATGCAAGTCGAGCATCGGCAATGGCTGCTGTATCGGTCGCTCACCCGACCGGCCAACCGCGCGGTCCTAGGGCACAATTTGATCAGTGAATCACTTTTCGCCCGGTTCATCGCGCAGGGCCGGGTTATCCCGTTGGTCGAGGTCGAACTCGACGAGGAGGCGGATTCAGATAATGGTGCGGCGGATGATGATCGTGGGAAATGATTATTCACCCGTTGCCAGTGTGCCCTGTCCCACCGGTTGATAGAGGAACGAATCCCAGTATGCCCGATCAACCTGATAATAATCGACAGGGTCGTTTGGGCCGAGGTCCTTGGGGATGAAGCCGAATCGCTGCATTTCCCGGATGTAATGCTGATTGGGACGGAATCCTGGCATGTCGAAGCGTTTGCCCTCCTGCAATTGTTGATGGGCAGCCTGGATAGCGGCCAGTGTCTTCTTGTACAGCGGGTCATCGGTATTGGCAAAGATCGGCTTTCCACACAGCTCTAATCCGCCCGCCGTTTTCGCCAATGGGGCCAGGAGAATATAAGATTTTTCAGGGCGATCGAGGTTGCTGAGTGGCTCAGTTGCACCCGGAAATGCTCCTCGAAAGATCAAAGATTTCTTGGGGCCTTCCTCCGTTTGGATCTCTCCCATGTGGCAACTTCCGCACCTTTGTCCGAGTTCACCCCATGGCAGGTGAACGGAGTAAAAGCCGCAGCCAAGAGCAGCGTATGTGCCAGGATAGCAGGCACTGGTTTCGATCCAGAGGCGAACGGTTTTCACCTCCAGGGGGCTGAGCTTAGCCCCATAATGACTACCGTCGATGAGTTTCATCAATCGGCTGGCGGCACTCCCGTAGCTGTATGGAGGGCGATTTCCACGGGGTTCGTTGCGGCCGTCGGAAACCAGATCGCGGATGCGGATGGTCCAGTAACTCATCGAATAGCGGGACGTGTGATCGCCCGTCAGATCAACGTTTCCCTCGCGGCGATCCGGCTGGTGACAGGCCACACAGTGACGATCCAGGATCGGTTGAATATCGCGGGGAAAATCCAGGACCTTCGGCACATCGTTGATCGGTTGGATCTTGTCGGGAGCATGACGGAGGGCCAGCAAGTCGGTGCTCACCGTATGGGGCGCGTGTGTCCGCACCTCGTGACATCCGACGCAACTGGTCACTTCTCCCGGTTGGAGCGTGACAAAACTGTGCATGCGCTTGATCGCAATATCATTTTCATCCAGGGCCACGAAAAAGAGCGACTGTAAGGCGGGGACCTCAAAATTGGCCGACCCGTCCGGTTCGACGGGAACTTCGCCGACAATTTCGGCAAGGGTGAAGGACCCACCAATCGTCAACGGCTCCATTCCACCGGAGAAATTGACCGGCTTGGGAAGTTGCTTAAGGACGAGGAGTTTCTTGACGGCGCCGCGTGGCACGCCCTCCATATTCCGTCCGCGATAGATGTCTTCCAGCACAAGAGTCCCCGTCGGCTTGGTCAGATCGACACGCGGCGGAATGACTCTCTCCCGAGGGCGTGGCATGATAGGTCTCGGCTCGTGGCATTGGAATTGCTTCTGCTCCTCGGGCGACAATTGATAGATCAGCTCCGCGTTGCCCTCTCCATCCATCACAAACAGCCCACGGGGATGGGCGACCAAGAAACAGTCTTCACTGAGGGCATAAGGGTCCTTCCAATTCCGCTCTTTTCCCAAAATCTTGACGGCGTCCTGACGGTCCGGGCCAAGGCTTGGATCAACCACAGCGACTGGCCCTAAATGTTCTGGGCGACCGTGACCGGGTGACCACGAGACCACAACCTTGTTGGTATTTGGTATCGGTTTGGCGTCCAGCATGGCAACGCCACCATACATATTCCCAAAAAAGACGGTCTGAAATGTCCCGTCCGGGTTCATTGTCCACAGATGATGAAAGTGGACCTGGCTCCGATCAACATATTCCCATCGCATGTAAAGGACGCGACCATCGGGAAGCATCCAGGGGGTATTATCGTGATCGTTGTTGCTGGAAATAGGGCGAATGTTCCTGCCGTCGGCATCACAGCGGTAGAGTACGGCCACGCGGGTGTACCAACAGTTAACAAATCGGTGACAGCGGGAAGAACAAAAGATGATGCTGCCATCGGGGCAGTAGGTTGGCTCGATGTCGTCGTCAGGTCCATCCGTCAACTGCCGCAGACCCGTTCCATCGACGTTGATTTCGTAAAGATGGAAGGGGTGGGTTCCCCCCTTACGGTAGGCAAAGAGAATCTTTTGTCCGTCATAATGGACCTGTGGATCCCGAATGCCCCCTTTGGGATCTTCCAGCAATACCCGCACTGCCCCAGTGCGAAGATTGAGAGCACACAAACGCGCTCCATCGCCATATCCCCAATAAACACCTTCCTCGAACTTAAAACCGAGGTTCTTTGGATTCTCCGAGTGATCAGAATAATTGCCAAATGTCACGTACCAATGATCGCGACCTGGGACACGAACGGCAAAGACAATCTCTTGCACATTCGACAGAGGACCGTCGAGCATCTTCTGAAGAAGTGGCCCAGGTTTCCATTGGCTCTGAACTTCCGGGGCCGTGATCCCAAAGGCCCAGACGGCATTTGTGATGAGCAGAACCCCAGCCAGGAACCATTTCGCAGGAGTGATTCCAAAAGCGATCCGCCATTGTTGTGGCACAACACCTATCGAGCACAGTCCGTGGCGGCGAGGTGCCGTGGTAGAGCGGGCATAATTCGTCATCAGAAAGCCTCCCGAAACGCAAAACGGAAAACGCAAGATCCGGCCCAGCTCATCAGCCAGACTACTCCAAATGCGTGTTTAGTGTGATCGATGCTTGGCCAAAAATCAATCCGTGGCAAAAACGGGCAAGCCTCAACGATCGAATGATTTCGACCGGCATGCCAGGTATTCTGCCAGGGCTTCTTTCCAATGGGGCAAAGGCGGGGCGCCAAAAAAACGATGATATTTCGAGGTATCCAATACACTGAAGTGGGGACGCGGGGCCTTGGCCCCATATTCTTCAGTTGTAATTGGTGCAAGATCGACATCGAGGTTGAGCTGACGAAAGATCTCGCGGGCAAAACGATACCAGGTTGTCGCCCCGTCGTTGACAATGTGGAATGTCCCGTACATATCGGTGTGAATCAGGAAGGCGATGGCCCGGGCGACGTGGACGACATAGCTCGGTGTGCAGAACTGATCGTCCACCACTCGCAGAGGCCGGCCGTTGCCTGCCAACCGAATCATTGTTTCCACAAAATTGCCGGGCGAATGGGGTCCTAAACGTCCATACAGCCCACACGTCCGCACGATATAGTGCTTTTCCCAAACAAGGGTCTTCAACTCCCCTTCGTACTTACTCTGGGCGTAAACACCGCGGGGAGACGGCACGTCTTCTTCCCGGAACGGCTCGCTCCGCTCCGGCTCGCCGCCAAACACGTAGTCGGTGCTGACATAAAGGAACGGGCAGTCCAGTTCGCGGGCCAGATTGACCAAGACGCCCGTGGCCGTGGCATTCACCGCAAAGCACTTTTCCGGTTCCTCCTCTGCTCGATCCACAGCCGTATAGGCGGCGGCGTGAATGATGATGTCGGGTCGAAGATCACGGATGGTCCGCTTGACCTTTTCGGTATCGAGAAGATCAAACTCCGGCAAGTCCAGGCCAACCGCTTGCTCGCCGAGTTGACGGCACAGCTCTCCACCAAGTTGACCATGGACGCCGGTTACTGCGATTCGCATAGAATCTCTTGAGGCGGTTTATCGAGGACCCAAGTAATGGCCGCCCTTCATTAATGACCTTGGGTGCTGACTTCCCGAAAGCTGAAGGGCACTGGCAATGCCAACCACGTCGCTGTTGCGAAACTCTGTTTGCTAGTATATATGAAATGGAGATTAGAAGAAAATATGTTTTTCGGCAGCGCGAAGCGTCAATGCGAATCTGGAAGGTTGCAAGAACGGAGGTGAGCACCGTGCCAATTTACGAGTTTTACTGTGCGAATTGTCACGCGATTTACAGCTTTTTCTCGCGGCGGATCAATACGGACAAACGGCCGGACTGTCCAAAATGTGGCCGTCCCAAGTTGGAACGTCGCGTGTCGCGGTTCGCCATTGGGCGGGGTGGTCAATCGGAGAAAAAGTCTGGAGAAGGTGGGGAAGATGACGACGACCTTCTTCCACCGGGTTTCGATGAGGAAAAGTTTGAAGAGGCGATGATGGACCTCGCCGCGGAAGCGGAGAACATGAACGAGGAAGACCCGCGGCAAATGGCCAGCCTGATGCGGCGACTCTCGCAAAAGACCGGTCTTGAGTTCGGCGGAGCCATGGAAGAAGCCCTTCGACGGCTGGAGGCTGGCGAGGATCCTGAAACAATTGAGGAGGAATTGGGAGACCTTCTCGAGCAGGAAGAGCCGATCTTTCAGCAAAGCGGCAAGTCTTTCAAAGGCATTGTCCAGCACCTCAAGCCCCCCCGCGTGGATGAAAAACTTTACGACTTGGATTGACGAACTTATTGATGGTTTACCGCGACTGATTTGCTATCTTTCGATGCTGTGCCAATTTATAATCGCTGCTCAAGGCGGTGAAAAAGTTTAAATCTGAAAGCGGAGAATCGAAATCTAAGATAGGTCTTTAGCTCTGAGGAGTTGCGACATGTCCATTGGCTTATCGCGTCGAAACGTGTTGACATCTTTGGTTGTCGGTGGATTCGTTGCAAGGACGGGGCTTATGCAGTTTGCGCGGGGCGAAGATGGGGGCCAATTCACTGCCGCCCAGGCATTTGCCAAGCTTAAAGCTGGACAGAAGATCCCAGTGATTCTCGATACTGACATCGGCGACGACATTGATGACACTTGGGCACTCGTCTTGTTACTGAAACTGTCACAACTGGACGTTCGGCTTGTCGTCGGAGATAACCGGAACGCCCTTTACCGCGGCAAGCTGATCGCCAAATTGCTCGAAGTGGCAGGGCGGACGGACATACCCGTGGGCCTGGGCGTTGGCGTGGAGGATCGTCCAGGACGGCAGAGTCGTTGGATCGGCGACTACGACCTCAAGAAATATCCCGGTAAGGTCCACGAAGACGGAGTTCAAGCCATCATTGATACGATTCGTAACAGTCCAGAGCCGGTGACGTTGATTTGCATTGGGCCGGTGCAGAATATCGCGGAGGTGCTCAAACGTGCCCCTGATGTTGTTCAAAATGCGCGCTTTGTCGGCATGCACGGAAGTGTGTCCAAAGGCTACGGAGGAAGTGATCAGATCTCTGCTGAGTACAATGTGAAAGTCGATCCCAAGGCCCTCCAGGCCGTTTTTGCCGCGAACTGGGAGGTCACGATCACACCGCTCGACACCTGCGGTTTGGTGCATTTGACGGGTGAGAAATTCCGCAAGGTTTACGATTGCTCTGATAAGCTCGTCCGCGCCCTGATGGAAAATTACCAGGTTTGGCGGGAAGCAGGGGAAAAGAAGCAACTACCGCCGCCGGACCGCAGCAGCACCCTCTTCGATACGGTGGGTATCTATCTTGCTCAGTCGGAGGAGCTGACTGAAATGGAGACACTTCCCTTGATTGTCACCGACGACGGCTTCACCCGGATTGACAAGTCAGGCAAATCGGTTCGGGCAGCCGTTCGCTGGAAAGATATGGGGGCCTTTGAAGATTGGCTGGTCGATTGTCTGACCCGCTAAAGGGTGTGCCTCAGATTCGCAGATAAAACGGGCGTCACCGGTAAATCGAAGCGGTTGTTTGTCATGCCCTTATCGGAGGGGCACGCTTGTCGTGCCCGTGGAAGTGGAATGGATAATCCAATGCAGACCAGCGGACCTGACAGGCAGGTCCCTCCGAACGGTCCCCCCCATTTTATGCTTGCAGGGGCGAATCATGATTTGCCCCAACTCACATCGCGCCAAGGTCAGAAGGCTGACCTGCAGCCAAAACTCAGACACCAGCGCGGTTTTGGTTGGCCGAGAGCCGGTCGCTAACCTATACTGGAAATAAGTGGCATCCGACACTGTCAAATGGATTTTGGGTATTTGTCTGTTCTGGCGTGAGGCAACCGCTATGACTTGTCACGCGCGGATTTGGGCCGGCGCCGTGGCCTTTTTAACGACTGGACTAGGTCTCGGTTCGAGCATCGTCCTTGCTGACATTGTGGTCTTGCAAGGAGGGGGGCGGATTGTGGGGCAGATCGTGGCCCCGTCTCCAGATCAAAAAGATGAAAGTGTAACCGTCCAAACGGAAGACGAGGCCGTCATCTCCGTCCCCAAGTCCGAAGTCAAAGAGATTATTCGTTTGAGTGAGGTTCAGGCAGAATATCAGCAGCTTCGTTTGCAAACACCAGACACGGTGGAGGGGCACTGGAAAATGGCGGAATGGTGCCGTGACCATAATCTGTCCAAGGAACGTGAAGTCCATTTGAAACGGATCATCGAACTCGATCCGGAGCATCAACGGGCGAGGGCCTTGCTGGGTTACCAGAAGATTGGGGATCAATGGAAAACACGTGATGAGATCATGAAGTCGATGGGGTATGTCTTTTACAAAGGTCGTTGGATGCTCCCCCAGCAGATCCAGTTGGAACAGGAACGCGAACAGCAAACAGCGACCCAGCGCGATTGGTCCCTGCGAATTCACCGCCTTCTTGGCGGTCTTGAGACGGACCCGATTACGGCCGAGCGGGAGATTAAGGCTATCCGTGATCCAGCGGCCGTCAAACCACTTGTCCTGGCCATGAAGAATGAACGCCGCGATGCTGTGCGGCTTCTTCTGACGGGCGTGCTCGGTCAAATTGGCACTCCGGAGGCAGCGAGGGCGCTCGCCATCCTGGCCATTGAGGACCCGGTTGAGGAGGTTCGGCTGCACGCCTTGGAGGCCCTTTCTCCCCTCAAATCTGGGGAGATTGTCAATTATTTCGTCGGAAGGCTTCGTGACAAAAACAATGTGATTGTCAACCGGGCTGGGGATGCGCTCAAACGGATGGGAGACCCCTCTGCCATCCCAGCTCTGATCGACGCCTTGGTTACCCGGCACAAGATCTTCATTCCTGGAAGTCGACCGCCCACGGGTATGGCAGCGGGCTTCAGCAGTTCGAGTACGGGGAAATCGGGGATGTCCTTTGGGGCGGGTTCTGGTGGCGATACGTCCAAGGTTGTGGAGCGGCCGATTACAAACCCTGCTGTCCTGGAAGCCCTTGTCGAGCTGAGCGGTGGCCAAAATTTTGGCTACGATGTCCGCCTTTGGAAACAGTGGTACGCCCATCAAAAACAGGAAGAGGCCGTTCGGGTGATGCAATAAGCGGCTTACGGGCACGACAAGCGTGCCCCTCCAACCCTGGAGGGACCTGCCTGTCAGGTCCGCCTTCAGAGGGACGCGCTTGTCGCGTCCGCGTTTTGGAGGGACCCGCTTGTCGGGTCCGGGATGCTATGATTGACAATCCATCCCGCTTCATCGGGCACGACGAGCGTGCCCCTCCGAGCGGGCGTGACAGGCACGCCCCTCCGATTGTTTCCTTGGAGGGATCTGGTTGTCGCGTCCGCCGATTGACCTTGGAACATCCATTCCGGTAGCGCGGGCACGACGAGCGTGCTCGTCCACAGCGTTTCTCGCCTCACCTGCAGATTTGACGCATCCACGATTTTTTACGCTGATCCGTGCTATTGAATAGCACCATCCTCTTTTTTGTGTCATTTGCGTGCTCAGTAATCTAATGGATGTTTCCTCAAAATTGCGGTTGCAGAGACATCCGGAATCAAGGTAAGATCACGGCCTCAGGGGTAGAACGTTCTGAGGTAATTTGGGACCGCCCCTTAGGGGCTATCCGAAACAGTTTTTTTGGCCAGGGAATTGGAGTTACGGAAGACAAGAGCACGGATCGCGATGCGCATTCTACTGATCGATCAGCATTTTGCCGTTCCCAGGCTTGCGACCAGCACGTTTCCGTTTGTGCTTATGTCGGAGCTTGTCCGTCGCGGACATCAGGTAACGGTGCTCACGACTGACCAGGGTTCCGGTCGCGGCAGCTGGTACGAAACGGAGGAGTCGGGGATTGTCGTCCATTGGGCTAAGGTGCCCTATTCCAACCATATGCGGTACATGCGGCGAATTATGGCTTTCTTCCAGTTTGCCGGGCGCTGCATTCGCTATATTCACCGGCTTTCGCCATTTGACATCGTGTATGCAGCCAGTTCGCCTTTAACGGTGGCGTTTCCGGGGGTGTACGCCGCACGGCGATGGCACTGCCCGATGGTGTTTGAGGTTCGTGACCTTTGGCCGGAGGTTCCCATCGCTTTAGGCGCCCTGCGTGATCCCTTGAGTATTGCTGCCGCAAAGTGGTTAGAACGTTTTGCCTACCGCAACGCCGCGTTTGTGATTGCCCGTTCACCGATGATGGCCGATGGCGTGGTGGAGACTGGCTATCCGCGCGAACGAGTGAGAGTCGTCCCGAACGCCTGCGATTTTCGGCGATTCGACGTCCCGGCCGAATCGGGGAAGTCTTTCCGGCAGGAAAACCAGTGGCTGGCCGATCGACCGCTCGTGCTGTATGCGGGGGCCTTCGGCCTGGTCAACGGTTGTTCGTACATCGTCCGATTGGCCGCCGAAGTGGAAAAACTTGTTCCCGAAGCCCGATTTCTTCTGGTGGGTCAGGGACGAGAAGAGCAGATGATCCGCGACCTGGCCAGGGAGCTCGGCGTCCTTGATCGGACATTGTTCATTCGGCCTCCGGTCCCGAAAAACGAAGTGCCACGGCTGTTTTCCGCCGCAGACATCACCATGTCCACAGTGATCGATGTCCCAGCCCTTCACAAAAACTGCGCGAATAAGTTCTTTGACAGTCTTGCCGCGGGACGTCCCATCGCGATTAATCACGAAGGCTGGCTCGCCGATCTGATTCGGGAACATGATTGTGGACTGGTATTACCGGCGCGAGATATCAGGCAAGCTGGGCAGATGATGGCTCAGGCGCTACGCAACAGAGACTGGCTGCGACAAGCGGGGCGCCGCGCCTACCAACTCGGACGCAAACAGTTCGATGCCCTCCGTTGTGTCGATGAAGTGGAAGCCGTGCTCTACGCGGCAATCGGCGATCAGGAAATCGAACAGCATCGGGCCGCTGCATAACGACAGGAGGTCAGAACAGTGTTGCAACTCATTCGACCTTCCCAGCGCCAAGCCTGGCACGACATTCTGCTTCGCTGCAACTTCTACGACACATATCACTTGCCGGAGTACCACCTTGCCGTTCGCGACGTCGATGAAGGGGAACCGGTTCTTGTCGCCTTTGAGGATGGACCATACGTGGCGGCCCTTCCTCTCCTGATTCGAAGTGTGAACAATATCCCTGAGCTGAGGGGAACGGCCTGCAAAGATGCCTGCTCCGCTTACGGCTACCCTGGCTTGATCACCAACTGTTCGCCAGACGGTCCTGGCGCTGAGGCCTTCCGCAAGGCGTGGCAGGAATCCGTTGCCCAGGTCTTACAGAGTCTAGACATTGTCGCGGTTTTCGTCCGACAGCATCCCCTTGCCCAGACGGGATGGATGTGGCGGGAATTGGGAATCGTCAAGCCACTCGGCCAGACGGTCGTCATTGACCTGAAGCGACCTGAAAGCGAGCAGCAACGGACGATCCGCGCCGGCCATCGCAGCGAGATTCGCAAGGCGACCGAACTCGGCATAACAATTGTTGAGGACCCGAAGTTAGACCGCCTGAAAGACTTTATCGCGCTCTATGAAGCCACCATGCACGCCGTAGGGGCATCTTCGTATTATTTCTTCCCCAATTCATATTTCGACGCCCTGCGTTACCACTTGCAGGGGCGAGTCAAATTGTTCTTTGCCGAATTGCATGGTGAGCCTGTCGCTGCCTCCCTCTTTTTCCATTGTGGCAATGTGATCCAGTATCATCTCAGCGGATCCAACCCGGCTTTGGGCCGGGTGCGGGCGATGGGTACGAAACTGATCATTGACACGGTTCGCCGCTGGGGTAGTGAGAATGGTTTCCACTGGTTCCACCTAGGAGGCGGTCTGGGGGCGCGACAGGACTCTTTGTTCCTTTTCAAAGCAGGCTTTTCCGACCTCCGTTGCGACCATTACGTGGTCAACTGCGTTGTCAAGCCAGACGTCTATACGGAATTGCTCCGCCGCCGCTTCGGCAATGAGGTGGTCGAATCAACTACGAATGGGTGGTTTCCTGCATACCGATGTCCGATCGTTAAACGGGCGGCATGAATCGGACACAATGCCAATTGAGGGACGAATTGCAATTCAAGGGACGTTACTAACCAAAGGAAAAGGCCTTTCAATATGGCAACTGTGGTCGTTCCCAAGACAACTGTGACAAGCGACCTGGCCGTTCTCGGCGGTTCACCTGTTCGAAAGTCACCGTTGCCTCCCTGGCCGATATTTGAACCAGACGACATCGCGGCGGTGATCCGCGTTCTGCAGTCGGGTAAAGTGAATTACTGGACGGGGCAGGAGACGCGTCGTTTTGAAGAGGAGTTTGCTCAGGCCGTCGGCTGCCGTTATGCGGTTGCTGTATCCAACGGCACGGTGGCTTTGGAGGCCGCCCTCGAAGCCCTGGGGATCGGTCCGGGAGACGATGTCGTTGTGACTTCTCGGAGTTTCGTCGCTTCAGCCGCTTGTGTGCTTCGCGTCGGCGCACGCCCAATCTTTGCCGATGTCGACCGCGATAGCCAGAATATTACGGCGGAGACAATTCATGCTGCGCTGACCCCGCAGACACGCGCGGTGATTGCCGTTCATCTGGCCGGCTGGCCTTGCGACATGGACCCGATTATGAGCCTCGCCTCGGAGCGCGGCCTTGCGGTGGTGGAAGACTGTGCCCAAGCTCACGGGGCGCATTACAAAGGGCGTCCTGCTGGCTCCTTAGGACACATTGCGGCCTTCTCGTTCTGCCAGGACAAAATCATGACCACTGGTGGAGAAGGAGGTATGGTTACCACAAATGACCGACAGTTGTGGCAAAAAGTGTGGAGTCTGAAAGACCACGGCAAGGATTGGAACCTCATGCAGCAGCCGAGTGATGGCACTTTTCGCTGGGTGCACCAGACCCTGGGAACGAACTGGCGGATGACGGAAATGCAAGCCGCGCTTGGCCGGATGGCCCTCACAAAGTTGACTTCCTGGGTTAACACCCGTCGAGCCAATGCCGATATCCTCCGGCGACATCTTTCGCATCTTCCGGCATTGCGGGTTCCGTGTCCTCCAACATTCGTCGAGCATAGCTACTACAAGTTCTACGCATTTCTCCGGCCCGAGTGCCTGAAGCCGGATTGGAATCGTGACAGAATCCTCGCCGCGATTCACGCCGAGGGAATTCCCTGTGGTGCCGGCGTGTGTCCTGAAATCTACCGCGAGAAACTCTTTCAGGACCGTGGCCTTGGTCCGAATTCCCCCCTTCCTGTTGCCCAGGAGTTAGGGCAAACAAGCCTGATGTTCCTCGTTCATCCCACACTCGGTGAGGCCGAAATGCTAGACACCGTGGCCGCCGTTGAGAAGGTCCTCGCCGCAGCCACGGTAGCGTAAGTTGAATGCCACATCCCAGCCAACTTTTTTCTGAAAATTATGGTACTGTTGGTTGAGGTTGATGTGCTCCACGGTAGATCGTGACGCGCTTTATTTCCCCCGAGAATTGAGGAGTCCCGGCAGGGACAATCGGACTTCCAGTGTCCGCCCCAATTTGCATCGCATCGTGTGGATCAGCCGTGATGAAATCGGGCAGCGCCTTTCGAGCCACCAGTTTTCCATTAACATAAAGCTCCGCCTGCTGCTGTGGCGAGATAATGCCCGTGACCGTTGTCCACCCTTGGACAACCTCTGACGCTTCCACAGTAATAGGCTTGTTGTTGACAACGACCGTCCATATCGGCCGACCTTCTCGTAGCCAAAGGGCGTAACCCTGGGATTGACCTCCGCGGGCGAGAAGAATGCCGTCGGGCTTCTCGGCACGGAAGGTGATTTCAGCGGTCCACGACACATTGGCCGGGTTCAAGCTCGCACTATTGGGCACCTCAATCGCCGCGCCCCCGTCGAAATAGCCCACCGACTGATCGTCCTCCATCTTGCGAATGACCAGACCCCGGCTCACACCGTCGTTTCCGCGTCCCGAACGATCAACTATCGTATTGCCCTGACCAAGACTGTCGAACTGATAATCCAGGCAAACTTCGGGCGGGGCATTCGGATCCGGTGGCGAACCACCCCACCAATCGGGACGATCAACGTACTCCGGAACGCGGTAGCCAACTTCCGTCTTTAATCGCGCCAATTCGGCTTCCAGTTCACGTCGCAAATTTGCGGCGGCTGGATCGTGATAAAGATTCCGCGTCTCATATGGATCGGCTTTCAGGTCGAACAGCTCTGTCCAGTCGTCGTGGCTGGGATAGGTGATCAGTTTCGCCGATGTCGTCCGCACAGCCACGATGTCGGGCACACGGCTGTTCCGTTGTTTTTCCGCAAAGTATTCATATAACCAGGATTGACGCCAGGGGACCCTTTTCCCCTCTGCCAGGGGGCGCCAGCTCTGGCCCTGCATTTCTTTGGGTACCGGCAGGCCTGCAAAATCCAAAATCGTGGGAGCTAGGTCGAGATTAAGGACCATTTCATCGCGCACAAGCCCCTTCACAATC
>Ga0209162_1002132_pt1 | contig 17942 bp, 18 predicted proteins | sample YNPNPMetaG_FD_187121 | JGI IMG/M metagenome (GOLD analysis project Ga0209162, IMG submission 187121) | Anoxygenic and chlorotrophic microbial mat microbial communities from Yellowstone National Park, USA - YNP NP MetaG (SPAdes) (version 2) ... | reverse complement strand
TCAATATATCCGGGCTTATCGGCATCCAGGAAAAGGACATCGATCGGTTCATTGATTTGTTTGACCGTCTCGTGGGCATCACCGAGCACGATCGTAACAATGTCAGCGACACCTGCCTTTTCAAAGTTTTTCTTGGCTTGTGCTGCGCGCGTCTCATCGATCTCGAAGGTGGTGAGCTTGCCGCCGGTCTTCTTTAGGACCAGTGAAAACCACAGGCCAGAGTATCCTACCGAGGTACCAATCTCAACGACATGCTTCGCCCCAACGGCTTCTGTCCAAGCTCGGAGCAATCGACCGTCTTCTTCGGGGACAATCATATTCCCGGCTCGCTGATCCCGTCCAACTTCGGTAATGACCTCGAGGATCTGTTTTTCGACATCGTCTTTGGGTAATGTTTTCACGGGGAAGGGCTGAGCGCTACCAGTCCCCGGTCGACCCGGCGGTTGGGCAGGAAGAATCGCGGCGAACAGAATGACAAAAACCGTTGACAATCCAAACATACGGCACATACGTGAATCTCCTTTCTAGAAACACAGAACAACCAACACAGTCAACATTTCTTGAAAAAAACACTAATGGACCACAGCGCACTCGGTCTTCGCCCCTTTTCGCCGAGACCGTTGACCACGAAAATGACCGTTTGAGGACGGTAGCCGTATCATTATAAACCCCCGTAGCGTCGAAGAGGACCCGTTCTCGCTTTCCGGAGGTTGCCGCGATGCATGCCGATTACGAGCATGAAAGCTTAAGCCATGACCCCATTCATGGGTATATACCGTTCATATCGCGGATGGGTATTTCGCCCAATCAAGTCTCAGAACAAGAACTGATCGATCATCCTTGGGTTCAGCGGTTACGACAGATTCATCAGCTTCAGACTGCTTGGTGGGTCTTCCCATCGGCCACCCACACCAGATTTCAGCACGTGTTGGGTGTGATGCACCTGGCCGGGCGAATTGCCAACCAACTTTACTCAAGTCTTGCTGCAAGTGATCCTGATTCACCGAGCCGGGGCTACGTGGTCTCACTGATGCGCGTGGCCGGTCTCCTCCACGACGTAGGGCACGGACCATTTGGACACTTTTTTGATCAGTTTTACCTGTCTCGATACCAACTTAACCACGAGTCACTTGGGGCCGAGATTATCCGCCGTGAATTAGCCCCTCTCATTCGCGGCGTTCGAAAGAACCCGTTCGCCGAACTTGCGCCTGGTGAAGAGCTTGATCCGGAACATGTGTGCTTCCTCATCATGCGTCCGAAGGTTGCTACTGATCGGACAGCCCCCCTCTGGTTGCGGCTTCTCCGTGGCCTATTCAGCGGGATTTACACGGTGGACAACATGGATTTTGTCCTGCGGGATGCCTACATGTCGGGCTACAGCCAGAAGGCCTTTGACCTGGATCGCTTGATCCATTACAGTTTCTTTACACCCCACGGCGTGACGATTCACGAGCGGGGTCTGTCCGCCTTGGTGCGATTTATTACTGTTCGTGCAGAATTGTTTCGATCGATCTATTTTCACAGAACCGTGCGCTCCATCGACCTGTCCCTTCAGGATTTGTTCCGAGAGAGTGCCGAGCTTCTGTTTCCGGGCAACCCACTCTGCTACTTGAACGAATACAAACGCTTCACCGATTGGTCATTGTTAGTCGATGTTGAACGCTGGGCGGACTCCTCAGATGAGCAACGGGCCAGGTTGGGAATTCAATGGCGGGAATGGTTAGGCAGGAAAATCCGCTGGAAAATGGTTTGTGAGCGCACCATCTTTTTTGGCTCAGGCAAGTCAGAGGAGATGAGTGTTTTCAGCGATGAACACCTGTTTGAGGAAGCGGTGCGACGGAGACTGCCAGGCGATTTGCGAGACATCCCGCTTCGCTTTGATCCGCCACGGCATGTCCACCGTCCGGGGACACGGGCACCTGCTGCGGGACAGAACTTTCTGTACGACCCGGCACAGGATACGGTGCGGAGCCTTGACGCAAGAGAGCTTTATCGGCAGATCCCGCTCAGTTATCGCATCTGCCGGGTGTACGCCTTGAATATGGACCATGCGTCCGAAATCGCGGCGGCTATGGATAGTCTGCTCAGCGAAGATCTTGCGGACGACGTGACAAATATGTGAACAATTGGTCAAACATTGTGAGTCTGGATTACGAATGCGCGAGCCGAAAGGTTGTCTTCTATGTCCACTGACGATCCCTATTTGATGTATGACAATCCCCTTGTTGCCCGTTATGCCTCACGAGAGATGAGCGAACTGTTTGGGCCGCGGCGCCGAATTGAGACGTGGCGTCGCCTTTGGGTAATTCTGGCAGAATCGCAGGCCGAGCTGGGTTTGCCAATCACTCAAGAGCAGATCGCTGAAATGAAGGCCCAGGTGAGCAACATCGACTGGGAAAAAGCGGCTGAATACGAAAGACGGTTCCGACACGACGTGATGGCTCATGTCCACACCTTTGGTGACGTCTGCCCTACAGCGCGTCCGATCATTCATCTGGGCGCAACAAGTTGTTACGTGACAGACAATACTGACCTTATTCTGATCCGCGAGGGTTTAAAAATCATCGCAACTCGGCTGGCTTCGGCCATTGATCGTCTGGCAGCATTTGCCGCAGAATATCGCGACCTGCCGTGTCTGAGTTTTACTCACTTTCAGCCGGCTCAACCAACAACCGTGGGGCGGCGTGCTTGTCTGTGGGCGTACGATCTCGTTCTCGATTTGCAGGAAGTCGAGTATCGGCTTGGCCAACTCAAGGCCCGCGGTGTGCAGGGAACAACGGGAACTCAAGCAAGCTTTCTCGCCCTCTTTCATGGCGATCACGACAAGGTGAAACGACTCAATCAGCTGGTTTGCGAAAAGATGGGGTTCCCCGGCAGCTATGCGTTGACAGGCCAGACCTATTCCCGGAAGATCGATTCCCACGTTCTGGCAACCCTGGCCCAAATTGCCGCCAGTGCCCACAAGATTGCTACAGACATTCGCCTTTTGGCCCATCGTAAAGAAATCGAAGAACCCTTTGAAAAAGAGCAAATTGGTTCTTCCGCCATGGCTTACAAGCGGAACCCCATGCGGAGTGAACGGATTTGCGGGCTGGCGCGATACGTCATGGGCATTGAACCAAATGCCACAATCACGCATAGTGTGCAGTGGTTCGAACGGACCCTGGATGATAGCGCCAATCGGCGGTTGGTCATTCCTCAAGCATTTTTGGCAATCGACGCTATTCTCATCCTGTGCTGTAATGTCTTTTCGGGCCTGGTTGTTTATCCCAATGTGGTGAAAAAACACCTTTTGGCGGAATTGCCCTTTATGATGACCGAAGACATCCTGATGGCGGCAGTGCAGGCGGGTGGCGACCGGCAGGAATTGCATGAACGGATCCGCCAACACAGTCAGGAGGTCGGGCGGAAGATCAAGCAGGAAGGCGGTGATAACGACTTACTTGAACGCCTGAGAGCCGATCCAGCCTTTGCCCACGTCGATTTTGACAATGTGGCAGATCCCCTAAAATACGTAGGCCGTTCGCGAGAACAGGTCGATGAATTCATCCGCGATGTCGTTGAGCCGATCCGTCAACGATATCCGCAAACGCGAGAGATCACGGCCGACGTCCAGGTGTGATTCAGCAGTCGAGACCGGCGCCAGCACGCATGGCAGGAACAACCTGAGTGTCGGCCAGTTAGCCTTTGGGTCCTGAGGCCCCCAGTTTGTTCTTGATGAATCTCGCCCGTTCCACATTCCGGTCGGCACTGTCCATCTCCATGCCCACAACCTTCTGGAGATGTGCCGGCTGTGTGTACAGGAACAGCTCATTGAGTAAAGAAATGGGAACATCCTGGATCAGGCCGAGATGAATCCCCATCCGCACAAGGGATAGGCAATCGAGTGCCTCCTGGGCGGAAATGATTTGCGCTGTTTTGAGAACGCCATACGCCCGGCTGATACGATCGTGAACGCGTTGGTTTCCTTCGTCAAGGAGGAACTGGCGGGCCTTTTTTTCGGCGCCGACAATTGCCGGGACGACATCCAGCATCTTTCGAATCAACTCCTCTTCACTCCGCCCCAGTGTCACTTGATTACTGACCTGGTAGAAATCCCCCATGGCCTGGGAGCCTTCGCCATAAAGCCCGCGAACAACCAATTCCAGCTTTTCCAGGCTGCGAAAGATCTGTTCGATTTGTTTCACAATCACCGAGGCCGGCAGGTGGAGCATCACGCTGACCCGCATCCCGGTTCCGACATTGGTCGGACACGCTGTGAGAAAGCCCCATTCCTGGTCATACGCAAAGACCAGATTACGACCGAGGTAGTCATCCAGTTCATTGATGAGCTTCCAGGTCGGCTCTGGCTCAAAGCCACTTTGCATGGCCTGAATCCGCAGGTGGTCCTCTTCATTGACCATGATACTGAATCGCTCCTCACGGTCGATGAACACGGCCCGATGCCCCTGCCCTTCTGCCAGCTCTCGGCTGATCAAGTGCCGCTCCACGAGGAATTGCCGATCCAGCTCTGAAAGGTCTTCCATGGTCACGAAAAGGAGTTGCTCGGCGAAAGGACTTGCTGCAACCACTTCCCTGACCCGGTCCAAGATTTGACGCTGTTCTGCTTCACTCGCAATGCTTGTGAAGGGAAATTCGGCCAAATTGCGGGCAAGTCGAATCCGGGTTGAAATAACGATATCATTATCCCGACCCTTGCCTTGAAGCCATTCACCACAACCCTGCAGCAAATCATCAACGGTCAACATCACACCTCTCGCACAATCCCGGTCAATTTCCAATATGTTAGCGAACTCGCAATCAACTGAGTCAGTTTACAAGGACGAACAGTGGCAATCACCGCACTGCCCGACAAAACCGGCTTTCAACGTGACCGTGCCCGGGGCCTTTAAGAGTTTTCCCCGGATTCTATTCGACGGATTTCATCGCGCAACTGTGACGCCCGCTCGTACTCTTCGTTCTCAACGGCTTGTCGCATTTCCTGACGGAGACGAATCAACTCTGTACGAGCCTGCGAGGCCTTAGCCCCATGGAAAGACACCTTCCCCTTGTGATGCGTATCTCCATGGATGTTCGCAAGGAGGGCCTCCAATTGTTCACGGAAAACCTGGTAATCATGGGGGCACCCCAATCGTCCCTGATTTCGGAACTTGTAGAAGGTAATGCCACAGTATGGGCAAGACTGCTGATCGAGGCGTTTCATCTCCTCGGCAGCCTGTCCAACAATCATATGCTTGGCCAACTGCTGGGCCATCTGTTCCGCTGCTTGTGTCATTTCAACAGACGATTCGTTACCCCGTCCGAGATATTCCTGGGCGTGTTGTTCGCAAAGGTGGACCTCCACCGGCGTCGGACCGGTCAGTTCCGTGATGTGATACGTCGCCGGGCGATCGCATTTCTGACATTTCATAAGACGACCCTTTAAGAAAGACAGCGACGTCCTTTCAGACACCGCTGGACAATTCCCATCATCCCGAACCTCAATGCATCCCAGAATCCCTGCTTCAAGCCGAGGAAACCCTCGTCAGCGGACGAAGACAGGCGATTCACTTGGATTCTAACGCGCCGGGGTGCCGTGTCAACATCGATAGAAACACGAACGGTTAACGCGGGCAACGTTGCCGGGAATTCGCACAGCCCTTTTATCGAATGTTTTCCGAAATTCTCCGTCAGAATCGCCGTTGTCGCCATTGAATCAAGGGGGTATGATGGTTTTTCGGTGTCCGATAGCTCCGGACCACACCGGCCTCTCGCTCCCAGGGTCGCTTTTTTCCATATACGCAACGCCCATGACCAAACCCGAGGCAACTCCCGCAGCGGTTGATAGCACAACGACTGTCACCTCCCCCGTCACAAGTGTTGACGTTCTGCGTTTGACCGAAAACGTAAAACTGTTGTTCGAACATGCTGTTCAAGTAGCCAAAGCGACCAAGGCGCCAGCAATCGCCCTCTTGTGGCAGGGGAAAGCAGAGTGGACCAGGTTGCGAAATCTGATTCAGGGGCCACGACTCATCGTTGTGGTGGACACCCCAAGCCAGGCGGCAGCTCCCAAGGAAGCCGGTTTATCGACAATCGTACTGAATCTGCCGGCCGCATCCCCTCTGGAGAGATTGTCCCAGACCCTCGTTGAGTGTGTTAGCGAGGCCCTGATCTCAGTCACGGACGACCTGGTCGTCATTTACGGTGTTTTTGACCCGGAGACTTTAGATTCCCTGGGCGTGTTCAAACTGTCGGATTATCTGGGACGTCTCACGATCCGCGAGCTTCGGCAACTGCAAACAGATATCCCGCTCGAAACGCTAAAAACCGTAATCAATTTGGCGATCGAAATTGGTCGGGAGGGCCGCGAGGGAAAACCCGTCGGTACGATGTTCGTTGTCGGTGATACCCGGAAGGTCCTTGCGCATACTCGTCCCTTGGGGTTCGATCCGGTCCGGGGCTACAGCAAACGGGAAAGGAACCTCTTTGACCCCCGCGTTCGCGAAGGGATCAAGGAGATTGCCCAACTGGACGGCGCCTTTATCATCAACAAGGACGGCGAAGTTGCCGCCGCCTGTCGTCACATTGACTGCTCAGCCGACGGAATCAACCTCAGCAAAGGTCTGGGATCACGTCACTGGGCAGCCGCTGCCATCACCCGGCGCACCAAGGCCATCGCTGTATGCGTGAGCGAATCAAGCGGTACGGTCCGGGTTTTTCAAAATGGGGAGCTGCGCATGCGAATCGAGCCAGAGATGAACCGACCCGTCGTCTGGAAGGAATCCGATTTTGATGGCACTATCCACCTCGACGAACGTCGCTGAGAGCAGCCAGATCGCGATCCTATTTCGGGGTCACCTACCAAAATGACGGGGTTGTCTCGTCAATTGCGTGGGCGTTCGATCACCAGAGAAATCTCAAACCGCTGATGTTTGTCTTCCCGCTGAAAGACCGGGGCGGGACGAATCCACACGTAACTGTGAGTCTCGCCGCGTGAACCCTCCTCCGGAACGACAAAGAGATACACCCCGGGGTTATTCGTCGGCCTGTACACAAACCCATAATAGGTGCTGAGAAAGACCAGAAGTCGATTCGGCGTCCCCGTAGTGCCTTCAAAGGTAATCCGCTGAAGTTGCCTCGCTGCATTGAAGTAATATGTCACCGTCCCCGCCAAATCGTCCTCCGCAATTCCTGTGACCAAAGGCACCCGATACCCCTGCAGTTGGATAGCAGAGAGGCTTGCCGTGACCCTCGGCCAGCGGGTGACAATCCAGTCGGGCGTGATGTCAAAGCGGAACACCTCCGCAAAATCGACAGGCGGCAATTCGAGATCCTGGCTACCCCCCATGCTTTCGGCAACCTTCCCCTGCGGGTTGCCCGATGGCTTTATCCCGAGGGCAACAATAATTGACTCTCCGGAAAGGACACGGGCGACCCCGTCGGCAAGCCACCCCGACCCGGAGAGAAGTAAAACGGGGGAAAGAATGGCAACCAGGGCAACCACGGCAAAAATCACCTGGTTTAACACAGGCGGCGGGGGAGGAGGTGGTTTCGATTGATCTTGCTTATGCTCGTCGCCCATGAGCCACACCATCCAACCAACAATTCTGGCGAGAATGTTCGCCCTCTCTATCAGTTTCGGGCGTGAACCTGCTCAAGCTCCAGGGTGGCTTTGGAACCCGTTAGTTTTGCTCCATTTGTTACAACAGTTGGAACCCGACGAGGCCGACATGGTCTGCCGCACGGCGGACCTGATAAACAGGTCCCGCCGAGAGCACAATTGGAGCGGCATGCCTGTCATGCCCGATGAAGTGGAATGGATAATCCCACCTGGCGCAGCGGACCCGACAAGCGGGTCCCTCCGAGAAGGCGACATGATAGACGGGTCCCATGGAGGCGGGTGGGATGGGCCCGGCTGTCACACCTGCCGCTCCAAAGGGATAAGAGCTACCAAAGCCAAGACGTAAACGCCACTACGGTTGAGGAGGCTGATACCAATATGGGGGATAGATCCACCACGGCGGGTATGGTAGTCGTCCTAAAGCGAACGGATTGACCCAAGACTGAAAAGGCAATGTCCACGGGCCTTGGGGATTACCCCACGGTCCAAATGGGGTAGCCCCCTCACGGAAGGGGTATTCCCACTCTTCGTATGGCCGAATATATGCGCCCAACCCCCATGTCTTTACGATGTGAAGGTGATCGTAACTTTCCGCCGACCGGATTGTGCTCTTCGTGTGGCGATAGCCGCTGACAACATAATTCGGGGCATAAGGCGCCACAGAGGGGGCCGGCGGTGCATATTGGGCAACACGTTCCCCACTTTCCTGGTGGGAAAAATAGGACGGTTGAAAGACCCAGCTTTCGCCGAAAGAGACGACACCCGGCAGCAAAAGAAGGATTCCGCTCAGGATGCTCGTCCCGAGTCTCCTAACAAAATCACGAGAATCAGGTCGGAATAGATGAGACACCGCCAAACCCGCCAGTCCTCTGAAGATCGCCATTACATCAAATAAAGAATGGGCTACTTGTCGAGGTTAATCCAAGCCTCAGGATTTTCAAGAGAAATCCACGCGGTGACTCAGCCCATTCAAGACCGGACAGGGCCAGGAATAATAAACCTGGTTATCGAAAAGTCCACGATTGCAGTTGGCTCACGGAGGTGGTGAACCCGCGGGCACTTCCACCATCAACTCGCCTGCTTCAGGAACATAAACGTACTTGTGTCCTGGTGGAAGGGTGGGTAATCGAATCCCATTTTTCTCAATAATTTCCCGCCAAAACTCTTCATGCGACTCGGGGCGACGGCCATGTTCGGCCTGAAACAATTGAAGGGCCTGGGGTACCTGAATCCGGAAGGCCATGTGTTCCTGGCTGCGAAAGTAAACTTGGACCGGCGTCGTTATGAATCCCCGCTCTAATGTTCGTCCTTTCTGTCCCACCCCCACATCAGCCCGGACATATTCCCCCTGTGCTCCCGCGGGAGGGTTTTGCGGGCTAGCGGCAGGCGGGGGAGCCATGCCCCCTTGATTCTGTACAGGAGCGGGAGACGTGAAGTCTGAAGTGACGTCCTCAGGTCTGGCGATCCCCGGGGGCATAGCCACAGGACGTCGCTGTTGCCCCTCAGCAGGGGCGGTCGGTGTACTGGCAGCCGGCGGCGCCGGTGGTGGAGAGGGTGGCGTGGCAGCCGCTGGCTCTTTTGACTTCACCCGAAAACTTTCCGTTGCGCTCTGGGAACATCCAACGAGAACAACCATCAAGGCCGCGGCCGCGATCAAGGTGCCGAAAGACTTAAACCGAGGTTTGGATCGGCACATAACCAACTCCTTTCCCATGAAGGCTCTTACTGATTCTCCGAAGGGACGATTGACTGCAAGCGATGGGTTGTTCGCACGACCACCGACGACGGCCCTTCCCCGGTCTTTTGCGAACCGTCCTGCGGGCAGATCTGGAATGTCCATCCCATCACTGTAGAAAGGGCATTCCGCGCCGTCAAATCGTAGTGAAGCGGTGTCAAGGCAATCTGGCCCCGGGCTAGTGCCGAGAGGTCAGTACCGTTGTCGTCCATCGCAGGGCCGGGTTCGCCCGTGGCCCAATAGTAAGTCCGGCCCCACGGATCCACGCGTCGTTCGTACTTTTCCCCGTATTGCCGGACGTCCATAGGAACAACGCTGACCTTGGGCGACTCGTCTGATAGGGCCTTGGTCGGAATATTGAGATTGAAAAGCCGCACATCATCTGATCGCTGCTCCAGGACCTGCCGAATAATTTGAACCGCAAGCCGAGCCGCTCGGCAAAAATCGGGGTTTTCATCAAACTGTAATGACACGGCAATACTGGGGATGCCAAAAAAGGCCCCCTCGATCGCAGCAGCCACCGTACCGGAATAAAGCACGGCAATCCCCGCATTCAGGCCGATGTTGATACCACTGACCACCACGTCAGGACGACGCGGCAGAAGCTCGCTGACTCCCAGTTTGACACAATCCGCAGGGCTGCCTTCCACGGCAAATCCAAACCGTCGGTCCCCGTGAAAGACCTCTTTCAGGATCAGCGGTCGTAAATAGCTAATCGAGTGCCCCACACCACTCTGTTCAGTGGCCGGCGCAATCACGTGGACCTCGCCCAGCTCTTGAAGCGATTCACTCAGGGCAATCAAGCCTGGCGAGTAAATCCCATCGTCGTTTGTCAAAAGAATCAACACGGCTCAAAACAGTCAACCGAAAACGGAAATTCGTTTCTCTTCGACCTCTCCGAAAGACCAGTCAATTACGATTCCATATGTATTTGCGTTTTGTTTGTAATCAGCTCTTCTGACCGAATCGCCGTCAATCGCCAAGGCGGTGCGGAGATGCCTGCTCGTCGCTTCACCGACAAATTTGACGCATACATTTCACTGTCTTTAACTATATCCGCCACCAGTCTCTACGACAATCAATTGGACTGAAAAAGTCCTTCCAACGAGAAACCTGAAAACCTTTCTTTGCGAAAGTCAAGAAAGCCATGACCTTAGGCAATTTCCATGAGCAGATGCTCCGCCATCCCAATCGGTGGAAAGTTGTTTCCAGCTTTGAACACGATTGGCCGTTAGTCTCACGATGTGTCCCACCACAGACTGACGCTTGTTGCCCGAACCACCGGATCACAGTACCATCAGTTAGATGATGATCTGGCTTAAAGCCGATTTCGGCCTGCGCTATCTCCTGAGTCGTCTTTGTGACGGGAAAGGCCTATGGACTGGCTCTTCGAAGACCCGACCTTAGTTATCGTGGCAATCGTGGTTGCGCAGGCGATCCTCGGGGCCTTCTTCATTTCCACAGTGAAAAAAGAGTTTCTCTGGGCAATGGCGGCCTTGGTCGTGCCCCTGGCAGGTGTCCTATTGGCAGATTATCTCGTTGTGACTGATCGCGAGGCCGTTGAACTAACGATCCGTGACGGTGTTGCTGCGTTGGAAGCCAACGACCTTGACCGCGTCTTGATGTTGCTCGCACCTTCTGCGGTCACCACAAGAGAGCGAGCAACCTGGGCCTTGGGGCTTGTCAAATTCAGCAGCATCCAAGTTTCGGATCTTAAGATTCAGATTAATCGACTTACTCAGCCACCGACGGCAGAAGTCCGCTTTTTTGCTGTCTTTCGCTACGAATTCAAAGAACCGACGCCGGAGGCCATTCATGACATCTATGCGGCACGATTCAAAGTGCTGTTCGAAAAGGTTGAGAATCGTTGGCTTCTGACGGACCATTACGAGTACGAGGTTGCCCGATTGTGACGCCCCCACCTGATCGTTGCCCAGTTCCCCAGGTGAGAACCGCCTTTTGTGAATCATATTGGAGGTGAGGCGACCGCGACCTACAAAATGGAGGAAAACGCTTGTTGTGATCCTGTCGGAGGGGCATGCTTGTCATGCCCACTGAAGTGGAATGGATAATCCAACGTAAGGCAACGGACGCGACAAGCGGGTCCCTCCGAAGCGCGGACCTGACAAGCAGGTCCCTCCGAGAGGCGGACGTAACAAACGCGTCGTTCCAAACGATCCCGCCAAGAGGCTTTCCAGAATCGAGGCTCCCACCCCCTCGAGCGATCATCGCTTTTCAGTTGTCTCTGGCTTTTCGGAACGCGCCACCCGACTGCCAAGAAGTTCTTCCGTGAACCTCGTTTGATAGTGAAAGGCACTTGCTTCCCCCTGAAAGCCGACGACTTGCCGATCCACCTCGATTTCTTGGGCAACAATCCTTCCCGCCGTCATATCAAAGCGGACCGTTCCCTCGCTGAGTCGCTGAACGAGCTGGACCTCGACTTCGGGATCGGTGATCGGCGTCAGGACCTGCGTCCCAATGCGAATGATGGCAATGTCATTCTTCACGTCTTCTAGTGTAAACTTCTGCTGAATCTGAACCTTCTTGACGATCCCATTTCGCAGGGGAACAGCGATTTCATCCGGCACGGTCCATGACTCTCCGATCTTCACCGAATTCTCCGGAAAGGGAACCGTCAAATAGCCGTGCGTCTGAAGGGCCTCCGTTTGAAGCTGTTTTCGCTCTATGACCTGACCCCGCGGGTTGAGTGCAATGATGGCCAAAGGCTTCCCAACTGTCTTTCCAATATCGGCAAAACCCGCAGGTGGTGGATCGCCCGATCGGCTGTCGTAGCGGACTTCTTTTCCATCACTAATGCGATGGGTCATCTCCACATCATCGACCCGCAATTCAAATCTCCCGGTACCGTTTGCATCGACCTGCAAGATTTTCCAGGTCTTCGTGGAGCGACTTAATGTTTCGGCGGTCTGCTCGGTTTGGGCCACTGTGGTCCTGACCCGGGCACGATGAATCACCTGCCACTGAAGCTCCTCACCCGGCTGGAAATGGTACCGTAATTGGTAACTGGGCGTTGCCTGGGCATGCACCGGAAATTCGAAAAGCAGGCCTCCAGCGAGAACCAACCAGGTGTACGAACACGCCCTGCACAACGACCAACACGCTCTAATGAGTGTCCTCATGACGAACTCTTTTCTCGATTCCAATCCACCCGAGGTCAAGTAAGAGCTTTTCTCCAGTCAAACAGAGAAACCCGTCTGGTAGATCGTTTATAGTCCAGCAGCCCACCCCTGAAAAGATCAGTTTGTGAGGTTTACGGGCATTGCAAGCGAGAGCTGGGCAATAACCGAAGAATACGCAAGTTGGGAGATTTAAGGCGATGGCGCGATGCGGGAATTCGCCCTTGTTTGGCCACCCCATCCCAGTTTCTCGCGCAGGGTTCGATAGTAGCTATGTCCCGGCGCCGTGACCAGCCGAAATCGTGGCTCAGCGCGCTTGACAAAGACCCGGTGGTTGCTCTCAAGTTGCTTGACCGCTCGGCCGTCGATCACCAACGAGGTATGGGGCTGGGGATTGAGCACACGAAGTTCATACACCCGGTCTGCCGAGTCCACGACCGGACGATTGGACAGGGTATGAGGACTAATCGGACAGATCACCATGGCGTCCAAGTCTTTGCGAAGGATGGGCCCACCTGCCGACAGCGAATGGGCTGTTGAACCAACCGGCGTGGCAAGAATTAGGCCATCACCCGAATAAATCGTGGCCAGGTCGCCGTCAACCCACAATTCGACATCTAAGAGACCGAACGGCGGGCCATTAAGAATGGCAACTTCGTTGAGGGCCAGTTCCTCAAGAACCGTCCGTTCCTCCTGGACGACGCAGCAGGATAACATCAGATGGTCAACAACAGGCAAGGGACTTTTCCTTGCCAAGTCCAGGACGTTCTCCAATTCCTGTGGGGTAACGTCGGCCAAGAATCCCAATTTTCCCAAGTTAACAGCAATCACGGGGAATTGCTTTTGCCCCATTTGGCGGGCAGCCCGCAGAATCGACCCGTCGCCGCCAAAGACAATCACATAATCCGCCGAATAGGAGCAGAGCACCTTTTCGCCCGACAGATCAACCAGCAGGACTTCTGAATATCGCTCGATAATGGGGAGAAATCGTTCGACCTCTCGAACGACGTCCGTTCGACCACCGTATCCTAAGACAATGACTTTCATGCCTGACGCCTAGCAACCGAGAGATTGCCGGATAATGGGCGGACACTCCCCGGCACAGCGTGGGGCACCATCGCCCGACACACCTCCGATATGCCTTCCGGTGTGAGACCCAAATCAGCCAGTAACTCGTCTCGTTCCGCGTGTTCCACAAACTGATCGGGAATGCCCAGCCTGCGGACGTGCGATGTATTCAATCCTGCATCATTTGCCGCTTCCAACACGGCACTACCAAAGCCTGCTTGCAGCGCGGCCTCTTCGACGGTAACAACCGCCGGACTCTCCTGGATGACGCGACAAATCAATTCGCTGTCCAGCGGTTTGACAAATCGAGCATTGACAAGTCCGAACTGGATTCCCTCCGACGCAAGCTGCTTCACGGCTTCTGCACACGCAGAAAGGAGTGCGCCGCAACACACGATGGTTCCATGCCGCCCATGCGTGATCCATTCTGCCCTGCCCCGTTCAATTGGCGAATAGGGCCGTGTCACGACAGTCGCCGTTGCTTTCGGATAACGAATGGCGACAGGACCGTCCTCTTGAAGGGCGAATTCGAGCATCGCGGCAAGCTCATCTGCATCACCGGGGGCTAGCACCGTCACGTTAGGAAAATGACGAAAATAGGCAATATCAAAGACCCCATGATGCGTCGGACCATCGGCGCCAACGACACCGGCACGGTCCATCATGAAGACGATGGGAAGATTCTGGAGCGCAGCCTCTTGAAAGATCTGGTCGTATGCGCGTTGCAAAAAGGTGCTGTAAATATCAACGATCGGCCTCAGTCCCGCCTTCGCCAACCCTGCGGCAAATCCAACGGCGTGAGACTCGCAAATGCCGACATCGAAATAGCGATCGGGGAAGCGATCACGGACAGGTTCCAGCATGTTACCCTGACACATGGCGGCTGTGATGACAACCACACGGTCGTTTCTTTCCATTTCCTTCAGGATGGCATCCCGCGCCACTTCCGTATAACAACGGGTCGAACCCGTCTTTTTGAAAGCCACTTCTGTGCCGTTGATTCGCTGAAAAGGTGCGGGGGCGTGAAATGTCCGTGGGTCCTCTTCCGCAGGCGGAAAACCGTGTCCCTTTTGCGTTACGACATGGAGCAAGACCGGTCCGGGAAACTGCTTGACCATTTTCAGATACTTCTGAAGCTGGGCAATGTTATGTCCGTCAACAGGTCCCAGATAGCGAAATCCCAGCTCTTCAAAGAGCATCCCTCCCAACATCCCGGCCTTGACCGCATCCCGCAGTTGATCAAGAAGTCTCTCCATCGAATTCCCGACCAAAGGGACTTTCGAGAGGAGATTATAGACCTCATGCTTGATCCCGGAATAAAGCGGCGCCATCCTTAACCGATCAAAATACTCAGCAATGCCGCCAACACGCTGGCAAATCGACATCCGGTTGTCGTTCAAGACGACAATCAACCGTTTCTTGAGCCACCCGGCATGATTCATGGCCTCGGAGACGATCCCCGAAGGAAACGCCCCATCGCCAATGACGGCAACGACATATCGATTCTCGTTGGGGCGAAGGAGATCGTCACCGCACTTCAGGCCAATGGCCGTCGAAATGCTGCATCCGGCATGTCCTGTCATGAAAAGATCATAGGGGCTTTCGGCTGGGTTCGGATAGCCCATCAGCCCCCCTTTTGTCCGAATGGTATGAAAACGATGATACCGTCCGGTGACCATCTTATGAGGATAGATTTGGTGACCCGTGTCCCAAATCAATCGGTCCCGAGAGAAATCAAACGTGGTGTGGAGTGCCAGCGTGAGTTCCACGACGCCCAGATTTGAGGCAAAATGGGCGGACCGTGTCCCTAGCAATTGGCACATCGCTTCGCGCATCTCACCGGCCAGTTGTTCCAACTGCTCAGTGGTCAACGACTGAAGGTCGTGCGGTGACTGAATCTGCGACAAAAGCTTATCCATCAGTGGGTCCGTGATTTGAGATTTATGGCCAAGGCCACCAGGTGCCGCCGCTCGATGGGGAGATCTTCGAGAGCGCGACACGCGGCTTCGATCAACTCATCAATTTTCTTCCGGCTTTGCTCAACCCCCAAAAGCGATGGGAAAGTCAACTTATTCTTCTCGCTATCCTTTTGAAGCCTCTTACCTACAAGTTTTTCATCACCAAGCAAATCAAGCAAGTCGTCCGTGATCTGGAATGCCAAACCGACTGCCCGACCGTATTCCGTTAATCCGTTCAACACCTCCGTTCCGGCATCTCCCATGACAGCCCCGAGGGAAACAGCGCATTCAATCAGTGCCCCCGTTTTTCTCCGATGAATCCGTTCCAACAGCTCGAGCGAAGGTGGCAAATTGGGCGCCTGGATGTCATCGGCCTGCCCCCCGACGAGCGCACAGGGCCCCGCTGCCTCCGCCAGGATGCGGCAGCAACGAACGGCCCGATCGGGCGGTTCCACCCATTTTGCAAGAACTCCGAAGGCATGTGTCAAAAGCGCATCACCCGCAAGAATGGCCGTCGCTTCGTCGAATTGGCGGTGACACGTCGGCTGTCCGCGCCGCAAATCGTCATCATCCATCGCCGGGAGGTCGTCATGAATCAACGAGTAACAGTGAATCATTTCGACGGCGCAGGCCGGGACAATTGCATCTTCTGGATCAGCTCCACAGGCCTCGGCTGCCAGCAAGACAAGGATCGGACGAAATCGTTTCCCCGGCAACAAAAGGCTATACCGCATGGCGGCCTTCAGCCGATCTGGACAGCCCTCCGGGAGATCGGTCAACCTGTCGAGCCACCGGTTGATCAACTCCCGGAGTTCGGCGAGATGATTCTCGGTCTCTTGCCAATTGATCGCAGTTTCCATGCCGTCCTCGTCACTAAAATCATTACGCACGGCCCCCGAAAACGGCTCTCGCACGCATTGCCGTTCGCCGGTCATCGGTCCAGCTCGTCTCCCGAGTCGTTTCTCGGTCCATTTTTAAGCCCACGGCGGCGGCTCCGTTTCTCCCGCTTCTCTTCCAAAGATAGATCATCCTCTACGAAAGGTTGCGTCACCGGTTGCTTGTTTGGATCGATACCCGTCAGGAGTTCAATCTTTTGCTCAGCCTTTTGCAGCAGTTCCCGACAGTGTCGGATAAGGCGAACACCCCGTTCATATTCTGCAAGGGCTTGGTCTAAGGTGAGTTGCCCCCGTTCGAGGCGCTCCACAATCCCCTCCAACTCACCAATTGCCTCCTCAAACCGAGGGGCCGATTCGTCGTTCGAAGGATAAGGATTCACCTCACTCACGTTCATGCACTTCCATCGAAAGAGTGTTTCAGCTCCCGCGGGCACGACAGGCGTGCCCCTCCAATGACGCCCCTCGGAGGGACGCGCTAGTCGCGTCCGCCGCGCAACGTTTGATCATCCATTCCGCTGCGACGAGCGTGACAAGCACGCCCCTCCAATTGCCATCTCGCATCATCCAAAGCACCTATTCCCACTCAATCGTGGCCGGAGGCTTTGAACTGATATCGTACACGACCCGATTGATTCCGGAAACCTCATTGATAATTCGCGTGGAAATCCGGGCCAGTAACTCATAGGGCAATTTCGACCAGTCGGCCGTCATAAAGTCTTCCGTATCCACCGCTCGCACCGCAATGACTTCTTCGTAGGTCCGCGCATCGCCCATGACACCCACCGTTTGCACGGGAAGCAAAACTGCGAAGGCCTGTGCCGTCTTTCGATACCAGCCACAGCGTTTGATTTCTTCGATCACGATTGCATCCGCCTGACGCAAAATGTCCAGTCGTTCTTTCGTCACTTCACCCAGGCAGCGCACGGCAAGACCCGGTCCCGGGAAGGGGTGCCGCCAGACGATTTCTTCAGGCAAACCCAGCTGCATTCCGAGTTGCCGGACTTCGTCCTTAAAGAGGTTCCGCAATGGTTCAATCAACTCGAACTGGAGGTCTTCAGGCAATCCGCCGACGTTATGGTGGAGTTTGATAGTTGCAGCAGGCCCATCTCGCAGGCCTCCGCTTTCGATCACATCGGGATAAAGCGTCCCCTGTGCGAGGAATCGCGCGTTGGGGATCTTCGCCGCCTCCTCGGCAAAGCAGTCAACAAACACGCGGCCAATGATTTTCCGTTTCTCCTGGGGATTGACCACTCCCTTCAGGGCATTTAAGAAGCGATCCTCGGCGCGAACAACGTGCAAGTCCGTTCGAAAATGCTTGGTGAACTCATCAATAACCGACTCCACCTCCCCACGTCGCAGAAGGCCGTTATCGACCAGAATACACGCCGTCTGGTCGCCGATGGCGCGCGACAGGAGCGCTGCGGTAACCGAGGAATCGACGCCTCCCGACAATCCGCAAATCACACGGTCATTGCCGACGCGCTGGCGAATCTCCTGGACCGTCTCCTCGGCGAAATCGGTCAGCCTCCACGTGCCGTTACACCGACA
>Ga0209162_1002131_pt1 | contig 17942 bp, 16 predicted proteins | sample YNPNPMetaG_FD_187121 | JGI IMG/M metagenome (GOLD analysis project Ga0209162, IMG submission 187121) | Anoxygenic and chlorotrophic microbial mat microbial communities from Yellowstone National Park, USA - YNP NP MetaG (SPAdes) (version 2) ... | reverse complement strand
CGCACGCAGATACTCTTGCCGGATACCCGACCCGCCGTGCAAGACCAGAGGCACGCCGGTCGCCTGGGCCAGGCGCTTCAAGTGTTCGAGGTCCAGCCTTGCCTCCACTTTCTTTTGATCCCTGAGCACGGCGGAGATTGCGCCGTGGACATTGCCGACAGCGACCGAGAGCCAGTCACAACCGGTCTGGCGCACAAAGCGCGCCGCCTCTTCCACATCGGTGAATCCCTTACCAGATGTGAACAGCTCTTCATAAGGAGGGAGTGGCCCTGCTTCGTGGCCCAGCACCGCGCCCAACTCAGCCTCGCAGGGGATGCCGGCCAGATGTGCCCGTTCGACTACCTGCCTGGTGGCAGCAATATTCCCCTCCAGGTCAAGCCGGGAGCCATCAATCATCACTGAATGGTAGCCCAGACGGATCGCCTCATCAATGATGGAAAGATAATCCACCTGCCGGCCATCCTCGTCCACGACGGGGACGTGATCAAGGTGCAGGCGGACATGGGCGGGATCATACCAGCGGAGGAATTCGGCCATCACCGCGGCAGGGCTGCCGGACTCGAATTTGAGCCATTCCAGCCGGGCGGTCTCGACCAGCGCACAGGAATCCTGGTCGGCCACAGCCTGGATCACCGGCCTGATCATCGGGAGGTAAGGGACGTTGAATGCGGGGACCACCACGCCCGCCTTCCAGGCTCTTCTGACAATTTCACCTGTGCTCTGCATAATACAGCCCTCCGTTGCCCGGGATGCAATAGTCGCCTGGTCCGGACGGCCGCCGCGGTCCTCCCCCTTGCGGCCTCCGGCCAATGGTCGTGTGCCGACCGGCACCTCGGCTCAGGCCGATGCTCACCATAGGGCGCCCGGGGAGGCTGATCCCCAATCGGCGCACGGCGGCGGGGCAGCCGGGCATGTCACTAAGATTATACACCAATTTTATCGAGAGCTGAAAAGTCGCCATCACTGCAGGACAACTGCTCGCAATTGTCCTGCAATTTGGGGGCATACAGAAGGGGTGTGTCCCAATTTTGTCGGACCTGGCCACTTTGTAGGACAACTGCTCGCAGTTGTCCTACAACTTTGGGACACACCCTACAGAAGTGCACTGTTGACGATCATATCTGTGCATGGTATAATTTTAGGCAGTAACCGCATGGCCAGGTGGGCCTGTCCTGTGCACCACTTTGGGCTGCAGGCCCGAGGTCCGCTTGCGCCGGGCCGATTGTTGCTGTGCTCCTGAGCTGTGTCGGTGCGTGCTGGCGCGAAAGCGTGCGATCTGGCCTGAGCAGTCGCACAACTGTAAATTCCCGAAGACGTTGAACAGGAGGAGTAAGCGGGTCGGGCCCTGGCGAACCGTTCAGGGAAGAGAAGAGGGTCACCGGCTGCAAGCCCTCGCAGCGCCCCCCGCTGAAGGTCGCCTGGGAGTTGGGAAGCTGAACCGTGGTCCCGGTGCTGCGGATAAGTTTCCCCGGGTTCGCCCGTTAACGCGAAAGCCACAGGGTGTGTCCCAAAGTTGCAGGACAACTGCGAGCAGCTGTCCTGCAAAGTGGCTGCTGAGCGCGACAGGAGATGCTCCCTCTCGTCGAACCAGGGTGGTACCGCGAAAGGTGGTCCCTTCCGTCCCTGGACGGAAGGGTTTTTTTGTTCCAGCTTGCAACACGCGGTAGAGGCCGCGAACAGGATGAGGAGTAGCTTTATGGCCGAAAAACTTTCCCGAGTCTATAACCCGCAGGAGCACGAAGCACGCATTTACAGTTGGTGGGAGGAACAGGGCTTTTTTCGCCCGGAGAAGCAGGTCGAGCTGGGGCTTGCTTCTGAGGACGGCCCCCGCTGGTGTATCACCATGCCCCCACCCAATGTGACCGGTGCCCTCCACCTGGGCCACGCCATGACCGCCGCTGTCGAGGACCTGATGACCCGCTACTACCGCATGCGCGGTTTTCAGACCCTGTTTCTACCGGGCACGGACCACGCGGGCATTGCCACACAGAATGTGGTGGAGCGGGAGCTGCGCAAAGAGGGGCTGAGCCGCCATGAGCTGGGGCGCGAGAAGTTCGTCGAACGCTGTTGGGAGTGGACGCGCAACTCTATCCGGCGCATCACCGAGCAACATAAGCGCCTGGGCGTCTCCTGTGATTGGTCACGCGAGCGCTTCACGCTGGACGAGGACCTGAGCCGCGCTGTGCGTGTCGCCTTCGTCCGCCTGTTCAAAAAAGGACTGATCTACAGGGGCACGTATATGGTAAACTGGTGCCCCCGCTGTGAGTCGGCCATCTCCGACCTGGAGGTGATCCCGGAGGAACGCCAGGCTCACCTGTGGACCATCCGCTATCCCATCATCAACGAGGACTGGAACGGTGAAACCGGGGAGTGGGGCAGCGGCAGATGGGCTGAGGGCGCTACCGAATTCATCGAGATGGCCACCACCCGCCCGGAGACGATCCTCGGCGATACAGCCGTGGCCGTCCACCCGGATGACAGGCGCTGGCAGCATCTGATCGGTAAAATGGCGGTACTGCCGGCCCTGGGCCGACGTATCCCCATCATCGCTGATGAGGCAGTTGACCCCCAGTTCGGTACCGGCGCGGTGAAGGTGACGCCGGCACACGATCCCACCGATAACGAGATCGGCCTGCGCCACGGGCTGGAAGCCCCCAACGTGATGACCGATACAGCCCGGATGAACGAACTGGCCGGCCCATACGCGGGACAGGACCGTTTCGAGTGCCGTCGCAACATCCTGGCCGACTTTGAGAAAGAAGGATTGCTGGTCAAAGTCGAGCCTTATGTGCACGCTGTGGGGACCTGTCAGCGCTGTGCGACCGATATCGAGCCGCGTATCTCCACCCAGTGGTTCGTGGATGTGAAGCCCCTCGCCGAGGCGGCGATGCAGGCCGTGCGCGATGGCCAGACGATCATCATCCCTGAGCGGGAGGAGGCTCGCTTCTTCCATTGGATGGAAAACATCCGCCCCTGGTGCATCTCCCGGCAACTGTGGTGGGGACACCGCATCCCGGTGTGGTACTGCCGCGACTGCGGCGGGCAGACCAGCGAGGTCGAAGACCCCACAACGTGCGCTCACTGTGGAAGCCCGAACATCCACCAGGACGAGGATGTGCTTGACACCTGGTTCTCCTCTGGCCTGTGGCCCTTCTCCACCCTGGGCTGGCCTGAGGATACGCCCGACTTCCGTCGCTACTATCCCACCGATGTGCGTGAAACCGGCTACGACATACTTTTCTTCTGGGTGGCGCGCGAGATGATGTTGGGCATCGAGATGACCGGTGAACCTCCTTACTCCACGGTCTACCTGCACGGCCTGGTGCGCAACAGGGAGGGGAAGAAGATCTCCAAGTCAATGGAGAACATCGAGGAGTACGATCCCCTGAACATCATCGAAAAATACGGCAGCGATGCGCTGCGCTACACCCTGCTGACCAGCTCTACGCCAGGGCTGGATATGAACCTGGACCCCCGCCGTCTGGAGGGGGCACGTAATTTCACAAATAAAGTCTGGCAGGCCGCGCGTTTCGTGCTCTCTGCGCTGGAGGAGCGTGAGGAGAGCCTGGAGCTTCCGCCCTTATCCTCCCTCCTCCTGCCCGATCTCTGGATACTCTCGCGCCTGAACCGGCTGGTCCAGGACGTGACGCGCCTGTTTGAGAGCTACCAGTACGGTGAGGCCGGGCGACAGGTGTACGATTTCCTGTGGGGCGAGTACTGCGACTGGTATATCGAGGCCAGCAAAGTGCGACTCTACAACGGTGGCGCAGACCGGCATGTCCCATGTGCCGTCTTGCTCCACGTGCTCGATGTGTCACTGCGGCTGCTACATCCCTTCATGCCTTTCCTGACCGAGGCTATCTGGCAGGCATTGCCCCGAAAGGCGGGCACGGCGTTGATGATGAGCCGCTGGCCGGAGCCGGACAAGAAGTTAATCAGTGACGAGGCTGAGGCCAGGATGGGAACGCTGATGGAGCTGATCCGGGGCATCCGCAATCGTCGCGCCGAATACGACGTTACCCCTGGCAGGCGCATCCCAGCACTCATCGCTGCCGGTCCTGCCACCGGGTGGCTTAATGAGCAGCGTGATGTCATGTGCCTGCTGGCCCGCCTTGACCCTGCACGATTGGCGATCGAAGCTGCCTTCGCGCCACCTGATCAGGCTGCCACGGTGGTGGTGGGGGAGATAGTGTGCTACCTGCCGCTGGCCGGGCTGGTGGACCTGGAGGCAGAAAGGGAGAAGCTGGCGAAAAGCCTGGCAGAAGTGGAGGAGCGTATCGCCCGCAGCGAGGCGTTGCTCTCAAGCGACTTTGTAAACAAAGCCCCTTCCCACATCGTCCAAAGGGAACGGGACAAGCTGGCCGATCTGCATACCGAGCGGGCCAGGTTACAGGAACGGCTGGCTGAGCTGATCGGTGGTGTGCAGGGCTGATCAGGCAATCCGGATCCGAATGTGATACCTGCCCGGCTGCCTGTCGCCGTGTGCCTGGAAATGCGCTGGCGCGGAAACGGCGGTCGGCACAGGCCGACCGAAGGCCTGTGACCGTAACTATTCAGCCGATTGAAATCGCCCTCTTCAGGCGCTTCGCGCCAGGTGTCGGCCTGTGCCGACACTGCCTCTGATGGTGCAGCAAGGAGCAGGTCGGCGAAGGCCGACCAATGGCCGCAGGCCCAAAATGGTGTACGGGCGAGGCGCGCCTCGCCCCCTACAGTCACCGCCTGAATAGTCCAGTATACAAGTCCAGTATACAAGTTACCTGTGACCAAAAGCGGGTGGCTTCAGCCGGCGTGGGCAGGCAGCTACACCCGAATACTCTCAATAAGAGCCTATCCGAAAAACCGTACAAGCGGCATCCCTATGCCGCTTATACCGGCGCATAGGGACGCATCGGTTACGTTTTTCGGATAGGGACTAAGGCGCCGGAGTAGAGGCTTCAGCCGGATTGTCCACCTGAAGGCTCGACCCCTGAGCGTTGTTTGAACGATATGGATCTCAACCCCGGCTCACGACACGTGAAATTAGCTGTGCTTGCAGGATCGCTGCTTCTCGCATGCGCCGTACACGCCTGTCGGCCTGCGGGCAAGGCTCCCCCGGCCTCCCCTCCGGAAGGGTGGACGCTCGTCTGGGCCGACGAGTTTGACGCGCCCGACGGCTCGCCCGTTGACCCGGCACGCTGGTCGTTTGATACAGGCGGTGGAGGGTGGGGGAACGGTGAGTTGCAATACTATACTGACAGGCTCGATAACGCCTGTATCGAAGACGGAGCGCTGGTGATTAAAGCGCTCAAGGAGGACTATCGCAGGTGGCATTACACTTCGGCCCGCCTGGTTACCCGCAATAAAGGTGACTGGCTGTATGGCCGTATCGAGGTGAGGGCCAGACTCCCCTACGGGCAGGGAATCTGGCCGGCGATCTGGATGCTGCCCACCGAATGGAGGTATGGCCGGTGGCCTGTGAGCGGGGAGATAGACATCATGGAGCTGGTAGGCCACGAGCCCGGGCGGGTGTACGGTACCATCCATTACGGCGCCCCCCACCAATCCCGGGGTGCGCACTATGACCTGCCGGCAGGCCAGCGCTTCGCCGACGATTATCACGTCTTCACCCTGGAGTGGGAGCCAGGCGAGATGCGCTGGTATGTGGATGGTCATCATTATCAGACCCAAAACGAATGGTTTACCTCGAGCACCAGGGGCGCTTACCCGGCTCCTTTCGACCAGCCTTTTCACCTTATCCTGAATGTGGCTGTGGGAGGAGCCTGGCCGGGATATCCCGATGAAAGCACCGTATTCCCGCAGTACATGTATGTTGACTACGTGCGTGTGTACCAGAGAGAGGAGTAGCTATGCAGACCGTGATATTGGGAGCAACCGGGCTGGAAGTTTCCCGTATTGGATTTGGTGGTATCCCAATCCAGCGCCTCACCGAAGATGAGGCAGTACGGGTGGTGAAACGCTGTCTGGAACTGGGCATCACTTTCTTCGACACGGCCAACAGTTATACAACGAGCGAAGAGCGCATCGGCAAGGCGATCAACGGGGCAAGGCAGCGGGTGGTCCTGGCGACCAAAACCACGGCGCGTGACCGTGCGACCGCCGGGCAACACCTGGCGCTCAGCCTGAAGCGACTGAACACCGATTACGTTGACCTGTGGCAGTTCCACAACGTCAGCACACAGGAGGACTACGAGCGAGTGCTTGGACCGGATGGGGCAATGGAAGCAGCATTGAAAGCCCGCCAGGCTGGCCAGGTCTTGCATATTGGCATCACCTCGCACTCTATGGATGTTGCCCTGAAGGCGGTGTGTTCGGGCTACTTCGAGACCATCATGTTCCCCTTTAACTTTATCACCTGCGAGCCAGCGGAGGAACTGATCCCTCTCGCGGCAAAGCATAACCTGGCCTTCCTCGCTATGAAGCCGTTCGCTGGCGGCATGCTCGATAACGCCAGCCTGGCCATCAGATACCTCCTGAGTTTTGAGCATGTTCTGCCTGTCCCGGGCATCGAAAAAATTGAGGAGATCGAAGAGATTGTGGAGATCGTCGCCAGGGCGGAGCCACTGACTGAAGCGGAGCGGGAGGAGATAGAGCGGATACGCGCTGAGGTCGGCACCCGTTTCTGCCGCCGCTGCGATTACTGCCAGCCCTGCCCACAGGGAATCCCTATCTCATTGCTGATGAACCTGCGCAGTTTCTGGAAACGCTTCCCACGCGATTCGTTCACCACGGGCTGGATCGCTGAGGGCGTGGAAAAGGCCAGAGAATGCATAGAGTGCGGCTCGTGTGAAGAGAAATGTCCCTACCACCTGCCCATCAGGGAGATGATTAAGGAAAACATCAGTTTCTATGACAGTGTGAGGCTGTAGACGGTGCATCAGACAGCCAGGCAGATGAGACCAGCTTCTATACAGTGTCAGTTGGCGATTGCCTGCTGCCGCGTGCCGATTGTAAAATCGGCCCTTCCCGGCGGCTGCGCCGACGCGGAAACGGCGGTCGGCGCAGGCCGACCGAAGGCCTGCGGCCCCAAGCAGGCGACTTCAGTCGGCAGTTACACCAATTGTCATGAACCGGCCCCCGTCGTCCCAGACGGCCTGACTTACTCACAGACCATATGAGTTGCAAAGATACTGCACCACTGCTCGCTGCCATCGGGGCGTATACTTCCTGGGGGCTGCTGACTGTGTACTGGAAAGCAGTGCAGAAGGTGCCGGCTCTGGAGACGCTCTGTCACCGCACAGTGTGGGCATTCGCGTTTATGCTGGCGGTGCTGGCCTGGCAGAGGCACTGGGAATGGTTGCCTCAGGTGCGGCGGAGCCGCCGTGTGCGGCTCGTCTTCCTGACCACCGCCGCTCTGCTGAGCATAAACTGGCTTACCTACATCTGGGCGGTCACCAACGGGCACATCGTGGACGCCAGCCTGGGTTACTTCATCAATCCGCTGGTAAGCGTGCTGCTGGGCGTGCTCATACTGCGGGAGCGGCTGCGTCCGTCTCAGTGGGTCGCGGTGGGGCTGGCGCTGGGAGGAGTGCTTTTCCTGACCCTGGGCTACGGCTCGGTCCCCTGGATCGCGCTGGTGCTGGCCTTCACTTTTGGCCTCTATGGTCTGCTGCGTAAGACCGCCTCGCTGGATGCGCTCGCAGGGCTTACACTGGAGATGGCCATCCTGTTCCTTCCTGCCCTGCTCTATCTCATTCATATGGAGGCCACCGGCCGCGCCTTCTTCGGCCACGTCAGTGATGGGAACGGGATCACCATAAGCATCCTCCTGGCATTTAGCGGGATTGTGACTGCCCTCCCGCTCATCCTTTTCACCTATGCGGCGCGCAAAATACCTCTCGCCACGGTGGGAATTCTTCAGTACATAGCACCCACACTCCAGTTTTTACTGGGAGTGCTGGTATACGGGGAAACCCTGACCGGCACGAAGCTGGCCGGGTTTGCCGCAGTGTGGAGTGCTCTGCTCCTGTATTCCCTGGAAAACTTCCTGGTGGCTGGAAGAGGAGGAGCATGATGAGACTTGCCGGAGGGTGCCCTCCGTTTCGCTTCCTGGCACTCCTGCTTTTGCTGGTGACCTCATGTGTGCCGGCCTTCACCCCGACCGTTTCCCCTACACCGCTGCCGGGCATCATCCCCTCCCCGTCTCCCACTCTGACTCCTCTCCCGTCACCAACTCCCTCACCCACGCCAACGCTGCCCCCCACCTCCACTCCGGCCCCCACGCCTGACCCGGCGGTGGTCACAAATATCGTCGGCAAGATAAATGTCCGCCTGACCCAGGCCGGGATCGAGCCGTTGTGCCTGCGCTGGGAGGATACCGACGACGATGGAGAGGCCGAGTGGATAGGGCTGTATCAGCGAAACAGAGAGGATGAGAGAAGTGAGCTGATGGCCTTCATCCTTGACGACAATGAAGCCTGGTACGAGCTACGGTCGCTGAAAAAAGAGCCCGGGAAAAAGGATTTCGGCCTGGGGGAGTATCCGACCTGCGAACTGGAAGTGCGCGACGTCAATGGTGATGGACGCACCGAAGTATTAATCTGGGGTCATGCGGAGAGCAGCACCACGCTGCTCCATATCTTCGTGTGGGACGGCAGCTCCTACATGCTCCTGGCCTCTTTCGAGGGTAATGCCGGCATCCGCCAGGAGAACAGCGACGGCGACCTGGCCGACGAGTTCGCCGTCCGCTACGATGCGGGCAGCGGACTGGTGTGGGAGGCCGTGCACACCTGGGACGGGCTGAACTACGGCTGGACCTGGGAACGGTATGACTGGTTCTACCTGAGCCGCCCACATGTTTATCCTGCCGATACCCCGGAGCATGCCGTAATCTCATTCTACCTGGCGCTTGACGACCGGGACATTCCAGGTGCCTATGGTCTGCTCACTCAGATGGCCCAGATGGCTCAGGCTTATCAGGCGTGGGCAGCAGGCTTCGCCACCACTGTTTCTGTGGAGGTTGGCTCCGTGCACGAACTGGCCCGGCAAGGCGATACCGCCACCGTTACTGCTCAGGTACGGGCACTCGACAACGTGGACGGGCGTATCATAGCCACGCTGTGGGACGTTGAGTGGCAGTTGAGGAATACGGAGGCCGGCTGGCGGCTGGAGCGTGCCACAACATCGCAGCTTGATCGCCAGGAACTGAAATATTACCGGTAGGAGAGGCGCGGGATGGACCTGGTTATCGTAGAGTCGCCCACCAAGGCGAAAGCTCTACACGGCTTCCTGGGACGGGGGTACAACGTGGTTGCCTCGATGGGCCACATATGCGACCTGCCCCCCAAACAACTGGGAGTGGACATCGAGCACGGGTTCCAGCCCACCTATCAGTTGCGTAAGGGGGCCGGCAAAGTTATCCGGAAAATCAAGGACTACGCCGTCGAAGCAGACGCCATCTATCTTGCAACCGATCCCGACCGTGAGGGCGAGGCTATCGCCTGGCACATCCTCCGGCTGGTGAAGGTACGGAACAAGCCCGTCTACCGCGTCACCTTCCATGAGATCACCTCCCAGGCAGTGAAGAGCGCTATCGCCACCCCCGGCCAGCTAAACATGAACCTGGTCAATGCCCAACAGGCCCGCCGTGTGCTTGACCGCCTGGTCGGTTATCAGGTCAGCCCGGTGCTGTGGAAGGCAATCAAAGGCCGCAAAGCCCTCTCGGCGGGCCGCGTGCAGACGGTCGCCCTCAGGCTGATCGTCGAACGAGACCGGGAGATCGCCGCCTTTGTGCCCGAGGAGTACTGGACGCTGGAGGCCGAGCTTTCCAAAATAGACGATGAGCGCCGCTTCCGTGCCTTGCTGGTGCGCATCGGCAGGGATAAGGCTGACCTCAAAACCCGGGAGGATTGCCTGAGTGTCATCGCTGCCCTCGAAGGGGCCTCCTTTTACGTGCTCAAGGTGAAGCAGGAACAGAAGTCACGCCGCCCCTATCCGCCCTATACCACCAGTACCCTGCAGCAAGATGCCGCCAGTCGCCTGGGATGGGGAGCAGAAAAGACCATGCGCATTGCCCAGCAACTCTACGAAGGGGTGGAACTCCCCGAAGAGGGCACTGTGGGATTGATCACTTATATGCGCACCGATTCAACCTTCGTGGCGGAGACGGCTCAGGCCGAAGCCCGTCAGATCATCCTCAGCCTGTGGGGAGAGGAGTACCTGCCGGAAGCACCGCCGGTCTACAAGACCCGTGCCAGAGTGGCCCAGGAGGCCCACGAGGCGATCCGTCCCACGTCCTCCGGCCGCCTGCCGGACCGGCTGCGCGGCCATCTTACCCCAGACCAGGCCCGGCTGTATGAGCTGATCTGGCGGCGCTTTATCGCCTCGCAAATGAAGCCGGCGGTCTACCATGTCACCACCGTGGACGTGGCAACATCGCGCGATGGAATGGCCCTGCCTTATATGTTCCGGGCCGGCGGCCGTGAACTCCTGTTCGAGGGCTTTCTTAAAGCCTATCGGGTGGAAATTGAGGAGGGCACCGCAGAGCAAATCCTGCCTCCACTGGCAGATGGCGAGCCTCTTCGGCTGCACGGCCTTTTCCCCGAGCAACATTTCACCAAACCGCCGCCCCACTTCACCGAGGCCGGTCTGATCAAGGAGCTGGAACGGCTGGGTATCGGACGCCCCAGCACTTACGCCACCATCATCCATACCATCGTCGCGCGCGACTACGTCAGGCGGGAGCAGAAATCGCTCCTGGCCACGGAGCTGGGCATGGCGGTGTGCGACTTCCTGATACAGCAATTCCCCGATCTGTTTGCCGTGGGGTTCACCGCCCGGATGGAAGATGAACTTGACTGCATCGCCCGTGGCGAACGCCCCTGGGTGACGGTGTTGGGGGAATTTTATGCCCCGTTTGCGGCGGCCGTGGAAAGGGCCACCCGCATGGCACAGACCAGCCCTGTTTCACTGCCGGCACGAGAGGTCACACCTGCTGAGGAACGTTGCCCCGTCTGTGGAGGAAACGTGGTCATCCGGGAAGGGAGATATGGACGCTTTCGCTCCTGTGCCAGCTTTCCCCGCTGTAAATGGAGTGCCCCCCTGGCAGTGGGGCGCTGTCCCGAATGCGGCGCTGAGTTGGTGGAAAGGAAAGGTAAACGCGGGGTCTTCTGGGGCTGCTCCCGCTATCCCGACTGCCGCCACGTGGAGTCGCCGCGCCCGCCCGAAAAGTGACATCCTGCCCTGCTGCGTGCTTCTTTAGCCCTCACCGGCACATATCGCTATCCCTGCATCCGCCTGTATTCAACCCTGGTTGTGCCTGGCCTGCAGGCGTGCGCGACAGCGCACACAGAAGGCGGCCCCTTTGACGTCGGTGTCGTACAGGCTGTTGGAAAAATGCATCACGCACTTAACATCCGGGCAGTGTCCCAGGCCCATAGTGTGCCCCAGCTCGTGCACGGCCTCCTTTTTGACGCGCTCCCGGAAGAGGGGCGCATCCGATGTGCCCCCTTCGTTCTCCGGCAGGCCGTAAAAGGACTGGCGCAGGCGGGGAAGGGCGATGAATGCATCACGTCCGTTGATCTGAGCCTGGCCGAAGATAAAGTTAAGGCCCGGAGCATAGCAATCGGCGTCAATTACTCCTAACACGCGCGAGAAGCCCCGGGCTTCCAATGTGCCAAGCGCTGCCAGTATTGCCGGACCGCGATACTGGCGGCGGCGCGCGTCCCAGGCTATGGACGGGACAGGGATGGCAGCGGCCACACTGCAGGAACAGTTGAAGACCTCGCCGACGAAATCGGCGACCTCTGCAAGCAAATCCTGAGGCACCTCACCTATGGGGACCAGGAGAATGCTCAACTCACAGCTCCTCCGGGTGGTCCATCCCTGCCCGCAGGCCGGCCACAAAATCCCGTGCTGCTTTTAACGGATCGGGGGCCGTGCTGATGGCTTTGATCAATGCACTACCGACGATCACTCCATCGGCGAGGCGTGCGACGCGGGCAGCCTGAGCTGGTGAGCTGATGCCAAAGCCTACGGCCAGAGGCAGGCCGGTGGCCTGCCGCGCGCGTGTCACGAAGGATTCCAGATCCGGCGGCAGGTGGTCCCGTGCCCCTGTCACCCCGGTCAGCGACACCAGGTACAGAAAACCGCTGCTGTATTCCGCCACCATGCGCAAACGCCCGTCGTCAGAGGTGGGGGCCACCAGGAAGATCATGTCAATACCCTGCTGGCGAACCGCCCGGCGTAGCCCGTCCGCTTCCTCCGGCGGCAGGTCGGGGACGATGAGACCGCTCACCCCGGCCGCGGCAGCCTGGGCAGCGAATTCCTCGACCCCCATCTGGAGGATGGGATTGTAGTACCCCATCATCACCAGCGGAGCACGCACCCCCCTGGCACGGAGCGCAGCCGCCTGTTCCAGACACAGGGAGAGGGTGACACCGTTATTGAGCGCCTGCTGTGAGGCAGCCTGGATGGTCGCGCCGTCGGCAAGGGGATCGCTGAACGGTATGCCCAGCTCGATGAGATCGGCGCCGGCCTCGACAAGCGCAGGCACCAGCGACAGTGCGCTATCTCGCCCGGGATAGCCCATCGTCAGGTAGGGCATAAGCGCAGCTTTTCCGGCATGTCTGAGACGCTCGAAAGTGGCCTGAATGGTATCCATTTCAATCGCTGTCCTCTGTGTACCTGCCGTAGCGTAATGCGTCTGCGACGGTGGGCATATCCTTATCGCCCCGCCCGCTGATATTGATGATCAGCACCTGCTCGGGGGTCATGCGGGGGGCGCGCTTGATCGCTTCAGCCACGGCATGCGCACTTTCGAGCGCCGGGATGATCCCCTCGAGACGGCTGAGCAGTTGCAGTGCCTCCAGAGCCTCGCTATCGGTAGCGCAGGTGTATTCGGCGCGGCCTGTGTCGCGTAACCAGGCATGCTCCGGCCCCACCGCCGCATAATCCAGCCCGGCCGAGATGGAGTGGGTCAGCGCGATCTGGCCGTCCATATCCTGCAAGACGTAAGTCTGCGTGCCGTGGAGCACACCCAGGCGTCCCCGCACGGGGTCGGCGAAGCGGGCGGCATGCCGGCCGGTAGCGATCCCTTCACCCCCGGCCTCGACACCGACCAGAGCCACGCCGCTATCCTTGATGAAGGGATAGAAGAAGCCTATTGCGTTGGACCCTCCCCCCACACAGGCGATCAACATATCGGGCAGGCGGCCTTCGGCGGCCAGGACCTGCTCGCGGGTCTCATCGCCGATGACGCGCTGGAAATCGCGCACGATGCGCGGATAGGGGTGGGGGCCAAGCGCCGAGCCGAGCAGGTAATGGGTGGTGCGCACGTTCGTCACCCAATCGCGGATCGCTTCGTTAATGGCGTCTTTGAGCGTGCGACTTCCCGCGTCCACCGGCCGCACTTCGGCTCCCAGCAATTGCATACGGAAGACGTTGAGCCTTTGACGTGCCACATCCGTTGTGCCCATGTAGACAACGCATTCCAGGCCCAGGAGGGCGCAGGCGGTCGCCGTCGCCACTCCGTGCTGACCCGCCCCGGTCTCGGCGACGATGCGACGCTTGCCCATACGCCTGGCAAGGAGGGCCTGTCCCAGTGCGTTATTAATCTTGTGCGCGCCCGTGTGGGCCAGGTCCTCCCGCTTAAGATAGATGCGTGCCCCGCCGAGTGCCCGGGTGAGCCGGCGGGCCAGGGTCAGTGGGGTCGGGCGGCCCGCGTACTCGTGGAGCAGATTGTTCAGCTCCGCCCGGAACGCCGGGTCGTTGATCGCCTCGTTGTAGGCTGATTCAAGCTCGCGCACGGCCGGTACCAGAGTCTCCGGAATAAACGCTCCTCCATAGCGCCCGTAGCGCGGCCCGTCAGAGAGCACTATGTTATCTTCCATTATCGGCCTCGCGTACTGCCTGGATGAATGCCCGTATTCGCGCATGGTCCTTTACCCCTTTGCTGATTTCAACCCCACTGGAGACGTCCACGCCCCAGGGCCGCACCGCCGAAATGGCCGCGCCGACCGTTTCCGGCGTTAACCCTCCCGCCAGGAGCAGGCGGAAGTGACCGACCAGTGAATGGGCCAGGTTCAGGTCGGCGGGAAGGCCGGTTCCCCCGAACTGGTGAGGATGCCAGGCATCTATGAGCAATTGCGGTGACCAGGGGGCATCCGGCGCGATGTCACCGTAGGCACTGATGGCCTCTCTGGTCTCCACGTGGGTGCGCGGACGCACAGCCTTAAAGGCACGGGGGTAAAGCATCCACACCTCCTTTGGCGACTCATCGCCGTGCAACTGGGCCAGATCAAGGCCGGCATGATCCAGCGCGGCCCAGACGCATTCGACCGGCTCATTGACGAACACACCCACACAGCGGGGTGCGGACGCGCCAAACTCCCGGCGTATCGCGCGCGTAATGGCAGCAGCCTGTGCCAGTGTGACAAAGCGTGGACTGTGAGGGTAAAAGACAAATCCCAGGAAGTCTGCACCTGCTTCCGCGGCACAGCGGGCATCGTCCAGGTTAGTGATCCCGCAGATTTTGACGTACGTCATAGCACAGCCTCCAGCCACAACCCGGCCTTTGGTAATCCTGCCTCCTGCCCCCTGCCTCCTTCATCCTGCCTCCTGCCTCCTTCATCCTGCCTCCTGCTTCCTTCATCCTGCCTCCTGCCTCCTTCATCCTGCCTCCTGCCTCCTTCATCCTGCCTCATAAAACCAGCTCCTTCACCCTGGCTCCAACATCGGTGGCACGCACAAGCGCCTCCCCTACCAGGATACCGTCCACTCCTGCGGCTTTCAGACGGGCCACATCGGCACGGTGATGTATTCCACTTTCAGCGACCAGCAGGACACCTGGCGGGATGAGGGGGCGCAGGTGCGCCGTTGTCTCCAGATTCACTTCAAAAGTGCTCAGGTCGCGGTTGTTCACGCCGATGATGCGAGGTCCGATGCGGAGCGCGCGCTCCAGCTCCGGCGCATTGTGGACCTCGACAAGTGCCGCCATCCCCAACTCGCAGGCCAGCTCGTAGAGCTCCAGCAGGGCAGCATCGTCCAGAGCGGCGACGATGAGCAGGACGGCGTCGGCGCCGGCAGCGCGGGCTTCGTAGACCTGGTAAGGGTCAAGGATAAAGTCCTTGCGCAGCACAGGAATGGTAACACTCCGCCGCACAACCCGCAAGTCCTCCAGGCTGCCCCCGAAAAAGCGCTCATCGGTGAGCACGCTGATGGCCGCGGCACCATTGGCCTCGTACAGACGTGCCAGAGCCGGAGCATCAAGGTTGGGGCATAGCAGCCCTTTGCTGGGCGAGGCCCGCTTTATTTCGGCGATCAGAGATATACCTGGGGCCTCCAGAGCCGCGGCGAAGTCGCGCGGCGGCGGGGCCAGCACTGCGCCGGCCTGCACAGTCTCAAGAGGGCAGACCGCTTTGCGGCCCGCCACCTCCTCAAGCTTCCAGCGGATAATCCGGTCGAGAATGTTACCCTGGCCCATAGCTTGATGTCAGGCAACGCTCTGGCTGTAGGCGATCAATGCATCGAGCTTGCGCAGGGCAGCCCCGCTGTCAATGCTCTCGGCAGCGCGGGCGATACCCTCCGCCAGGTCTGCGGCGATGCCCCCGGCGACCAGGGCTGCAGCCGCGTTGAGCAATACCACATCCCGGCGGTGGCCATGCTCTTCGCCCGCGAGCACGGCGCGGGTGAGGCGTGCGTTTTCCTGTGGATTGCCACCCCGCAGGCTCTCGGGTGGCGCCGGCTCAAAGCCCAGCGCACGCGGGTCCAGCGTCTCTGTGATCACCTGTCCATCAGCCGGTGCGATGCCAAAATAGCTGACCACGTTAGGCCCGCCCGTCGTAAGCTCATCCAGCCCTCCAAAGCCGTGTACAACATAGGCGGCGCGGCTCCCCAGCTCCCGCAGCACATTGGCCAGCACCTCTGTCAGCGTGGGATCGTAGACACCCAGCAACTGCGCCGATGCGCCGGCCGGGTTGGTGAGAGGACCGAGGATGTTGAATATCGTGCGGACTCCCAGTTCACGGCGGGGCCCGATAGCGTGCCGCATGGCGGGGTGGAAATTGGGAGCGAAGATGAAGCCCACGCCGATCTCGTCAATGGCCTGAGCCACCCGTTCCGGGGAAAGGTTCAGGTTCAGGCCGAGTGCCTCCAGCACATCCGCGCTGCCTGAGCAACTGCTGACGCTCCGATTCCCATGCTTTGCCACCCCGAGACCGGCGCCTGCAACGACGAACGCAGTAGTGGTAGAGATGTTGAACGTGCCGGCGCGGTCGCCTCCTGTGCCACAGGTGTCAATAACATCGGGGCGTGTGGGGCGCACCGGCACCGCAGCACGACGCATCGCCTGGGCGCTGCCGGTTATTTCCTCCACCGTCTCCCCCTTCATCCGTAACGCGACAAGGTAGCCCCCGATCTGGGCGGGCGTGGCCTGCCCGGTCATAATGATCTCCATAGCCTGCTCGGCCTCTGCTGCGGTCAGGTCCTGACGATCAAGAAGCCTGGCAATATATTGGTTTAACATGGTCACATCTCCTTTCCTTTTATGCTTGTGGTATGTCTGATCGTATCCGAATCAGGCGGGCAAAGACTTCCATCACAATGCGCTATCAGAGAACACATCCTTTTCCAGAAATACCAGTATGTGCGTGCTCATCTCCTTTCGTCTGAACTCGGTGTAGCCCAATTTGCGGTAGAGGTTGAGTGCAGGGGCGCTCGCATGGCCGGTAAACAACTCGAAACGGCGTACCTGGCGGAAATGGGACTCGATGGCTTTCATCAACTGCATGCCGATGCCGCGACGTTGAAAGTCCGGGTGCACGGCCAGCCGGCTGATGAAACAGGTTTCTCCTTTCGCGTATGCTCTCACCGAGCCGACAATGCGGCCATCAACCGACGCTTTGAGGAAGATCATCTTCTCAAAATCGGCCTGCACCTCTTCAAGCGTCTGGGTCAGTGGTGGCAGGGTATAGTCGTTATAGCGCTCCGCCTCGCTTTGGAAGGCGAGTTTCTGAAGCGCCAGGATTTCAGGCAGGTCTTCAGGGCCTGCCGGTGCGATGTTTACCTGCCGGTGTTGTGCCATACTGACCTCACCTTTCCGTTGGTTGGCCGGTGTACAGCGGCCCGTGCACTGAGAGCCGGTGCGGGTAAACCGGACTTCTGCCCGATATGTGTCCCTGCCCGGCCACCCAATGGCGGATCGCGCCGGGGTAGTTGCCGATCATCAACGGACCGGACGGCTGAATGCCGGAGAAAACAATGGGAGAGGTGGTCTGTCCGGTCATCGTGCTCTTAACATCTGCCCACGGTCAGGAAATTTTGCAGCAGTTGTTTGCCGTGGCCGGTGAGGATGGATTCGGGATGGAACTGCACGCCGAAGATGGGGTACTCGCGGTGCTGCAACCCCATCAACTCGCCCTCGGTGGTGAAAGCGGTGATCCTGAGTTGTGGCGGCAGCGGCTCGTCCACGATCAGCGAGTGATAGCGTGTGGCCTCAAATGGCCGGGGGAGACCCCGAAACAGCCCATCGCCATAGTGATGGATCAGCGAGGTCTTGCCGTGCATCAGGCGCGGAGCGCGCACCACGCGCCCGCCGAACACCTCGCCGATGCATTGATGTCCCAGACAGACCCCCAGGATGGGCCGACATGGTCCCAGTCTGCGGATCACATCCCTTGAGATGCCTGCGTCCGCAGGGGTGCCGGGGCCTGGGGAGATGACGATATGACTGGGGTTAAGCGCATCCAGCTCCTCGACTGTGATCGCGTCATTGCGGTAGACGTGCACTTCAGCGCCCAGCTCCCCGAGGTATTGCACCAGGTTGTAGGTGAACGAATCATAATTATCTATCACCACGATCATCTCTTCACCTCCAGCAAGACTAGTGGTTTGTCAGCTGTAATTTTGTTTTGCCCTCCAGCATCCATGAGCAGGATTTAGGCAGTCAATCCACCATATCTGGTTACTTGCAAGGCAGGGATGCTCATATATGGCGGTATCGTAGCTAT
>Ga0209162_1002130_pt1 | contig 17951 bp, 10 predicted proteins | sample YNPNPMetaG_FD_187121 | JGI IMG/M metagenome (GOLD analysis project Ga0209162, IMG submission 187121) | Anoxygenic and chlorotrophic microbial mat microbial communities from Yellowstone National Park, USA - YNP NP MetaG (SPAdes) (version 2) ... | reverse complement strand
GCGAGACCAGCGGTGGGTTGGTTCAACGGTCTGGCTCTAATTCATCCAATACGAACACGCGGATTTCCGTCACGCGCTGCAACCTGCGATCGTTAGAGATAAACGCCTGGCAACTTGCTTTCAGGGCCGTCGCAATCTGGAGGGCGTGGTCGGCGGACCTACTCTGTTTCAAACCCATGACTCTTGAACTTTAAGGAGTTACAATTTTCGGTGATGATCCGCACTTTTTCCTCTGGGATTCCGTTGGGAATTTCAACCTCGATTTCGAGAACGATTTTTGCTTTTGCTCCAATCAGGCTGATCAAGTGAATCAGAACTTCATCAGAAATTCTGCCTGCGTCTCTCCCAAGACGAGTCGCGTCCAGTTCGACGCTGCCATGAAAGCGGCGCAAGACAACTTCTCGTGGTGTATCGATACCCTCAAAATCAGGCAATGTGGCAGTCTCTCTTTGCGCATCATTGATTTCACCGCTCGGCGTTTGACCTTCCGGTTTATATAGCGAAGAAATCTCTGCCCTTTTCGCTTCCGCTTCGCGTTGTTTTTTGGCAACTTCTGGCTTGACCAAAACGCTCTCCTGATCCAATATTACCGAAGGAATGCTTCCAGCCACAAGACCCATATAGGTTCCATCACTGCGCACCGCAGAAGCATAGGCAAAATAATCTTCCCAGGTCAACGAACCTACTCCGTTGCGGATGGTCGAAATCAATACCTGTTCATCGCGCAAACGGGAAAGATAAAGGTACTGCGCCATATATCGCCATAATTGTTGCACGCTAATATGGTCGGCATCTTTCCAAAGCCAGCGGTCCAATTCCATGCGGAGTAATGCAGGCGACCATTCGGTGATCAGTTGCTGCTCATTCTTTAATTTCCTGGCTGCGCGGGTTACCAAGTGCTCGCCACCCTGCAGCCGGCTGACCGACCACTCCAGCGGGTTGGTGCCTTCCTGAGTCGGGACGATCAGATGACAGTAGGTTTCCAGCAGGCGAGCCGCGATTGTGTCTTCGTAGTTTTGAATCTGTTTTTCCACCTGCCGCTTCTGGAAAACATCCAGGTTCAATTGCTCTTCATCCTGCTTGATAGAAGTCCACGCCAACCAATTACGCACCGCTTGCTCCAGTTCAAGTAACCTTTCTGCATCGGCCGCCAGAAAAACCAGCATGTTGCGGTACAGGCGCGGACTGTTGCCGCGCTGTTCTAAAATCTCACGGGCTGCCTCAAGCGCCTTGCTTGGCTCACTGCGGGGGCGGTGCGCCTGGGAAGGCCCCAAAATCACCAAGCGACAGGCGGCCTCATCCGGCACTTCGCCGCTATTTGTCGGGATCGCATGAACGCCAGCAAAATCGCCTCGCTCGCGGCGCACCAGCTCTCTGATGCGGCGGATAATTTCATCTTCAACGATTGCCGCTTTGCGCTCGTATTGGGCAGCCCGATCGGCTGCAAGCCGCGTAATGGTTGGCCGGGTATCAAACCAATACCAACTGGCATCTGAATAGAGATAGGTCAGCTCTTCCGATAAGCGCCGCAGGGCATCTCCAAATACCGCTGCCGACTCGCCCGGTTGAACACAGCCCAGTTTAATGCGCACCTCTTCGATTCCCTGCACTTTCTGGGCGCCTGCCGACGGTGCACTGCCGATAAAAACGGTGCGAGCTACCCGCCTGCAGGCTGAATACCGCCCAAGGCTCGGATTCTCGCGGTCGAGAGCCAGCGGGCGGCTGTTATGGCCATCGATGTCCCGATCAACCACTGCTCCCCAGCCTTCTGGCAGATAGCGAGTCACTTCAAAGCGTACGTCGGTTTTATCCAGCGGCACCGAACTCGGCAGGATCAGCAGCGACCCATCCTGGCGTTCCCAGAGCTCATGAACGATGGCGGCCATCATCCGCAACACGCCGCGGGTGCGCTGGAATCGCTCCAGGGTTGACCAGTCTTCATAGAGCCGGTCAAATAACTCGGGGTGGATTGGATAGGCGGAGATTAGGCGCTTTTCATAATCGGCTTCGCGGCATTCGGAGGGGAATTCGGCGCGGTTTGCCTGATACATCTCGGCAAAGGCGCGGCAGACAGCATCTCGGGCAGCATAATCGCTGACCGGTTGGAATAAGCGCCGGCGCACGATTTCAAAACTTTCGGTCGCCGAGGCAGGCTTCCAAACCGCTTCGACCCGCCCGAAGACGTTGCGAATTCGCTCCAGCGCCGCTCGACCGCCTTCGCCACCAATCTCAATATCGGATTGCGGAATGGCTGCCACTACCATAGCATTCGGAACGGCTTTGGCGGCTTCGGTCAACGCCTGAGCAAAGGTCATGTTGGCATCAAACGAACCGCCCGGCAAATCCTCTTTGCCGTACAACTGGCGGGCATACGCCACCCATTCGTCAATTAATACCAGCACGGGCGCGAACATATCGAACAGGGTGGCTAATTTTTCTGAACCGGGACTGATGCCCCGCTGGTCCTCTTCTGCCACCAGCGCATAGGCTTCCGCGGCTTTGCCAGCCGCGTTGCCAATCTGCCAGGCCATTTCTCCCCATAGGGTGCGAATCTCAATGCCATGCGGCTTTGGCCGCACTTCGGCCGGGCTGAGTTGCGTTCCAACCAGCACGGCGCGGCGGGCAACCGGTAACGCCACCTCGCTACCTTTCAGCCCTTCTGGAACCAGGTTTTCTAATCCGGGCACATCTTGCGGGCGGATTTCCCCGCCAAACAGGTGATACAAAGCCAGCATGGAGTGGGTTTTGCCGCCGCCGAAGTTGGTTTGTAACTCGACAACCGGGTCGCCACCGGCCGAAGCCAGCCTCGCCCAGGCTTGCGATAGCAGGCGGATGAGGCCTTCCGTCAGATAGGTTCTGCGGAAAAACTCGATCGGATGGCCATATTCCGCTTCAGCCTTACCGCTGATCACCTGGAACAGATCGGCGGCAAACTCGGCCATCTTATACCTTCCAGAGGCAACATCCGGGTGCGGAGTGGCAACTTCTCGCCAGGGTTTTAGTCCCTGAGCAACGCCGACCGAGAGAATCTCAGCCGATTTCTTGAGTTCACGCCTTGTTTCGGCTTCAAAGCGCTGGCGCAGCATTTCGCGGCTTAATTCCTGAAGCTCTTCTACCCCTTGCCCATGCACCATCTCCAGCAAACGCGCCATGGTATCCAGCGCCCGGTAGGCATCCTCAGCGCTGAAGGGCTGTTGATGCGCCCAGGCATTGCGCACTTCGCGTAACTCGCTGACGTAACTGCGCCCGCTATGCCCTAATTCGGCTTTGAAAACGGCGTTCCAGTTTTCCCATAGGATCACCAGGAGAGCCTGGATATCTAACCTTCCAAAGCGTTCTTCAGGTGCAGCGGCACCGCTCAGGGCTTCACGGCCGACGGCGTTTTCCAGCACCCTCTCCACCCCGCTGATCCACCATTGATCTTTGTATGCGCTTTTTAACTGCCTGAGGATATACGGCGCCAGTCCGGCACGCAAGATTTGCAGCCCTTTGCCCACGCGTTCGAGATTACTGATTGACATTTTGACCCTCCTGTAATTCTTGATTCCTACAACAAACTCTCCTGCCGCGCACCCCTGCCCGCCTGCTCCTTGAGCCGCGGCCAGGCGACCACTAGCATGTTATAGGCAAGGGCCTCTTGTGCCCAACCTTTGCGCTCGCAGATGGTGTAGAGGCGGTAAGCCAGGCCGCGGGCGGTTTCGCCCTGCGCGCCCAGTTTCGCCAGCAGCGCGCCGGCGCCTTTCTCTCCCTCTCTATCCAGGGTGCGGATGAGATGCTGCATGGCTTCCCAGGCGGTTAAGCGCTTATCTTTGACGGGGTCCCAGTCCTCAGCCAGTTCTTCGCGGCGCAGCAGGCGCACCTTACCGGCGCGGGCTTCAAGAAAGCCAGCCTGTGCCAGCCCTTCAACGCTGGTGTTCTTGGCTTTAGAAAGCGTCTCCGCCACGCCATACGGGCCCTGCTCGTGCCCATACTGTTCAAACCATGCCAGCGCCCAGCGCGTATCGGCGTCGTATTCGCCCTCCTGCTCCGCAAGATATTCATCCAGCGCCTGGTTGATCAGCGCCAGGGCAGCCCGCACCGGCATGGGGGAGCCGTCCGCTTCCAGCACCGCCCGATAGCGCGAGAAGATTGCCATGCTGGGACCAATGGCAGCCTGCGCCAGATCGACCGGGGCGATGTTGCCCTTTTGCAGTTCGCGCAGGGCGGGGGGCAGTTCGCGCTTGAGGGCGGCGAGGAACTCGCGGCGGGTTGCGGCAGGGGCGTTCTCCGGGCGCGGGCGGCAGACGAGAACAACAGAGGTCGCAAGCGCATTGATACTCTTCTTCAAACTGGTAACCAGTTCTGTTCGCATGGGTAAAGTACCGGTGATTTGAAAACCAGATTCTACTAAACCAGCGAGCATAGTTTCCCAACCCGTTGAAGCCCGGTTATCGAAGTGAAGTTCGTTAGCTCCTGTCTCATCATCGGTTTCTGTCTGTTTGAATGCATAAAACACGGTTGTAGGAAATAAAGGATGTTCAGTATATCGGAAATTCTTAAAGGTTTGCCGTAAGCCTGCCTCGAAAAATTCCTCCGCTTTTCGTTTATCGCCGTCAAAACGATATGACGTTGCCACTAATTCGGCTGTTTTGGGTACCGTCATAGTAGCGAACAATGAAGGATATACCGATTTCAGCGAATAGCGAAGCCATACATAGAAGAAATCTGATAAATCGGCATAACAAATATTGTCATAATAAGGAGGATCAGTGCTGATGATAATCCCTTGACCGAAGGTGTTTTCCATCGCATTTGCCTGTCTGACCGTAGCCTCGCCTGTTGCAGGCATTTCTTCTAAAATTTCGCGAGCCTGTTCTACCCCTAAAAGAAAGTTGCCGCTCGAATCACTCAAAGGATTGGCTTCAGAAAAATCCCACACCATTGGTAATGCTTGTCGAGCAAATGTGCTTACAATAATATCTTTACTCGAATGCCACGCGCAAAAAGAAGACCAGTAATTTGCCCCTTTATCCACCGCAAACGCCAGGTAGGTGGCGACGGCGTTGGCGTAGGCTTCGGGGGTTGCCCTCACCCCCGGCCCCTCTCCCATGAAGGGAGAGGGGAGTTCCCTCACCCCCGGCCCCTCTCCCATGAAGGGAGAGGGGAGGGAGTCAGCGGACGGTGGGGAAGCTTCCCCTTCCCCCCTTGTTGGGGAAGGGCTGGGGATGGGGGGAGTTTCCCCTTCCCCCCTTGTGGGGGAAGGGCTGGGGATGGGGGGAAAGATACCTGAGGCGCGGGCGTCTTCCAGAACTTTTTGGCGCGCCTCACCTACCAGGTCGCTGAAGGTGGTCAGGGCGGTGAGCTGGCGCGGGGTGAAAAGTTCATGCCAGTGGGTAATGCCATAGCCGCGTCCGCTCACCAGATTCGGTGTTTCGGTGTTCATTTCTTCTTCAGGCATCCAGGCTGGTCGGGCGCTTTGGGCAATGCGCGCATGCTCTTCATTCGGGGGTAAATAAACACGCCCGTTCCTACCCTCAGCAACGATTGCCATCAACTGAACGCCATTGCGTTTGGCTTTGAACTCGGCGCGAATAATTTCCTCCGGGGCGATTTGTCCACAGACCAGACAGCGGAACTGCGCTCCACGCCCAATCTTGGGCGGTGGTGGCGGGCTGCCTGCGCCGGTGCGAACAGTAAAGCCAATTTGTTTTTTGGCATGATCAATGAGCGGCTCCACCCAGGCTTGCTTACCCTTTTTTGTTGAAAGCGCAAATGAGCGCGCCAGCGGCATCTGCGCCCCGCAAGCCGGGTTGGGACACTTCACCGTGCGTGCCCACAGCCAGGCAATAACGGTCAATTCATCGCCTTCTTTCAGCCCCTGAAGGCGCAGGTCTGGGCGCTCTGCCAGCAGGTCAGCAGTGAGGCGATATTTGGGGTAGAGATGCCCGATGCGCTTTTCGGCCTCGGCGCGCATCCAAAGCCCGTAGTAGCGCACGTCTTCAGCCAGTCCCTGTGCGCCCTTCCACTCCCGCTGCCAGAGTTCGCCCTGTTTTCCCTCACCCTGAGCATTTTTCCAATAAAGGGAGACGGGCGTTGCCTCACTCCTTTCCCCCTCTCCCATGAAGGGAGAGGGGTGTCCCCTCACCCCCGGCCCCTCTCCCATGAAGGGAGAGGGGTGTCCCCTCACCCCCGGCCCCTCTCCCATGAAGGGAGAGGGGAGATTTTTAATGAAATTGCGGAGGTTTGTTAGGGCTTGCGGCAGATTGTGTTCGACTTCCTCAGCGGTCAGGCGAAATACACGGAGGCCGGCCATTTCGAGTAACTCCTGACGCTGGCGGTCGGCTTCCTGTTGGGCTGCATGAATTGGCCCATCCACCTCAACGACCAAACGCAGCGCCGGAGCAAAAAAGTCCACCACAAAAGGACCGATGGGCTGCTGACGGCGGAACTTGATCCCGTCGAGCTGCCTATCCCGCAGCGCCTGCCAGAGCACTGCTTCGCTTGGGGTAGGCGCCTTGCGGAACTGCCTTGCCGCCTCCACCATCTTCCGCCGCACCTCCTCCGGCACTTCAAGCCTGCCTTCCTCCCCTTCTCCCCTTGTGGGAGAAGCGGTCAGGGAATGAGGGTTCACCTCCCCTTCTCCCCTTGTGGGAGAAGCGGTCAGGGAATGGGGGTTCACCTCCCCTTCTCCCCTTGTGGGAGAAGGGGCCGGGGGATGAGGGGGATGCACCGGCGGCAAGCCGGCAAACTGCGGCGGAATTTCGATCAGGGCTTTGTTAATCAGCACCGCCACCGGGTTCAGGTCGCTGGCATAGGCGCGCAGTCCCAGCCGCTGCGCTTCCAGCGGGATCGAGCCGCCCCCGGCAAAGGGGTCTAACACCGGCGGGGCTTTGGTTGCCAGAAACTCGCGGATGGCTTGCTTGCCTACCGGTACATCCACCCCCAGCTCGCGCGCCACACTGCGGGCAATCTCCAGCCGGGCTTTGTCCAAAATCTCCTCATTATTACTGTTCTCCCATTTAACCAACTCTTCCAGAATGGCAAACAGGCGCTCGCGTTCGCGGTTAGCAGACTCTTCGTCGGGCATGTATTCCGAAGGGTCATCCACCAGCGAAGACCACAGCACCGCCCGGCAGGAAGCCAGCGGACGCCGCGCCCACCAAAGGTGCAGCGTGCTGGGATGCCCGTGGCGGATGGATTTCTCGCGCGCCGATTCGCGGTTGATAGCCTCGAGGGGCAGGGCAACTTCAATGAGTTTTTTCATAGGACTGATAAGTGTTGAATTAGAGGGGTCATGTTTCTCCGCGATCAGTTGATTTCGGCGATGGGGATGCGCTGCGTCACCCGTTCGCGCTGGTCGGCGTCAAAGGTCACCAGAGGCAGGTTCAAGCGCTGGGCAAGGGCAGCATAGGCGGCATCTGCGCCGCGCAGGCCCAATTCGGCAGCCAATTTGGATGCCTGCACCAGCAATTCGCGGTCCATCTCCACCAGGCGCAGGGCGGGCAGGTTCATCAAAACTTCAACGGCGCGGGTAGCCAGGGTCGGGTCATCCAGACGGCGGCGGATGGCGCCGCTGACTTCCGCCAGCAGCAAGTCGGGGGCGTAGAACAGGTCGCCGGCGGCGCGGCGCGTCTCCATCCAGCCTTTGACCAGTTCATGAAAGGCATCCTGACGCACCAGGCGCGCCACCCAAACGCTGGCATCCAGCACGGCGTTCACCGGCGCGCCTCGCTGACAGCCTGAGCAGCCGAAACGCCGGCCGGCCAGCGGGCGCTGATCGCCTCAGCCGCCCGATCAAGTTCTTCCCAGGCGCGGCTTTCCTCCTGCGCATTAGCAGCGCGATTAGCCGGCACAATCAGAGCAATCACCTTGCCGCGATAGGTAATTTGCACTTCACACCCGCTCTCGCGCACCCTGCGCAGTACCTCGCTGACCTGCTGTTTCAATTCGCGGATTCCGATGGTGAGCATGAGCGCCTCCAAACGCGCCTACAAATGTAGTTACATTCATTATAACATAGCTCACCCACAGCCACATGCATCATAAGGCGCAGTCAAGATTTCACGATCTTCCGAGTCCTCCCGTCTGGTCATAAACCAATCCCTGTCACTGACTACGCAAAGACATCAATTCATGCCATTTGTAGTTCACGCTTACTGCCGCAAAGTCCGGTTCGCGCCTGAATGGGCGAATTATGTAAACAGGTTCTGCCGCTTCCGCTTTCTCGCCGTGAAATGAGATTTCCACCACCGCCAGGATGTAATCCTCCGGCTTATTCAGCCCGGCAAGGATTTCGTTTTTACTGACTGTGATCGTCTCTACACCTTTCATGCGTCCCTTCACTTCGATGAAACGCAACTTACCGCTGCCCGGTATAGCCGATTCAATATCCCACCCCAGATTCTCGCCGTGAACATCCACCGGCAAGAAGCCTAAACTTCTCTCTTTCTCCATCACCGCCTGCATGGCAGCTTCTTCCACGGCTTTTTTCTGCTTGGCAAACAAGGCGGGTTCGGGCAGCTCCTGCCCTTGCAGCCTGACAAGCAAGCCAGCCGGCAGGATCAGAGCCGCTCCCAGCACAAGCGGCGGCTGCGGCGAGAGAAGCCGCTCCTTTTCCAGTTCTTCCATCCTGCGCTGCAAACGCGCCTGCAATTCATCTGCCCTGCGCTGCGCCATTTCAGAATTCAGGCGGGCATTGACCCTGCCTGCCCTTTCCTGGGCTTTCAAATCCTGAGCGCGGTGATCCCAATAACTGATTTCCTTGGTGAGCCGGTCTTTGACGGCTGCCAGGGTACGCGCCACAGTTTCTTCGCGCTGCCGCCGGGTTTCATCGAACATGCGCGGCACCAGGTGCTGAATAGCATACGCTCTTGCGAGGTTTTCCAGGTCGTTTTTTAACCAACTGTCATTGAGGAGTGGCTCAACCAGTGCGCGTAATTCAGCCGGAAGGGGCGCATAATCCAAAAAAGGCGCAGGTCCTGCTGGCGCTGCGTTTCCGTCTCGGGTCATTTCAACAAACTGCATCTGACGGGCAACCACCCTGCGCTGATCATTGCTATCTGCGTGACCATCCTGAATGCTCGCTTCCAGATAGAACAAAACTCTTGGCTCCTCACCCATATCCGCCTGATCCACAAGAATGGCTCCCTGGCGGAGCAAGGAGCGGTAACGCTCCAGGATCAAGTCAATCACGGCATCCATCAAAGGATGACCCGGGCACAAGAATTCAGCCAGGGGCTTGCCGGGAAGGGCAATCTCTTCTTTGTAAAAAGTAACCCGCTCGTACCGGCTGAGAAGGGTGCCGCGCCCCAGATTAAAGCTGCGATTGCGGATCGCCGCTGGCACATGGGTGATTTCGTACCGTTTGCTCTCGCGCTTGTGCATTGTGCCGCCGAGATGTTCAAATGCAGTCTTGAAGAAAGCCTCGATAAAGTGAGGCTGCAAGCGGCGGGCTTGAGCGCGCTCAAAATCCTGGCGAATGCGCTGTACCCGGGTAATGTCCATCACATCGCGCGCCAGCGCCCGCTCTTCCAACAGTTCCTGACAGCGCTGACGATCCACCAGGTTGTCCACCGCCTGGTTCAGACGGGCGCGAACCTCCGGGCGGTCGCCGTAACGGATGGCTTCCAGAAGCAAATCCCGCAGGCTGGTTTCACGGAACAATTTTCCCAGAATATCGAAGACGCCATCCCCCAACGCCCGGCGCTGTTCCTCGATCTTTCGCAGCAAACGGGCATAGACATCCCCTTCGCGCGTCTCATCTGCCACCAGGTTCCAGAGATGGCATACCTCCGTCTGACCAATGCGGTGGATTCGCCCAAAACGCTGCTCAATTCGCGCCGGATTCCAGGGCAGGTCATAGTTGACCATGAGATGGGCGCGCTGCAGGTTGATGCCTTCGCCGGCGGCGTCTGTGGCAACCAACACCAGCACATCTTTATCTTGCACAAAGGCAGCTTGCACTGTGCGGCGGTCATCGCGCAGCATCCCGCCATGAATGGTCACCACCGATTCGGGGCGTCCTAATAAGGTTCTGATTTTCTCAGCCAGATAATTCAGCGTGTCGCGGTGCTCCGTGAAGATGACCAGTTTCCTGCGCTGACCGTTGGCATCAAACATTTCCTCATTCTCTTGAAGAATCCGCGAAAGTTCCTGCCATTTGCGGTCATTGCCGGAGCGGCGAACACGGTCAGCCATCTGTTCCAAACGGTGCAGCTCAGCGATCTCAAGCTCAAGTTCCTGAATCGTTCGCGCAGCGGTAGCGAGATCCACAAGCTGTTCTGCGTCTTGTTCCTGCTCTTCTTCAGGAGCATCTTCTAAATCTTCAATCGCTTCAGCATCCAGTTGGGGCAGGTTCTGCAGGAAATCTATCCTGGCTTCACCACCTCGTTTCAAGAGGCGCTCTTCTCTCAAACGGCTTTCCAACCGTTCGCGGCGCCGGCGCAGAGACTGATAGATGGCTTCTGGACTGGAGGCAAGCCGCCTTTGCAGCATGGTTAGGGCAAAACCAACTGTGCCGCGGCGTTCTGCTTCAAGATTGTCTGCCCGGTTGAATTCTTCCGAAACATACTTTGTGACCGCCTCGTAAAGCGCGGCTTCCTCATCCGATAAGTTATAATCAACCGTATAAGCCCGCCGCTCTGGAAACAGCGGTGTGCCGTCGAATTTTAGCAGTTGCTCTTTCACCAGCCGTCGCATCAAATCTGAGGCATCTACTGCATGGACACCTTCGCGGTATTTTCCTTCAAAGCGGTCCGGGTCCAATAAACCCATAAAAAGCTGGAAATCTTCTTCTTTGCCGTTGTGCGGTGTGGCAGTGAGTAGGAGCAAATGGCGCGCTCTGCTTGCCAGAAGCTGACCAAGTTTATATCGTTTGGTGTATTTAATCTCTCCGCCAAAAACCGAGGCAGACATTTTATGCGCTTCATCCACGACAATCAGATCCCAATCGGTTTGCGCCAGGCGCGCCTGAATGTCCTCATCCCGGCTGAGTTTATCCAAACGGGCAATCACCAGGGGCATCTCAGCCAACGCGTTACCCGACCGCGCCGCTTCAATTTTATCGTTGGTCAACAAATCAAAGGGAAGTTGGAATTTTTGCCAGAGTTCATCCTGCCATTGTTCTGTCAAATTTCCAGGAGCGACGATCAAACAGCGCTGAAGGTCCCCGCGCAGGAGCAGTTCTTTGATAAATAAGCCGGTCATGATGGTTTTACCAGCTCCAGGATCATCCGCAAGCAAGAACCGCAGAGGCTGACGCGGCAACATTTCGCCATAGACAGCCATGATCTGATGAGGAAGGGGTTCCACCTGTGAAAGGTGGATCGCCAGCCAGGGGTCGAACAAGTAAGCCATGCGAATGCGGTAGGCTTCAGAAACCAGGCGAAACAAAAATGGATCGGCATCGAATGCCCAGGCAGTTCCAGGCGCAATGACCTCTAAAGTGGCTTCGCGATCGCGAAACAACAATTCATTCCCCAAATGTCCGCTTGTCCCCCGATAAGATACTTCGACAACATTCGAGCCATGCCATTGCACACTGAGAATGGTCACAGTGTCATTCGGCAATATCCCTTTCACCTGGCAATTCGGTTTTATTTCCTCGAGAGTCGCCATCGTTATTTTTCTGTTTCATCAGTTTTTAATTATTATATTAACTGCTGTTCCAACCGGCGGTCAATCGTTTCTTTTCAGAATCGCCAGTGTCTTCTGACTTTCTACAGGGAATTTTCCCTTCCTGGGCAAGTTTGTAAAGAGAGGAAAGAGGAATTCAAAGATACCTTGATGCCTTTTCGATCGTGAGAACTTGTAGAAAGCGGTCCACAGTACCTGCCTTATGGTATTCGCCCTCGGACAAGAGCTTTCTGAAGACAAGCAGCAGGCAAAGCACTCAAATTGGGCTTTTCACCAACTCAAGCAATACATCCAATAAAGCAACGCTGACTGGTATCCCTGTCGTCCACATCGATCCCAGATATACCAGTCAGCATTGCTTTGTCTGTAGACATATTGAGAAAGCTAATCGAAAGACCCAATCCAAGTTCAATTGTGTTGTTTGTGAACCCACTAACCTCGCCTAGACTGCCGTCAACCAGCCTATGGTCTCGGATGCGGTTCTACCGCGGTGCCAAAGACAAACTGTCGGCTAAAGCCGGCAGTAGTTGACACTGTGCCAGGCAAAAAACGATCGTTTTCCTTCCAATTCAGCCACGCGTGGCGCGCTGCACCAGTTCGCCATGCGCGTCATACATTTCAACGATCATGGGCATCTGTCCAACCGCATGCGTCGAACAGGACAGGCATGGATCATGCGCCCGAACGGCAGCTTCAACACGGTTGAGCAATCCTTCTGTAATTTCAGGCCCGGTGATATAGGTCTTTGCAACGCTATCCACAGCATGATCCATTGCCCAGTTATTATGCCCGGTAGCCACAATAAGATTGACGCGTTGAAGCTGTCCGTATTCATTTGCCCAGTAGTGGTGAATCAAAGTGCCGCGCGGCGCCTCAATAACCCCAACACCCTCACCGCGAAATTCGCGTCGGGTGTTCAGAATGTCTGAACTGAGAATATCCGGATCGTCTAACAACACCCGCACCTTCTCCGCAGCAAACAAACACTCGATCAGGCGGGCATAGTGAAAGTACAAAGTGTTTTCAACAGGCTTTCCACCGTTCAACTTGCGCCAGTTGAGGAACTCCGCTTGTGCCAGAGGGGTATCAATCTTGTCAATTGTGTTGAGACGCCCAAGCGGACCAACACGATAGACACCCGCCGGCCATCCTAACTTCTTATAATAGGGAAACTTTAGATACGACCAGCTTTCAACATGTTCAGCAATGTAATCTAGATACGTCTGGTCATTGAACTTTTCAAGCTGTACACCGTTTCGGTCAACCAGCCGGATATCGCCATCATACAACTCCAACCCATTCTCCGGTGTTACCAGTCCCAGATAACCAGTCTGAAAAACCGCGAACTTCTCAATATCTTCGCGGTGCTTCTCAGCCCAGTCCTTCATGATCCGAATGCCAAGCTGAATGGTGTTAATTGCCTCATCGACACCCGACAGAATCGCATCGCGTTCCTCAACATTCAACACCTTGTTCACCCCGCCGGGAACGGCAAAATTGGGATGCACCCGGCGTCCACCCAGAATGCGAATGATCTCCTGACCAAACTTGCGTAGATTAACCGCCTTTACTGTCAGTCCTGGATCAGCACCTATTAATCCGACTACGTTGCGAATAGCCGGATCGGCATCAAAACCCAGTAAAAGATCAGGGCCTGCCAGCTCAAAGAAATGCATACCATGACTTTGAATAATCTGCCCCATGTGCATCAGCTCGCGCAAGAGATGCGCCGGACGCGGCGCAGGGGAACCATACACCTCATCGCCGGCTTTTGCCGATGCCAGATGATGGCTGACAGGGCAAATACCGCAGATGCGCGGCGTAATGGCTGGCATTTCCTGTACCAGCCGCCCTTCGCAGAACTTCTCAAACCCGCGAAACTCATTAACATGCAGATAAGCGCGCTCAACCTTACCCTGATCATTCAGGTGGATAGTAATTTTTGCATGACCTTCAATACGGGTTACCGGCTCAATCGTAATTTTTTGCGCAACCATAGTCTCTTATCTCCTCACCATTAATGCCAGTGCAGCAATTCGTCCTTAAGTTCAGGCTTGCGGCCCTGCGCAAGCTCAGAAAGCACGTAAAAAATGGTATCAGCGTTCGGTGGACACCCAGGCACAAAAATATCTACCGGTACCACCTCTTGAACAGAACGTACCCGGGTTTGACGACATAGCTCGGGATCATCCGGGATTTTTCCCTCACCATCAGTGCTTTCTGTTTCCACATAAGCCCGACGTAATGCATCCTCGATCTTGAAGAAATTACGCATGGCGGGTACCCCGCCAAACACTGCACAATCACCTAAAGCAACCAGAATCTTGCAGCGTTTCCGCATGCGGATTGCCACTTCTTCATTCGCAGTGTTATTAATGCCGCCTTCCAACACTCCCACATCCACGCCACTTTCATCCGGCTCTTTCAAGTCGGTGATCGGTGTAGCGCGGATGTCAGCCAGTTCTGCCACCTGAATAATTCGCTCATCCATATCAAGCAAGGACATGTGACAACCTGCACAACCACACATCCAGTCCGTAGCAATTTTCGGTTTAGTCATCATTCCTCTCTTTCTACTACTAATAATCAAGATTCTCGAATTGTAACGGGAGATACGCGCTCGGATAGCCTTGCTCTCCAGTCCACAGCATCCGAAATGCCAAGTGCCCCAGCCAACGCTTGTAATGCATCAACATTGGAATACACCTGACCAGACATTTTCAAAACAGGCGTCGTCTTTTGCAGACGACCATCCATACTCACATAATGACCCGCAACTTCAGCCCACATTTCAACCGGCAGAACAACCTGAGCCATTGCGGTCGCTTTTGAAGCATGGCTGGCTTGCACTGCCAGGAAGGGAACACTTTCCAATTGCTGGATCAACCGCTGAGACGGATTCGCATCACCCAGAGCAAGATAGGCTGCCCGTTGACCTTTGATCTCAAACGCTTTATCCAAACCATATTGAAGCGCTGCAAGGCTGTTCGCCTGTCCTTTGAGACCCAAAACAACGCCGCCCGCTTGTTTGGCAAGCAGTATTAATGCCTTCATTGCCTCTACCCCCCCCTCTGAAACCAACGCCTTGCCATAAGTAAAGAAGGGTTTTTGAGCTTTGGAGAGGAGAGTTGCTGCCTCTTGCAAGTCCGGCACACCGCCCTGCTTGAGCGCCAGCGTCAGTTCTTGTATCGTGTCCAGATAGGAACCACGAGGTTTCAACATCAGGCTCGCTCGATCAGCCAGTCCATCTTCTTCCGCATTGATTAGGACTAGCTCACTTGTCCGCTCAGCCACCAGCCGCTTAACAATAAAACCAGCCACCTCATGTTCTTTGACCAGATCAGTTCCGATAACCACTACACAATCTGCTTGCCAGAGTGCATCCAGAGTAGCTTCGAAAGGTTTCCCCATTTCCTGCGCAAGTGCCCCAATCGCAGCAGTTGGGCGCCCCTCTTCTATACTGGTCACCACACCTGCTTTCAACTCATCAGCAAAAATATGTTTAAAGAGTGCCAGCGCCTCCGCAGGCAGGCGAGTAGAAACCAGAGCGGCAATTCCGTTCCCGTTCTGACCGGCAAGCGGTTTAAGCTGAGCGGCAATCACAGCGATGGCTTCTTCCCAAGTAGCGGGCTTAAGCGTTCCATCTCGACGAACCATGGGCGTTGTAATGCGCTCACGGCTCTCTTCCATTGGAACAAATCTGCCCTGCTTGCAGATCACGCCGCCGATCACCGAACTGTTCCAATCACCATTGATGCGCAAAATGCGATTATCTCGCACAAAAGCCTCAATGCCACAACCCAGACTACACCCCAAACACACCGACTGCACCCGTTCAGCCTCCATCAAGTGACCTTGGTAAGCACTGGTGCGTTCAATTAAAGCGCCGGTTGGGCAAACCTGAATACAAGTACCACAGGAAATACACGAACTCGCCCCTAATGGCACACCGACATCTGCGATAAGAAAACTGTTTGTGCCTCGTTCCTCAAACCCAAGCGTGAAGTTTCCAACCAGCTCGCCGCAGGCGCGCACACACCGCCGGCAAAGGATACAACGATTATGATCAAGAACAAAGTAAGGATGTGTGGCATCTACTGCATAAGGCTGCCAGTTGGGCGGTAAGGGCCAATGGGTCATCCCCAACGCCAAAGCGTTATTCTGTAACTCACAATCCCCCCCGGATACCTGGCAATAAGGACAAAAATGATTACGCTCAGAAAAAATGAGCGTTAAGACAAAGCGGCGTGCGGATTGTATCCTTTCTGTGTTGGTCCGTACCACCATGCCTTCACTGACAGGCAGTGTGCAGGAAGGTTGCAGGGTACGGATTCCCTCAACTTCCACTAGACACAGACGACACCCGCCGAAGGGCGTCAAATGTGCGTGATCACATAAGGTAGGTATCTCAATACCGGCTGCCTGCGCCGCCCGCAGAACAGTTGTGCCCGGCGCAGCCTGAATTTGTTTGCCATCAATCGTCAGATTAACCATACCATTTCCTTTCTAAAGAAGTCAGAACACTATCAAAAGGTTCTGCTGATAAAAACAAACAAAGTGGACTTAAATACGTGATATTTCCAGTTCACAAGAATTATAAGGAACTATCTCATAAACCGCTAGTGATATTCGTCACAATTTAAGTTAGTGTAATTTGACTATTTTTTTACAAAATTGCGCCAATTTTGACCAAAATGTAATAGCGCCAACGGAATAATCAAGCCAGTTCGCTTTCTGCAATCTGTTTAAAGCCCTTCGCCATTTCCTCTACGACCGCTTCCCATAAGCGCGCCCCCAGCTCTGCGCTAGCTTCGGTCGGATCACCGATAACCCCGGTTTGAGTATATTGGGTCAAATCAAGATAAGGCGTATCCCAATCCAGCGGCTTATTGTGCGGGTTAGTGATGCGTTCCAGGCGCACTGCTTCCGGGCGCATATACAATGCCACAGAAGTTTCAAAAGCATCCGCGTGTCCACCAGGATTTTGCGGATTACCTATTTTCATCCAGATTGGATAGTACGGCGGAGGCAGGTAAAAAGCCCGCGCATGACCTGCTCGCAACTCATTGAACCTTTCAACCACGGGTGCCAGCAAATGCTGACCACAACCTCGCCACAAAATCAATTTCTTGAAGCCTTGATCAGCCAGCGAATTCAGTACTGCCAATAGCACTTCATGATGCAGCTCTACAGGCAGGTCAATAAAGCCATAGCCAAACGTACGATGTTCAGGGGTGGGTCCAAAGGGCAGCGCCGATAAAACTAACAAATGTATATCGTATAACTCCACAGCACGAGCGGCTGCCGCTAGACATATTGCCTCGGCAAACCAAGTATCAAAATCAACTGTCAAATGAGGTCCATGTTGTTCGGTACAACCGGTGGGAATCACAACCATCCAACCATTTTGTGCACATTCGCGAACTTCCTCAAATGTCAAATCACCAAAACGCATGACAAACCCTTCCACAAGAAACTATCCGGGACACGAACAGTTCTGAATAGAGCTACTGGGAAACATAAGTAAAACTTACATATCCACCTGGCACTGGAGCACCATATGGATTAAACAATTGCCAGTAAGTAGTATGCTTTCCAAGTTCTTCTGAACCGAAAGCGCCGAAGTTAAACTCTGCTTTTTCCCCCGGCGGCACAACCTTGCCAAGAGGAATTTCGTAGCGTGCAGTAAATGCTTCGCCACCCACATACCTTAACACATAATCCGGTGACCAGGTCACTGTGCCCACATTTTTCAAGCCCCAGGCAATATTGATAGCTTCATTTGGAACAAACACCGTACGGTTTTCAGGATATGTAACAGCATACAGGAACTCCGCACGGTCACCGACTGGCTGCGTTGTTGCCGTTGGTATGGCAGGCGTGGGCGGTAATGGCGTTGTTGTTGGCGGCGGCGTCTCTGTTGGCATTGGCGTTGAAGAAGGATGCGCCAGAGCGTCCTGAGTCATCTGTGCCTGCACTGTCTCAACTGCGCGCTGCGCCACTAATTGAACTAGCAGATTCAAATCCGGCGTTGGGGCAGGGGTTGAAGCAGATGGTGTACATCCTGTTAGAATTACTATAATCAAAGCAACAAAAGAAGCAACTTGTCTGGTACCTCGGCTCACAAGACCTCCAAAATCTTCAAGGAATGAGTTATTATAACGTGAGTTGAAGGCAAGATCAGCACCGCTTGGTTGCTTGTTTGAGTCAGGACGGGGATATCACCCTTGTTATAATAAACTGTAGTTTCGCCAAAAAATGGCATAGAACCTTAAAAACCTAACCGAAATACGGCATATTCTGAGCGTTTCAGGGAAGCCAAAAGATGGGAAGACAGA
>Ga0209162_1002127_pt1 | contig 17968 bp, 10 predicted proteins | sample YNPNPMetaG_FD_187121 | JGI IMG/M metagenome (GOLD analysis project Ga0209162, IMG submission 187121) | Anoxygenic and chlorotrophic microbial mat microbial communities from Yellowstone National Park, USA - YNP NP MetaG (SPAdes) (version 2) ... | reverse complement strand
CGCCGGACCTGACCAAGCGCCGGTCTGGCGGTCGAGGCTGGCTGTGACGCCCAGATATGGGGACAGACACGGTGTCCGATATACCGATCAGGAACGTCGAACGTCCAACGTTCAACTCTCAACTTTCAATGGGGTGACCGAAAGGGCGCAGGGTTGTCGGAATATGGGGACAGACACGGAGTCTTGCCGGTCGGCGGTGCAAATAGAGGGACAGGCACGATATTTGTCCCGGGCGACCGGACTTTTGGCCGTCCGGACCTATCCAAGAACCGGTCGGACGGTCGAGGCTGGCGGCGGCACTTGGTTCGGACTTAACCCGGAAATGTCAGCGGAATGAAGTCTCGTGGTCTTGGTCTGATAAGGCGGTGACCGGGAAAGCGGCAGCGACCAGACGCTTCCCGTTCGGGGCGAATCGGAGGCTGCTGTGTGGCTGCCGGAAATTGACCGGCTTCGACGGCTCGCCGCCCGCGAGAGGGTGGATGGAATTGCACGAGACCCGTGGCGGCCCTGTCGCCCAGGGCGAACAGGTTGTTTGGTCAGAAGTCTCCTCGTTCGATGAGAGAATTCGCGGTGGCTGCGAAGATGTTCCAAGATGGAATTGCAAACATGTTTGACTGGCTCAAGCTCTGCGACCTACAATTGTTTCGTTCGGAGATGTCACTCCGACATGCAATTGATATGACAAGCAAATACAACGCTCGATTTTCAGCTTTCGGCCCGTTCACGGCCATTGTCGCCAGTTCTCTGCTGTCTGTGTGCGCACTTGCCGTTCCATACGCCACCGACCTTAAATACGCGGACGGCACGGTTTCGTTCCGGCTAAACGAGCCGGCGGATGACGTAATGATTGTATGGGACAACGGGGCGAGAACGAACGATCTTGGATCTCTCCCAAAAGGGTTGTTCACAACCAACATCGCCGATCTCACCCAACCGTTCAAAGTGGTCGTCAGCCGTTCCGCTCCGGGCGGCTGGACACAGACAAGCAACGACAATGATAACACTGTCAAGTTCAACAGTCCGCGCGGTCTTGCTGTCAACACACGGCCCGCCAGCCCGTACTTCGGGCGCGTGTACATCGCAAACTCCGCAGCCGGCACAGCCGGCGGGCGATCGGTCGGCGACGGCATATACGTTCTCAATTCCGATCAGACGGACGCTCTTGGCCAGGGTGACAGCCCTCTGACCGCAGGCCTAAATTTCACAACAGGCGGCGCATCCAGCCCATACCGCGTCAAACTCGGCGAGGACGACACCGTCTATATCACCGATTGGTCCGACGGCGCAGGCAATCTTTATCTGGCCGACCCAAATCTTTCAGCCGACAGCGGCCAACTCGTGTTCCCTCCACTCGTAACAAACGTGCTCACAGGCACAATAGGCGTGAATCCGGTCGGCTCAGCCAATAATCACGGCAGCATCGACTCCGTTGTTGTTGTCGGCAGCCTCGCCAAAGGAAATCTCGTCGTTTACACCGTCGATGAGGACCTCCAAAGCGACCGCGAAGACGCCACAAAAATCATGCTTGATAGTGTTTGGCGCTACGAGATCGGCACCGGACCGCTCCCGTACGCCGGTGAACCGCCTGCTGAACCTTTCTTCAAGAATCCGGCTATGGGCGCTTATGGAGGTCAGTTCATGGACCTCGACCGCGGACCAGACGGCAAGCTCTACCTTGCCAACCGGAGGCAGGCAGGCAATGAACCTGGCGTCTATGTCATCGATGAATCAGGCAACCTGTTGTGGGATTCTGTTACCGCCACCCGCGAGCTGAAAGGTCCCACCGCCGCAGACATTCTCGCCGGAACAGTGTCCGCAGCCGTCTCTCCCGACGGTCGATACCTCGCCACAATCTCCTACTACGACAACCACGTCACAGTCGTCGAAATGAAAGACGGGATTCCGGACCTGACAAAGTATGTCGTGTTCGCCCCGTTCGGCACAACTGCCGCCGGTCGTTACATAGCCTTCGACGCCGCCGGCAACATACACGTCATCAGCTCCGGCTATGCACTTTACCGCGTCTTTTCCCCCGGCGGTTTCACAATCGCCACCACCGGCTCTGACGGAACATTCGCCGTCGCAACTCCACCATCGGTTGTCACAGTTGCCGCATCTGCAAACACAACAAGCGAGGGAAGCGCAACCCCGGGCGAGTTTGTCTTCACCAGACAGGGCGATCTCACGGGCGAACTCACGGTCAAATACGTTGTCGAGGGAACCGCAACCAATGGCGCCGATTACCAAACTCTATCCGGCACCGTCACATTCCCTGCAGGCGCAGAAACCGTCACAGTCCAAGTGACGGCAATTGACGACGACCTCGCCGAAGCACCCGAGACCGTTACTGTCAGAGTCGAGAGCGGCCAGAAATACACCGCTGGCACACCCGGCAGTGCGATGGTCACAATCCTCGATAATGACCAACCCGCGATCTCGATTGCCACGAAGTTCCCAACAGCTTACGAGCGAACCGCCGGCGACTACGTCGCATTCAGACTGACACGCCTCGGTGACACAACCGTCGATGTCTATGTCAACATCGCTTACAGCGGCACCGCCCAGGCGGCAGATTTCACCGGCCCGGACATGGTCGCCATTCCTGCAGGCGCAACCACACAGGATTTCGAAGTGTACACCGTGGACAACAACAGGCTTGACGGAGACCGCACCTTGGTCGCCACAGTCGCAACTGGCACCGGTTATACGGTCGGGTCCCCCGACTCGGCAACCGCCACAATTCTCGATGACGAGTTGCCTTCAGAAACAGACAAAATCCTGTTCGCCGACAATTTCGACACCGACACCTCTGCCAATTGGAACATACTCTTCGGCGCAAACAACAACGTGGACGATAAAGACGTGCTTTTCGCCTATGACTACTACAATCTCGATCTTGTTCCACCGGCGCCGAATGGTTCAACGCTCGGTCTCAAGCTCACAGTAAACAAGTACGATCCCACTTCCTACGGCGCTGCGGGTGTCAATCTGTATCCCAAGAACCTTTCTCTCTCCGGAAATTACGCGGTCAGATTCAACATGTTCATCATGGTAAACACGGTCGCCGGCACAACCGAACACGCCCTCTTTGGCGTCAACCATTCCGGGGCGAAAACCAATTGGGTGCGCCAAACCTCGGGCAACGTCCAAAACCCGGCTTATGATGCCGATGGCATTTGGTTCGCAATTGTCGCCGACGCAAGCCAGGTGAACGGCCTCGGCCACGTTTGTTACACCGGCAACGGCCCTTCAAATCCGCCAATGGTGCTGGCCAATCGTTCGCCACTTGACCTCGCGGGTGTTTTCAAGTCGCCGCCTTTCAACGCCGGCGACAGTGGAATTGGCGGGTCGCCAGCCTGTGTCCCGGCCGCCACGGCACCAAACTGGTCCGACGTCGAGGTAAGATGCGTCGATGACACCATTACGCTCCTCATCAATCGATCCGTTGTCCTCGAAGTCACAAACTCGACCCCGTACAAGGTCGGGACGATAATGCTCGGGTACAATGACCAGTTCGATTCTATCGGCAACGTCGGCGCGGTGTACTTCGATAACCTCCGCGTCGTCCGACTCGATAGTGTCACACCAAAACCGCCGGTGATCACCGGAATCGCAGTCGATGCCGGACAAGCCGTGATCACATTCACCGCAGCCGGAAGCGAAGCCGGTCAACTGACCGTGCTTGGTTCCACCACTGTGGGTGGCCCGTACGCCGCTGTGTCAAACGTCATGATCAAGCCGCTCGGGAACGACCGGTTCGAAGCCGTCATCCCTGTCTCTGGGCCGATGCAATTTTACAGAATTGCGCGGTAACAAGTCGCTCCGGGGCTGCAGCCGAACGGTCTTGCATTTAATCAGACTGTGCGTCAGGTAGGGCGCGTAGTCGCGCCAGAGCAACCCTTGCAGCTTCGGATTCGGCCTCTTTTTTGCTCGAGCCCACGCCGCGGCCCAGTTCGGTCCCGTGGTGATAAACAGCGCACTCGAACTGTTTGGCGTGGTCGGGCCCGGTCACATTCTCGAGCCTGTACTCGGGGGGTAAGCGCGATTCGCGCTGGAGCAGTTCCTGTAGCTCGCCTTTTGGGTTGTCGTGTTCCGTGATCGAGTTAATGGCTTCAATTGCAGCACCCATGTGGCGAAGGACGAAATCACGGGCAGCTTCCCATCCGCCGTCGAGGTAAACAGCGCCCAGCACGGCCTCGAACGCGTCAGCCAGAATCGAAGGTCGTTCTCGTCCTCCGAGGGATTCTTCGCCGCGCCCGAGGATAAGGTATTTGCCGAGGCCGATCGCACGTGCCATGTGAGCGAGAAACCTGCGGTTTGCCAGTTTGCTTCGCGCCCGAGTCAATCCACCCTCGCCGAGAGCCGGATGCCTCTGGTAGAGTTCTTGTGTCAGGACCAACTGCAAAACGGCGTCGCCGAGGAACTCGAGCCTCTGATTATGCTGAGAGTGTTCTGCGTTTGCCGAACATGCGCTTGGGTGCGTCAGAGCAAGGCGCAGCAGCTCGGGGTCCCGAAACGCATACCCCAGCAGTTCATGAATTGACGTTTCGGGCATTCTGAGTTTCCTCGTTATTGGATTCCGGTGAAGCAGTGTGATTCTGCGCGCAGGCATTGGCGGCCTGCTGCACGGCTTCGGAATTTGCACGATCAGGCTGGTTGGACGCATCGATCCCGGAAGCGTCGGCCCCGGGTTCGAGCGGAGCCTGAGCATTTTCCTGTCCAGCCAGTTGACTGTTCTGTTCCGAAGGTCCGTGTTCCAACAATCTTGCGACCTCTTGTTGCACCTCGTCGAGCTGGTCAAGTTTCAGTCCGGGATCAACGATTGTAAACACCTCACCGCTTTGGGCGTGCTCGTAAACAAGGATACGGCGCCCATTTTCAACGGCCTGACTCCGCGCCTTGAGAACGCGACGGCGCTCGAGCATCACCGCCAGGATGAAACACGGACCAATGTACCTTGCTTGATTCAAATCCAGAAGCTTGCGCAAAAGGCTTTCAGCAGTTTCGCGTTGGATCGGCTCGGCGGAAGGCGGAGGTGGGGGAGTGTAAGCGCTGAGCCAATGCGAAACAAAGCCTTTTCGCTGGGTGCTGCCTTGCGAGTACTGGGCAGTCCAACAAGCCTCACACACGTCAAGGCGATTGTACGCATCCCGCTCCTCGAAAAGCAGGGTGTGCATTTGTTCCTTGCTCTTGAACGGCCTGCCGCAGTTCTGGCACTCGTGCGATCTTGCCTTGATGCTCCAGTCTGTCATGTATTGGACAGAAAATGAGTATCGTCAAAGCCCCGTGCTGTGCAACAACGGAATTTGTCCTTGCATTGCGAAACCGAGCCCGAAACGTTTGTCCCGGTTCCGATACAGCGAGGCGGCTGTGATTGCGCCCCCCTTGCCAATGGCGGCTCGGGCCATTGTGTCGTCCGGGATGAATAGGGATTGGCAGTGCTGATTCAATCTGCTGAAGTCACAGTGTTCAAAGGTCGCCGGTTTTGGTTGGCGCAGGACCTTTTCTGCGCAATGGTATTGGAAATGAACGAAGGTCTTGAGGCGCGCAAAGCGCAGCGTTTGTTGTGGGCGGTGGTGACGGGGTTTGTTCTGCTTAACGCCGTTATTGTGTACTTTGCATTGCGCCCGGGAGGGAATTCTGCCGAGGGGAGCAGCGAACTGCGCGCCACCACGAACGTTTTGCAGTCCGTCGGCACAAACCGTCCTTGATTCTAATCGAACTGTCATCTTCGAACGAAGGTGCACAAACCACGCAGTACGCAAAGCATGCGAAACACGATAACCCCTCAGCGCGGCGCAGGCACAACCAAACGCTCGAGGCGGAACCATTGCGCTGGTTGTAGGAATGGCGCTGTTTCGTGCCGCGCTGAGCTCACGCCGGCTGTGGGTTCGGGGCTGTGCGAGTTGGCGTTCCGGTCGCTTCTGAATCAGGAGACTGCGCCCGGAACGGTTCAAGCTCTTCACCCTGTCTGACCAATCGCGCGCTGTTAAAGACCACGATCAGCGAGCCGACGTTGTGCATGATGGCGGCGATGATGGGACTGATGTAGCCGAACGAGGCAAGGGTGAGTCCGCCGATAATGAAGATCACACCGAACAGGAAGTTCTGGTTTATAACGTTTCGCGTCATACGCGACAGCTTCACAAGGAATGGCAACCGGCGCAGGTCGTTGTTCATCAATGCTATCGTTGCGCTGTGGATCGCCACTTCGCTGCCTGCGGCGCCCATTGCGATACCCATGTCGCCCGCTGCCAAGGCGGGGGCGTCGTTAACACCGTCTCCGACGACCGCAACGCGGTATCCTTTTGACCGCATTTGGCGGACGAAATCGACCTTGTTTTGCGGGAGGCACTCGGCCATGACTTCTTCGCATCCGATCTCGCGTGCGACGCGCGCCGCAACAGCCTGGCGGTCGCCAGACACCATCGAAATGCGCCGTACACCGGCGTCCAGCAGTCCTTGCAACGATTCCCTGGCTTCACGGCGTGTTTCGTCGCGCAAGCCGATCCAGCCGATAAACTGGCCGTCGCGAGCGACGAACACAAGGCTGACGCCTTCTGCCTCGTCGAGATCAACAAACTTCATCACGTCATCGCTCAGTCCGTTGTCTTTCAACCATTGGGCGCGCCCAATGACGACACGCGATCCGTTGACGTCTGCGACAATGCCGCGGCCGGCGGTTTCTTTGAAATTTTTGGGTTCGGTGAGTGGCACTCCGACCTCGGCGGCGAGGTCTGCCATCGCCTTTGCGGCTGGATGATTGCTGTATTTCTCTGCCGATGCTGCTATTCGCAGCAACTCAGCGGGCTTGATGTTCGGTTGTGGGGCAAGGCGGCTGACCGCAAGACGTCCGGTGGTCAGCGTGCCGGTTTTGTCGAATATGAACGCGTTGATTCGGGCGGCCAATTCGAGGTCGGCGACGTTCTTGATCAGTATTCCGAGGCGCGCTGCGGCGGAGAGCGCTGCCACCATGGCTGAAGGCGAGGCGAGGATGAACGCGCACGGGCAGGAAACCACCAGCACAGAGATGACGCGTTTGAGGTCGTGGGTGAATGCCCAGACAAGGGCGCCAATGACCAGCACAAGAGGTGTGTAATAGACCATGTACTGGTCAACAATCCGCATGAGCGGGAACTTCGTTTTTTCAGCGGCAAGGATCAGATCGCGAACTCTGCCGAGGGTTGTGTCTTCGCCGGCGCGTGTCACCCGCACCTCGAGCACCCCGGTCAGGTTCTGTGTGCCTGCGAAAACCTGATCGCCCGGTTTCTTGTCAACCGGCAATGATTCACCTGTTATTGTGGCCTGGTTGAAGGAGCCTTCGCCGTTCACAATCACACCGTCTGCGGCGACGTTGTCTCCGGGGCGAATGCGGATTACATCGCCAACTTGCAGGTCTTTGGCGGCGACCTCTTCCTCGCCGCCGTCTGGTCTGATGCGTCTCGCCTTGGTTGGGGTGAGTTTGATTAGAGATTCGATCGAGGCGCGCGCGCCTGCGGCAGTGCGAGTTTCGATAATTTCTCCCATCAACATGAAGAAAGCCACTATGCCGGCGGTTTGGTAACCTGCGGCCTCGCCTGTCGAAGCAAACCCGCCCTCGGCGAAAGCCGCAAGGACAGCTATGCTGACCAGCTCGTTTATGCTCAGGATGCCGCGCTGCAAATCCCTGATGGATGTCCAGATTATTGGTGCGCCCAAGATGAGTGCACCGATCATTGCACTTGCGCTGGCCGCCATGCGCCCGCCGGGGAACACCCAGTCAACAAGGTAGGAGTTGATTATGAACACCAACCCGATCAGCGTTTGCGAGAGCTTGACGGGAATGTGTTCGTGATTGTGGTCATGCCCGCCATGGACCTCGTGATCGTGTTCGCGTTTTTCAGCGTGAAATCGGCGACTGAGAAGTGAGGTGACCTGCATGGGAAATCTTTTGTGTTAGTATGTGGGCTGCTTAGTCATCTCTGTTCACCTTGCCGTTTTCGATTCGAGCTTTTCAGGTTCGCGTGTCACCTGGAGACGCAACTCGTCGAACTGTTCCGGGAGGGTGAACTTGACGCTTGCATTTGTGAGCACTCGCTCCATTGCAGCGGCAAGCAGCCGTTGCTTGTACAAGTCGCGGTTTTCCCGGTACAATGGCAATTGATCAAGGAACGCGCGTTCGTCTGCGACGACCTGGGAAATCAACCAGTTGCTGCTGACCAGTCCGCTGTTGATGATGGCTTTGGCCTGGCCGATGGCGGTGCGAACTGTTTCGTCCCGGTAACTTCTGGCTTTGCTCAACTCGGTTCCGCGCTGTTCCTCGGCGTTGTTGACTTTGACGTAGGCGTCGAACAAATCCGCAGGCGGCAGGACCTCGACATCGCCGGTTTCGATCACTATTCCGAGATCCAGTTTTTCGACAAGTTCATTTACGCGTTCCATTACAGCGTCACGGAACCCGGGCCGGTCCTTGTACACCGCAGCGTCGGCGGTAAACCTTGCCGAGGCGTGGAAAATGGCTTCGTTGAGGACATTGGTGAGAAGGGCCGGCACATCTGCAAAATCGAGATGATATCGCAGCGGTTTGCTGACTCTGTATTTGAGGGTGGCTTTGACGTGAACGATGCCGCCGTCGCCGGTCAATGTGTACCCCTCGGATTCGGGGCGCAAGAAACCGTATGCGGTTGGCATTGCGTTTGTGGCGTCCATTTCAGGCGTGACGGCATACCAACCTGTTGATGAGGTCACAGTCTGGCTTTGGCCGGTTCGAATTCGGACTTTTTCGTCGATTGGATAGGGCCATGCCCAATGCCAACCGGGTTGGAACAACATGCCTTCACCGACACCTACCGGTTTGCCCAGTCGTAACAAGATGACCTGTTCATTGGGCTGAACAACAAACACCCCGGAACACAAAAACAACAGCACCAGCCCGATCATTATCAATCGAATGATTCGGAAACTGCTGCGCAACGCCTCCGACAACGCCTGCGCACTGGCGTCTTCGAACGTTGTCGGCGCAAGACCTTCCTCATCGGCAGGTTTGGGCCGTTTGGGCAATTTGTCGAGATTCAGCGGATCGCTCATGGTTGTTCTCCCTGGCGCTTGCCGGTGCCGACCTCCTGTTTGCTGTTGAGCACGTCAAACGGCGTTGTACGAGTGTCAAGGATCAGCGTTGCCCGGTCTTTGAGGGCTTGTTCGAGCGCATTGAGCTTCAGAAGAAAAACGGCAAACTCCGGGTCCTGTTCAAAAGTCTTGAAGTATTTCGCGGCTTCGGCATCGGCCTGGCCACGAATGATCCGTGCCTGTTTCTCTGCCTCGGCGAGAATGCGTTCTTTCTCGAGGTCGGCTTCGGATCGGATGCGTATTGCTTCGCCTGCTGCCTCGCCCTGGTACTGTTTTACGAGCAAGTCTTTTTCAGCTTTCATTCTCTCGAACACCTTTTCGGTTACGCCCTGAGGCAATCCGAGTTGTTTTATGCCGAGCGCGACGACTTCCACGCCGTAACTTTCCTTTGCAGACGGTTTGATGCTGTTCAGCATCTCCTGCTCCATCTGGGAGAACTTGAGGTCTTGTGGATTCGGCGAAATAAGGTCGCTGAGTGGATGCTGGCCAATGACACTGTTTTTGGCTGCTCGCAGCAGCACCTCGAGTCCTTCTTCGGCTCGTTTCATGTCGCCATTAAATCGTTCCAGGAAAATCTTCGGGTCATTGATTTTCCAGCCCAGAAACACATCGACGAGGATTGTTTTGCTGTCCCGCGTGGTTGTCTGCTCGTAATGCTTTTCGAAGTTGTGGATTCGGTTGTCGAACCGGTGGAGGTTTTGGATCGGCCACGGCCAACGGAATTTCAATCCGGGTTCTGCTATGGCTCTTGTGTAGCGCCCGAACGTGGTAACAACCACCACTTCGGTCTGGCGCACCTGAAAACAGAAGAGCATCGCCAGAAAAATGACAAGGACCAGCAAACCGGTCGCAAGCGTGACTGGATTGTATTTTCTCATTTTCATACAGACACAAACTCACTCATTTCTGCCCGGATGCGGGCAACATCACATCCAACAAATCCTTTCGCAGCTTTTCCTCGAGGTTCAGGATCGCAACTCCATGGGTATTCGTAACGGACAACACATAGGTGCGCGCCGACGCCATGGCGCGTCCAAGGGTGTCCAACTGTGAACGCAGGGTGTACACCTCGGGCGACGCCTTGTAAGCGGCCAGTTGATTTGTGAATCGCCCTGCACTGCCTTCGGCTGCGGCAACAGACGAGGATCGATAAGCCTCGGCTTCATTTGTTTTCTTTGCTGCGAGCCCACGAGCAACGAGCACGTTGGTGGCCGCATAAGCCCTGGCAATCAAGTTTGTGGCGTCCTTTTCAAGTAGTGCCGCAACGACCCGTTCAAAATCTGGGGCAGCCTTGACCGGGGGATGAATACCGTGTAACCCGACAAAAAGGACTTCAACACCAAGGCCCATCGCATCCGCCTTTTCTTGTATCCGCCGTTGAAGTTCTTGTCCGGCTCTGGGTCGGCCGGTGGTCATCAACTCGTCAAGGTCAACGCTCACCAGGTAGCGTGTGACTTCGGCATTGGCGATTCGTTGAAGCAACTCCGGGGCATTCGCATGCCCGTAGGCGAAAGCGCGAAGGTCTTTAACCTTGTACTGGACCGGGATGTTGACAGCCAACAGATTGACGGGCACTGCCTGTTCGCCTCCGGTGAGGTTTGTACTCCCTTCCTTGCTGGCAACCAGCATGTTGAATTCCTCTTTGGCGTGGGATTTCGTCCACAGGAGTGTCCGTTCTTTCTCGGCTGCCTCGTCATGGACAAGTCCGACAGTGAAGGTCTGTATGCGATCTGTCTGATAACGGTACACGCGGTCAATCGGCCATGGCCACTTCAAATGCGGACCGGGGTTCAGTATCTCGCGACCGGGCACAGGATGCCCGAACCTTTCGAGCAACACCTGTTCGCCGGGCTCGACAAACACAAAACAGCTCGATGCGATCAGCAATCCAAACTGGAACAAGATCAACGCCGGCAGCGCGCGTTCGAGAAACTTGTAAAACCACGTTTCCGAAACCTTGAAACCGAACTGATAATCCAGGGCCTGCGCCAGCGTCGTGATCAACCCGCCCGGTTGCCCCAACAACCCAACCAACCTGCTCTCGTACAATGGATGCTCGGCTTGTCCCTTTACTCGTGGTCGATAAATCTCGAGGACGAGCGTAATGAGATTCTCCGCTGCCACCACTGCCAGCACAATCGTCAACACTTTGGCGACAGCCGGATCGATCTTTGGATACCCAAGCCAGCCGGCAACTTCGGCCAGCGACGTCAGCAAGCTCAGCAATGCGCCCAGCAAAAGGTAACTTGCCTGCGGACGTAACAGTCGCTCCCTCTCGAGTCGGGCCAAAACCGCCGTGTATTTCCCGAACTGGTAGAACACCAATGCAAACAAACCATTTAATGCCATTACCAACGTGGCACGCTGAACGTCTGAAGGCCTGTCATCCGCCACGTGTCGCCACAGTGCATAAGCTGCGCCTACCTGCAGCAGAAACAACAGCGCGCTGAAAACGGGAACGACGTACTTCTCGAACTGTTCACGCGCGCGGCGGGCCGGGAACGTGTCAGGCGCGGATTCTGTGAATATGGTTTCACTGGCTGCTTTTCGCTTGAGCTCGTCGATTTCCATCTGTTCGAGCTGTTCGCGTTCCTCGAGCCGCATCTGGAAGTAGCTCACGATCGCTACGAGGAACCCAAGGCCAACAAAAACGCTGGCAACAAGGCCGGTCGCTGAATGCGCGTAAACGGCGGCGACCGCTTGTGCGCTTCCGAGCACCAGCAAGATCAGCCAGTTTAACAAACCTCTTTTTTGGACACTATGTTCCATGACAGCAAGATAACTATCAGCTCAACTCCCGATCTTCAAACAAGAGCATCGCCACGGCAATCGATGCGCCAAGATACCCGACGACATATCCGAAAGCCCTGGCAACGTAACCCCAGGGTATCTTTTGTTCATTGTCGAGAGCGTCGGCCATCCAAAACAACTGCCAGTTTGGCGTTATTGCATAAAGAACGCTCGCCCACCACTGGCCCTGCCCGGATCGTTCACTGAACAGGTAATCCGACATCAAGCCCAGCACGAACACCGCAGTGCAAATCGCAAGTGTCGGTATCATGTCGAATCGCGTCGAACAGCAGAGCGCGACCCCGGCAAGAATCCACAGCGCAAACAGTATCAGCACCGCTGCCGGTATCAGACGCCAGTCAATCCCTTTGGCAAAAGACTGCAGCGCGCCTTCCTTATCAAAACAGTTGATCACCACAAATGCGAGCGTTCCGACCACGACCAGCGACGCCACTGCGTCTGCGACAAAGTTTCGATTCAGGAAGTAATTGGCGAACGCCCCAACGCCGTAAGCAACGACAACACCCGCCATGTAAATCCAGAACGCAAGGGTGTCGGTCGAGCCGTATGCATCATACGCCATACGGCTGCTCAGCAGTGACGACAACAGATTAAAATAAGTCAGGACTGCAAGTGCGCATGCAAGCCCAATGTATTTTGCAAGCAAAAACTGGGCTCTGCTGACCGGCTTCGCAAGAACCGCAAGAGCCGTCCCTGTCCGTATCTCATGGGCGACCGATGCCGACGCGCTCAGCACTGCGCCGACCAACCCCGAAACAAGCATCACAGCCAGCACACTGTCCTTCACCATCTTCGGATCATCGCCGAACCCGAAGTATGGAACCACGGCCAGAAACACGCCGAATACACCAGAAGCAGTCATCAACAGCAGGAAAACCGGCTGCCTGACCAACTCCATAAACGTATTCCGCGCAATGGCGAACAATTGTCTCATTCGTGCCAGCTTGGTCCGTTAATTCTACACACTCGAAATCACTTTGCAAACTCATTAGACAGCCAGAACCCGGACCCGTAAGCTCGTTAAACAGAACGCAGGCAAATAAAGCATCTCCCGCCGACATGTGAACTGTGCGTCATATCGCACAGAGCGTGAATTTCGAGGCACACCCGTTGCAGGGAAAAACACAACAATCAAGAAGGTTGGAATGAGACTGCCCAGAATTAAACTTTAAGGTGAGACCACAGGCTATCACTGCATGTCCAGACAAATAAAGTGCCGGGCACAATATTCGCCACGGTGCGGTGTTTGGCGCTGGCAGAGCAAATGGAGGGACAGACACGATATTTGAGCCGACCGATACCGGCGGGCTGATTGCGCCAGACCAATCTGGGTTTTGGTTAAGGTTTCATTTGGGCAATGAAGCGGGCATTGAAGTTGCGGGTGTATCGGGACGAAAAGCCCGGTTTTACTGAGTCCTGATTCCTACAACCAGCGCAGTTGGCACTAGTAGATCATTCGGTTGCGGCTGCCCTTTGCAGCATCTGCACTCGACATTCCGGCAAATGATCGGCCATCATGAGGGCCGGGCCGCATTGGCATGGCCGATCAATTCGGAAAGTCATGCCCGGAACGCCGATGCGAACAAACGTACCGAGCTTGCTTGCATGCAGGATTTGTTTCGGTTCCCGCCACGCTGCGGCGTGGGCATTGTGGACCGCCGCTCTGTTTATCAGCCCGATCACCCATATTGCCGGCACGCTCGAGCCGCCTCATCAATGGGAGCAGCACGATGGCTACAGACTTGCGCAGCTCGAGGTCCAGAAAGGTAAAGCCCCCGGGTTCACTTCAGTCTCACCCTCAAACGCCGGAATAGCTTTTACCAACCGACTGGCCAGTCTCGAGGCGGCGCCGAACAACAACCTCATGAACGGCTCGGGAGTCGCTGTGGGGGATTTTGATGGCGATGGCTGGTGCGACATTTATTTCTGTGCTATTCGGGGGACAAATGCGCTGTACAGGAACCTTGGCGGATGGCGATTCGAGGACGTAACGAAACAGGCTGGAGTGGGTTTGCCGCTGCGCCAAAGCACCGGCGCCGTGTTTGCAGACATTGATGGCGATGGTGATTTGGACCTTCTTGTGTCCACTTTGGGGGAGGGCGTGCATTGCTTCGGGAACGACGGTGCCTGCAGATTCATCGAAGTCACTGCCGAAGCCGGAACAGGCATGGAAACCGGCAGCACCAGCATGGCCTTGGCAGACGTCGATGGCGACGGCGACCTCGACCTTTATGTGGCCAATTACGGCGCAATTTCGATCCTCAGGTCCGGCGGGCGCGCCGAAATGAAACGCGTCGGCAATGAATGGGTCTTTGTCGGCCCGTATGCGAAGCGACTCCGCTTTGTCGATGGCCGCCTCGAAGAGGTCGGCGAGGTTGACGTGCTGTTCTTGAACGACGGCAGCGGACATTTTACCCCGGTGCCCTGGGATTCGGACTATTTCCTCGACGAGGCCGGACGGCCCAAACCGCCGCCTTTGGATTTTGGGCTCACAGTGCAAATGCGCGACATAAACGGCGACCTGTGGCCTGACATTTACGTGTGCAATGATTTCCAAACCGTGGACCGAATTTGGCTGAACGATGGCCGCGGTAAATTCAGAGCACTGCCACGATTGGCCATGCGCAAACAGTGTTTCTCTTCGATGGGCGTTGACTTCGCCGACATTGACCGCGACGGTCACCTTGACTTCTGTGCGACCGAAATGTTGGCCCACAACCACGAAAATCGCATCCGACAGATTGTTGGAATGGCACCGCTCGTCCCGATTCCGGGGCGTATCGACAACCGACCCGAGGTAGCGCGTAACACGCTGTTCTGGAACAGAGGAGACGGCACTTACGCAGAGATCGCCAATTTTGCCGGCGTGGCGGCGACGGATTGGACATGGCAACCCGCGTTCCTTGACGTCGATCTGGATGGATTCGAAGATCTCCTAATAGTCAACGGCATGTTGCATGACGTCCAAGACCGCGATGTCCTCGCAAGAATCCAGTCATTCGGGCGTCAACCGCCCGAACAGGCGCGAACAAACCTCCTTCTTTATCCGCCGTTTATTACCCCGAATTTCGCTTTTCGCAATCGGCACGACCTGACATTCGAAGAGGCCAGCAGGAAATGGGGGTTCGACTCGGAATCAATTTCGCAGGGAATGGCTTTTGCGGATTTCGACTGCGACGGTGACATGGACATCGTCATTAACTGCATGAATGCGCCCCCATTGCTGCTGAGGAACGAATGTTCCGAACCGCGCATTGCGATTCGGCTCAAAGGCAAGACACCCAATACACGCGGCATCGGCGCAGTAGTAAAGGTCAGCGGCGGACCCGTGGCAGTGCAATCACAGGAGATTCTCGCGGGCGGGCGGTATCTTTCTTCTGACGAACCGATGCGCGTCTTTGCCACCGGATCAGCCAAAACCTTGAGAGTGGAAGTCGCGTGGCGAAGTGGGCGAAAGACGGTTCTTGAGGATGCGCAGGCAAATTGCATTTACGAATTCTACGAGACCGCCGGCGACCAGAAATCTTCGGTGGAAAAACAAGGGCTGCAAACTGCAGGTGATGAAAAGAAAGAAACGCCGCCGAACGGTTCTCGCTACGAGCAATCTGGCGGTTTGTGGTTTCGGGATTTGACCGCCGCGCTTGCGCATACGCACCATGAGGTCATCTTCAACGATTATGCCAGACAGCCCCTCTTGACCCGCCAACTCAGCGCGCTTGGACCAGCGCTCGCCATGACAGACCTTGACGGCGATGGAGCAGATGATCTTGTTGTTGGCACCGGCCGGGGCGGTGACATTGCTGTCTTTCGTTGGGTGGCGGGAATGGGTTTCAAAGAAGCCATGCCGGAAAGGCGTTGGCAGGCTATTGACGATGTGACAGGCATGACGTTGTGGGCCAACGCCGATGGAACGCGCGCGCTTTTGCTGGGGCTTGCGAATTACGAATCTGGCGCCACAAACGGCCCAATGCTGCTCGAACTGCGTATGGTCGATCGAGTGCCGCGTTTGTCCGCGTACGCCGATCCTCAATTGCTTGCATACGGATCGAGTCCTGGCCCGCTCTCGAGCGCCGACGTCGATGGCAACGGCGAGCTGGATTTGGTCGTAGGAATGCGCGTAACGCCTGGCGCATATCCAACCGCCGCCGGATCAAAACTGTACCGACAGGTCAACGGCAGACTCGTCCTCGACAAAGAGAATACCGAACAACTTAAGGACGTCGGCATGGCAAGCGGCATTGCATGGACAGACCTTGAACCTGACGGTTATCCGGACCTTTTGTTGGCTTGCGAGTGGGGCCCGGTTCGAATCTTCAGAAACCAAAAAGGCAAGCTTACCGCATGGGACGCACCCGTGCGTATGATGGATTCGGCGCAAACCGGCACAGGTTTGAATCCGAGTGACGACAACACTCGGCTCAGTTCATTGACAGGCTGGTGGAGCAGTGTCGCATGCGGAGATTTCGACGAAGACGGGCGGTTGGATTTTGTTGTCGGCAACTGGGGCCGAAACGACGCCGCCCAGATTACCGACGGGCATGCGTTGCGCCTGTTCTATGGCGATCTGGCAGGACACGGTGTCATGGACCTCGTGGAATGCTATTATGCACCTGACCGGAAAGCAGAAGTACCGCGCCGCAATCTGAACGCATTGAGCCAGGCGTTCCCGATGCTCCTCGAACACTATCCCTCCCACGCAGCTTTTGGGAGAGCAACGATTGATGAAGTGCTCGCGTGTTTGCCGAACAAAGCTGCTCAGGTCGAAGCCGCTGTCCTTGACACAATGGTGTTCCTGAACCGCGGAGACCATCTTGTGGCCAAAGCGCTCCCGGCTCAGGCGCAATGGACGCCAGTGTTCGGCATGGTTGTCGCTGATGCCGACGGGGACGGACACGAGGATTTGTATCTTGCGCAAAACTTTTTTGCGCTCAGGCCCGAATGGCCGCGTCTTGATGCCGGGCGCGGGTTGTGGCTCCGAGGCGACGGCAAAGGTGGTTTCTTTCCCGTGCCGGGCCAGGAATCTGGCGTCACAGTTTATGGAGAACAACGGGGAGCCGCGATTGGGGACTTTAACCGTGACGGGCGTTGGGACCTTGTCGTTGCACAGAATGGCGGAGCAACCTGCGTCTTTGAGAACATGGGAGGCCGCCCCGGCTTGCGTCTTCGGCTTGCCGGGCCGCTGGGTAATCCGGACGGTGTCGGAGCTGTTCTCAGACTTGGCGATGGAAAGAAATGGGGACAGGCACGACTTGTTTGCGGCGGCTCCGGTTACTGGTCCCAGAACTCTGTGGTGCAGGTGATGCATCGGGGACCAGCGGGCGACCGGTTGCAAATCGTGTGGCCCGGGGGCAAACGCACCGAAGTCGTCCTGCCCCGGGATGCAGGCGAGGTCCTCATTGGCGAAAGCGGAGTGTTGAAATCGGAGGGTTTTCGAGGAGACGGTGCGGGCCGTTGACGCGAAGGACGGCGCACCCGCAACCGAATAATCGCGGCGGGACAAAGGCGTTTGTTGCAGGCTTGGCGCGCCGCCGTGCCGAGCTGCCCGGGGCAACTTCGTCGCCCAACGCCGGAGATGAGGTTGGGATCAGTGGTTGAAAAGTTTGACGGCAAAAGTCTCGAACCAAACCCCGTGTGTGTCGCCATATCGCAGTCGCCGGGAGCGCGGCTGTCCCCGGCCGCATCAACCCGACACTCGAACTTACGACCCGTTTCCATCACGCAAACCCAGCGCCCGAAGGTTGGCCGGTTGCCGGCGGGAACTTCCTGCCTGTAAACTCCGTGTCTGTCCCCATATTCCGACAACCCTGCGCTCTTTCGGTCACCCCGTTGAAAGTTGAGAGTTGGTGCGCTCGGAGAAGTTGTGTGAATCCGGGGGTGAAAGTCCCCCCAGGCCGACGGTGAACCCGTCGGCGTTCGGAACGAAAGAACTGAATGGCAAAGTCTAGCCAACAGCCCAAGACCGACGGTTGCTCGACCCAAGGAGGACCGGTGGACCTGTGGTTCTACCGGTCCGAACAAAGGCCGAGAAGCGTACCCAGGGACAAGCGTGAGC
>Ga0209162_1002122_pt1 | contig 18014 bp, 11 predicted proteins | sample YNPNPMetaG_FD_187121 | JGI IMG/M metagenome (GOLD analysis project Ga0209162, IMG submission 187121) | Anoxygenic and chlorotrophic microbial mat microbial communities from Yellowstone National Park, USA - YNP NP MetaG (SPAdes) (version 2) ... | reverse complement strand
TGAGCCAAATCGCGGCGCATCCCCAAGCTTTCCTCGTAAAAGCCTCGCGCTTTGGGCAAATCCCCCTGAGCCCGCGCCACATCGCCAAGCCTCACGAGTGATGCACAAAGATCCAGCAAGCTTTCCGGTGTGCCCAACCGCTGAGCCAAATCGCGGCGCATCCCCAAGCTTTCCTCGTAAAAGCCTCGCGCTTTGGGCAAATCGCCCTGAGCACGCGCCACATCGCCGAGCTTGTTGAGCGATACCGAAACATCCCGCAAGCTTTCCGGTGTGCCCAACCGCTCCGCCAAATCGCGGCGCATCCCCAAGCTTTCCTCGAAAAAGCTTCGCGCTTTGCCCAAATCCCCCTGGGCGCGCGCCACATCGCCAAGCTCGGTGAGAACCCCCGAGAGCCACCGAAGGGTCGCGGGGTTTGGTTGGGAAGACAAAGCACGCCGCAGCCGAGCCGCCAGGTCCTGGAGGATCCCGCTGGCTGCCGCCAAGGCCCCCGCGGTTTCGCAGATGCTTGCAAGTTGCCCGCGAAACTGCAAACCCAAGACCTCCTCAGGAATACCGGCCCAATCCAGCGCTTCCGCGAACCTTGCCACCTCGAGCACCTTTTCCCACAAGCGGCTTTCCGAAAGCTCCCAGAGGTACAAAGCTCTGGCCCGCACCCCGGCCTGCCCGTGAGGGGCCGAAACGTCCCGCGGGAGAACGCGGGAGGCAAGATCCAAAAGCTCCAGCCGGGCGGCCGCGGGCAAGGCGGTGACCGCATCGCTGGGGGGCTGGGGGAGACCCCCTGGCAAAAGCGGCTCGGCTTTTTCGTCAAAGGCCCGATCCACCCAGGCAACGAGCACCGAGCGGAGCGCCTCGTCCAGCGCCGCAGCTACCGTAGCTTCGTGGAATTTGGCAAAATAGCTCCTGGCCACCTCGAACCACGCCCGGTCCCGGAACTCCCAGAGCACCGGGGCTGGCCTGCCGAGGATCACCAAAGGGTCCTCGCACATGCCTAGGAGCTCGCGAACTTCCCCTTCCTCTCGCCCTTGGTCTCGGGCAAAGGTCACTAGCACCTCCTCGAAAAACCGCGAACCCAAGCGGCTGGACCAAGCCAAAAGGTCCTGGATTTTTTCGTCGAGCTCATCGAACCGCTGCTTTATGCGCCGGGATCGCTCGGGCTCCCAATCTTTTACCGCTTGCACCCCCTGGTCCGTGAGCGGTTTTGCGAGATCTCGATCTTGGAAATAACGCGGCTGCCGCTTCAAAAGCCCTACGTTTTCCACCATGGTGAGGAAGTTGCCGCCCGCTTTGGCCAAAAGCAGCTGCTCCTGTTCTCGCGTAAGCCCGGGAAGCTGGGAAGCGAGGTAGGCGGCAAGCTCCGCGTTGCCAGCATTTCCGAGCTCAAAAATTTCTACGCGCTCCCGCCCTTCGAAGCGAGCCAAGGAGCGCTCGCCTTGCTCGGGGGCGAGCCGGCGGAGTTCCCTCCATTCCCGCAGCCAATGGGTGACCACCAGGAAAAGCGGCCACCGCTGGGCTTCGGCGGCTTGCCACAAGCGTCCCAGGAAGCTTGCGGTGAGCGGGTCCATGAAGTGCGCGTCATCCAGCCAGAAAACCGTGGGAAGCGCCACACCCTGCTTTCCCAAGCCGCCGAAGACCCCTTCGAACAGCGAGAGCAGGTGATCCCCGGCATCTTCGAGCTTCTCCCGGCCGAGCTCCCCAGCCGAGGTGGGGTCGCGTTGTTCCCGCAACGCCTGCCAAGCGTGCTCCCCAACCTTGAGGAAAAGGCCTGCGAACGGCACCAGCTTGCCCAAGGCTTCCTCTGCAAATGGCTTCCAGAGGCCTTTCGCAGTCACCTCGTCTTGGAGTTTGCGGAGGAGCAGCTGGGCCCAATCGTCGCTGAACCTTCGGGCCACCTCCACGTGGGTTTCCAGAATCCGCGCGGCTTCCGGCAGGGGGCAAATCCGCTCCTCCACGTTGCGCTCTCCAGGATCCTGCCAGCGCACTCCCAGCCAGAAGAACTTCGGGGGCCCTTGGGGCTCGTGTCCCTCCAGGTGCGGGTTGACCCGCAGCTGCCCAGCGAGGTTGCCGAAATCGTCCGGCCAGTAGTTCCACTCCGGGGGATCCCACCGTTCGTGGCTCGCAAGCCACTGGTAAAAGGCCTGCACCAGCCGGCTCTTGCCCACGCCGCTCTCCCCCAGGATGATGGCCATGCGCGGCCCCCCTCCGCCAGCCACCTGCTCCCAAGTGGCGGTGAGGTGTTCAAGCTCCTGCTGACGACCGTAAAACCCAGGGATCGTTGCAAGATCTGCCATAGGCTTTCTCCCGCTGCACATCGTACCAAGGCCGGCGCCGTGCGTAAAGGGGCAGATGCCCGGCCCTCCGAGCTGCTGGGGCGGGGTCTGTTGCCATCCTGGCTTCGGTGTGAACTGTGACTTGGCGTCGCCGCAGCCACCCCAAAAGCGGTGGTCAGGAGGCGGCAAGGCGTTGCAAAGCAGGTGTACAATCTTGCCCAGGAGGTTGCCGCGATGTGGAAAAACCTATTCGGCAGCAAGAGTAGCGAGGCAGTGCAACCGGTGCAAATCTTTGGCTTCCGGCTGCTCCGGGTGCTGTGGCGGGCAGTGCTTCCCCAGCCTGTTTCCACAAGCGCCGAGGAGTACTTCAAGCTCTATGCCCGCAAACACCTCCACTGGCTGAGCATGCTCATGAACCCAGGGGACGAGCGCTTTACCTACGAGCTGCGCGTTATCGGGCAGCCCTGCCCCACCCGCCCCCAGGAAGGGCACGTTATCGTGGCGTTGCTCTTGGCGCTGCGCAACGCAACCGCCAGCGAGGCGGAGGCGGCTTTCATGGATCTGCGCCGGAGCTTGGAAGCGAGCTTCCCGGAGTACGAGTTCGTGCCGATCCAAAAGGAGGAACTCCAGAAAGTACTGGCGCCTTTTCCCATCGAAACCGGCTGGGCCCTCACCCGGCGGTGGGGTCCGGTGCGCTTGGATACCCTGGCTTCCGCGGACACCGTGGAATCCAAGTCCATGGGCTTTCTTCCGGCAAACGAGCCCTCCTCGCCGCAGCACAGAATGCAGGTAATCCACATCTACCCGTTCGAACCTACCAACCAGGAATTCGATGGGCTTTTCAAACACCTTTTGCTGCTCCCCTTCCGCACGATGATCGTCTGTCGTTTCCAACCCACGCGCCTTACAGCCGTCGAAGCGGAGTTTTTCGAAGAGCAGATCGCCAACTGCGAGCGGTTCATGCGGGTCGAGGCATCCACCCAGGGGGCGGACGTTTCGAGCATTTATCCCACGTTGCGCGAGCGTGCCCACCTGCATCAGCAGCATTTTCTGCGCTTACTCCACGGCCTCCAGGACGACGCAGCGGCGCTCACCCTGGAAGTCTTTGGCGAAAAGCCGCTTCCTCCGTTCTTGTTGGAAGCCGTGGGGCACATGGTGAGCTCCCCGGCCCGAGGAGCGGTTTTCGGCAGCAGGGAGCTCTCCTTGGGTGGTGGCTACAACCTCCAGCCCATCGCCGAGCTTTCCCAAGCTGCCCAAGCCCTGCAAGAGGTGGCCATGCACTTTACCCCCCAGGACCAGGCTTTCGGCCCAGGGCGAGGGCGGGTGCCGTTCCTCTTTCCGCCGGAGGAGGCGCTGGCTGCGTTCCGCTTGCCTCCTTGCCCCCAGGAAGCGCTCATGGGAGTGGAGCTGCGCCGGGTGAGGCTCAACCCGGTGGTGCCGCCGCTGCCGGAAGCAGGAGCCTCCGTGGGCGTTACCTCCCAGGCGTGGCACGAGGTCCCGGTGCGCATCCCCTATCGCGACCGGCTTCGCCACGTTTACACCGTAGGCCAGACCGGTGCAGGCAAGACCACCGTGCTTTTGAAGCTCATTGTGGACGATATTCGCGCAGGGTACGGCGTTTGCCTCCTGGACCCCCACGGCGATTTGTTCCAGGACGTGCTGAGCCGCATTCCGCGGGAGCGCTTGGAAGACGTGGTCATCGTGGATCCCAACGACACCGAAAGCCCGGTGCGCTTCAACCCCCTGGAGGTGAGCTTCCCGGAAGAGGTCCCAGTGGTGGTTTCCGAACTCGCGGACGGAATTTTGCGCATGTTGGAGGACACGTACGGAGTAAATGCAGGACAGTTCGCAGGACCAATGTTCTACCGCCATCTCACCGCCAACGCCGCCTTGGTGGCCAGGCGGATGGACCCACCGGGAACGCTTTTCGATCTCCACAAGATCTTCACCGAGCAAGGTTACTGGAAAAAATTCGCCGCTTACGCAAAAGGAGACCCCTACCTGGAAGACTGGGTAAAGAGCGTCCTGCCCAATGTGGACTACCTCAAGCAGGGTAGCGATGCGGTGAGCCTTGGCGACTGGGTCGCCAGCAAGCTGGTGGAGTTTCTCGGCTTCCCCAGCATGCGGGCGATTTTCGACGCCCCACGTTCCACGGTGCGGTTCGACCAATGCATGAACCAAGGTAAAATCGTCTTGGTAAACTTGGCGAAGGGGTTGCTTTCGGAAAGGCTCGCCAGCTTCTTCGGAAGGCTGCTGTTGGCAAAGCTTCAAGCCGCTGCCTTCCAGCGCATCCGCATGCCCAAAGAGCGGCGCAGGCCTTTTTTCATCTACGTGGACGAGTTTCAAAACTTGGCTGGGCAACACTTCATCACGTTGCTTTCCGAGGGAAGAAAGTTCGGCGTGGGACTGGTGCTCGCGAACCAGTACCTCACGCAAATCCAGGACCACCGCCTGCGGGAAGGCTTGCTTTCCAACGTGGGCAACTTCTTGATCTTCCGCGTAAGCCCCCAGGATGCGGAGTTGCTGGGTCCCTACGTTTGGCCTTCCTTCAGCAAGGTGGATCTGGGGAGCCTCCCGAACTGGGCTGCCGTGGCGTGTCTGCAAGCCCACGGCACCGCTTTGCTGCCGTTCGTCTTGGAAACCAGGCTGCCGCAGGAAAAGCCCGATCCCGCCATCGCCCAGCAAGCGTACCGCCTCTCTCAGCAAAAATACGGCCTGCCGATCAGCTCTGGGAACTAGGCTTCTGCAGGCATGCCGAAAGCAGTTTGCGCGCCGAGGGACCGTGCACCGGAAGAAGCAAACCCGGTTTCCAGGGAGGAGGAAAAAAGTGCGCCCGGGCAAGGTCGCCTTACCCCGGGACCAGACGTTGCCCCGCCTCCCTGCCCTGGGTGGATACGTCCGACCGCGGTACAATGGGTGCCAGGAGGATCCCGCCATGGCCGAGGTCACCTTGCAGCTTTTGAGGCAGTACCTGGAGCGTTTTGGTTGGAGCCGCTACCAGCTGGTGGAGGAGCCTTACGAAAAGGAAGGCATGATCGTCACCGGCTGGCGTTCGAGCCCTCAGGGGGACGGGTACCACCTGGCCATAGACCCCATGGTGGAGCAGGGCAGCCTTTCCTTCAGAGCCCCTCACCTGCTCTATGCACCTTTGGACTCCACCCCTGGGGAGCGGCTGCACGAGCTCTGGCTTGCCATGGTGCACATCAGCCACCGCCTTGTCCTCGGGAAGTTCTCCTACGACAGCGCCGATGGCGAGGTGCGGTTTTCCGTGGATGTGCCCATTGATCAAAGCCCCTTCAGCTACCAGCAGTTCCTCCACGCCATGCGGGTGGTGATAGAAGCGGTGGAAACCTATGCCCCGCTGCTGCGCCGTATCGTGGCGGGGCAAACCACAGCAAAGGCGCTCATCGCCAAGGAAAGCGCCGGCGAGGAGGCCATGACGTCGGCTTTCGGGCAAATGCTCCGGGAAATGCTCCAAGCGCTGGAGCGGGAGCGCGGCTCGGGGCAAGAGGAACCCAGCGAGGCGCGCTCTTGAAGCAGGCTCGAGGAGCGCCTCGCGAGCAAAGGAGGAAACCATGGACGAGGCTAAGTACCGGGAGTTCCTGCAAGCTTTGGTGCAAGCCCAGGAAATGAGGGAGATCGTCACCCTTCTTGCCCATCACCCCGAAGTGGCCGACCCAGAGTTCGAGAGCTGGGCCGAAAAGCAACTGGAAAGTTTGGATCAGGAGGTGGCGAATCGCGTGCGTTGCCACTTTGCGTTGATCGCGTCGCTAGAAAGCCTCAAGCCAATGTTTGTTTCCACCTTCCTGCTCGTGGGCGAAACGTTTTACAAAAAAGGCAACCACGAGAAGGCTTTGAAGACCCTGGAAGAGGTACTGCTCATGTCCCGTTCGTTGGTGCAAAAGGATCCCGAGGCACACATGCCGTTGCTGGGCCGCGTCCTGGAGGTCCTCGGGGGCGTGCACCGCGGGCTGGACCGCCACGAGGAAGCGGTGCAAGAGTACCAGGAAGCGCTGGGGATCTGGCGCCAGCTGGTGCCGGAAGATCCGCAGCAGTACGAGCCCCATCTGGGGTTGACGCTTTACGGGCTGGGTCAATCGCTTCAGAAGCTCCACCGGTTGCGGGAGGCAGCTGAAGCTCTCGAAGAATGCCTGGTGCTCCTGCGCCGCTTGGTGCAGGAGAGGCCCGAGATGGCGGAGTCTTCGGGCTTGGAGACCTCGTTGAAAGAGCTCGAACTCACGGTGGCGCTGTTGCGCCGGCAGGGAGAGCCCATGTGAGCTTGCTCGGCGCCCAGAGGAGGTTCACCTCAGAAAAACCTCGCGAGACCAGGAGGAAACCATGGACGAGGCCAAGTACCAAGCGTTGTTGGAAGCTTTGGCGGAGGTAGAAACCCACCAAGCTCTGGGGGAGCTGGTGGTGCGTCTCCCGGAGCTCCTGGATCCCGCCTTCGCCCGATGGGCGGAAAAGGCGCTTTCCCGCTGGGAAAGCGGCAAAGCAGCTCGCCTACGAAAGAGCCTGGAGTTGCTAGCAATGCTGCGGGAGGCGTTGGGCCAGGGCGAGGCAAGACACCGCGAAAAAGCTAGCCTCGGGGTGGGGGCAAGCGCGGAGGCAGCAGCGTTGCTCGAAGCGATCCCGGCCCGCATCCCGCCCTCGGAAGACCCCCGGGCTGCCTGGGCCAGGCCTTTTCGCCAGTTCCTGGCCCTGGGTCCGAAGAACCCCGAACCGCTCCAGGAGGCGCTGCGGCTGGCCCAGGGGGCCAGGGAGCCCGCCATCGTGGCGTGGCTCGAACTGGTGGCCAAGGAAAGGTGGGAACAAGCCAACGATGAAGTCTACCAATTGGCCGCTGGCTTTCACCGGGCCGGGCGCATCGAAGAAGCGTACACAGTCTTGCTGCTTCCTATCGTCCTTCAAGCCGTCGCCCTGGAATTAGCCGACCAAGCTCCCGTGCCTCGTCGGCGAGCCTTGCTGCAAGAAGCCCTGCACTCCGTAGACAAAGGGCTGGAGCTGGCAGCCAGCCTACAAGATAAACCCTGCGCCGCGCTTTTTTTCGCGCTCCGGGGCCTGGGCTTGCGAACGCTACCGCAGCTCGAAGCTGCGGTGGAGGCCTACCAGCACGCGGTGGCCATTTACCGGCCCTTGGCCCAGCAGCAGCCGGAGTATGAGCCCGGCCTGGCGACCACGCTCAACAACCTGGGCGCCGCGTACGACGACCTTCGCCGCTTCGAGGAGGCGGTGCAAGCGTTCGAAGAAGCCTTGGAGATTTACCGGCGCTTGGCCCAGCAGCAGCCGAAGCACGAGCCCGACCTGGCGACCACGCTCAACAACCTGGGCGCGGCTTACCGCAACCTTCGCCGCTTCGAGCAAGCGGTGCAAGCGTACAAGCAAGCTCTGGAGATTCGCCGTCGCCTGGCCCAGCAGCAGCCGGAGGTGTACGAGCCCGACCTGGCGGCCACGCTCAACAACCTGGGCAATGCGCTGCACAACGTTCGCCGCTTCGAGCAAGCGGTGCAAGCGTACAAGCAAGCTCTGGAGATTCGCCGTCGCCTGGCCCAGCAGCAGCCGGAGTATGAGCCCGGCCTGGCGATGACGCTCAACAACTTGGGCGTGGCCTACGACAACCTTCGCCGCTTCGAGGAGGCGCTCCAAGCGTACGAGCAAGCTCTGGAGATTCGCCGTCGCTTGGCCCAGCAGCAGCCGAAGTACGAGCCCGACCTGGCGGGCACGCTCAACAACCTGGGCAATGCGCTGTACAAGGTTAATCGCTTCGGGGAGGCACTGGAGGCGTACGAGGAAGCCCTGAAGATTCACCGTCGCCTAGCCCAGCAGCAGCCGGAGTATGAGCCCGACCTGGCGACCACGCTCAACAACCTGGGCGCCGCGTACGACGACCTTCGCCGCTTCGAGGAGGCGGTGCAAGCGTTCGAGCAAGCTCTGGAGATTCGCCGTCGCTTGGCCCAGCAGCAGCCGAAGGTGTACGAGCCCGACCTGGCGGGCACGCTCAGCAACCTGGGCGTCGCCTACGGCGATCTTCGCCGCTTCGAGGAGGCGGTGCAAGCGTTCGAAGAAGCCTTGGAGATTTACCGTCGCCTGGCCCAGCAGCAGCCGGAGTATGAGCCCGACCTAGCGATGACGCTCAACAACCGAGGCAATGCGCTGTACAAGGTTAATCGCTTCGGGGAGGCACTGGAGGCGTACGAGGAAGCCCTGAAGATTCACCGCCGCCTAGCCCAGCAGCAGCCGGAGGTGTACGAGCCCGACCTGGCGGGCACGCTCAACAACCTGGGCACCGTGCTGGGCGACCTTCGCCGCTTCGAGCAAGCGGTGCAAGCGTACGAGCAAGCTCTGGAGATTCACCATCGCCTGGCCCAGCAACAGCCGGAGGTGTACGAGCCCGACCTGGCGATGACGCTCAACAACCTGGGCGCCGCGTACGACGACCTTCGCCGCTTCGAGCAAGCGGTGCAAGCGTACGAGCAAGCTCTGGAGATTCGCCGTCGCTTGGCCCAGCAGCAGCCGGAGGTGTACGAGCCCGACCTGGCGGGCACGCTCAACAACCTGGGCACCGCGCTGCGCGACCTTCGCCGCTTCGAGGAGGCGGTGCAAGCGTACGAGGAAGCCTTGGCGATTTACCGCCGGCATGACGCACCGGACCAGCAGGTGGGGGTGCTCAAAAACCTGGGAACAATTTGGTACGAGCGGCAAGACTTTCCCAACGCCTTGCCGTACCTCCGGGAAGCTGCGGCGCTGGCGGAGCGGCTGCGGGCGGAGGGGCTTTCCCCCCAGCGCCGCAAGCAAATCTTCGAGGAGCACCTGCCGGTTTTCGAAAAGCTTTTGATTTGCCTGATGAAGCTGCATGAGTTTGATCAAGCTTTGGAGGTGGCGGAGCGGGGCAAGAGCAGGCTCTTGTTGGACCTGCTCATGGCCCAGGAGCTGCGCCCCACCCAAGCCCCGCCGGAGCTGCAGCAGCGCTACCAGGAGCTGCTGTTCCGCGCCCGGGCCCTCGCCGACGAGCTGGAGCGCGGCGATCCCCCAGGTACCCCAGCCCAGGAGCGCGCCCAAAGGCATAAGGAGCTTTTGGCCAAGCGCCAACGACTGAACCAAGAGCTCGAAGACGCCCACGCCGCGTTGCGCCAATACGCCCCGGATTTTCTCCCCGCGGCAAAGCCCTTGAGCCGGGAGGAGATCCTCCAGCTGGCGCAAAGCGCCGGCACCACCATCGTGAGCCTGCGGGTCACCGAGGCGAGCAGCTACGCCTTTTGCGTGTTCCCCGATGGGAGCTACCAGCCCCTGGAAATCCCCCAGTTCGATCTCTCCCAGCTGCACAAGTTCGCGGTGGAAGGCTGGATGGGCGACTACCTGGCAAACCGCCAAGCTTGGATCGCTGCCATGGAGCAGCGCTTGGCTACGCTGTACACGGCGCTCGTCGCCCCGGTGCACCAGCTGCTCGAGCAAAAGCTCGGGGACGGTGTGCACCCCTTGCTGCTGGTGCCCAACCGCGCCTTGGCGCTTTTGCCGCTGCACGCCTGCTTTTGGGAGCAAAACGGTGGCAAGCGCTTTTTGGCCGATGCCTACGTGGTGCGCTACGCCCCGAGCCTCACGCTGTTCCAGCGGCTTTTGCAGCGAGAGCGGGGCCGGCGAGAGCTGCTTTTGGCTGCCGCCAACCCCACCGGCGATTTGCCGTTTGCCGAGTACGAGTGCGAGCGCATCGAAGCGGCTTGGGGCGCGGCCCGAGCCCAGGTGCTGTGGCGGGAGAAAGCCACCCGGGAGAAGGTGATGCACGGGGCGCAGGTAGCGCACCTGGTGCACCTGGCCTGCCACGGGGAGTACCGGCTCGATGCGCCGTTGGAATCCTCCCTGGCGCTGCATGGTGCGCCCCTGAAGCTGGGGGAGATGCTGGAGCAGATGAACTTGCCCCAGGCGGCGCTGGTGACGCTTTCCGCCTGCGAAACCGCGCTCTCCAACCCCACCGAGCAAGCCGACGAGCACTTCGGGCTGGTGCTGGGGCCGCTTTACGCTGGCGCCCGCACCGTCTGGGGCACCCTTTGGACCGTGGACGATGTGGCCACGGGGCTTTGCATGGGCAAGGCTTACGAGCTGCTCCGCCAGGGCAAGCCCCCAGCCCACGCCCTGCGCCAAGCCCAGCTGTGGCTGCGGGAGCTCACCGCGGGCGAGGCGTGCCAGCTCTTGGAAGCCCACATGGAGGCAGATGTGGAGCAGCTCGCGGTAGCCGCGGGGAGCCGGCTTGCCAAGGGGGTGGCGCTGCCAGCCCAGCGCCGGCTGGAGCTCATGGAGCCGGCAAGCCGCCCCTTCGCCCACCCGTTCTTCTGGGCCCCCTTCCAATGCGTGGGGGTGTAGACGAGGATGTGGTAGCCTTTTGCTAAGGAGGACCCCAGCATGACCGAGGTAACCCTAGAGCTGATGCGGCAGTACCTGGAGCGTTTCGGCTGGAGCCGCTACCAGCTGGCGGACGAGCCTTTCGAAAAAGAGGGCTTGATCCGCACTGGCTGGCGATCTTCGCCGGAGCACGAGGGCTATTCGTTGATCATTGACCCCATGGTGGAGAAGGGATGCCTTTCGTTCAAGGTTCCGCAGCTCTTCCAAGCCCCCTTGGAAAGCACGCCCAAAGACCGCCTCGGCGATCTCTGCCTCGCCATGAGCTTCATCAACTACCGGCTGATCCTCGGCAAGTTCGCCTACGACCCTGCCGATGGGGAAGTGCGGTTTTCCGTGGATGTGCCCATTGACAAGAACACCTTTACCTACGAGCAGTTTGCCCACACCTTGGAGGTCGTCATCCGCGCGGTGGAAAAGCACGCCCCGCAGCTCCAGCGGATCGTTTCCGGGGAGGAGTCGGTGCAGCAGCTGGTGGAGGAAAGGGCCAAGGCGTACGATGAAGCCCGGGGGGCTTTCGCTGACACGCTGCGCCACATGCTCGAGGCCCTGGAGCGGGAGCGCGGCGGAACTGGCGGCAAAGGCGGGGAAGGTGAGGGCCAGAAACCAGAAGGAGGCGACCAGGACCCGCCCAGCAAGCTTTGAGCTGGCTTGGGGTTCGGGACCCATGGGTTCCCGGGGGAGGAAGCCATGAACGCCGATCAGCTTGCAAGCTTTTTGGAAACCCACTTGGCGGAGCTGCCAGCGCTCATGAACGCCGAGGAGTGGCAGCGACTGCAGGAGCTGCTCCAAAGTACCGCGGCCAGCTTGGGGGAAACCATGGCCCAGGATCGGCTGGAAGAAGCTGTGCAGCCGCTTTACCAGTGCCTCGCTGCCAACGCCCGGGTGCGGGAGCTGCTGCGGGATTTTAGCCAGCACGCCGCGGTCCGCCTCGCCCCTCCCCCCGGCGCCAACCCAGGCCAGTACCCGGTCCCACAAGTGGTGAACCGCTTCCGGCAGCTGGCCACGGCCGGGGGGCCGTCGGCGGAGCAGCCAAAGGCATAAGCCCGAGCCATGGCAAACGCCGATCCGGCCTTTCCGCTTTTTTCGGACCTGGAGTACCACCGCTGCGTGTTTTTCCTGCTGCCCGCCGCCTCGGGCAAGCGGCCGCAGGAGGACCCCTGGCCCCCGGGGTTCCTGGAAGCGGTGAACGGCGCCTGGAACTGGCTGGGGCAGCCGGGGAAAGCGCCGCTGCGCCAAGAGCTTCCCGGGGCGCTGCACGCCAGCGTCAGGCTTCTCGCGGGAGCTGGAGGCTGGGTGCAGCACCAAGACCTCCTTTACGGTGTGGAAGCACGCACGCTGGCGGATACCTGCTACCTGCAGCTCAGCGTTGCCCAGGAAGGTCAAGTAGCAAGCGACTTGCCCCAAAAGCTGCAAGCTGCCTCCCCCGCGTTGCACGCCACCGCTGCTCTGGGGGAGGCCGGCTACTGGTTCGTGGAGCTGCCCCAGGAACAGCTGGAGCACGCCCAGCAAGAGGCCGTGGCCCAAGCCCAGGCGCTTTTCCAGCTTGCACCGGAGGAGCTGGTGCAGCTGCCGCTCTCGGGGGGCCTGGTGCTGCTCCATTCGGAAAAGCTCGTGGCTTACGCTTTGCTTGCCCGCGAGGAGCAGGGAGCGCTCGGCCTCGAGCTCCACCGCCTGCTGCCGGCTTTGCTGCTGAACCTCCTCAAGGTGCGGCGGGTGAGCGACGAGTACCACCAGCTGAAGGCAAAAGTTCTCCTGGAGGAACAGGTGTTGGAAAGGCTCATGGAGCGAGCGCGAGGCGCCCAAGCCTTGTCCATCGAGGAAATCGAAAGGCAAGCGGTGGAGCTTGCCCGGGCCCAGGCGGAGTTCTTGGAGGCGATCAGCGACGTGGAGGAGTGGCTGCACACGCTCACCGTAGCCCGGGACAACCTGCAGCGGCTGATGCGCCTTCGGTCCTGGGACCGCCTCGGGGAGCAAGCGGAGCGGCTGGTGGCGCCGGTACAGCTGTGGGTGGACCAGCTCACCTCGGACCTGCGTTACTTCCACATCACCCGCCAGCAGGCGGATCTCCATTTGGCGAGCCTGGACACCGCCGCCACCGCCCGCTCCGCGCGCTGGGGACGGAAAATCACGCTGCTGGTAAGCCTTTTCGCGGCGTTACAGCTGGTTCAGGTGTTTCCGGAGCTTTCCATCGGGGGCCGGCTACTTTTGGCAGGCGTGGCCGCCACTGTGCTGATTTTGGGCAGCATGTACCTGGAGCGGCGATGAAAGCGACTGGGCGGGCCTTCGCTCGCGCTCCCTCCCCCCAGCGGGAGGAGCATGACGGTTGGCCCCGTCGGCGGTTTTCCCTGGCACTTGACAGGCGGTTTCAGGTGGTTTTAGGCTAACCACCAGCAGTTAGCCACGTTGGAAAGGAGGAACCCTCATGGCCATGACAATCCAGGAGGTGGAAAGGCACTTGCAGGCGGAAGGCCTCAAGTACCAGCGGATCCGCGACGCAGCGGTTGGGCTCGTTTTTGGCGATCTTCGCCGCTACCGCAACCCCGAGGGCGAGCCTAGGCTGCTGGTGGTGGTGAGCTTGGAGGAGAACGGTGAATACCTGAAGGTGTTTGCGCCCCAGGCCTTTACGGCGCAGGGCCCGCACGTGGACGACTTTCTCCGAGCGTGCGCGATGATCCAGTGGGCTACTAAGCTCATCCAGTTCGAGTACGACCCCAGCGATGGGGAGATCCGCCCCATCGTGGAGTTTCCCATCGAGGACGGCACGGTGACGCAAAAGCAGCTCGCCCGTTGTGTTCACGCGGTTGTTGGACTTTTGGAGGAGTACTACCCCGCCCTGCAGCAAGCGCTGGAGACAGGCAAGGTTGCGCTTCCCGGGCCCGAGGAGGCCTTGGCAGGAATGCTTCGCCAGCTCCTGGGGCAGCTACCCCCGGACCAGCTCGCTAGGCTCCTGGAGGATTTGGAAAGCCGCGGAAGAGGCCAGGGAGGCTCGGGAGGCGGTAGCACCACCGACGACCCAGGCGGGCCCAGAGAGCTTTAGGAAAGGAACCACCAAAAGATGGGCAACAGGATTCCTCAGCATCCGGTAACCGAAGAGGCCCTCAAGTGGGCCAAGAGGCTTGCCCGGGACGAAGGGCGTACGGTACTCAGTCCTCATCACGTGCTTTTCGGCTACTACTGTGTTGCTAAATCAGGCACGCCTATTCGGGACGTGGACATCATCCCGGAAGAAATCGAGGTGCTGGTCCCCGAGTTTGCCAAAAACTTCGAAAAGCTCCGCCACACCCCAGCACCAGCCATGAGCTACATGCTGGACGACACGCTTCGGGACGCCATCGCTAAAGCCTACCAGCAGGACACTACGCTCCCACCCTCTTTGGTTCTCACGGCAATCTTCGAGCGTTCCCACGACAAGCTCGTAGAAAAACTGCGAAACAAACTCGCTGGCACGAGCGTCTTGAGACCCAAAAACCCCTTTTGGAGCTTCCTGCTGGAGGTACGAAGCAAAACAGAAACGCTCGTGCGCCATTTGCAGGATAGAGTCCTCGGTCAGGACGCTGCTGTCCGCATGCTCGCTGAAGCTTACCGCAACGCGATCCTTGCGCCCCCCGAAAAGGGGCCACGGGGGATTTTTACCTTTTTGGGTCCTCCCGGCGTGGGCAAGACCTTGCTCGCGGAAACCTTTGCCGCGGCATTGCAACAGGTGGAGGGATCCTCCTACGTGTTCACCCGCTTCGACATGTCCACGTTTGCTGGCCACCAGAACTTCGAAGGTCTGTTCGGTGCCTCGTCTTTCTATTCCCACAGCCGCCGCGGCTTGCTCACGGACTTCGTTGCCAAGAACCCTCGATCCGTGATCCTCTTCGACGAGATCGAGAAAGCCCACATCAACACAATTACCGCGCTCCTCAGCATCCTCGACCGGGGCGAGGTCAAGGATCTCTACGAGGGGGAGCCTGTGGACTTCAGCCAGTCATGGATCATCTTTACCACCAACTTGGGTCGGGAATTCTTTGGCTCGCCCAACAGCAGCGGGATACTCGAAAACCAGGAAATGATGGTTGCCGCGGCGTTGGATATCCTCCGCCAAGCCCAGAAGTTCGGCAGCGACGAAGATGTCCAGGGGCCGGCTCTGCCCCCGGAGTTCGTTTCCCGCTTGGCTAAAGGCGGCGTGGTAGCTTTCCGCCCCATCGGTGGTTCGGAACTCGTGAACCTCGCCCAACGGTACGTCCAAGCACCGAAGTTTGGCGCTTCTTCGAAAAAGGCCAAGGGCATTTACGTTCATTTGGAAGACAAAGCAGCTATCCTCTGGATCCTTTCCCTCTTACCCAACCTGGATGCTAGGCGCGTGGGCGCAAAGGCCCAGCCGTGGCTCACCGAGCTTTTTTTCAAGGCATTGGAAGACCTAGAGAAACCGCTCTTGGCCTCGCATCCTGGAGACCAGCACGTCTTCCTCCGCTGCGACCAGCCTAGCTCAGCCTTCCTCGACAAACTCATTGCCCAAAGGCCCCTCCACGCGTTGCTGGTAGACGAGGATTCCTATCTCGAAAAGCCCATGGCTTCTATCGCCTCTCGCTTCTCTGGCCAGGTGTTTCGCGTGGATGACCCGGAAAAGGTCGCCGATACAGCCCTGAGGCACCAAGTAAACATCGCCTTCGTGGACCTGACCATTGGACAAAAACCCGATTCCGCTCGGGTGGAAAAAGCCCTCAGAGCCCTCCAAGAACTCCGGGTGAACCTGCCGGAGGTACCGGTTTGGCTTTACAGCGAAAACCCCGAGCAGCGGGAGAACCTCCAGGTGGTGGTGGGTAGAATAGTGAGCAGCGGCGGTGCCCGAGGGTTCGTGCCCTGCCATTACGATAGGAAAAAGGGCGTGATCCTCGACAACTTCCTCGCCCACGTGGAAAACGCCTTTCGCGCCAGAGCTTACGACCTGCTGCTTGCCGAGCTGCAACGCACCTACCAGACAGCCCGTTTCGATCTCGGCTTCCGCTTGGAAAACGAAGGGTTAGTCATCGAGCTCAGCAATGCACGCCTCGTGCGCGTGCTTTCCTTTGAAGCTGCCACCAGCGGTATCCAGTTCTCGGGAATCCCCCAGGACCGCTTCGACGACCTGGTAGGGCTTTCCCGCGCCAAGGCGCGACTGCAGCAGGTGGTTGCCTGGCTCAAGAATCCCAACGCGCTGCGCAGGTTCGGTGTGGACCCACCCCGGGGCTTCCTGCTCGCAGGCCCTCCCGGAACCGGGAAAACCATGCTGGCGCGGGCCACGGCCGGGGAGGCTCGCTTGCCGTTCCTCGCGCTTTCCGCAGGAGAGCTGCTCTCCAAATGGACAGGGGAAAGCGAGGAGCGGGTCCGCGAGCTTTTCGACCGGGCCCACACCTACGCACCAGCCATCGTCTTCATTGACGAGATCGATGCCATCGGCGTGACCCGCGAGGCTATGGGCGCCGGAGGTGGTGGTTTACGGACGCTCCTCAACCAACTCCTGGCGTCCCTGGACGGGGTGCGACGCAGTCAAAGGCCGATCTTGGTCCTGGCCGCCACCAACTACCCGGATCTCTTGGACCCAGCGCTGGTGCGCCCTGGGCGCTTCGATGAGGTGGTACCGGTGGATCTTCCCGATGCTGCGGCGAGACGAGCCTTTTTCGAAAAGCGGTTACAAGCCATGGGCCTACTCCCCACGGAAAAGGAGCTCCAGAATCTGGTTTCCCTTACCTTCGGCTGCTCCCCTGCCACGCTGGACAGGATTACCAGGGAGGCGGTTTACGCTGCTGCTGCCAATGGGCGAGACCAGGTAACCATGAGCGATGTTTTCGAAGCTGCCCGCTTCGTGATCTTCGGGGCGGTGAAGCAAGGGGAGGTCCTGGCGGAAGCGGAAAAGCGAAGGGTGGCTTACCACGAGGCAGGGCACACCGTGTTGCATTTGCTGCTCACGCCAGATAAGCCGCTGCACTACATCACCATCGTCCCCCACGAAACCGGGGCGTTGGGGTTCGTGGCCGGCGCGCCCCGGGATGACGAGCATGTTAGCACAAAAAAGGACCTGGAGCGAGAACTCGCAAAGATCCTGGGGGGGCGAGCCGCGGAGCACCTGGCCTTCGGTGCGGAGGAAGTCAGCACCGGGGCCTCTTCCGATCTCGAGCACGCTACGCGACTGGCTTTTTTGGCAGCTGGCTCCTACGGCTTCGATACCGGCTGTGGATTGGTTTCCGTAAAAGCCATGCCGGAACCTATCCAAACAGCAGCCGCAGCGCAGCTCCACGAACAGGCCAAGCAATGGCTCGACCGAGCTTTTCAGCAAGCCTTGAAAACCCTCGAGCAGCACAGAGGCTTTCTCGACGCGGTAGCCCAGCTCTTGCTGGAACGCGAGGCTTTGGACGGCGAAACGCTCAAAGCCGAGCTCAAAACGCGAGGATTCGATGTCGCTGGCGCGTGACGCTTTCGCTTTCCAGCCGCGCCGGGAAAAACGGCTTTTTCTCGAGGAACAGACTGCTTGCAACGCAAGACTCCGAGCTTGGACCCCTTGCTCGGAGCTTCTAAGGAGGGAGGACTTACCATGGCGATCACCATCGAGCAACTGGAGGGCTACCTGAGGGAGGAAGGTGTGCCGTTTACCAGGCACACCCCTGACGCGCTGGTAATGGTCTTCGGTGGCTTGGAGAAGTACCGGGACGAAGATGGGGACGATGCCCTGGCAATCCGCGTGCGGGTCACGGAGGATGGGGAGTTCCTTGCCATCGAAGCACCCAAGGCGTTCGTGGCCCGAGGTCCCCACGTGGATGCGTTCCTGCGGGCCTGCGCGGTGGTGCAGTGGCGAACCAAGCTCGTGCAGTTCGAATACGATGCCAACGACGGAGAGATTCGCCCCATCGTGGAAATTCCCGTGGAGGACGGCACCATCACCAAAAAGCAGTTCATGCGCAGCCTCATCGGCCTCGTGAAGATCATTGACACTTTCTACGAACCGCTGCAAAAGGCCCTCGCCGATGGCGTGGTGGAGCTGGAGCCAGGTTACCCTGCTGGGGCGGTACCTGCCGATCTTTTGCGGGGGATGCTCATGGCTTTACCGGAAGAGCAGCGACGACAAATCCTCGAGGCGCTGCGCCGACGCACCGAGGGTGGGTCGGGCGAGCCTCATTGAGCCCCGGTGCAAAATCACCTGGGGCTGTGTCGGAGCCCACGCCCTAGCCATTAGCGGAGGGCGGAAGCGGAGGCTAGCGGGTGAGCGTGAAGCGCACGGTGACCGACATGACCACCTCCACCGGCTGGCCTGCCAGGGTGGAGGGTTCGTAGCGCCACTGCCGCACCGCTGCCACCGCTGCCTCGGTGAGCCCCATGGGCGCGGGGCGCAGCACG
>Ga0209162_1002116_pt1 | contig 18039 bp, 10 predicted proteins | sample YNPNPMetaG_FD_187121 | JGI IMG/M metagenome (GOLD analysis project Ga0209162, IMG submission 187121) | Anoxygenic and chlorotrophic microbial mat microbial communities from Yellowstone National Park, USA - YNP NP MetaG (SPAdes) (version 2) ... | reverse complement strand
GGAACTGACACAGAATTTTTTGTGAGAGTTCCATTTCTGTGTCCCCTAAAAATTTTTTCTCATGGAATAAATCAGGCCACAAAATCGGAACTGACACAGAATTTTTTGTGAGAGTTCCATTTCTGTGTCCCCTAAAAATTTTTTCTCATGGAATAAATCAGGCCACAAAATTAGAACTGACACAGAATTTTTGTGAGAGTTCCATTTCTGTGATCCCAAAATATTTTTCTCATGGAATAAATTAGGCCACAAAATCGGAACTGACACAGAATTTTTTGTGAGAGTTCCATTTCTGTGATCCCAAAATATTTTTCTCATGGAATGAATCAGGCCACAAAATCGGAACTGACACAGAATTTTTTGTGAGAGTTCCATTTCTGTGTCCCCTAAAAATTTTTTCTCATGGAATAAATCAGGCCACAAAATCGGAACTGACACAGAATTTTTTGTGAGAGTTCCATTTCTGTGATCCCAAAATATTTTTCTCATGGAATAAATTAGGCCACAAAATCGGAACTGATACAGAATTTTTTGTGAGAGTTCCATTTCTGTGTCCCCAAAATTTTTTTCTCATGGAATAAATCAGGCCACAAAATCGGAACTGACACAGAATTTTTTGTGAGAGTTCAGTTTTTGTGACCACCAAGAATTGTCGCATTTTGGTCAAGAAATCAAGTGTCTCGATGTGAATTCCTCAATCCACTCATTGTTCGAATTTATAGTTACCTAATTTGCTGAATAAACCACCCTCCCTGCTACAACCGTTTGCTGAACAAGAAGGTCCTGCGCCCCCAGCGAGAACAGCACCAGATCCGCCCGCCTGCCGACCCTAATTTCGCCTCGGTCATCCAATCCGTACAGGCGAGCGGGATTAGCTGTCGCCATCTGAATTGCTTCTGATAGCGAACATTGAGCGAATTTCATGATATTAAAAATCCCTCTGGTAATGGGCAGCGAGGCGCCTGCCAGTACATTTTGGGCAGGAAGTTTGATCATCCCCTCAGGCGTCATCACCACTGTCATCTCGTTCCAGGTATATTCGCCAGGCGGTAAGCCTGCCAGCCTGGTCATGTCCGATGTCAGCACTAACCGCTCCACACCCTTGGCTCGGAAAAAAGTCCTCACTTCCTCGGGGCGCAAATGAAAGCCGTCGACGATAATGCTGGCCATCAACCGATCTTCGGCCAGTTGCGGCCAGAGGGGATTGTTATGGCGATGAATGAAATTGGCGCACCCATTGCCCAGGTGCACCGAGATGGCAGCGCCATAATCGGCTGCCTGGCAAATTTGCGCTGCCGAAGCATGGTGATGGCCAATGCCGACCACGATTCCCTGCGCAACACAATTTTGAATGAACTCCATCGCACCCTGCAGCTCGGGCGCCAGGGTCACCTGAATAATCTTCTTTTGGGCAGCATTGTTTATGGTTACGAATTCCTGCCAATCGGGCAGCCGCACCCAATCTTTGTTATGGGCCCCCCGAAAGCCATCCTCTGGCGAGATAAAGGGACCCTCCAGATGGAAGCCTGGCACCGAAAGCGCAATTTCAGGATCCTGGATTGCCTCAGCCAGAACAGCAAAATTTTCCACCAGCCTCTGGTGCGGGCTGGTTATCACTGTGGGGAGATAGGTAGTGACCCCGACCTTCCAGAGCCCCTGAGTCACCCGACGGATTTGCTCCACCGTCAATCCAGGCGCTGAAAAATCAACGCCCAGATAACCGTTCACCTGGTTATCGATGAACCCTGGGGCGATGAAAAATTTGGTCTGGACAGAATCAGCCAACTTTTCTGGCCTCAGGATTCGATGGATCCTGCCATCATCCATTTCGATGGCGATTGGTGCGCCATCGAGATAATATAAACCTTCGATTCGTTTCATAGGCTGCGCCATGCTACGAAAATCTATCAAAGAATAAAAAAGCAAAACATGCATCAGAAAATAGATGAATTTTTGGAGAAACATTTTCTTCTGATCATTTGAAATAATTGCACCATGCTGCATTTTTTTATCTTCCTACCACAACTCAACGGATAAGACAATAACGGATTTGTTGATTTGGATTTTGATCCGTGGGCGTTTTTCGTTTGAGAAAAAATTCGCCCCTTTCCAAGGGTCTCAACCTTATCAAGGGTATAAAAGAAATCCACTATTAAAATAAAAATGTATCGTCCCTGAAGGAACTATTTATGCCGATGCTTTTGCTATAAACATGTTGTTCCTAACGGAACAATTAATGCAATTTGAGATTAACTCTGAAATTTAACCCTGGCCAAAATTCGCAACCCTTGCCAGAGTCCCGATAATAAAATCCGTTGGGTTGTCTCAATCCGTTGGCAAAAAAGTATTGAAATGAAATCAATTCTAAAATCCGAAACCGTAAATCCAAAATCAAAATCATCCGTTGGGTTGTTTCGATCCGTTGGCAAAAAAGTATTGAAATGAAATCAATTCTAAAATCCGAAACAGTAAATCCAAAATCAAAATCATCCGTTGGGTTGTTTCGATCCGTTGGATATTTTTTGATTGATTATAAATCGACTTATCGTCATTTCTTCATCAATTTCGACATCTCCACTCCTGCCACAATTACCGCCCCCAGTCCTCTGGGATCGTGATCGAAGGTGGCTCGCTGAAAATAAAATTCCAGATCATTGCCAATCTCGGTGCCCCGACAGATGCCGTGCACTGTGCCGTCATCAGCGATCTTTTGGGTGAGCGCATTCCAGGCCTTCATTGCATTCTCTTTATACTTTTTCTCGATCCAGCCTTCTCGGACTCCTCTGGCAAGTGCCAGCACAAACATGGCCGTGCAAGAAGTTTCTTCATACGATTCGGGATAATCCAGCACCTGATGCCACATCCCAGTTCGATCCTGAACAGTGACCAATCCCGTCACTTGAGCTCTATAAATGTTCAGAATCTGTTTGTAGTTGGGATGATGCTTCGGCAGCAAACGCAACGCCTCCGAAATTGCCCAGATGGCCCAGCCATTGGCTCTACCCCAGAATGCTATCGAATTTCGATTCGACTGGCTGAACCATCCGTGATAAAATAACTGCTTTTCTTTATCAAACAATAGTCTGGTAAAATTGACGATCTGCCGAGCCGCATCATCGAAATATTTCTTATCACCTGTCATTTTTCCCAGACGCAACAAAAAAGGAACGCTCATGAACAGATCATCCGCCCAGACCGTAAATGGCGTCGGTTCAGGCCGACAAAACGTTCCATCCTTCAGGCGAATCTGCTCGTTCAGAACATAATCCGCCAGCGGCTCGATCAAATTCCAATAATCGGCATTTTGGGTTCGATCGAACAGCTCCACCAACGGCAGGGCTGGCGCTCCTGTATCGTCCAGCATGGTGCGCCGAAACAGGCGATGAAAACTGCCCCGATAGGCATGGCATTGCTGATATTGCCAGCGAAAATAGTCCTGATGGGCCATGATAAAATCGACATATTTTTGGACAAAATCCAGGTATTTCTCTTCGCCTGTGGCATCACCCAGCGCCATAATAGCCAGCATCATGGCGCCATTGGCATAATGCCAGTCCAGGTACGATTCTCGCTGGTAGCTATTGGTATCTTTAATTTTCAATTCCAACAAAAGGTTCGGGTGCGGGAGCGACCAATGAAAAAGCTGTCCCTCATGCCGATAATATTGGGTGAATTCCCGTTCGGGCGGAAGAGCATTGCGAAGATCGTTGCCAGGAAAAACACCGATGCAAAGCCAATTGCCGCCTGCGATCTTTGGAGCTATGGGATGGAGCGAAAATTTCACCTGTCGATTTTCATCTCCCTCGGCCGTAATGGCCCGCAAGAAAAAAATCCAGTCCTCCTGATCCCCTATGGTTTTGATCAAAATTTTGTTCGCCCCCCTTCTCAGGTTCCATTTGAGCGTGTCTTGAAATAGAAAGCGATTGTAGCAGATTTCTTTGGGGCTGACCAGCGGTCGCTTCGGCTGAGAGAAGACCAATTCCTCATTCAACCAGATGCTAACGGGATTGCCGCAACTGAAACCGAAGAGCGCTGAGGTATCCTGGTCACTCAAGATAAAACTCAGAGCATAGGCCACGCCGCTTGTCCCCTGGCCGTAATTATGCCTGAAATCCACCACCTGCAGGCCCAACTCAGCCACCTGGGGGACCAGTTCCAATTCAAAGCTGGACTCCCGCATGATCTTATCAGCGACTTTTTTAGCCACATCGAGAGGCGATTGCGCCCATAGAGAGCTGCATTGCAAAAGCAGCCCAGCCATCAAAACCAATAACATTTTATTGGATAACTTCATGATGAAATCTTTCTTCGCATAGATTATAAAACAGCCACGCATCAGGCCTACCCTTCGGGCAATGGTTACGAATGTTTTGCCCTGCGTTAGGGTCTTTCAAGTGAGATTTGTTATTTCAAAATGCCCATCGATAATAGTCGCACAGAAACCTCACGCCAAACGATGTGGCAATATCCCGAACGGTCAGCCACATCCTGCCATCCTTGCTGCGGGTGCGCAATTCAAAAAATGCCCCAGCCAGATTTTTATCGGGATGATCGGCGGCAAAGCGGTTCTTCAACACCCAATCGAGCGAGCGTCCCACATTGACCTTAAATTCATCGCCAACACCGTAGCGAATCAGTCGCAGCCAGATGATGCCTGCAAAGGAAACAGCGGATCCGCAGGGGGAATTCTGATTGCTTTTGCCATTCAAATAATTCTTGTAAAAAATCGTACCGTCCTCTTTTTGAAATTGAGTGTAAAATTGAGCCGTCTTTTTCGCTGCTTCGAGATAGCGCTTGTCGCCCGTCAAATCGTAGCCTTCCAGCAAGGATTCGGCGTACCATAGATTGAAGCGGGGATGAAACGAGCCGTCTTCTTTATGGTTCGGAATAAAATCCATCCATAATCCCTCTTTGCCCTGCTTTTCCACCAGGCTTTCGCACAGCTCGATGAAGACCTGTTTGTATCTTTCATCACCAGTAAATTCGAACATATCTTTGAACAGCGAGCCTTCGTTATTGGGGCGGGCAACATCGTACCATTCCTGATGCTTTTTATCAGGCCAAAACGGACTGTTCTCCTTCATCACTTCGCCCGTGGTCGGCTCGATGCTATCGTAAAACACGCCTTTGTCCCGAATATACATATTCTCCAGCATCCACTGGCCTGCTCTGGTGGGAACCTCGGCATATTTCCGCTCGCCCGTGACATCATACAATTTGAACAGCCCAGCGGTCCCATCGGAAACCGTAGCGAACACAATGTAATCGATCCCATCGCCATGAACCGCTCGCACCATGCCCTTCAGCCTGGGATGATCTTTGATTTCCAGGCTGATCCACCAATCGCCAGCCCGTTTGGCTGCGGCCAGATACTTTGGATTTTGAGTGATTTGATATGCTTCCAGCAGGGCATAAATCAACTGTCCCGTGTGCCAGGGCGGCTCATAATCGTGCCATGTGCCTTCGAGCCAATTGTAATCGCAGCGGGACTTGCCATTTTCGTCCAGCAACACCTCGCAGGCGTAATTGGCGCCGTCAGTGATGGCTTGCAGAATTTGATTTTGGAGATCGCTGTTGGATTGGCTGAATGATGATTGGATTGCTAACAAAAATATTAGAAAGACGAATTTGAAGACGAAATTTTGATGCATGAGACATTGCTCCTCTCGGATTTTAAAAATACAAGGTTAATTTTAAAATGAGGTTTTAATTTTACAAGGTTAATAGAATTTCTCCAACGGATTGAAACAACTCAACGGATTTTAGCTTTCAAAACCCTTGCGAAGGTTGAGAACCTTCCCAAGGGTCTAACTTTTTTTCCAACGGATTGAAACAACTCAACGGATTTTAGCTTTCAAAACCCTTGCGAAGGTTGAAAACCTTCCCAGCGGTCAAACTTTTTTTCCAACGGATTGAAACAACTCAACGGATTTTAGCTTTCAAAACTCTTGCGAAGGTTGAGAACCTTCCCAAGGGTCTAACTTTTTTTCCAACGGATTGAAACAACTCAACGGATTTTAGCTTTCAAAACCCTTGCGAAGGTTGAGAACCTTCCCAAGGGTCTAACTTTTTTTCCTAACGGATTGAAACAACCCAACGGATTTTAGTTTTTTATTTATTCAAGCAAGTGCGGTAATTCAAAATTGAATTTTAATTTTCGAGTTGAAGAAAATATCAAACAGGTAAAAATAAAAATTCTCTATTTCATCCTCGGATTTCTGATCTTAGTGATTATCTAAATAATTCTAAAACCTGGATTCGTAAATTGAAAATCAAAATTATCCTTTGGGTTGTTTCTATCCGTTGGAAAAAATTTTATAATTGTATCCCTCATTTCTTACATCCGCATCCAGAATCCTGAAGCAAAAGCCCCACTTTCCTTGTCCCTGGTCGATCTTCAGCAGCAGTCGATTCACCCCCTTTTTCAAGGCCAAATCAATTTTATCCTCATCGATTTTGACAAAGCGAAGCTGATGGCTTTCAAAAATCGGTTCGCCGTTCAAAATAACTTTGATGCCATCATTGCTCCCCAAAGCGGCAGTGACGAGCCTGTCATCGGGGGATTCAACGGTGCAGAAGGCGTAGGCGACTACCCTGGTATTGCGATCGAACAATCCCGCCAGGTCGATTTCGGCGCCAAGGCTCGAGGTATGAATTTTCCAGAATACTTCTGAGCCATCAGGACGCCTCACCCGATCGCCTGCTTTGGGATTGGCGTGAGCTTCGCCTCCGATTTCTGTCAAATAATCGGTATCAAATCCGATGCAATTGCCTGGCGTATGAGACGGCAGATTCTCATCCTTTTTCGGATTGGGGAAACTGCCGCAGACCAGCCAGGTCTGGAAAAAGTTTTCCTCCAGTGGCTGAAGGCCCAGCCGCACCTGCAGCGGCGATGGCAGATAAAAACCATCCGCCAATTGCGCTTGCGCCTGTCCCAACCGCTGCAGAACATCAGCAAAATCGGCATCAATCCGCTGAAACTTGTGCACATTGACATCCAGCCCATACGCCCGATTTTCCCGCTGCCAGAGCACTTGATATTCCTCTGCCAGACGATGCCAGCGCTGCTTGAGCTCGGCGATGATTTCTGCAGCACGGGTGAGATGTGCCCTGGACTCCGCCCAATCGGACTGGCTCAGGCACGCCTGGCGATAGTCGTTCGCTGCCGAGATCAGGGCTTCACGGACATCGGCCATGAAGACGACCTGATCGCAGGCATAGCGGAGGTAATCGAGATCACCATTGAAACGAATGACCTGGGCTTGATCTACCAGCCTGAGCGCCGCCTGTGCCTGTCCTTTGACTTTGTCCCATTCCGCCAATGAAAGCTGCGCCCGAACACCAGAAGCTGGGATCAGATTTTGCCAGAAAATGGTATTTTCCAGATTTTGAACAGAGGGAATTTCGGCCACAGAACTCAATGTCTGAATCGCCTCTGAAATTTTGCCTGAGGCATCTCCATAAAATGCAGCGGCAAATCGAGCATCAAAATTTTCCGTCTGTTCGTTTTCTGAATTCCAGCCCTGATCCGCTCCTAATGCGATGCCATACCAATTGTTCGAGAAAAAATTCCCACCGAAATCATCCCAGTTAGTGTTCAGCAGGCCCAATGCCCCATGCTCAATTCCGTCCCGAACGAAATTTCTGATATTCGCTCTCGTGGTTTTAAAATCAGGAAACAGTTTTCTCGAACAGGAGACACCCGTGGTCACGATGAAATGGAATCCGCTTTCTTTGATGGGCAAAATCAGATCCTCAAATGAATCTCGGCTGCTGTAATTCCAGGGCAGCAGAACGATGTCCTTTTTGAGCAGTCGAAGGATATCCCGATGTTCCAGTGCCACATCGGCGGCAACCCAGATCCGTCGGTGATGTTTTGCCAGTTCATCCCGAATCCAATTGACGTGATCCGAATAGACCTTTGCGAAGCCAAGCTGCTTCACCATCGCTTCGCTGGCGCCCTTGCCCAACGCCCAGACCTCATCGCAGAGCACGCAGAATTCTGGAGACGGATAGACCTGAGACAATTCTTGGTAGATGTCCGAAAGGAGCTGGTAGCTTTCGGCATTGGCTGGCGTCAGCAGGGAATTCATTTCGCCCAGGTGTTCGTAGCGGGGATGCTCCAGAATTTTTTCGAAATGGCCGAACGATTGAAAGCAACCCACCAGCTCGATATGGTGCTGGCGGGCATAGTCGGATAATTCTTTGATCTGCTCCAGCGTCAACGCATCGGGCGGAGCAAACTCGGGATGGCTTTTGGTGCGAACCACATGTTCGGTGTAATAGGTCAGCGTATTGATTTTCAGCTCAGCAAAACGGCGAATGCAGGATTTGAAATAATCCATGGTTGGTAGCGGGCCTCGACTGATGTCGTCCAGCACGCCTCGAATGCGTAAGCTGGGATAGTCCCTGATTTTTAGACAGGGAATCGCTTTATTTTCGTCATGATCTCGGATGAGCTGTTTCAACGTTTGCACGCCATAGAACACGCCCGTCGCTGTATTGGCCGCAACGATGATCTGATCGGGCGAAATGGAGAGAACATACCCCTCAGCGCCGATTTCGGCATCGCATTTGAGTCCTGCTTTCTGAAGCGCTGCTTGAATAAATTCATTGGATTGAGGAATGCCAAGTAATATTTGTTTTTGAGTTTTCTTTTTTCCAATTGGAATTTTTAGATTGCATTGATTTTTGATTTCCAATTGAAGCTGTTCGGCTGCAAACTGGCGAATCGAATCGGTGATCCAGATTGCTGTCCTTTGGTCGAATTGAAATTTGCCTGTCTCAATTTTAATTTCTCTGGGCTGAGGGATTAATTTGGGTAATTGGGTAACTGGGTAATTCGGTAATTGGGTAATTGGGATCGGGGATGAAAATCCACTTAGATTCAAAAAGATGAGGATGAATAGATATATTATGATTGAACGTGACATGGTTTGCTCACTTTATTTTTTCCAACGGATTGAAACAACCCAACGGATGATTTTGATTTTGGATTTACGATTTCGGATTTTAGAATTGATTTCATATCAATACTTTTTTTCCAACGGATTTTAGTTTCAAAACACTTGCGAAGATTAAAAACCTTCGTAAGGGTCAAACTTTTTTGCCAACGGATTGAAACAACCCAACCGATGAAATCCCAAATAATAAAAAAACAAATTACAAACCTGTCCGACAACTGGCGGATAAATTTCAATCTCAAATAATCAATTACCAAACTTTTTAGGATTTTCTAAATTGAACTTTGTAATTTATTTGTTATTTGACGATTGAGATTTAGAATTTTTAGCATCTGTTGGAGAAAATTGATCATTTTAAAATTATCATCTATTTTCACTTCACTTTAACAGCCGTTTTGTTCGCCCCATCACCTACCTCAAATATTCTCCTGGCTCGATCCAGATCATTGCCAGTCAAACAGATTCCATTGGAGTCTTTGCCCATAACCATCAGAAATAATCGAATTTCATTTAAGGCTCTTGATCCGTTAATAAAAACATCCTGGCTATTCTTCAACATCATCAACGCCCCCTGCTCCATCGTTCCTGCGGATCGAAAGGCTGAAATATCCAATCCCTGCACATCATCGCAAATCAGGGCGGGACGGTGATCGTCCGTTTCAACAGTCAGGTCGATCTGATTAAATCGAATATTTTTGCCATGGCGGATGAAAAAACCATAAGCAGGCAGCTCGCCGAACATGGTGCTCTCAGGATAATGATCGGGCAGTTCGGGGACATCTTTGAAGGCAGCGTTCTTTTTTCCGCCCCCTTTAAAGGAAATTCGAATATGGTTCAAGGCGATATTTTCGATGGGATGATCGGGCAGGCCCGTCATCGAACAGCCAAACGTGTCAGCATCGGTGGCGATGATGTGGCTGATCTGGACATTGCGAAGCGTGCCAATATCAGGACGGGGCATATCTTCCCGATACACTCGCCCCCGATCGCCCAATCGAACAAAGATCGGCACTTTGGGACCGTCGATGCGAATGTTATTGACCAGCACCCCGTCCAGCGTTCCGCCATCGACCATCGTCAATACGATTCCGCCGATGCCACCTTCGAATCCAAAAATGGGCTCTTTATCCTGCGATGGCTTCACCACACAATTCGAAATGGTGATATTTTTGAATCCCCCATGCGACTCTGTTCCCATTTTGATGGCGTTGCAATGGCTGCTCAGCACACAATTGGTGATGGCGATATTTTCACAGGATCGCCCCGAAGTGCTTTTCAGCGTCAAAGCATCATCATCGGTATCGCCGAAACAATCGGATACAATTACATCGTGGCACCCATCGATATCGACCATGTCGTTGTTCTGATTGCAATGGTTGTAGACATGAATGCCCCGAATCGTCAGCTCATCACAGGCGAGGTAATGCTGCATCCAGCGGGCGGAATTTCGGAGCTGGAGATTGTCCACCAGAATCGTTTTGCATTTCGCCAGCCAGATGACGTAGGGACGGTTCATGTAGCGATCGGGCTTCTTTTTCGTGGTCACCTTGAAAGCGCCGCCCTGACCATCGATGGTGCCCAGGCCGATCAGGGCGATGTTTTCGAGGCCTTCGCCATAGATCAAACTGAATTGGCTAAAGTCATCGCCATAAAAGCGGTAGTCGGGCGTAATGGGTGGATAGTCAGCGATTGTGGTGCTGCCCAGCAAGGTGGCGCCTGCCATGAGCTCCAGCGTGACATGGCTTTTCAAAAAGATCGTTCCCGATAGGTACCTGCCAGGCGGCAAAATCACCTTCCCTCCTGTTTCAGCGCAAGCATCGATAGCCGATTGGATAGCCCTGGTATCCAGTTGAATACCATCGCCCGCAGCGCCGTAATCTCGGACATTGAAAATGCCTGTTTTATTCCGCTCCTGCGAAAACTGATCAGCCAGGCTCGACCCAAAAATAAAGGGTATGATACCGAATAGCAAGATAATAGCAATTTTAAAGATCCGAATATTCATTTGCTTTTTGCCCATTTTATTTCCCAAACCCTTTCTCACAAATCCTTTCAAAGGTTTCCAACCTTTGAAAGCGTAAATTCAAATTCCCCCCTTTGAAGGAGGGCCAGGGGGGATGTTTTACTTTTCCTTCAAAACTGATTCCATAGCCTTCCCAACCCTTTCAAAGGTTTCCAACCTTTGAAAGGGTAAATTTAACTGTCTACTGCCTCACTGATTACTGATTACTGATCACTGCTCAACCGCCCTCCCCAATTTCGCTCCAACCATCCCCCCGCCTCCATATACACCTGATCGATCTCCCTCACCCCCGATTCTTCGCCACCAATATCCAGCCCGATGTGCCCCTGGAATCCGATCAAATCCAGCGTCTCAAAAACTATGTCCCAACGGATGTTTCCCATTCCAGGCGGCAGATGCTCGATTTTAGTACCCCGATTATCCGACAGATGGATGTAGTCGACATGGTCAGCCAATCGCCGCAACGCCAGCGCCAGGTTATCTTTCAGCGCAAATTGATTGGCGGTATCGAAATTGAAGCGCAGATTATTCCGTGCCACCGCATCATGAAAATAGAGGAAACCATCGCAATTGGCCGTCATCGAGCCCAGGCAGGGATGGAGGTGAAACGTCAAGCTCCATTGGGCTGCAATTTCGCAGGCGGTCTGATAGGTCCCGATCAGATGCTCCCAATATTTTTTCCAGTTCAAATTTTTCGGAAATTGCGCCATCCTCCAAACATCCTCATCGTAATGGCGCACCACAGGGACCTCGCCAGGAAATTGATAGGGCGGAATTGGGCCATTATCGAGTATGCCCAGGGAGCCGAATAATTCAGCGATCTCACAGCCTTTGTTAAACAGCTCCAGATTCTTGCTGCTAACTTTTGGATCGGCTGATGAAAGCCCTGGCAGGACCACACAGAAATAAGGCACGTTCAAATTGAGCTCTTCCAGTTGCTTTTTGATTTCCAACCGCCGATCGTAAATGGACAGCAGATGCTGTTCTCGAATCCCTTCCAGCTCCACGGTCTGGAATCCCAGGGCCTTCATCTCTTGCAGATGATGAATCGTCTGCTCGGCAGGTGGTGGATAGCCGTATTTGGTAATGGGATAGAGATAGCAGCAGATGATTTTGTTGTGAAACATTGGTTTCTCCAGCTTGTAGGACAGGTTGACAACCTGTCCTACAGTAAACCTCTAATTCCGATAATTCCTGTGATTGCCATAAAAATCGTGAACAGAAAAATGAAAATCATGACCAAATTGAAACCAGGCGTCGCTCTATATTTTCCCATCACTTCTTTTTTATTTTGCAGCAGGAGCATCAGCAAAATGATCACTGGCGTGGCCACGGCGCAGAGCACCTGGGAGACGATCATTACCAGGACAGGGCGGCCACCGAAAAGGGGCACCACCAATCCCAGGCTGACGGTGAACAGAGCGATCAAGCGATTATAATATCTCTTCATATCCCTGGGTTTCTCGGCGATTTCGGCCAGAAACCAGGGCGCCAACAGCAGGTGCGGGAACATGCTCGACAATCCCGCACTCACGATTCCCGCCACGAAAATCGAAATGGCAAACCTGCCTGCCAGCGGCTCCAGCAATCTGACCATATCGATGGCGTTATCCACTTTCAATCCCAGCGGAAAGAGTGTTCCAGCGGCACAGGCCATGATCGCCGCCGAAAGAATGAACATCATGGCTGATGAAATAAACGCATCTCGCTTTTCTTCTCTGAGATCGTTGATGGTCCAGCCTTTCTCCTGTACCAGAATGGAGCGGACCAGATACAAAACGCCGCCCATCGTGGTGCCGACCATTCCCGCAATCAACAGCGCCGCATTGGCTTCGCCAGGGATTTTAGGCACCAGCCCTTTGATCACCTGCATGGGTTCGGGAATGACCATGAACATGGTGGCGATGAAGCTCACTCCCATGATGGCAACGAAAATCATCAGAATTTTCTCAAAGAAGCGCTGCGTGCCATTCCAGAAAAAATAGTAGATCAACCCACCGAAACCAATGCTCAATATGATCATGTTGATTCCCTCGCCCGACGGCGTCAGCGGCCGTGACCATTCTTTGACGACCTCACAGACCACGCTCATCACGCCCATGAACGCCACCCATTCGCTGATCACAACGGACAGCAGCACGAAAATCGCCAGGCCAATCCCAAAATGCTTTTTGAAACTGAACAGCGCCGTCTCCCCAGTAACTACCGTAAAGCGACCAAAGGCGACGATCAAAATATAAGTGAAAACACAGGACAATAGCAGCGGCCAGACATAAGTCATCCCATAATTCGCACCTGTCGACGCTGCGGTGGTAACGCTCCCTGTGCCGATATTGTAGCCAACCAGGAAAATACCAGGCGCAATCGATGCGAAGAAGAGGGAGAGTTTTTTCCAGATCGAAAGTTTGGATTTAATCATATTTTCCTCATGAAATGTGAAACGGCAGATGGCAAACGTGAGACGGCAAATTAGAGACGTGAAACGGCAGATGGCAGAGGTGAGACGGCAGACCTAATGGCAAATGGGAAAAGTTATTGGGTCGAGATGAGATGGCAAATGCAATCGATGAAAAAATTGAATTGAAATCAGATTGATTTTTTGAATTGGATTTTTCCATTTGACTTTATTTTATTTTGTCTGGTTCATCTTGAATAGAACCTTCCGAAAGTTCAGAACCTTCGGAAGAATTATCCCCCTTCCTACTGCCAACTGAAGACTGACGACTGACGACTGATAACTGATAACAGCTCACGCCCCTACTCCTGCCAGAAACATCGCCAATCCAATCAATAAGGCAACGATCAAACAGGCCACAAGAAAACCAATGATGTCGACCCGATAGCGGCCCCAGGAAAACTTTTTCCGCAACGACAGCAGATCCACCAGCAGCAATCCATCTTCCTCATCGCCTTTGGAGAGAAATTTTTCGACCAGCTTTTCTTTCATTTTCTTCGACGTCGGTGCCTGGGATTCGCCCTCCAGCATGATCTCGATGTGTTGATCTTTGAGCCGCTGCTCCTTACCGACGGGAGTATCCAGCAGGGCATAAAATTTGTGCAACTGCTCTGCGGGCTCTGATCGGGTGAAATAGCTGACCACGATCATGATAAAAATCCCAACAGGAACGTAAAGAGCGATCTGGTTTTGCAAGGGCCATTTGAGGTAATTGCCCGTGTAAATGGCAATCGCCGCCATGGTGAGGGCACTGGCGAGGGCACCGTAACGGTTGGCTTTTTTCCAGATCACGCCCGCCCAGAAGGCGATGCCGAGATAGGCAGTCACCTTCCAGACTTCCATCAAGCCATGAACCACGCTGGGGAAAACGTAGGCAAAACATAATCCGCCGAGCACGATCGCTCCCGAGGAGTACCGTGCGGTTTTTAATAACGTCCGATCCGATGCTTTTGGATTGATATATTTCAGGTAAATATTTCGGGTGAATAGCGCCGAGGCATGAACCATAAAAGCATCACAGGTGGACATCACAGCGGCGATCAGGGCAGCGATCATGAGACCGACCAGTCCCACAGGCAAAAGATTTTTGGCAGCGATTCCAAATGCCAGCTCTCGTTCATGAAATCCCAACCCTGGGAATAAGAATGCGGCAAAAACACCGACAAACGCCCAGCCCATGGTGGCGAATCGTTTCAAGAAATTGCCATACGTCCAGCCCGTGCGACAGGCGATTTCGGTTTTGCCTGCACCGCCAACCGCCATGTGATGCGGCTGGACCACGATGCCGATCAAGCCGTTGATCACGATCATGATGATGAAAAACAGCGTCACCTCATGCGGAGCGACCAAACTGAACATGTGCTCGGGAAGCCCCTGGTGAATGGCGCTCAAACCACCCGCTTTGTGGATGGCAAAGGGCAGCAACATAAACGACAGCACCAGGATTAAAAATCCCTGAACGAGATCGGTAAAGACGGCAGCGATCAACCCCCCTGCCAATCCATAAATCACAAACAAAACGGTAGAAATCAGAATAACGGTGCTCTCCGACATGGCGCCGCCCGTCAGGCCTTCCACCGTGATGCCCGTTCCTTTGAGCATGATGCCGATGTCCATACAAAAATAAGTGACGCCGATGATGGTGTATAAAACCGCAAGCGTCTGGCCATAGCGTTCCTGAAAAAAATCCGCCATGGTCACATAGCGCAACCGCCGATAGATCGGGGCCACGAGCCAATAGAACGGCGTGGAAAACATCCACACCCACTGGTACCAGATGCCCGCCAGCCCCGTGGTGTAAGAAGCGCCAGCCACGGAGACGGGTTGATCGGTGTGCGTGCCCACTCCGAAGGCCTGGGCGATCATCATGATCTTGCCGAAGCGGCGGTTGCCCATAAAAAAATCCCCCGAGGATTTGATCTTCTGATGCGTCCAGACACCCAGCCAGGTAACTAAAATAAAATATGAAGCGAGAACGAGCAGGTCGAGTAAAGAGATTCCGAGGAAAGTGGTCATAAATAAAATCCCAAAATTCAAAATCCAATTGCCAAATAAATTTCAATCTTCAATTGCCAATCTTCAAATCCAATTGCCCTTCAAAATTCCAAAATTCAGAATCCAAAACTCAAATAAATTCCAAGCCCCAATAGCCAAATTCCAATCCCCTACCCGTGTGAAGGTTGTTAACCTTTAGAAGGGTACTAAAAACAGATTCCAATAGTTGTAACAAACCTTGCCGAGCCAAAACCAAAAAGCAAAATTAGTACACAAAAACCGAACGATCACAAAATCAAATCCCATAAATCTTTTTTTTTTGTGTCGTGTTTCGTTTTTGTGTCCAATGTATTTTTACTCGTTAAACCACAATCTTTTAAGTCACAAAAATGCAACCACCAGGGAAAAACCATAAGGACTTCAATTCCGTGTCAGTTCCATTTCTTTGTCCAGTTTTTTTTGGACTGGCGCAGGTCTGGAATTTGTAATTTTCATTTGTTCCAATGTTTTTTAATAGCAAACGCCGCCGCTTTGGGTTCTCGCTGGCGATTAAAAACTCCTTTCCGATTAAAGACTAACCTGCGGAAATGTTGAGCCGTGCGGAAATCAGCAAAGTTCCAGATATGTTCGCCGATGGTAAACGGCAACGATTCGATGATCTCAAAATATTTTTCGATCAATGCCGTCTGGTACTCCTCGGTGAACAATTGGGGATAGGTGGCGTGCAAGCCCTCAATCGTATCGGCGCCAAATTCGCTGACCAAAATTGGTTTGTGATATTTCTTGAATAATTGAATCAATTCGTCTTTTAGCACCTCCCCTGCTTTTTCGAGCTCGCCTGGAATTTCATACCAGCCCCAGTAGCGATTCAGCGACAGAAAATCGCAGTATTGGTAAACCACATCTTTGTCCCTCCACCTGGGAAACGTCGGGAGAGTCAGTGGACGGGTGGGATCCAACTTTTTAGCCACAGCAAAAAGTTCGGCCCAGTATTGATTTGCCAGCTCGGAATTGGCTTCGGGCTCGCCCCAGATACCTGGCTCATTGGCCAAACTCCAGGCAATGACACTGGGATGATGGCGATCCCGCTGGATCAATTCGACGATGGCTTGCTTGTGATGGGCCAGCGTTTTCTCGCTGACGTGCCTGAAATTTAAGCTGACGGCGGGGACTTCAGCGATCACATAATATCCCAGCCGATCCGCCATCTGCAACACTTCTTCGGCATAGGGATAATGCGACGTGCGGAACGAGTTAGCACCGATCCATTTCAGCAGTTGAAAATCTTTCACAATGAGCGGATGCCACAGGCCCTTGCCGATCACGGCAAAATCTTCATGTTTGCCAAAACCCTCCAAAAAAACGGGCTGGCCATTGATCAACAACTGTTGCTCAGTCACTTCGATCTGCCGAACGCCGACCTCCAGTTCGTACTCATCGACCAGATCGTCGTTTTCAAATAGTTCAAAGCGCAACCGATACAGAAATGGATGCTCGTGGCTCCAAAAGTGGCACTCGGGAATTTCGATCGTGCCTTCGAGCCAATTTTGTTGCAGGTGATGTTTCAGGTCATACAAACTCTGCTGCCGATCCCAGAGGGCGACTTTTAGTTTCGACCGTTCAACAATTTCGCTGAGTTCAACTCGAAATTTTATCAATCCATCTTTGCCATTGATCTCTGTTGTCACTGCGATATTTTCCAGATGGTGTTGGTGCAGGGCGATTATTTTTACAGGCCGATGGATGCCGCCGTAGGGGAAAAAATCGAACACTGTCGGTGGGAAGGTCTGATGCCGCTCTCGATGAAACACCTGATAATCCTCCCCCGTGACGCCCTGGGGAATGGTGTCGTGAGTCAGGGTATTATCGACACTGATGACCAGCCGATTGGGGGCATTGGTTTTGATATAATCGGTGATATCGAATTCAAATGGCAAAAAGCCGCCGATATGCTCGCCGAGAAATTCGCCATTGAGCCAGACCCTGGCCTGATGATCGGCCGAACCAAATCTGACAGAGAGTCGCTGATCGGCCAGCGCCTGCGGAATGTGAAATCGCTGCTGATACCAGATTTTCCCGATATAATTCATCAAGCCCAGTTCCGCCAGTTGCTCGTTCCAACTGCCTGGGACGGCGACGATGGCGTCTGGCTCAAAGCCGTTCAGCCATTGCTGTGGTTCGCCCCTGTTTTCGGAATCAACTTTGATTTCCCAGAAGCCTGAAAGATCCAATACGGTTCTGCAGCGGTTCATTTGCGGATAAAGCATGTTGTCTGTCCTTTGCTATTCAAAATTCAATATTATGCTTGTATGGACAATGGCAGATTGTTTTTAAAGCCTGGCGAAGGTGAGAACCTTCGCCAGGGGTCAAGCTTTTTTTCCCCAACGGATTGAAACGACCCAACGGATTTTTGTTTTTAAATCCTGGCGAAGGTTGAGGACCTTCGCAAGGTGCAAGTTTTTTTTCCCAACGGATTGAAACAACCCAACGGATTTTTGTTTTTAAAGCCTGGCGAAGGTGAGAACATTCGCCAGGGGTCAAGCTTTTTTCCCCAACGGATTGAAACAACCCAACGGATTTCAGTTTTTAAACCCTGGCTAAGG
>Ga0209162_1002114_pt1 | contig 18053 bp, 19 predicted proteins | sample YNPNPMetaG_FD_187121 | JGI IMG/M metagenome (GOLD analysis project Ga0209162, IMG submission 187121) | Anoxygenic and chlorotrophic microbial mat microbial communities from Yellowstone National Park, USA - YNP NP MetaG (SPAdes) (version 2) ... | reverse complement strand
CTGAACCAGTTCCCGGATGTGGAAGCAGATCGAAGCGTGGGCAGAAAGCACTTCCCCATCGTGATCGGGCGCCGGGCCAGTAGCCTGATCTATGGCGCGTTTCTGCTGTGTACATACCTGGCGATCATCCTGGGCGTCTACCTGGGATGGTTGCCCAGGGCCAGTATGCTGGGCCTGCTAACCCTTGTCCTCGCCGTGCCCGCAAGTGTGGGTGCGTACAGGTATGCTGAGGACATCGGCAGGCTCGTGCCGTACATGATATTGAACGTGCTCATCAACATCATCACGCCTGTGCTGGTCGCCATCGGACTGTTCATCGGTGTGTGACCGTCATCCATAATAATAGAGAGGAGTCAGAGCGCGTGGTCAAGATTCGTCTACGTCGTATGGGCGGCAAGAAGCAGCCCCTCTACCGTATCGTGGTGGCAGATGCCCATGCTCCCCGGCAGGGCCGTTTCCTGGAGAGCGTGGGCCACTACAACCCTCGTACCGAACCGGAGACGGTGGTTATTGACACGGAACGCGCCCAATACTGGCTGAGTCAGGGAGCGCAACCCACGCCGGCCGTGGCGCGACTGCTGCAAAAGGCGGGGCTTTCGACGTCGCGCCCCCCGGCCTCCGGGTCAGAGTCGCCCACTGTCGTGTCGGAGGGCTAGCTATGGCGGCCAAAGATATGGTGGAATATATCGCCCGGGGCCTGGTGGACCAGCCAGACCGGGTGCGTGTAACCGAGATCCGGGGCGCGCACGCCACGGTCATCGAGCTGCGGGTGGCCCGCAGCGATATGGGCCGGGTCATCGGCAAAGAGGGCCGCATCGCCAACGCTATCCGCATGTTGCTCAAGGTCCCGGCAGCCAGGGAGGGTCAGCACGTCATCCTCGAGATCATCTAGGTTACCGCCTTATCTCATCGTCGGGCAGGTGGTGGCGCCCCACGGCGTGCGTGGCGAGGTCAAGGTGACCATCCTGACCGAAGAGCCGGGGCGGTTCGCCCGGCTGACCCGGGTCTATCTGGGCGACCTGGCCTCTCCCACCCCCTATGCCCTGGAGGGCTGGCGCCTGCACAAGGGCCATGTCCTGCTCCAACTGGCCGGCGTACACCATCGCCAGGCCGCCGAATCCCTGCGTGGTCAGTGGGTGCTGATCCCGGCGACCGAAGCCTTGCCCCTGGAACCAGACGAGTTCTATATCTGCCAGTTGGTGGACCTGGAAGTCTGGACCACAACCGGCAAACAGGTGGGGCGGGTGAGTGACGTGTTATCGGTTGGCGGGAACGATGTGCTGGTGATCCAGGGGGCACAGGGCGAGGTACTGCTCCCCTTCACCGCCGGGGTAGTGCCAGAGGTGGACCTGGAGGCCGGGCGGCTCATAGTTGAGCCGGTGGAAGGCTTGTTCTGACCTACTCTCCCGCAGGTCGGGGCATCTTCGGCGGGGGGATAGAGGGCGGGTAGTTGCCAAACCTATAGATGACTCAGGAGCCAGGCCAGCGGCACGATGGGGATCAGCATGAGCAAGATCAAAGCCGCGCTGTAAGCAAACAGGCGGTTGAGGGCCATGAGCACGTCGGTCAGAACTATCAAGGCGTCTGTCACGAACGGCCAGGCCGCCCAGTCAATATTCAAACCCAGACCCAGCAGGTAGCATCCACCGAGCAGGGCAACGACGAGGAGCAACCCGCCGGGCAGAGCCTGCAGGTCCGTGGAACTGGGGGCTGCCTGTAATCCGATGGACAGGACCAGGTACAGAAAGAGCCAGGTCTGCCAGTCCCAGTAGCTCCTCGGCGGTCTGCGACCGCCGAGAAACGCGGGTCACAGACCCGCTTTGAGCAACTTTTTCCATCTACTGAGTCCAGGTAATTTGCCTGGCGCAAAAGGTCCCAGACCAGGCGGATGAGGTGGCCCCCCAGGAACAGCAGGTTATCTGGAGCGGGGGCCTGTAGACCCTGGAACCAATCGGCTGCGTAGAACGTGGGGAACGCAAAGTGACTCAGGAGCAGCAGGGCTATACTTCCTCCCAGGAAGGGGGCCAGGCCGATCATGGCAGCACGAAACGGGTCTGTCCGCTGATGGCGAACCCAGCCGGGTGAGCGATTGGAGTCCAGGGAGAAGGGCTGAAACTCCAGCACCGGGACCAACAAGAGCCAACAGGCCAGTAAGTGGCTGCATTCATGGATCACGGTGCCGGGGAACAGGGTCAGGTGATACCAGATAGTGCGACGGCGGTCACTGAACAAGACCCCGCTCAGCGGCCTCACCACCCAGTGCCAGGTGATCCGGTTTAGCACCAGGAGGGTCAACAGGAGCCAAAGGGTCAGTCCCAGGCTCAACACCAGGTTGAGGAGCGGTGTCGAGGGCGCAAGGCTCATCGGGCCAGACTCGCGATGGAGGTTACAACCATCATGCTTCAGTATACCCTGGTCGAGACGAGATGGGGCCTGTTTGGCCTGCTGCGTGACGAGCTGGGGCTACGCGCCGTGCTTTTCCCTTCAGAATCACCAGCCGACGTTCCTCAGCGGTTTTCGGGCGTCGTTCGTGGCGATGGCGCGTTCGGCGATCTGCCGGAGCGGCTGCGGCGTTACCTGGCCGGCGCCACTGAGCCGTTCCCCGATGCTATCTCGCCGCACCTGGGCAGCCGGTTCCAGCAGCGCGTCTGGGCCTTGACGCGCACCATCCCCTGGGGACAGACGCGCACCTATGGCGAACTGGCCCACGAATTGTCAGGTCCTCATGCGGCCAGGGCGGTCGGCCAGGCGCTGGCCGCTAACCCGTGCCCGGTGGTGATACCCTGCCACCGGGTCATCGGGGCAGATGGCCGGCTCCGGGGTTTCCGCAGTGGTCTGGATTGGAAGGCCCTCCTGTTGCAACTCGAAAGGGGCCAGACCGGCCAATTGTAACGTAAAAACAGACCATCAGCAAGTAGGGCAGCATCGCCCGGCGGGGAGAGGGAGATGGAAAGACAAGTGCCCTATCGCGTGCTGGTTATTGATGACCAGCGGCTGATCCGGCAGTATCTGGAGCTTTTCTTAAAACGCGCTGGCTATGAGGTCCTGGTGGCTGCCGATGGCCAGGCCGGGATCGAGCGCCTCCAGAGCGACAGGGTGGACCTGGTGTTGACGGACTTGAAGATGCCCGTCCTGGATGGATTCGCCGTGTTACGCTATGTGCGAGAATCCCCAAGCCCGGTGCCGGTGGTGCTCATGACGGCCTATGGGTCGCCGGGTGTGGAAAAAGAAGCCCTGCGCCTGGGCGCGTTTGCCTACCTGGCCAAGCCCTTCACATTGAGCCAATTGGAGCAGACCCTGACCCGCGCCCTGGAGGTGATTGCCCATCCAGTCACCCAGGCCGGTCCGGGCCGGGAGCCTGAGCCAGGTGTGCAGGACACACCCCCTGGCCCGAAAATATAGGTCGGATTACCCATCCGGCAAAGGAGGAGAGTGTCCATGACCAGCAGCATCGTCGTGCAACGTGGTCGGCGGCAGGATATACCGGAGGTCGTGGTTTTTTTGAACACCACCCGACCGACGAAACCGGTCTCAGAGGCCGAGTTGCTGGAGGAGTTGTTCACCTGGGGGCTATTGCTGGCGCGCACCTCGCAATTGCGCGGCGTATTGCGCTGGCAGGCTATCAACCTGGTGGGTGTGGTGCGAGGGTTCTGGGTCTGGCCTCGCCAGCAACAGCGTCGCATCGGCGCGGCCCTGCTTGGGGTGGTGGAAAAAGCAGCCTATGACCTGTTCTGCGAGGGGGTGGTGCTCCTGATCGAGCCGGATACGCCGGCCTCCACCCGGCGCCTGTTCACCGCCTGTGGCTACGAAGCCCAGACCCTGGCCGACCTGAACCGGCACTGGCGCAATGCTCTGGAGGAGGTACTGCTTCCCTCGGATCTGATCCTGAGCAAGCGACTGCGGGAACAGGTGACCTTCCGAGACCTGCAAGGATAACCAACGACAGGCGGCTGACAGACGAAAATCCTCCCGCAGGCTCTGAAACCTGCGGGAGGCTGATTTACTGGGCTGGAGCCTTCGGGCCATATCTTGTGGGCACTACCGGCTAAAGCCTCTACTCCTTGTGGTGTGCGACCAGTTTTCAAGTCCAATGATTTAACTGATGTGCCAGGTAGTGCCGGTCGGCCCGTCGCGCAGAGCGATGCCCAACTCAGCCAGCCGGTCCCGGATGCTATCGGCCAAAGCCCATTGGCGGGCGGCCCGCAGTTCCTGGCGGGTCTGTACCAGCAAGGCCAGGAGCGGCTCCACCAGGCCCTGGCCCTGTTCCTCCCTCAGTTCGGCCGGGATGAGGCCCAGCACCTGCCCGCCCAGGTCCCGGTAGAAGCGATCAATGGCCTCCAGCGTGGCCCTGTTCACCGCTTCCGCGCCATGCAGCAGGGTATTGCTCTCCCGGACCACGTTGAACAGGACACCGATGGCCCCGCCGGTGTCAAAATCATTGTCCATGCTCGCCAGGAACTGGGCTTTGTGCTCTTCCAGGCTGGTCAGCACCTTCTCATCAGCCGGACCGTCTGGGGCCTGTGGGATGGCCCGGCGCACAGCCGCTACCGCCTCGAGCAGCCGGCGCAACCCCTTATCGGCCGCCTCCAACGCCTCATCCTGAAAGTTGACGGTGGCCCGATAATGGCTGGTGAGGATAAAGAAGCGCAACGTCTCTGGACGATAGCGGGTCAGAGCATCCTTGATGGTGATAAAGTTGCCCAGGGATTTGCTCATCTTGACCCCATTTACGTTGAGCGTGCCCCATAGGATCCAATAGCGGGCAAATGGCACCCCGTTGGCCGCCTCGCTCTGGGCCTTTTCATCCTCGTTATGGGGGAAGATGTTTTCGACGCCGCCGCCGTGGATGTCTATGGTGTCACCCAGGTAGCGCCGGGCCATGGCCGAGCATTCAATATGCCAGCCGGGATAGCCCCATCCCCAGGGGCTGGGCCAGCGCAGGATGTGCTCTGGCTCGGCCCGTTTCCACAGGGCGAAATCCACCGGGCTGCGCTTCTCGTCGCGCACCTCTACCCGCACCCCTTCCAATAACTCCTCCACCTTACGCCCGGAAAGCGACCCATAGTCCGGCCAGGAGGACACATCAAAATAGACCGAACCGTTCACCTCGTAGGCATGGCCTTTTTCCAGCAAGGTCTTTATCAGCTCGATCTGCTCCGGGATGTGCGCGCTGGCCCGGGGCGAGATGTTGGGGCGTTCCACGCCCAGGGCATCCATGTCCGCGAAATACGAGCGGATATACTTTTCCACCAACTCCATCGGCTCCAACTGCTCCCGTTGCGCCCCCTTCAGGACACGGTCCTCGCCGGTATCCAGCAGATGCCCCACGTCGGTAAGATTTTGGACGTAGCGCACCCGGTAGCCCAGGTAACGCAGGTAGCGCACGATGACGTCGTAGCTCACGTAGCCCATGGCGTGGCCCAGGTGGGCGTCATCGTAAACCGTGGGACCGCAGACATAGAGGTTGACCAGCCCCTCATGCAAGGGGATGAACGGTTCTTTGCGCCGGGTCAGGTAGTTGTAGACTTGTAGGGTCATTGGTCTCTCCAGTTGCGAGTTTCGAGTTTCGAGTTGCGAGTTGCGGGTTGCGAGTTCACGGTCGTTCCCAGGTCTCTGGCTCCTCCAAACCCTCTCGCAAGGCCCGGGCCAGTTCCAGAGGCAATCCCCGTTGAGTCAGGGCGCGCGCGGCCGCGTCCACGTCATAGGCCACGCGCTTGATGAGCACCTGGGTCTTGCCGGTGACCGGGTCAACGTCCAGGAGAGCGTAGGCGGCGCGCGGGTCGCCGTCACGGGGCTGGCCCACGCTGCCCACATTGACAAAGGTGACGGCGTTGACCACCCGGTAGCTGGGCACATGGGCGTGCCCGGAGACGATGAGGTTGGCCTTGGTCTGATAAGTCAGTTCCCGCAAGATCGCCTCGGCGGTCTGAGTGCCCAGGCTCTCCTGCAGGTCACGGGGGCTGCCGTGGGTGATCATCAGGCGACAGGGACCGATCTCCAGCCGGGCCTGGGGCAAGAGGCGGCGCAGCCAGGCCTTCGTGCGCGCGTCCAGGTGGACCCGGGTCCACAGGAAGGCCAGGTCCGCCACGGCCGGGGGCAGCCAGGATGCAGCCGGTCGGGAGCGGTCAAAGGCCACGGCATCATCATAGTCGCCGATGACACATTTGACGTCATGTTCGCGCAGGAGGGCGATGACCTCATTGGGCAAGGGGCCATAGCCCACCAGGTCTCCGGCGCATAGTAACCGCTCGACTCGTTCAGCCCAGGCATCATCCAGCACCGCTTGCAGGGCATGAAGGTTACCGTGGACATCGGCCAGTACGGCCACCCTCATTACATACCTCCCCAGGACAGGTCGTCAACTAGGATTGGGGCGTTGGCGGTTTTCCCGGTCACCCGGTCCGGCGGCGCGGCTGAGCGCGGTCTCACCCCCATCCTGAGGCGGGGGTGTGGGCCGGGTGCGTGAGCTGCGCCGGGCCGTGATCGGGGAGTGCCCCCGGCCCGTGTCGCGCCAGATGTCTATGACGCCCCGCTGTTTGGAGATGCGGTCCACCAGCCGACTCAACTGCTGGATGTCTGCCACCTCCAGGACGACCGAGAGGGTAGCCAGGCCGGCCTCCGGGTCCTGAAGGGTATGGACATCGGTCATACTCACGCGCTCGCTGGCCACGACCATGGCGATGTCTCGCAACAGGCCATGCCGGTTGACAGCGCGTACCTGGACCGCCACCGGGAACAATCGCTCATAGGCCCGCCCCCAGTCCACTTCCAGGAGTCGCTCACGCTCTTTGAGGCGCAGGACGTTGGGGCAATCGCGGCGGTGGACAGAGATCAGGTGGTTTCTGGTCACATAGCCCACCACGTCATCGCCGGGCATGGGGGCGCAGCACTGAGCCAGTCGGACGCTCAGGCCGGTGACGCCCTCCACGCGGATCCCGGCCACCGTGGGCGGGGGCGGTGGGGGCAGGGGCACGGCGAAGGGGTCTTCGGCCCGGGGCAGGAAACGGATCGCCAGGTCCTGGGCTGAGAGGTTACCGTGGCTGATGGCCACATACAGGTCATCCAGGTTATCATAGCGGCGGAAAAAGGCCAGCAGCCCCTCGATCTGCTCGTGATGGAAGCCGAGTTTTTCCAGGGCCTGGCTCTGTCGTTGGCGGACCAGGGGATCGTCCGGGTCGGGGCGCACACTGCCATTATAGCCCAGGCTATCAATCACCTGTTGATAGACATGGGTCAGGCTCAGGCGGCGCAGTTCCTTGTCCAGCAACTCACGCCCCTGGGCGATACTGGCCGGGCGTTGCTGACGGCGGAACCAGGCCCGGATCTTTTGCCGGGCATTGGCGGTGTGGATAAAGCCCAGATTGGGATTGAGCCAATCGCGGCTGGGGCCACCGCTTTTGGCGGTGATGATCTCCACCCGGTCACCGGTGGAGAGGCGGTAGTTCAAGGGCACCATGACGCCATTGACGCGAGCGCCCCGGCAATGATGCCCCACCTCCGTGTGGATGCGGTAGGCGAAATCAATCGGTGTGGACCCGGCCGGCAGCTCCTTCACATCCCCCTTGGGGGTAAAGACGTGGATGGTATCCTGGAAGAAATCGCTCTTGATGGACTCGACGAACTCCCGGGCATCGTCCATCTCATGGCGGCTCTCCATGATCGCCTGGAAGGAGGCCAGTTGCTCCAGGGTGGTGTGGTCCCGGCTCAGATGGCGGCCCAGTTGGTCAGAACTGGCATCCTGCTGGGTTTTGTACCGCCAGTGGGCGGCCATGCCGCGTTCCGCCTCCCGGTGCATCTCCGGCGTGCGGATCTGGATCTCCAGGGGCTTGCCATCGTAGGCGATGACAGAGGTATGCAACGACTGGTAGCCGTTCTCCTTGGGCATGGCGATATAGTCATCGAACTCGCCGGGGATCGGTTGCCAGAGAGAATGCACCACGCCCAAAGTGGCGTAGCAGGCCTGCACGGTGGGGACGATGACGCGCAGGGCCACCAGGTCATAGATGTGTTCCACGTCCCGTCCCTTGCGTTGCATCTTGCGGTAGATACTGTAGATGTGTTTGGCTCGCCCGGAGAACTCGGCCTCGATCCCCTGTTCGCGCAGGGCGCGTTGCAATTCTTGCGTGGCGCGCCGGATATAATCCTCTCGCACCTGCCGCCGCAGGTCGTGAGAGCTGGCGATCCGCGAGTAGGCATCGGGGTCCAGAAAATAGAAGGACAGGTCCTCCAGTTGCCACTTGAACTCCCACATGCCGATGCGGTGAGCCAGGGGGGCATAGATCTCCAACGTCTCCTGGGCGATGCGTTTCTGCTTGCGGGGGGGCAGATGGGCCAGGGTGTTCAGGTTATGGAGCCGGTCGGCCAGTTTGATAAAGATGACCCGGGGGTCTTGAGAGGCGGACAGGAGCAGTTTGCGCAGCGTCTCCGCCCGCAGATCGCGCTCCTCCGGCTCGGCGGGGATGACGAAATCGAGCTGGCCGGATTCGCGTTGCACGGTTGCCACGTCCGATGAGGAGGCCTCTTCCCCCTGGCCCCAGCGATACTTGCCCAGCTTGGTCACGCCATCTACCAGGTAGGCGATCTCGGCCCCGAAGGCCTCTTTGATCTCCTGCAAGGGCACAGGAGTATCCTCCGGGACATCGTGCAACAGGCCGGCAGCCACCGTCTGGGCGTCCAGTTCCAGTTTTGCCAGCTCGATAGCCGTGGCCAGGGGATGCTCGATGTAGGGATCGCCGGACTTGCGCAACTCGGTCCCGTGCGCCCGTTCAGCGAAATCATAGGCTCGTCGCACCAGGGCCAGGTCAGAGTCCGACAAATAGGTTTCGCCAATAGCCAGGAGGTCATCAATGGTATACATGACCACTTGCTCCCAGGCGTTCCAACGTCAAACCGCGTGGTGTCCCTTCGATGGCCGGGCCTGCCGTTGCTCGTGATTGATTATACACCGACGAGTAGAAAGATGCAAGATGGCTTCAGCCAGAGACTTGACAGTCCCTTATCCCTGGGTTATAAATTTCACTACCGGACACTTTTCAATCACGAATGATACGAAAAAAACATTCGTGAGATTTGCCAGAGAGGCGGCGACCGCGCTCTTTCGGCCTGGCAGGCAGTTATCAATGAACATGGCAGCCCAACCTGAACTGTATGCGGCTATCCTGGCCCGGCGTTCCGTGCGCCGATATGAGCGCACGCCATTGGCCGTTGATGAACTGGCCCGGGTGCGCGAGATCGCGGCCAGCACAACGCCGCTGGTCCCGACGAACCGCCTGGTCGTGCTGATGCGGGATGTGCAACCCGACGAGCGGCTGGTGGAGACGCTGGGGGCCTATGGGCGACTGGTGACCCCGCCCCACTATCTGGTGCCCTACATTGTGGGTGAACGCCATCCCCTCACGGACCTGGGCTATCGGGTGGAGCAGATCGTCGTGCGGTTGACGATGATGGGCCTGGGCACATGTTACATCGGGGCCTTGTCGCGGGAAGACGCAGTGCGAGAGCGGTTCGCCTTGCCGGCAACGGCCCGGGTGGGGGCCTTGCTCATCCTGGGCCGGCCGGCCGTTGCCTGGGGTGGGCGGGCCTTTAATGCCGCCATGCGCCGGGCCGCCGGGGCCACCAACAAGCTGCCAGCGGAGCGCATCTTTTTCCAGGATACTTTCGACGCGCCAGCCACGCCGCCGGCAGACCTGGCTCGCATCATCGAGGCCGCACGCCAGGCGCCGTCGGCGGTGAACGCCCAGCCCTGGCGATTCCTCTGGCAAGGCGGTCAACTGTACCTGTTCGTCACACGCCGTAACCCCAGGTACGTGGGGGCCGGGAGTGACCTTTACCGACTCTACGATGGCGGTATCTGCATGGGCAATGTGGCTTTGGCGTTAGAGGCACTGGGGAGGCCGGGACAGTGGGAGTTGATCGAGGAAACGGAGCCGGGTATCCCGGCCCATCCCCCAGACCTGCAACCACTGGCGCGGCTAAGCCTGCACTAACGAGCCTGCAAAAGCCCACCGTGATGAGCGGTGGGCTTTTTATGCCCCTTGACGCCACGACGACTTTGCGGTATTCTCTGGATCGCGCCGCTAACTTCTGGGGTGAGGATATGCCGATCTACGAGTACGAGTGCCCGATCTGTGGAGTCGTGTTCAGCGAGTTGTTGCCCATCGGCGCGCCTGCGCCGGTCTGCCCCCGCTGCGGCGAGGGGGAGACGCGCAAACGGCTCTCGCGCTTTGCTGTGGGCCGCACGGAGGCGCAACGTGGAGCAGCGCTGACCGAACGGGCGGCCGGCGTGGACCGGCGCAACCGGCGGGAGATGGCTCACTTTTTCCAGGAGGTCGGCGGCGACGTATCAGACCCCTTCCGCGAGGTGGTGGACCGGGCCGCGGCCGGGGCCACAGAGGCGGAGATGGCCGATGTGGTGCGGGATGTGCCGGTGCGAAGCCGGGAGCAGGCTCTGGCCGGGCATCACGAGACTCAGTAGATGGAAATTCGTGCTCCTCGGCGGTCTGTGACCGCCGAGAAACGCGGGTCACAGACCCGCTTTGAGCAACTTTTTCCATCTACTGAGACTCACCACTGAAAAAGACAGGAGATAATCCGTGCCGAACGAATCTACCCCGGCCTCTGGCTTACGACCGGTGGACCGGCTAGAGGTCATCAGTTTGATAGACAACATTGTGGATTTGCAAAGCGAGGTTTCGGCCGGCGTGCTACGGTTCTGGCAGTGGGTGCCCCAACCCAGGCGTGCCGCCGTGCCCTGGGCTGAGCATGGGTTCGCGGCCCTGGTGCGGGTTTATGAGGGTGACACAGCCCATACTATTCTGTTCGACACCGGGGCCGGCCCCATGACGGCGGTGCTCAACGCCCGGCGGTTGCTCATCGAACTGAGCACGGTGGAGGCCATTGCCATCTCCCACGGTCACCCGGATCACTTCGGCGGGCTGTTGGGGGTATTACAGGCCATCGGGCAACCGGCTGTGCCAGTCTTTGTCCATGAGCACGCCTTCCGCGTGCGAGGAAGCCGCCAGCCGGATGGCACGGTACAACGCGAACCTCCCCTCCCTGATGCCACGGCCCTCGGCCAGGCCGGTGGCGTGGTGCATCTGGTGAAATGGCCGCTGCTGCTGGCCGATAACCTGGTCTTGCTCACCGGCGAGATCCCGCGTCACACCGACTTTGAGCCGGGGCGCCCGAACCAGATGTTCCTGGCCGGCAACGACTGGCAGCCGGACCCGCTGCTGCTGGACGATCAGGCTCTGATCGTGCATGTGCGGGGGATGGGGCTGGTGGTGGTGACCGGTTGCGCCCATGCCGGGATCATAAACACGGCGCGGTATGCCCAGAAGTTGATCCCCACTGCACCGGTTAATGTCCTCATCGGCGGGTTTCACCTGATCGGCCCTCAGGCGGCCTGGCGCGTGGAGCGGACGGCCATCGAGTTGGCGGCTCTGGGCCTGGGGCGTGTCGTGCCCTCGCATTGTACCGGCTCCCTGGGCAGTCGGACCATAGCTGCTGCCCTGCCGGATGCCTTTGTCCCGGCCAGTGTGGGCAACCTGTACCGATTCCCGGCGGAAAATCAACTTTAGCCGTGACTGCTCAGCCTACCCTCCTCCAGGGAACTGTGATTCGGGTTTGCGCCCCGTCTATCAGGGCGATTGTCGGCCGAGAAAATGCCCAGACCTGTGGGAGGGTGAGCCGTTACCTTTAGCAGTGACTACCTGCCGCTGCCTGCTGGCCCTACCGGCCCATCCCGGCAGACCAGCCAGCCGGTCCCCGGTCGCTCGCAGCTCCCGCACAGCCCCAGGCCGCAGCGGATGTGCGCCTCCCACGAGAGCTGGCAGGGCAGGTCGTGCTCGACGCACAGGCGATCCACGGCCTCCAACATGGGCACCGGCCCGCAGGCATAGACCACGTCGGGCCGGCACCCGGCGATGGCCGCCTCCACAGCCGTCGTCACCAGCCCCGGCGCGCCCCCTGACCCGTCCTCAGTGGTGATGCGCACCCCGGCCCCGGCCGCCGCAAACTCGTCGGCCAGCAACACCTCCTCCGCCGTCCGCGCCCCGAGGCAGACCTCCACCGCGCCGCCCTGGGCAATGACCTGGCGGGCCAGGAACAGCAGCGGCGCGACGCCATAGCCCCCGCCCACGAGCAGGGCGCGCCCGGCCACCAGGCGGAACCCCTGCCCCAACGGCCCGCGCACCCAGACCCGGTCGCCGGGCGCCAACTGGTGCAGGGCGTGGCTGAACGGCCCCACGTCGGCCACCAGCAGGGTCAGCGGCGCGGCCCCGGCCACGCTGTAGGGTTTCTCGCCCACGCCGGGCAGCCAGACCATGACGAACTGCCCCGGCCGGGCTGGCAGTGACCCCCCAAGCACGAGCGTCCGCGTCCGCGCGTTCTCCACCCGCACCTCCGCGACTGTGAACACCCGGTGGAGATGGGCATCGGGGGCAACTGCATCCTGCATCTTGCACCCTGCACCCTTCATCATCGGTGCGCCAACCCCCTCATCTCCTCCAGCGTCGCATAGCCCTCGGCGGCCATGAACGCTGCCAGCTCCGCCGCGATCTCGCCCAACGCCGCCACGCCCCGGTACCACACCGCTGAGCCGACGCCGACGGCTGTGGCCCCGGCCATGATCATCTCCGCTGCGTCGCGGCCGGTGAGCACGCCGCCGGTGCCGATGATGGGCACGTGCACCGCCTGGGCGATCTCGTAGACGCAGCGCAGGGCGATGGGCTTGAGGGCCGGGCCGGAGATGCCGCCGACCCGGTTCGATAGCACCGGCCGGCCAGCCGCTGCGTCAATCACCAGACCCGGCATGGTGTTGACGGCCGTGATGGCATCCGCGCCGGCCTCCACCACCGCCGCCGCGATGCGGCCAATGTCCGGCACGTTGGGGGCCAGCTTGACCGTGAGGGGGATGTCCACGGCGGACTTGACCGCCGCCGTCACTTCGGCTGCAGCCCGGGCCGAGGCGGCAAACGGCGCGCCGAACTCGTCGTGCACGTTGGGGCAGGAGATGTTCAGCTCGATGAGGTGGGGCCGGGCTGTCGCCACCGTCCGGGCCACCTGGGCGAACTCGGCCGGCGAGCCGTCAAAGACGCTGGCGATGAGGGGTACGCCCAGCGGGTCCAGCAGGGCGCGGGCCTGGGCCAGCAGCCGGGCCTCCTCCTCCGCGCCGGGGTTGGTCAGCCCCACGGCGTTGATGAGGCCCCCGCCCCAGTCCACAGCGATGGGGTTAGGGTGGCCGGCCCGGGGCACCGGCCCGCAGCTCTTGGCCGTGACCGCGCCAGCCCCGGCCTCCGCCGCTCGTCGCAATAACGCCGCGCTCGTCCCCAGCACGCCGGACGCCAGGATGACGGGGTTGCGCAAGCGCAGGTGGAGCAGATGGCAGGTCAGGTCAGTCATCAGTCACCAGTCGTCAGTCGTCAGTCAGCGGTCGTCGGTCAGCGGTCGTCAGTCGGCGGTCGTCGGTCAGCGGTCGTCGGTCAGCGGCCTGGAGATACGTCGTGACCGTCTGATGTTCCTGGGGGGTAATGCGACCGGCGGCGCGCAGCACGTCCAGGATGTGGGTCATGGTGAGGACGGCGTGGAGGCAATAGCCCTTCTCCGCCAGTGCCGCCGGGCCGCCCTGTTCCCGGTCCACCAGTACCACGGCATCATGGACGACCAGGCCGGCCGCTTCCAGAGTGGCGATGGCCTGGATCAGGCTGCCGCCGGTGGTCAGCACGTCCTCGATGACCAGGGCTGTATCGCCCGGCCGGAACACGCCCTCGATGGCCCGGCCCGTGCCGTGGGCCTTGACCTCCTTGCGGGGATAGATCAAGGGCCGGGCGGTTTGAAGGGCCAGGGCCGCGCCGATGGGCAACGCAGCGTAGGGCACGGCCGCCAGGCAGTCGAATGAAAGAGCGCGAGCCAGGTCAGCGCAGGCGTCCACGACCTGCCGGAACAGGGCCGGGTACGAGACCACGCGCCGCAGGTCCACGTAGATGGGCGAGCGTTTGCCGGAGACCAGAGTGAACTCCCCGAACTGGACGCAGCCGGCGTCGTGGAGGGCCAGGATGAGGCCCTCACTACATCCCCCTCGCTCCGCTCGCTCCCTCTCCCCTCTCCCGATTTCGGGAGAGGGGAGGGGGTAGGGGGTGGGGTGAGGGCGGCCCACCCGGCACTGGTTGATGCGGTCGTGCAGGTCCAGCGCCGCCTGGCGCGGATCGGCGGCCTCGGTCACGGCGCGGGAGACGGGGACGATGAGGCCCCGGCCGCGCTCGTCCAGCCCGGCCGAGAGCGTGGCTGTCAGGTCCCCGCCCTGCGCGCCGATGCCGGGGGCCAACAGCCACCGGTCTGGGGCCAGGGCGCGCACCTGGGCCAGCGCGGCCGGCTGCGTCGCCCCCACCACGAACCCCACCTGGCTGGCGTCACCCCAGGTCTGCCCCAGCCGGGCCACGTGGTGGTATAGCGGTTCCTCGCCGACCCCCTGCACCTCAGCGGCGGAGGGGTTGGAGGTGTGGCAGAGCACAAAGACCATCTTGCCCGGGTAGGCCAGAAACGGCGTCACGCCATCGCGCCCCAGGTACGGGCTGACGGTGATGGCGTCGGCGCCCCAGACCTCGAAGGCGGCGCGGGCGTAGGCGGCGGCCGTGTGGCCGATGTCACCGCGTTTGGCGTCCAGCAGCACCGGGAGGCCGTCGGGCACGGCGGCGACGATGCGGCGCAACGCGCGCAGGCCCGGCGGGCCGTACTGCTCGTAGAAGGCGATGTTCGGCTTGTAGCAGCAGACCAGGTCGGCCGTCTGCTCGATGAGGCCCACGCCCCAGCGCACCAGGCGTTCCTCATCCGAACCCGGCCCGGCGGGAATCTTGCCCAGGTCCGGGTCCAACCCCACACACAGCAGCGAATCATTCCGCTCGATAGACGCCGTCAGTTTATCAAGAAACCCCGCCATTTCCCCCCACTTCCTCATTTGCCCATTTCCCCATTTGCCCATTTCCTATGCCTTGCCCAGCACCGCCGCCAACAGCGCCATGCGGATGTACATGCCGTTCTTGACCTGGCGAAAGTACGCGGCGCGCGGGTCACTGTCCACAGCGTAGTGGATCTCGCCGACGCGCGGGAGCGGGTGCATGACGATCATGTTCGATTTGGCTCGTTTCAGCAGCTCCGGGGTGATCTCGTAGCAGCCCTTCACCTCCTCATACTTTGCCAGGTCGCTGAAACGCTCTTTCTGGATGCGGGTGACATAGAGCACGTCGGCGTTCTCGATGACGTCGGCCACGTCGTGGGTCTCGCGGACCTTGTGGCCCCGGTCAATGACCTCGTTCATCAGGACCAGGGGCAGGCGCAGGCTCTCCGGCGACACGAAGCGCAGGCTGACGTCGTATTGCAGCAGCAGCCGGGTCAGCGAATGCACCGTGCGGCCGTAGAGCAAGTCTCCCACCATAGCGACCTTGAGGCCGTCAATGCGTCCCAGTTCCTCCTGGATGGTAAAGAGGTCCAGCAGGGCCTGGGTGGGATGCTCGCCGATCCCGTCGCCGGCGTTGATCACCGGCACGCTGGCATAGTCGGCCGCCACCTGGGCCGAGCCGACCTCCGGGTGGCGCAGCACGATGACGTCAGAGTACTGCTCCAGGGTGCGGATAGTGTCCGGCAGGCTTTCGCCTTTGGCGACGCTGGAAAACTGCACGCCCTGGGTGATGGGGATGACCCGCCCACCCAGGCGTTCCATGGCGGCGATGAACGAGGCGCTGGTGCGGGTGCTCGGCTCGTAGAAGAGACAGGCCAGCACGTAGCCGTGCAGCAGGTCGCACGCGCCGACACGCTCCACCATCTGGCGCATCTCCTGGGCGCGGCTGAAGACGTAGGCCAGTTTCTCCCGGTCGAACTGTTTGACCGACAGGATGTCCTGGCCGGTCAGGCCATTGTGGATGACCGTGCGTTGTGGCAACCGGTCCAGGTCGAACAATCTGGCTGGGGTTTGGGGTTCTGTCATGGGTGTTCTCCTCTCTTTCGTAGATAACCTCCGTTGGTGCGGGGTGACACACCCCGCGCGAGCAGGCGGTCTCGTCTGCTGCGTGCCCACGCGGAGCGTGGGCACGAGGGGGCCGCTGCCGCTGTTGCTCGCACCCACGCTCTGCGTGGGTGCGAAACGCAACTATCTCTCGAACACGGTTTTGCCGCGCAGCACCACCCGCTGGACCCGGCCGCGCACCGGCATCCCGGCGAAGGGCGTCCAGCCGCATTTGGTTTGTAGCCCCTCGTTGGAGAGGGGATAGCTCGCCGCCGGGTCTACCTCCACCCAGGTGTCCGGCTGGGCCGGCAGACGGAAGATGCGCCGGGGGTTGTGGGCCAGCAGCGTTACCAGCCGCTCCAGGGTCAGCCGGCCTTCGGCGACGGCGGTGAGCAAGAGGGGCAGCGCGGTCTCCAGGCCGGGCACGCCGGGCGGCGGGTTCTCGCCGCGCTTTTCGGCCAGCGTATGCGGCGCGTGGTCGGTGGCGACGCAGTCAATGGTGGTGTGGATGTGCGCCCACAGGGCATCTACGTCGGCCGGCTCCGCCAGGGGCGGGCGCATGTCGCCCAGCGGGCCGAGCCGGGCTGCATCGGCCTGGGTCAGGAAGAGGTGATGGGGGGTCACTTCGCAGGTGACCGGCAGCCCGCGCGCTTTGGCCCCGGCGATGAGGGCGATCTCTTCCTTGCGGCTCACGTGGCAGATGTGGACCGACCGGCCAAAGGCCGCCGCCAGGCCGATGCTCACGGCCACGCCCGGCCCCTCGGCGTGCAGGGCGATGGGTTTGGCCGCCGGCCAGTCGCAGAAGCAGGCCAGCAGGGTGTGCAGGTCGCTGACGCGCAGCGGACCAAAGGTCTCGTTCAGGTAGACCTTGAGGGCGATGGCTTCGCGGCCCAGGGCCGGCAGTTCGGCGGTGTGGGCCGGCGACGCGCCGGCGTACAGGTGCACATCGCACAGCGATTCGGCGTCCGCCTGCCGCTGCACCCGGCGCAGCAGGTCAGCGGTGACGAGCGGTGGGGTGGTATTGGGCATCGCCAGGACGGCCGTGAATCCGCCGGCCAGGGCCGCCAGCGTGCCGCTGCGGAAGTCTTCTTTGTGCTCGCCGCCGGGCACGCGCAGATGGGCGTGGACGTCGGCCAGGCCGGGGATGCGGATGGTCATGGGCGCACCTCCGGGGGGCGAGCGATGTCCGGCCGTGGCCGGGCAGAGTCCGGCCGTGGCCGGGCAGAGTCCGGCTGTGGCCGGGCAGAGTCCGGCCGTGGCCGGGCAGAGTCCGGCCGTGGCCGGGCAAAAAAAGAGACCAGCCACCCATTGGCTGGTCTGGGAAAACAGGGATCAGACGCTCCGACGCGGATCGCTGCGCTCCGGTGTGCGGCCAATACCTGGTTCAAGATAATACCCTCACTCGTTCCAGATTCGGCCCTCATTGGCTTCTGCGGCACGCACATCTTTGGGCGCGGCCGGGGCAATTATAATGGGGCCGGGGCAGATTGTCAACCGACAGGCGGTATCTCCGCGCTCCGGCGGCGACCGTAGGGAGTGCGACCCTGCCGCTTCGTTCCCTGTGCTCCGGTGGGGTCTGTGCACCGCCAGCGCGGGGTGACACACCCCGCGCGAGCATAGAACACGAATGGTGCGAAAGGGACGGCGTCCTTTCGCACCTTTCGTGCTGTTTCGCACCTTTCGTGCTGTTTCGCACCTTTCGTGCTGTTTCGCGGCTTTTGTGGTCCGAACGCGCCTCCCCTAAACCACCACCGCCTGAAACCGCGCATCCTCCTGAATCCCGTTAAAGTCCGTATCCTCCCGCGCCATCTGGCGGTACTGCTCCGGGATCTTCTCGAAAGCTCAAGTAGCCTTCTGGGAAGTGGAGCCTTCAGGCGGCAGACCCGGCTGAAACCTCGACTCCAGAAGGGTTGTCCGAGAGATGAGAGACCAGGAGCGCGCGCACGGCCTCCAGGCCGGGGATGTCCGGGTGCTCTGTGGCAAATTCCTCCAGTTCCTGGCGCGCCCTGGCGATGGCGAGGGGGTCGGCTGTGGCCAGGCCGGCCTGGTAATCGGC
>Ga0209162_1002110_pt1 | contig 18083 bp, 15 predicted proteins | sample YNPNPMetaG_FD_187121 | JGI IMG/M metagenome (GOLD analysis project Ga0209162, IMG submission 187121) | Anoxygenic and chlorotrophic microbial mat microbial communities from Yellowstone National Park, USA - YNP NP MetaG (SPAdes) (version 2) ... | reverse complement strand
CCGATCCCCTTGAGCGTGAATCGTCTTTCGTAGAATCCGTTCCGGTCGTTCGGCGTTCCAGGCTCTGCCCCATCCGCCTCTTTCCTCTCGTAGGGCTCCCTTCCGAGAAAATGGGTCAGTTCGGCATGCATCATCTCCGAAAGATACCGTCCGACCATCTCTCTCACGTCCAGGCGAATCATCTCGAAGATCTGTTCTGGGTTTTGCTGAATTTCCTTGAAAATGCCGACAACTTCGGGGATACTGATCTTGATCTTCATGGGCGCTTTTCCTTTCTTTGAGGTTTTTTTTGGCCAAACCCTCTTTTAATGGAAAAGCGCCCCTTTTTCTAACGCATAGAATTTACACGAAAAACTTTACAGCACCCGAGGCTTTTTTACAACGAAGACCAGCGGCGTAAGGAGTTTCGAATCATAATCTCGACAATCCAAATGGAGGAATGGCGATGGTTCGAAGGCTGACGTGTCTTTTCACGACGCTTGCCCTAGTGTGGTGTGCTTCGGCCCATGCGAAAAGGGACGGGGTGTTGGATTCCGAGGAAATCCATGTTGCCTCCTGGTTTTTGCTCAACTTTGGAAAGCCCAAGGCGGTGGCGGCCAACGACGCCATCGTGAAAGCATACGCACCGCAGCTCAATGGCTCATGGCAGCCTTTGGCGGACTATGTGGCGACCAATGCGTCCTTCATAGAATCCCTGCAGGCGACTCATGAGGCCAATCAGGCCCGGCTTGTTGAATACGTTGCCAAGGAAACAGTGTATGGCTACGGAGTCGCCGAAGGAAGTTTGGACGATCTTTGGGCCGAAGTGTATGATCCCATAGTGGCCTACGTGGAGGGCGCGAAAACAGATCCCCAGCTCATTAACTTGTTCGATTCGGATGAGTGTGAGGAAGATGGGGATGATTCGGACTGCATTGAGCTCGAGGTCAATGACCTGTTGGCCGACATGTGCCGCAACGCACTCACTGTTTTTCCCGCCTTGCAAAAATTTCAGGTGGCCCCTGAAACAGGGGCTCAGCTGAACGGAACGGATGGAACGGACATTCTCGTCTCCCGTGGCGATAGCATCCTGTGGGGTGGTCCTGGCGTGGATGCGTTTGTGGTCGGCTGGGTTGGGCACATGGTGATCGAAGACTTCGAACCAGAGGATAAGATTGTTTTCCCCTCGGACTTTTTCGGTGACACGCTGCAGGAAATCCTTTGGCACCTCAGTTCTTTTGCCGACAGGCCAGATGGCCTCCACGTAGAATTTTACAACGGCGCAGTCCAGATCACCTTTCGCAACGTCCACACCGTCGATGCCTTTCAGGTTCTGGCTCTGGATAGTTAAGAATGCTTGAACGAAAAAGCCCGCAATTGGCCGAAGGAAGGGAGCACGACAAGCGGTCGAAAAAGGGTTAACCTGTGAAAAACTCTTTCTTCTTGTTGGTTCCAATCCACTGCCCAATTTTCTCGCCACGCTGGTTCTCAAACCCAAATCGGTTCATTTTTTCCACAGCCCCGAAACCGAGCGGGTGAAAAGCATTCTCGAGGAAGCCATCAGAAAAAAGTGTGGTGTTTCCGTTTTTGAAGAAACCTGCATTGATGATGCCACCGACGCGGCCAAGGTGAGATCTGTGTTTGGTGCCGTTCCCTGCGAGGCTCACCTCCATTATACGGGTGGCACGAAGATCATGGCGGCCCATGCCCGCATGGCCTTTCGAGAGGCAGGCGGAAAGGATGAACAGGCCTCCTACCTGGATGAACGCAGAGGCTTGCTGCGCTTTGATCACGGGCACGTAATCGACCTTGCCAAGGAGCGACTCGCATTGACCTTGTTTGACGTGCTCGAGCTGCATGGAATCGAGCCTAAGAAGAAACGCCAAAAATTTTCTTCGGACAAAATCCTAGCCGATGCGAAAAAAATCGGAGACAATGTCTTAAAAAGTCCCCAACTGGCCGGACATCTTTTCAGGATCCATCGCGAAAACCAAAAAAAACGGCGGTCCCTCAAAACGGCGAAGCAACAGCCGGTATCCATGAAGGATCTTGGGCTGGATCTCAGCGTTTGCCAAGTTCCTGAAAATGATTGGAACCGAGAACAATACGAAGAGTGGTGCGACTTTCTGGGAGGCGGATGGCTGGAGATATGGTGCGGAAGCTTGGTTCAGGATATTGCCCATGAAAGGAAGGTTTTAGTGGGCCTTCACTGTGAGCGGGCTGGGGGCCGCCAGTTTGAAATTGATGTGGCGTTTGTGCGCGATTTTCGCTTTTATGTGATGTCCTGCACCACCAGCACCAAAGTTGACATGTGCAAGTCTAAGCTTTTCGAAGTGGCCATGCGAGCCCGCCAGATGGGCGGAGATCTGGCCCGTTCCTGCCTGGTTTGCCTTCTGCACGGCAGTGACTCTTCGGGCGTATCAAAAGTGGATCAGCTGCGAAATGATGTTGCCGACATTTGGGACGCCCCCAACACGCCGCGCGTTTTCGCCCTCGATGACCTCAAAGAGTGGGCGGGAATCGACGGCCCGAAGAGTACACGCTCGCTCGAAGAATGGCTTGATTCCTAGGAGGACCATGTCATGCCTGTTTTGACCGCCATCGACGTGCTGCGGGTGCAGCGGTTTGTGTTTTCGACGAACCGAGTGCGAGACATGGTCACAGGGTCGTTTCTCGTGCATTGGAGCACTTCGCGCGAGGGCGCGTTGAATTCGAGCAAGTCCCATGTGCCAATGAACATCCTGCTGGCCGGAGGTGGGAATGCCATTGTTGAGTTCGATTCTCTAGACCAAGCCCGATCCTTTACGGCCCATTATACACACCGGCTGCATGAGCACGCTCCAGGCTTGGAAGTCCTTGTGGTCCATAGGCCATTTGGAAAGGGCCATTTGGCCCAGACGCTTCAGCAGATCCAAATCGACCTAGCAAGGGAAAAGACCGAACGCCTTCCATCGGCACCGCTTTTGGGGCTCTCTGTCACCGCTTCTTGCGTGGAAACCGGCCTTCCGGCCACGGGTTTCGACTCGAGCGAACCCACAACGCCTCTCTCTCAGGGCATTCTGAAACGCCGGCAAAAGAAGGTCGAAGCCAATAAGCATTGGGAAACTTTTTTGAAAGCTTCTGAGCCCTTTGCCTTTCCCCTGGAACTGGACGACTTGGGCCGAACCGTGGGCGACACAAGCCTTATCGGCGTGGTGCACATCGACGGAAACGGCGTGGGCGACAAAATCAAGAAATGGCTGACGGACAAAGCCGAAAACGGGGCAGATGATGAAACTGTGCGCCACGAGTACCGCGAGTGGTCCCAGGCCATTGACGACCTAGGAAAAAAGGCCTTTCAGGCCGTGGTGGACCGCCTGCGGAAAGCCCTTCAGGAGGAAAAGGGATGGCGAATTATGGGAAAACCGGATTACCTTTCCTTTGACCTGAAATTCTCGGACGGACAATGGATGCTTCCCCTGCGCCCCATTCTCCTCGGTGGAGACGACTTAACCTTTGTGTGCGACGGCCGCATCGCTCTGGATCTTACCGAAACGGCCATGAATGTGTTCGACAACAGTCATGTCCCGCATCTGGGAAAAATCGATGCTTGCGCAGGTGTTGCCATCGTTAAGGTTCATGCCCCTTTTTCGAGGGCCTATGATTTGGCGGCAGATTTATGCGCTTCGGCCAAGCGTCTGATTAAAGAGAAGAAGGAATGCGGCTGTGCGCTGGACTGGCACGTTGGCCTCCCCCGGCCTGGCGAGAGCGTCGAAAACATCCGGGCGCGACAATATCGCGCCAACGGCCGGGATGTGACCTGCCGGCCCTATCGTTTGGGCTCCGGACGAGAGGACCGGGAAACCTGGCGGTGGCTTTCCGGGACCCTGCTGGATGATCCGAAGATCGGCTTGCGAGGGCAACTCTGGTCAAGGCGGCGAAACAAGGTGAAGGCCTTTCCCGAACTGGTGCGAGAAGGGCCGGAAAGCGTGCAGGCGGCCTTGGACGCCTGGAAAGTGGCGGATCCTACCCTTCAGCTTCCTAAACCCATCGCCCAAAACGGCTTTTTCGGCACGAAGCGCACACCGCTTCTCGATGCTCTGGAACTGCTGAATGTGCACCTGGTGTTGGATGGACCTGAAGAGCGCCAGGGCTAAGGAGGAAAAACGCCATGAGGCGTCCTCAGTTCATTCAGGTCGATCTCCTTTCCGACGCTGCTTTCAGCCGGGGAGAAGGCACGGCCGGGGTCGTGGACGTGGAGGTGGAACACGACGATCTGGGTCTTCCCTTTTTGGGTGGAAAAACCCTTCGAGGCCTTCTGCGGGATTCCTGGCTTTCCATGCGGCCCTGTTTTCCAGAACTGGCCCAGGCGGCCGAGGGTGTCTTTGGCCCGGAAGGCGATTGCCAAGAGCGCTCCATCGTGCATATCGGCGACGCGGTTGTGGACGCCACCACCCGACAATGGATCGAGGCGGCGGTGAAACGAAAAAGTCATCCAATCTCGCCCATGGCCGTGTTGGAGGCCTTGACCGATATTCGGCGCCAAACGTCGGAAGAACGGACCACAGGCGCGCCGGCGGAGACCACCTTGCGGTCGGTGCGGGTCATTGTCCGCGGGTTGACTCTGCGCGCTCCCCTTTATTGGTTGGCCAATCCCACCCATGACGAGATTCGATGCCTCTCTTTGGCCCTTTTGGCGACGCGCCACGGCGGGCTGGGGCGTACCCGAGGCCGGGGCCATATTCGCCTGACATTGGATGGTGACCTGGAAAAAACCCGGCAGGTGGCTCAAGAGCCTGTCCCCAAAATGCCTGTGGCAAACCCCTTGGGAAAAATCGGTGAAGGCGAGACACGGGGTCGCGGCTGAAGCTGCTCCTACAACACGTGTTCTCGGACACGCTCGCAGGGAGAGGCGGCATGACGGCGTACTCTTATCTTTTGTATACCTTGACGCTGGAGGCACCGGCCATCATCACCGCGCTTGGAGGCGACCCCAACAGCTCGCTGAGCCTCCCATTCATTCCTGGGTCAGCCGTGCGCGGAGCCGTGGCCAGGATTCTTGGCGATCCGGGCTCGGATGCCTCAAGACAGAAAACGTTTCATGATCTCGTCCTGGGCGGCAGAGTTCGATATCTCCATGCGTACCCTTACGTCAACGGTCGACGAGTACTTCCGGTTCCGCTTTCTTTCCGGCAGATTAAGAATGCGCCGGGCGATGGGACATTGGTTCAAGTCTTTGATTTGGCGGCTTTTGACGGAATCCCCGAGCTGGACAGTGATCTGGAGGAATGTTGGCCGAAAGAACAATTGCAGCCCCTTTCCTGGAAATTCCTCACCGTCGGTGCTGCCCAGCCCACGCTTTTTCAGCCGGCCATGAGCGCCCGCATTCATAACCAACGCGACCGAAAAAAAGGGCGTGCCTGGAAAGACGAATACGAAGTCACGCATGGCGCGGTTTTCGCCTTTGAATCCCTTGATGCGGGGCAATCTTTTCAAGGCATGGTTCAGGTGAGAGCCGAACGCGAAGAAGATCTGGATGAGATTGCCCAGAAAATCAAGACCGTCCTAGGGGATCGAATCCTCGTGGGGCGGTCGCGAAGGGCCGGGTACGGAGGCATGGCGGCAATCCAATGGGGGAGCCATCAAAGCCGGGAGATCGAAGGAGGGGGAAGAGAGGGATTCCGGCCTGTGCTCCATGACATTCCAAAAGGGGAAATTTTTCGGCTGCTCCTCACCTCGGCGTGCCTCGTGCGCCATGAACGGACGGGCCACATGGATCCGATGGCCTTATTGGATGGGATCGCGAGGCGGTTTGGTAACAAGGCGACTGTAATCCGAAGGCGATGGGCTTTTGAACCCATCGGGGGTTTCAACCGCACGTGGCGTCTGGAGGTGCCGCAGGCCTTGGCTGTTTCGGCCGGATCGGTCTTTGTGCTTAAAGCCGAGCAGGACATCTCCTTGGCGGATCTGCAGCGCATCGAGCATGAGGGATTGGGTGAGAGAAAAGAGGAAGGATACGGCCGGGTTTTGTTTCTCGAGGCGCCAATCCAAACCCTTTATGTTAACAAACCCGAACAAGCGGAAACGGTACCCGTTGAAGACAACCGGCCGCCCGAACTGGTTTGCCGGATTGAAGAACGAATCGTCTGGGCGCAGGTTCTGAGAAAGATCGAAGAGGCAGCGGCTCTCCAGGCCCATTTAGCGCAAAACCTTCCCAGCAATAGCTTGATCGGGCGGCTGCGCTCCGCCTTACGAGCCAATCCCGACAAGGCAATCGCCACGTTGAAGGACTGGTTGGAAAGCGAGGATGAGACCAAACGGCTGAAACGACCCGCCATGGAGCAATTGGAAAGCTGCCGCATGGACGGTGGCATAACGTTGCGTCATTGGATCACGACGGTTGCACTGCAGAAGGACAAGGTCTTTGCAAGGCTGCGGGCAGATGGCCTGGTGGAAAAAAGCCACATTGTTTCAAAGGCATCGGCAAAGCAGATTTTGGACAATAATTTCCAGGAAATCGCAACCCGTTTCCTTGACACCGTTTTGGGCGCCATGGCCGTCCGCAACAAAACCGAGGAGGCCGGAAATGAACGGTAAATCGGTGCAGGAAATTATTGCCGGCGGGGTCCGTCCCATGGTGGCCCGTTGGGTCATCACCGGGGAGATGACGCTGGAAACGGCTGCCCACTTCGGCGGAGAAACCAAAACCGGGGTCGATATGACGGTTCTTCGTGATTCCTTGGACGGCGCCCCCCTGCTTCCCGGGACTTCCCTAGCCGGCGCTCTGCGCAGTCACTTAGCCGATGTGCTCGGCGGATACCGGTCCTCTGAGCACAAGCATGTGGCTGCTTTATTCGGCGCGGCGCGCGCTGACGATGCGGGTTCTCAAAGCCCTTTGATTATCTTTGACGCGCACGGTCAGCTGCCGGAAGACCTCTCCCTGGAAATTCGAGACGGTGTCGCCATCGACCCGACCACCGGCACCGCCGAGCCCCACAAGAAGTTCGACTTTGAGATTCTGCCGGCCGGAACACGTTTACTCATACGGGTGGAACTGATCATTGAGGAGGCTGAACGTGAACCTTTTTTGTTGGGACTTCTGATCACAGCCCTGAGTGGTCTTGCCGAGGGGGAAATCTCTCTAGGCATGCGCCGCTCGCGCGGTCTTGGCGCCGTTAAAGTTCACCAATGGCAGGCCCTTCGCCATGACCTCACCACCTCCAAGGGGTGGCTGGGCTGGCTGACCTCCCATCACGAGGAGCCCATCGGAGATCGCGTCCCGAGATATCCCTCAGTCGCCGAAGCGATTCGTCGCGTTTCTCCATGCGGGAAGGCCTTGGACAGTTTTCTTGACAATATCAAGGACGAACGCCGGCGCATGCGTGTTGACCTGGAGATAGAGATCGCGGGGGATCTTTTGGTTCGCAGTCTCGCAACGGACCCTAGGGCACCCGATGCCGTGCATCTTTGCAGTGCGGGAAAACCCATCCTTCCTGGAACCGCCTTTGCGGGAGCCTTGCGGGCGCAGGCACTGCGGATTGCCAGGCTTGTTCGGGAAAGTCAGGGCGATGGGCAGATATGGGTTGAGCGCCTCTTTGGGCCAAGACTCGAAGAGGAAAGTAACCACGCGAGGTGCGCCACCGCATCAAAATTGAGAATAACAGAATCTTTTATTGAAAATGGCTCGGCGCGTCGGCAAGCGCGGATCGCCATTGACCGCTTCACCGGCGGCGTGGTGAAAGGGGCTCTTTTCGACGAGCAGGTGCAGGCGGGGGGTCGATGCACGGCCCGGTTGGAACTGCGCGACCCTACCGATGCCGAAATGGGGCTGGTGCTGCTGCTGCTGAAAGACCTGCTTTCGGGAGAGATCCCGGTGGGCGGCACGGTTTCCATAGGCCGGGGGCTTTTCAGCGGATCGGCCTGGGTGCGATTGCCCGATGGCGAAGGGAATTACCACATCGCAAAGGACCTCACGGTGGTAGAGGAGGCCCGAAAAGTCTTTGACGAGAAAATCAAAGCCTTTCATGCGGCGGAGCCTCTGACAGCGCGGGGGGAGGGAACATCATGAGTGCTCTGCAAGGATGCCGCATCGAACCCCTGGACCCGGCACACTGTCGGGCGGTTCTCGGCTGGGTCACTGGCGGGGAGAAACCGGATGGATTCGACGAGGGCTTGCTTTGGCTTCTGGCCCATTGCCGCGACGGGGTCATATGGGGGCGATTCGACCGTTCCTCCCATGCCTGGCATTTGTCGTCCTCGCCGTTTCCGGCTGATTGCCCTGCCCTATCTCAGCTTAATCTGCTTGAAATGCGCCTTTTCGGTTCCCGAGAGGAAATCTTGCTTTGGCGAACCGACGAGGGGCTTATGGGGCGGCTTTTGATCGATGGAGAGGACCAAAACGAGGATTTGCCGACGCGGCCGGTCGACGAGTGCCGCATCCTCCTTGGAGACCGGTTGATGGACGGCCCAAAGGATGGGTTCTCCGTGGTCGGCACCGCCGACGGCAGGCGGCAGGTGGTGCCTCTGAAATGCTCGGCCAAGGATTTCCATCAAAAGCGGTCCCCCTTACGCCTCAGGGTTCGCCACTACTTCGAACAAAACGAGAAAACGGGGGCGGTCCGCATCGCCGCAAGCCGCCTTGTGGACGTTTTCAGGGAGGTGAGCTGAGATGGTCCGGCATGTGAATCCGATCGATGGCAAAAACACTGCCACAGCCCCTTATAATTTTGTGCCTTTACCAAACAGCGTTTTGGTCGTTGAGGATGGGGTTCCGGTCAACGGCAAGAATGTGTGCCCTTGGAAAATGCAGGACCGTTTCATTTCGGGCACGCACAGCGGATGGATCGATTTGACGATAAAAACCTTGACCCCGTTGTTCATTCGCGGACCCCTGATGGAACAAAACGGCGTCTGGGACGAACGTGAGACCCGGCTTCGACCGGAGCCATACACGTCCTCTGATGGCAGGCCCATCATTCCTGGGTCAAGTTTACGGGGTATGATACGCACCTTAGTTGAAATCCTTTCTTTTAGTAAAATAAACCCTGTGACCAATGAAAAACCGTTTTTTCGTACTGTGGCGCCGGACCGTATCGGCGTTGCTTACAGAAAAAAACTGATTCAAGGCAATGAAAAGCCCACAGGGGGGTACATCAGGAAACAAGGCCACGATTGGGCCATTGTTCCTGCCGGCGAGGTTTTGAGGGTGCATCGAGATGCATTGAATCGCCTAGGTTTAGAGGTCTCCAATCGCCCAAATCCCAATTATTTTCCTAGCTGGAAAGGCCAGCATAAGACCTGCTGGTTCAGACGGGATTTGAAGACAAAATGGAAGGTTGCGGAATTATCCCTTAGCCCTACCAAGAATTGGGAACAAGGAACCCTGGTGCTAACGGGCAGCGCTCCCAATAAAAAGTACGATTTTGTCTTTGTTGGAGAGGACAAAGGAATAAGCATTCCCATTCCTGAAGGGCTCTGGCGGCGCTTCCATGATGAGGACCAACTTACCCAATGGCAGGAAAAAGCTTTTCCCGTAGATAAGCCCTCCAGGGGTTGCCGAAAAGCCAAAGGCCACCTTCGAGAGGGGGAACCGGTCTTTTTCGTCTGCGATGAGGCAAGCCGGGACAGCCAAAATCCTTCAGGTCTCGTATTTTTTGGCCGAGCCCAGATGTTCCGGTTTCCGTACGATCTCAGTCCGCTGGATCTTGTGCCGCAGAAAATCAAGAGCGCGGGCTTGGATATGGCCGAAGCGCTTTTTGGAATGGTCAGCCCTGTACAGGGGCACAAAAAACAAACCATCAGGGGACGTCTCTTTTTTGAGGATGCTTCAGCCGTGAACGGCGGTCCGGATTGGTTTGAGCCAAACATTGTGCCCGGCATTCTGGCTTCACCTAAGGTCACGTGCTTTCAGCACTATCTGACACAGGATGGGACAAAGGGTGCGAAGCACCTGACCACCTACTTGAAGGACGATTCGACGACAATTCGTGGCCATAAGCTCTACTGGCACAGATGGAATGAAGGCCTGGGAATGGAGGCTGTTAAAGAATCCGCCTCATACAGCGAACTGCTTGGTGATTTATCTTCAGCCAATCCAAGAGACACACAGCATACGCTTATTCGACCGGTTAAGTCGGGAGTCACCTTCAAAGGTCGAATTCGTTTTGTGAATGTGACGGACGTGGAACTTGGGGCCTTATTGTCTGCATTGAAACTTCCGGAGGGCTGTGCTCATAAAATGGGTATGGGAAAACCTTTAGGCCTTGGAAGCGTGGAAATTGATTGGCAACTCCATATCGTGAACAGGACAGATCGGTATCGTTGTTGGGAGAGTTCTGGTGTAGGCCAAAAGGATGGGAGCGAGTTTATCGAAGCCTTTGAAAAGTATATTCTACAACATGCCCGAAGAACGGGTGAGGTGATTGATGAAAACGCGCCAGGCCTTCAAAAAATCAGCAGGCTGCTCGCGCTCTTTCATATTCTCCAGTGGAAACATAAACCACCATATCCCGAAACGAAGTATATGCCGTTGGAAAATTTCAGATATCGGCCTGTCCTGCCCACGCCTCACAGAGTCAGCGGACAGAAGGAGCCGGCTTGAAAAGATGATCCTCCACGAGTAGCTCCACAGGAAGTACCCCGCGAAAGGGCTACGGGGTCGGTTGCCGTCAAGGTCCGGATTCCGGAGGTGGCGCAGGGGCACAAACCCGTTCAAAAGGGCCAAACCCGAAGTGGGCAGTTAAAACGCAGGGAAAATCGTTGGGTGGCATCGTTCCAAGGAGAAACCTCGGAAGCCACGATTATCAACCCGAGTGCCATTCCTTCCGATGCTACAGAAGGTTCGGTTGCCGAATTTTTTATCACCGAGCAAAGCAAAAAGGCAGGAATCAAAGCGCGATTTGAAAAAGTTTTATGAACAGGAGGTTTGTCTGTGCTCCGTCAGATTTTGTGCACTGTCGGAACATCGCTTTTGACCAATCGCGACGACCGCCCCTGGGCCGGCTGGAATCCGCGGGGTGGCACTCCACTGCCCGACCCAGAGGCTGTGGACGGCTGGCTGAAGACCGCCGATACGGCCGCAGCCAGCGCCGAGATCAACACGCTGGCCAGACTCGATCTTGCCGAAACGGACACCCTTGTCTTTTTGCATTCCGACACACCGGAAGGCCGCTTTTGCGCAGAGCGACTGCAAACCTTTTATGCGCCGAGGGTTCGAGAAACATTCCTTGAACAGATCGGCCAGTTGGGTTACGGGGCTGCCCATTTCACCTCGGGGCTCAAGGCATTGGTTGATGCAGCCATTCGAAGGGTCCACCAGGCTCGGCAACGGGGCATGCAGACGATCTTTTGTGCCACCGGTGGCTTCAAAGCGGAAATTGCCTTCATGAACCTCATGGGGGCTCTTCTGGAAATTGAAGTCGTCTACATTCATGAACTGCACAGGGAGCTGGTCCGCCTTCCGCGCCTTCCGCTGACCTGGGATGCGGAATTTGTGGCACGGCACGCAGATTTTTTCCGCTGGATCGACGAAGAACCGCGCAAGAGCCCCCAGGTGGAATCGTGGCTCAGTAAGCGTCCGGAACTCAGGCCGCTTGTGGAAGACGGTGGGGATGGATACACCTACCTTTCGGCAGCGGGAGATCTCCTCTACAAGGCGGCCGCGGAGCGGCTGTTCATGGCGCCGCGGGCGATGTGGCCCGCTCCAGATCCAAAGCCGCCTCAGAAAAAGAACGGCCTTTCAGGCGTGGACCATCATCGCCCTCCCGGATGGGAACGGTTTGTCGAAAGGCTTTGCGCCATAGATTGTGTCACCTCTGTTCGATACGATGGGCAAGCCAAGGGCTCTCGCGTCAAAATCCTGGATGCGGCAAAGGGGGTTATCGGGGTTTGCTTTGGCGATCCCGAAAAGGAGCTACCGCTTCGAGTGGAGACGACGGCTCGAGGCGAGGCGCAGACCGAGCTCGTCGCCGGCTACATCCAAAACCTTAAATAATAGGCCGCCTGTCGTGGAGGCGTGCCTTAAAGAGAACGGCCGAGAACATCCCCTGCCACCTTCGACATCTTTCAGCCGAACTTCATCTTTTGCTTTGATGGGATCCCTGTAAAACCCACCCTCTCCATGATCCCCCATTACCGCCTGGTGAAACGCACCGGGTTCCTTGACGCCCGGCCTTGAAAAGGCATGCGGCGCCATAATCCACCCCTGCCTTCCCTTCGGCGTCCATGGTCCCTCGTCTGTAAATTTCGGCAGCCGCGCCGTAGAGGGAAAAAGAGCGATGAAGTGCTGCAGCCCCTTTTAAAACGGCTTTCGGACGGAGGACCCATCATGACGGACAAACCCGCACACCCGAAGGTTCTTGTTCCGGCGGTTTTCCCAGCGGATGAAGGGACGCCGGAAACCGAGGCGGCGCTAAAGGACAGTGCCTTTCTCGATCAATTGGCGACACAGGAAGTGAGCGCCGAAGGCCTGCAAAAGGCTTTCGGGCGGCTTTGGAGCGAAATCGAGATCCTGCGAAGTGAAGGGCGGTGGCAGGAACTGGTGGATTTGCTTCACCCGGCGGAAGAACGGTTTCCCGAACTGGTAGAGGCGGGTTTCGGGGCCGCCCTGTGGGGAGAGACGGCCTTCGCCCTGTGTCACCTCAAAAGACATGATGCGGCGCTGGACTTGGCGCGTCGCTGCGTTCAGGAAAACCCAGAGGACTATCACGCCCACGCGCGCCTGGCCTATACGGCCTATGACAGCTTGTATGCGGCTAAAAACCGAGAGGTGCTGCTGCACCCGGAAGAGCGGAAAACCCGCATGGAATTGGCGCACAAGCACTTTGCCAAGGCCCAGGCCCTGCGGCCGGACAACGTGACCCAGTTTTATCGTCAGGGCATGCTCTACAAAGCCATCCAAAACAAGCCCGATCGGGCGCTGCCCCTTTTCCAAACGGCGGTCAAAAACTGGGACGCCCTGGACGAAGAGCAGAAGAAGGCGCGGCACCAGGAACGCAAGAACGTGGTCAAGGCGCTGTATCAGTGGGCATCGTGCCTCCTGGCCCTCGGCGGCGCCAAGGATGCCCTGGCGGTGCTCACCCGATGCCTGGAGGAAGACGCCACGTCCCAGTATCTTTCGGTGGTGCACAAGTATTTTGCTCTGGGCAAGGTCCATCACGCCTTGGGAAACCTGGACGATGCCGAAAAGGCCCTAGATTTTGCGGCCATTCAGGCCGATCCCGCCGACCAGGACTACGTCTTTGAACTGCGCGCCCGGGTGGCCTTGGCCCAGCGCCGGTTCGACGAGGCGGAAAAGGCTCTGGCGCGCATTCCGGCCCATCGGCGCCGTCCCTACGTTCTGTGGACCGAAGCCGATGTGTTGGCGGCCCGGGGTCGATTGGACCAGGCCAAGGGGGTGCTCAAAAGAGCCGCCGAAAAGGATCGCCGCGGGCGTCACAAGGCCTTGGTGCGTCTCGCGAAGATTGCCTTTCGGGAAAACGCTCTGGAAAAGTGCCTGCAGTGGGCTCGGGAAGCCAATGCTTTTTGCCGCGAAACGTACCAAAACCCCCATGACGAGGCCCTTTTTTGGGAGGCGGCGGCCAACTACCGCCTGGGCCGCTTCAAAGAGGCCTGGAAAGCGGCCTCGGACCTGGATGCCTTGCGGCCCCGGTATCCCCACTTGGCCGAATTGAAAAAGAAAATCGCCCAGGCGCTGAGCGCGAAGAAATGACGGCGGGTAGGGGCCGAGGCCCGAGGGTGTTGCGCCCGCCGTGACACGGAAAAGCCTCAGGAGAGACCCCATGGAGACGCCGAAAATTTCATCCATACCTTCCCCCGACGCCAAGGTGGACTACGCCCTGGTGCTTCGAAACCTGGAAAAGCGTGTGGCCGAAAACCGGGATCCGGCATCGGTGCTACGCATCGTGCGCCGCCCGGAATTCTGGCAAAAGCTTCCTCCCCAGGACGCGCTTCGCTGTGCGCGTTTGGCGCATGCGGCCGGCGATGCGGCGGTCGGCCTGGCCGTGTTGGAATGGCTCACGAGCCGAATGCCGGATTTTGTGGACGCCTGGCGGGAGCGGGTGGCTTTTCTGGAACTGCTGGGACGGGACAAGCCGCCGCAGAGCGGTCCCGATCACGGCACGGCGCAATCCGCTGAGGACGCCGAATCGGAAGGGCCGCCGTGGACCGAGGAACACCAAAGGGGTGTGGAATCCGTCGAGGAGGATTTTTCCCAGGTGGAAGGCCCCTTTTATGAATGGCGCCGTAGGGAGACGGCGGTGGCGCGCTACATGGCCTTATTTCAGGGGCGCGAGGATTGTTTTGCCCGGCAGTGGGTGGATCGCCAGCAGGGAACCCAGGGCTATGTCCCCGTACGCCGTCCTCTGGAAGCAACCGATGTCATGGAGCATCTTCAGGGGCGAAAGACCTACGGGATTTATCTCTTGCAGCGGGACAGTCGAGTGCGCCTGGGCGTTATCGATGCGGATCTTGGCGCGGGTCTGCGTTCTTCGGAAGCGCGTGCCCAAAAGCGTGAGGCCCTGCGCCGCGAGCAGCGCTACCTGGTGACCCGCCTGATGGAATTGGCACGGGAGCGGGATCTTTTTTGTCTCGTGGAATTCAGTGGGGGCAAGGGGTTTCATTTCTGGTTCTTTTTGGAAGAGCCCCTTCCGGCAGGGGCGGTCCGATCGGTGCTGCAGCGGTTGGTTTCCCGAATACAGCCGGATCTTTCGTGTTTTCAACTGGAAGTGTTTCCCAAACAGGACCGCTTGGAGGGCAAGGGGCTTGGCAATTTGGTGAAACTGCCTCTGGGGGTGCACCGGCTGACTGGTCGGCCGTCGTATTTTCTCCATATCAAGGATCGTTCGGTGGACGCCCAGCTGGCCCTTTTGGAAAAGGTGCGCCGAATTCCGGCGCGGGTTTTTGAGGAAGCGCAGGCGACCGCGGGAGGGGCGGCTGTGCTTGTCCATCCGCGCCGGGAAAAGTGGGCGGCGGACTATCCTGAACTGGCTGTGTTGGAGGAGCGCTGCCCGGCCTTGGGGCAAATTCTCGTGGAGTGCCGCCAGCAGAGGACCCTGACGGTGCGGGCGGGAAAGATCCTTTTCGGGACGCTCGGCTTTCTTCCTCGGGCCCGAGTCCTGCTGCACCACGTGTTGCAGGCCCTGCCGGAATACAATCCCCATTATGTGGACTACCAGGTGTCGCGGCTTCGAGGGGCTCCGTTGGGCTGCCGAAAAATTCATCGCCTTCTGGGACTGGATCTCATGTGGTGCACCTTCAACCGGGATATTCGCTACGCGCATCCGTTGCTGCACTGGCCCGAATGGCGGGAACCGCAGGGGGCGGCCAAGGCGGAACGGGTGGAAAACCTGCGGGATGCCTTGGACGAACTCAAGGAAGCCCTGCGCATGGTGGAACGCTTCCTGGATCGGGAGAGCCCCAAGGGGGAAACCTAGAACCTGGGTTGGGCTGAGCGAAGCGAAGCCCAACATCAATGGTTCGCATGAGGAGCCCCTCGAGTTCGCCCGACGGGCGATCTGTTCAAGCTGACGCGTTAACGCGCCGCATGAAGGGTTCACGCCATGGAACGCTACTACATTTTGGAACCGGGCACTTATTTATGCAAACAAGGCGACCACTTGGTCGTGTGGCGTCAAAACGAACCCGTAGGCCAGATTCCCCTGGAAAATTTGGAGCAGTTGGTCTTGGTGGGGGCGTCTCTCAGCGGGGCCGTGGTCCATGAACTGGTGCGGCGCCGTGTGGAGACAGTGCTTTTGAGCCCGTGGGGGCATTTTCGAGGGCGCATCGTGGTGGATGAGCACAAGCATGTGGCGCGGCGCAAAGCTCAGTACCAAAGGTTCAGCGATCCCAAAGAGGCCGTGCGCGTGGCCCGTTTGTTGGTGGAGACCAAATTGAAGAACGCGGCGCGTTTTCTCTCTCGCCGCGCCGGGGAATACGGTTTGCAAAAGCTGCGGGAGGCATCGGCGCAGATTCTCGGCCTGGCGCGCATGGCGGCTTGCGAAGAAGATCTGGAGTTGGTGCGCGGGCTTGAAGGGCGCGGTGCCCATCTGTATTTCTCGGTGTTTCAAGATCTCATTCGCGTTCCCGGTTTTTCTTTTTCGGGCCGTACCAAGAGGCCGCCGCTGGATCCGGTCAATGCGCTGTTGTCTTTCACCTATACCCTGCTCACCAACGAAGTCCTCACGGCGGTGAAAATCGTGGGCCTGGATCCGTATTTAGGTACTCTGCACGCCGATGATTACGGGCGGCCTTCCTTGGCGTGCGATCTGGTGGAAGAGTGGCGCGTGCATCTAGGCGATCGGTTGGTTCTGGGGCTCATCAACCGACGGGTGGTGGGCCCGGACGATTTTGTGCAGCGCGCGGTGACGTCGGCCGACGGGGTGGATGAGGAAGATCTTCGAGCCCATCGGCCTGTGGAAATGAAACCTCGGATCGCGCGCGCTTATGTGGAGGCCTACGAGCGGTGGATGAACACGCCCATTCAGTGTCCTTTCGCGGGCACCATGACCACATATCGAGGGATCATTCGGGATCAGGCGCGCCGTTTCTTGCGCTTCCTCATGGGAGAGGCTCCGGCGTACGAACCCTTCCCCTGGCGGCGGTTTTAAATTGGGGCGGTTTGCTGGTGAATTGGCAGGGGAGGGAAGGCCATGGCCATGTTTTACGTGGTCTGTTTCGATGTCACCGATGACCGGACGCGGTACCGCGTGGCAAAGGTCCTCAAGGGCTACGGCTATCGGGTGCAAAAATCCGTTTTTGAATGCCCCAGACTCACCGAAAAGAAGCTCTTGACGCTCATGGATCGCCTGGACCGTCTCATCGATCATACGACGGACACGGTGCGGTTTTACCGCCAATGTGAAACGTGTTTGGGCTCCTTTGAACACCTGGGCCTGGGGGAAGCGCCCAAGCGGGAAAGTTACGGGGCGTTCTAAGACGATCGCCTTGGGGGCCATGGCGCAGGAGGCGAGCGCGAGGTGGCTATTGGCCGGCTTTGAAGAGGGGGCACTCGTGGGGAGCACCTCGTGCACCGGACGCCTTTTAAAGGTAACACATTGAAAATGCAAAGAAAATGGAGATATAAGACAAAATATGTTGTGGACAGGCATAGCGCGGGTCTGAAGGCAGGCCCCGCTTTGAGGAGATTGAGACTAGCGTGCGCCGGGTTTTGTTATTCAGCTTTCTCAGTCGTGTCCTTTCGGCAGGCGAGCGTTACCGCTGGGTGCCGAGTTTCCGTGAGGGGGGCGCTGCGCTTGGCCCAACCTACGGGGCTACCCTCGGCACGGCCGAATCCGCGCCGCCAAGCGTTTCAGGTCGACTTGGGTCATAGCCGTGCCGCAGGGAAGGCACGGGCCGTCGCGGGGAGGCGCTTCAACCGAAGCGCCGCCCACGAGCTCGCCGGCGGCAAAGACCGGCCGCAGGGGGAACTATGGCGCTTCAGAAGAGAGCCTAAAAGCCCTGGCTCTTTTCCCTCGCTTCCTGTGTTTCCCTTTCACTGCCCTCTGCCTTTCGATAGTATTTCTCTGTCAACGAGACCGCGTTTGGGGTGAGCCATGGGAAGCTACGATGCGGCGGTCAAGGTCATTTTGAGCCGTTGCCGGCAGGCTGCTCTGGAATATTTTCTGGTCCTTGAAGTGGTGGAATCCGAGGTCATGGAGTGGCCTCAGGAGACCGCGAGCCTGCGGCGAAGCGATTTTCCCATACGGGTTCGAACGCCGGGGGGGACGTCTTTTTCTTGTGCTTTTGGAAGTGCAGAGCCGCTGGGAGCACGACCTTCCTCTACGGCTTTTGGAATACGACGTCCGGTATCGGCTGAAAACGGGCCTGTCGGTCCTACCCGCCATATTACTCCTGACTCCTAGTGGAGCGCTTTGAAGATGAAGGGCTTCGGTATGCCTTTCGGGTGATTTCCCTGGTGGCCATGGAGGCACGGGAGCTCTTGGAAACCGGCAATCCTTGTCTCTATCCTTCATGGAGTCGCGCCGTCAGCTAAAAGAACTCTTGCGTTCGGCCCTCCGTGTTAAAAGCATTGATGAGTTCCGAAAGCTGTTGACTACTGGGCTGTGACCTTTGCTCAGCCCTGTAGCCCTATAGGTTAGGGTGAGCGCAGCGAGCCCCAACCTAAGGGT
>Ga0209162_1002108_pt1 | contig 18101 bp, 9 predicted proteins | sample YNPNPMetaG_FD_187121 | JGI IMG/M metagenome (GOLD analysis project Ga0209162, IMG submission 187121) | Anoxygenic and chlorotrophic microbial mat microbial communities from Yellowstone National Park, USA - YNP NP MetaG (SPAdes) (version 2) ... | reverse complement strand
GGCCTGGAAAACCGTTTGCGACCCATCTGTGGTATCCGATGGTCACGGCGGTTACTGGATGGCGTACAAGATTCAACCGGCAGAAACAACGACGCCGTCGCCCTGACACCGTCTTCCCGGCTTTTGTCGCGGCGTTTGTGTCTGCCTACCCACTACCCTCCCGCAGGGTAACTGGTAAGAGGACAGGCAGCTCATTGCGGTACACTCTGCGGCGATCGCGTACAAACCTGCGGGAGGGTAGACAGTTACGGGTGAACACAAAATATGGCCGACACCCCCGGCGCGTCGGGAGATTGACTTGAGCTCCAAAAGTGACTACAATAGAGCATAGAAGAGACCACAAGAAGAGGGTGCGATGGAAGAGATCGGCATCCGTGAACTCAAGGCGCGCGCTTCGGAAGTGGTGCGCGCGGTCAAAGAGCGCCGCGCCCGCTACATCATTACCCAACGCGGCAAGCCAGCAGCCGTCCTGCTGCCGCTGGATGCCCTCCTTCCTCAGCCCGACCCGGATGAAGTCTGGGCGCGGCTGGAACAGATTCGAGAAGAGTTAGGGAAGGGCTGGCAGAGTGAAAAGAGCGCGGTGGAAATCCTCTCGGAGATGCGCCGATGAGCGATGCTTTGACGGTTGACGCCAGTGTCTTTGTCAATGCGTTCAGCCCCACCGAAACAGGCAGCGAACAGAGCTGGCGTTTTCTGACCCAACTCCTGGATGCAGGGATCCCTGTCTTTGTCCCTACGCTGATGCTGGTAGAAGTCGTCGCTTCGCTGGCGCGCAGGCAAAACGACACCGCCCTGGCGTTGGACTGGCTGGAGGCCATTCAGCAATTGCCCTACCTCACCTTTGTCCCCCTGGATGGCGACCTGGCGCGAGAGGCCGCCCAAATTGCTGCCGCCCACTGCCTGCGCGGCAGCGACGCGGTGTACGTGGCGGTGGCGCGCCGTTACGCCGCCGCGCTGGTGACGCTGGATTCCGGGCAGGCGCAGCGCGCCGGGGCCGTCATCCCCGTCCGCCTGCCCGCACCGGATTGACCCTGTCCCGCCGCGTAGCAACGGAAGGGGAGGAGACCGGTCTATGAGCGCCTTGTTCCCCGATACCGACCCCAAAATGGAGGCGCTGCAGATTCAGTTGTGGCGAGAGGCAAGCCCTACCCGTAAAATGCAGATGCTGGCGCAGTTGAACGACTCTGTGCGGCTTCTGGCGCTGGCCGGTTTGCGCTCCCGTTACCCGCAAGCCGATGAAAACGAATTGCGCTACCGGCTGGCGGTTTTGCTCCTGGGCGAAGAACTTGCCCGCAAAGCGTTTGGGGAGGGCAGCCATGCGCAATGAGCCGCTTGAAGTCACATTGAAGGTCACAGGCGTTTTCGAGCGTTTGGGCGTTCCCTATCTCATCGGCGGTTCGCTGGCAAGCATTCTCTATGGCATGGTGCGCACGACGCAGGATGCAGACATCGTCGCAGAAATGCGGCTCGAACATCTCCAACCGTTCCTGGCCGCGTTGCAGGATGAATTCTACGTTGACGAAGAGATGATTGCCCAGGCCATTCAACGCCACGCCAGTTTCAATATCATTCACCGCGAGACGATGTTCAAAGTGGATGTGTTCATTCCCCGCTTGCGTCCTTTTCTGCGCTCGCAACTTGCCCGCGCGCAGACACAGACGTTTGATTTGGAGATGCCGGTGAGCGCAAAATTTGCCAGCCCCGAAGACACGATCCTGGCCAAACTGGAATGGTACCGGCTGGGCGGCGAGGTCTCCGAGCGGCAATGGCGCGATGTCCTGGGCATCCTCAAGGTCCGCGAAGGCGAACTCGACCTGGACTATTTGCGAACGTGGGCGCGGGATCTCCAGGTGACCGACCTGCTCGAACGCGCCTTGAATGAAAGTGAGGCGTCTCCATGAACCTGTTGAGATTCCAACTCTTTTCATCCTTGCGCCGGCGTATCCGCTCCGTCCTCGCCATAGCAGTGATTTCGGTTCTCTGCCTGCTGTGCGGCGGGTTGATGGCTTTTGGATTTGCTCCCGCCCAGGCCATTCAGGCGTACCGCATTTCCCGCATGCCGGTGACAGAAGATGTCGCGCAGGTGGCGGCGGCGGAGACGGGAGAGGAACTCTTGTTCACCGGCGTCCTGCGGGACAACGCACCGCTGCTCGACCGCTTCGTGGCCTATTCTGCAGAGGAGTGGAAGGTCACGATGCCCTCAGACGATGCCAGAGGGTCATCTGAGCCGAGCGGCCATTGGGAAACCGCCGAAACCGTCATCCCCGCGCTGACGCTCGAACTCAATGGGCAGCCCGTGTCGCTTCAGGAGACAGGCAGCGTCCGGTTGAGCGGCAGCCTCCATGTCCAGATGGTCAGAGGGGACAGCCCCAATCAGGCGGAGTATGAAGGAGAACTTTGGCCCGACGGCACCAGGCGCTACCGGGGGCTCTTCGATGGCGACCTGGTCACGGTCTTGGGAAAGAAATCTACCAGCGGCGGTGTGTTGCCTGAACATATCTTTGGCGGAGACCGCCTGCAGTTCGAAGGATCGCAGCGACAGGCGGCCTCGGGGCTGTTCATGGCCGGTTTGTTCCTGATGGCCTTTGCTCCCCTGTTGCTGATCGGCGGGCTGCTCTGGGCGCTCTGGCGCAAGTAAGATTTTTGCGCCGTTTAAACGGGATGGTTCATAATTGGTTGACACTCTGCCTTGTCGGCACGCCCGACGATAAATCGTCGGGCTAAAAGAACAAAGGGCGGTAAACCGCCGAAAGGGGCGTTCAATTGAACGCCCCTTTAGCGGGCTTGGCGCCTTTTGAGCCTGGTGATTTATCACCAGGCAGTGGGCGCAGAGATACGGGCGGCCAATTTTGAGGCATTCCAAAGTGTAAACCAATTTCCCCAGAAAATTGAACCGTCCCGTTTAAACCACGTATAATGAGCAGTCTGACCCGCGTCGTCGCCCCGACGGTCGGCGACTTCCTGCCGGGCCGGGTGGGGGCGCCTGCGCCGGGCGTGCTGGGGGCGCTCTTGAAGGCCTGGCTGGTCTACCGCCGCCTGCATTATCCGAACGAAAGAGGTGACGGTCACCTTCAAGGTGACCGTCACCTGACCTGTCTTTGGGCACTTCGTGCCGGGCCTCGCCCCGAGGGCTCGGCCCGAGGGGTGTCGGCCTCCGCCGACACCCTTCAAAGGTGATCGGTGAAAGCCGACCACTGGCCGCAGGCCTGAAACAGGGGGCAAGGCCCTCACCCGGGTGTGGAGTTACGGCGTATTTCTCAACACCACCGGCAGATAGACCCGATACGGCAGGGCGACCTGGGCCGATGCACTTCTGGCCCCGAAATTGCCCAGCCGGTCAACGGCGGATGCCTGCAACATGTAGGTCCCGCCGGGAGCGGTAAAGGCGACAACCCCGGATAGCACCTCCGAAGGCGTCGTACTGGTCAGGACAGCACCCAAAGCCCAGTGCGCTCCGTCCTGACTGTAGTAGACCGCAACGGAAGAGACACCGATGCCGCCGGCATTATCCGTGGCGGTCACCCACAAAGAAGCCACCGGCCCTGTGACCTCTTTGACCGAGAGGACGGATGTGGGCCCTTCCAGGTCAATCGTGTAGGTCAGCACGTTCGTGTCCATCGGCGGATTGGCGTCAAAGCGGATCGTCGCCTGGGCGGTGATCTGCTGCCCCGTGGTCAGAGTGGGATCGGGATTGACCTTCAAACGTATCCAACCCTCGCCCTCCGGCGGATTCTTATTGGGTGGCAGGTTGATGTCGGCGAACTGCCACGTGAGGGTACGCGCCACCTCATCCGCCTTCACCGACAGCGACACGGGATGGCTGACGCCCAGGAGACGGATAGACTCCCAATCCAGATTGGGATGGATGGGAAGCGTCACCGTCACCGTCTCGGCCGGGAGCGTGGCGGTATGCACGTTTTCAAACCGGATCAGGAACTCCAGCGGCTGGGTGGAGCGAATGTGGGACAGGCGGGGCATCCCCTCAATATCATTCGGATCGTGCGACGCCGCCGTAATAGCGGATCCCGGGTTGCAGGCCGAGGGATCCTGCGGCGGTCCAGGTGGGAGAACAGGATCCGCAGGGTCTGTACCACCCCCCTGGAGCCAGACATCGGCAGGCACCTCGCCGATCCGACGGACCCTTGCACCAAAGTCGCTCCACCGGGGCCAATCATACGGGATGCTGTTGGCATACCGGTATATATGCCCGTCCACCACAAACCTCACGGCGGGCACGATGGGTTCCGTTGACGTGATGGCCTCAGACGTCCAGGCGATTCCCCAGTGCGGACCTGCTCCTGCCGTGTCGCCCCACTGCACGAGGTAGTTCTCCCCCCACAGGACGCTGATGCTCGGATGGAGCACGCCTTGAGCATTGACATCCATCGGCGTGTAGGAAGCGCCGGACGCTGTGAATGGCCGCAGGACTCCGCTCCTGACCAGGGTGCCGTAGCCCCATTTGGCAATCTTAGCGACCGTGTAACCCGTTTTGATAAGGTTGAGAATCTCCCCTATGGTGTGACCCGCCTCAAGCCCCACGGGATCCAGGCCGGTGACGTGCGCAGCCGTTGCCGCGCCCAGGTCGGGGCGCCAAAGCCCAAAGGTCGCCCCTCCGATGAAACCCTCGAACTCGGCGAGCAGGACGGAGCCTGCCTGGCCGGACTGAATGCCCTCATAAGACCCGGTCAGGACCGATTTTATGGTCTTCCAGGGATCTGTGACGAAATTATCTCGCAATGCGTCCCAGGATCCCTCAGAAGCCAGGGAAAGACCCAGACCGCCGTACCCCTGTGTCGCCTGGGATCCGGGGAGATCGCGCCCCAATGCCGCCATCACCGCCAACTGGAAATCCAGCAATTGACGGGAGACCAGGGCGTTTGCCACATAAGGGTATTGGGCGCCCAGGCGCTCAATGTACTCGCCGGCAATGGTTCCGTTCGCCAGGGCCAGATACCGATCGTTCGCCAGGCCTTCGGTGAGGGCGCTTTCCTGTATGGCTCCACCGATCAGTTGCTCCAGATTGCCGGCGGCCCCTTGCTTGAGAGCCTGCCATGTCTCGGGGGTCGGCTGGGCCAGCACCCAGAAGCGAAAACGCAGTGGAGTGTCTATGCCAAAATCCCAGGGAATTGAGTAGCACAGCGGCACCCGTCGGGTCTCGCCGCGCTGGACGGGTACGGCCAACAGGTGAAAGCGGGCGGTCGGCTGGCCGAGATACTCAACCGCGCTGCCGAGGCAATCGGTCAATACCGCTGTGCCGGTCGGCACGACAAGCCCCACGATGCCCACGCCCGGCGCGGTTCCCCGATTGGTGAGTTGCAACTGGTGGGCCACAGGGACCACCAGCCGGGCGAATTGGGGATTCCAGTACTCTATGGCCATCAGGGGCATGTACGGAAAGGCATACAGGCGCGCCCGCTTTGTTGCCCCCTCCTGCGAGACCACCACGTCCCACGGGCCGCTCCGCCCGGTCAAGTTGACCCCCAGGGTGATCTGCTCAGCGGAAACAACCTGCACCTGGACGGGATCAAGCCGCTCTATGTTGCCTCCGCCGTGATCCTGCTCCAGCCAGACCTGAGCGGTATGGGTGAATCCCATGCCGTACACCCGTAGAGTCAAAGTCTGGTTCGCCGTGGCAATGATCTCGGCAGGCTCCAGGGCCGAGACCTTCATACCGCTGACGTCCACCTGGAAGGCCCGTTCCTCTGCCGCTGGAACAAAGCCAAAGCCGTCAAACACGGCGGCCCGCCACGAGTAAGCGCCATTCGCCAGCGCCTGACTCAGGGCCAGGGTGGCCGTGACGCCGCTGGAATACGAGGGCCGGTCCCAACCGAAAGCGTTGACAGTCTGGTCGAACGTGGCGATCACGGTGGTGTCGCTCAAAATCTCCACCCGGAAGTAAAGCGGTTGCCACTCATCCGGATCGCTGGCCACCATTGTGAACGTAATGGGCAATTCGGAAAGGATGGCTCCGTCGGGCGGCCGGACCATCTGGATGGTGGGGAGTCTGTTGCCGGGCGCGGCCAGCCAGGGGACAAACACCACCCCATCGCTCACCCGATCCCCCAAACCGCCGGGGTTGGCGGTGGGGTGGCCTGGCCCGCTGGCATGCCCCCACCATTGATGTCGGGCGTCAACGTCAGCAAACGGCACCGATTTGTTCTCAACGGCATATTCGGCGTTATCATTGAAGGCATTGCCCTGTAGAACGGGCCGGGCTCTGTCCACCTGAAGACCAACGCCACTGTGGTTGTAAATCTGATTAACCCGCAAGGTGGGCCGGGGCGCAAAGCCTCCCCAGTCGCCCGCAATGTAAATGCCGTTGGCATAATTGTCGTGGATGCGGCTATTCTCTATCACCACATCCGACGAGCCGATGTCTACCGCTGCCCAATGACCCATCTCACCAACCCGGCTGATGTCACAATACGCCAGGTGGGCTGTAGAGCCCCTTTCAAAGGACAGGCCGCCGCCGAAAACGGAAGGATGGACGGACGTCATCGTGATCGGCTGGGTAGCCGTACCTGCGGCACTCAAGGTCCCATCTGGGTTCACACCAATGTATCCCAAGCGCACCTCTGTACCAGGGCTCAGGGTCAAGACCCCGGACGAACCAACCGTCACATAAACGATAATGAAGGGTTTGCCGCCCAATTCTTTCCCATCCAGGGTCACCCGGCCGTTGACCATACTCGTGGCTATGTAAACGGCGTCCGTCATATTATCGGTCAGGGTCAGGTTCCGGTAGACTGGCGTCATATCCGCCATCTCCTGATAGATGGCATAGCCGCTGTTGTTCCGGATGACGGTATTCTGGATGGTGGTGCGGGTATCGCTGCCAAAAAGGCCAAGCGCCGGCAGATTGTTCCCGGTGTCGTGAATCGTGCAATGGTCTATGAACACATCCAGGGAATGGATCTCCACCGCCGCTTGCGGCCACCACGTCCCGGCATAGCCGATGTCACAGTAGGCCAGGTGCGCGTGTGAGCCGGAGATGACCTTGATGTGATTCCAGTCGCCGGGCTGAGGCATCGTCTTGATTGAGGTGAAGGTGATGGGTTGCGTGGGCGTTCCTGCGGCGACCAGACTGCCAGCCACGTAGAGCGATGTGGTCTCGCCGAGAAGCGTCTCGCTAAAGTACACCGTCACGCCCGCTTCTATGGTCAGCGTGATCCCATCGTCAACAAGGGTTTGCATCTGGACGCAATAGGGGCTGCCGGCAACGGTCCAGGTCGTGTGAGTGACCACATGATCGTCAATAATGGTGGTGCAGGTTGCCTGCGCGGCCAGGCCGGATGCTGAGGACGCGCTCCGGCCGGGGCTCGCCATAGTGAAGCCCAGGATCAGCAACAGGACAATGGCCAATGCCCAAGTCAATCCCAGGTTTCGGATGCGCGGTGCGTTTATCTGGATCATCTCGTTTCCTCCTTCGGGATGATTTTGCAACAGCCTGAGAATCGGCAGGCGGTCAACTCAGGTCAATCGAAGGCAGCAGCACGGCTACCGCCACGCCGAACGCCACGGCCGCCAGAATCACCCAGGCCGGGCTGATCCGCCTGGGGAGCGCGGTGACGGGGGATAACGGCGCGTCGATCTTGAGCCAGTAGGCAGCCATCAAGAACGCCCAGATGAACCCAGCGTACCCTCCCCAGTACTGGAATATGGTGATAAAGAGGCCGTCGGCGCCCAGCGGATGCCAGAACGAGAGGACGGTAAAGAGCAGGTTGATGGCAATGTAGGGGACCAACAGGAGCGCCTGGGCCAGCCGGACTCGGTGTGACGGGGACGGCAGCGCTTCCCCAAACTGCAGCGCCGCACGGCCCAGCCAGAGGAATCCCCACACCCAGCCCGCGACGCCGATGGCAAGAATCGGCAGGCGCACGCCCCAGCCGCCGCCCAGCATCGCGATCACCTGCTTCCAGTCGCCATACTGGCTGACACCGGGCTGGTAAAAGAGCGGGTCGCTCATCAGATAACCAAAGCCCATGAACAGCGAATAGGCGCCAAAGAACATCAGGAAGAGCCGCAGGGTGGGACGGCGCAGCGCCCAGGGCCGCGAGAACAGCGCCGCGCCGAGCAGGCCGCAGAGAATGTTCACCATCGCCGGGTTGGCCTCGATGAGCAGTTTGCCCCACAGGGTCGCGGCATCCCCATACACAATGTCCACTGCGAACAGATTCCACACCCTCCACTGCGCCCCGACGAGCAGCGCCGCCAGGCCGTGACAGATCTCGTGTACATTCTGCACAGCAAGGGCGGCGACGAGCGCGATGACAAAGGCGTTGACCGCGAGCGTGCGAAACGGGGTCGGCGTCTCTTTTTCCATTTTATCCTCCTTTGCCCTCAGCCCCTGCGGGAGGGCCTGGAAGAGGGCTTAGCGATTGCGCAAGACAAGGGGCAGATAGATGGTCGGCCCCTCGACGATCACCACCCCCGTATGCCCGCTGGCATCCGTGTAGGTGTAGCGCCCTGGCACCCGGAACTGCCGCCGATAAACCCGCCCCGGCTCCAGATAGCCCGCGTCGAACCCGCGCGTGTCGGCCAGCGGATCGAGCGCGCTCCGGATGCGCAGCACGGGATTTTCCATAAACCACACATAGTCGGTCAATGGGGTCGTGGCGGTGATGGTGGAGCGCCACTCCACCGTGCTGCCGACAGGCACGGTGATCACCGCCGGCGTCAGACCGTCCGGTGTGGCGGTGACGGTGAAGACATTGCCGTTGGTCCACGGCGTGTACGGGACATTGACGTGGACGATCTGCGTGATGACCTCGATCACCGGGCTGCGCCACGCTTGATAGCCGGGCAACCCCTCCACCTGGAGGTAATACAGGCCCGGCGGCGTGAAAAAGGCAAAGTAGCCGGTCGTGGTGATACCGTCGGGATAAGTGGCGTCGGTCACCTGCGGGTTGGTCTGACTGTACACATGCGCCGGCCACGGGATCCAGCCGCCCATCTCCGGCGCGGACATATAAGCGGTGACGGTGACGCCGGAGATGGCCTGCACCGGGTTGAACATCCCGCCGGGGCCGGAGTAATCACCGCCCTGGTTGATGTCAAAGACAAAGCCGTCGGGGTCAATCAACACCGTCCCGCTGACCGTCTGCGTCCCCGTCAAAGCGCCGCCGATTCCGATCGCATTGCCGTTGGCGTCTGTCACGAGCGTTTCCCCACACGCACCGTTGATGACGACGTTGTGCGCTTGCCCGATACGGAACCGGACAAAGCCGAATCCACTCCCGAAGCGGGAGTAGGGGACGCTGTCGGCGGTCACGGTGATGGCATAGTAGGGGGCCACCTCCGGGCACGGGCAGACAAAGAGATTGAGGTCAGTGGACCAGAAGCCATACACGCCCGGTAGTTCCCAGTCCTCGGCGCTATAATGGCCCCAGACATTGCGGAAGCCGTTGAAGCGTATGGGCTGCCCCAGCAGAGGCCCGGCCTGGACGATGCCATCCCAATAGGAGCGGTACGGGTCCCAACGATAGTCGCTCCGCACGCGGAACGTCGGCCCGGGCGTGCGCGCCGATTCTATATCGTTGAAGCGCGCCGAGGCCTGGAAGGCGTACTGCCCCGGCGTCTGGAACGCACCGGTGAAACTAAAGCTCCCCTCGGCCCCGGCCGTCGTCTGGTTCACTTTTTGTTCGCCTCGGAACAGACGAATGGTCGCGTTCGGTTGCGCCAGACCGCTCACTGTCACGTTCAGAGGGGTGGGACAGAGGTTGACGACCGAATTGGCAGTGGGATGTGTCCACAACGGCGGTACGATCGGGATGACCCTTTCATCTGTGGTCTCCTTACTGGGCAGGCGTGTCGGTGCACCGGCGGGCTTGAATTCCGCCCAGGCACGGTTGGTGAGCCTGGTCAGCGGCTGCAAGGGGCGGTTGGTGCGCCCTTTCAACAGCAACATTCCGCGCTGTCCGGTGATCAATTGGCCGGTCGCTTCCCAATGCCGGGGCGGATCAATACCGGCCAGCGCCGGATTGCTATCGGAGGACAGGAAATCCAGCGCCTCCGGCCAGGTACCCTTGATGGCATAGTCGCCCAATATCCCAAAACCACCCCCGCGGGTGTTGAAGTACCGGTATTCCAACACATATCCCATATCATAGACCAGCCTGGGGGTCTGGTTCTCATAGACCCACTGCGGGCGTGGCGCCAGTTGTGCATTTTCCCGGTGATTCAACTCGAATTCCACGATATCGGTTTGTCCATCTGCGGTATTGTCGGCATAGGAACATTCCGCAAGCTGCACCTTTGTCCCCTGCGCGTTCACCGTATAGGCGATGCCGGCCACGTTGAACTGGTGCGTCGCCCAGTTATCAGGGAACGTGTCCTGATTCCCCAAGTTCAACTGAATGTGACCCTCATTACCCCGCGGGACCTGCGGGAGTCTGCTGTGCCATACCCAGACTTTGAAATCGTCACTCCGCCAATCGGGCTGCGGATTGGCCTCAATTTCCTCAAAGTTGATGCTGCCGGCCAGCGTCAGCGTGATCCAGGGGTTGACGGCAATGCCGGCGTCGCCGAGGCCGGTGTTTACATTCAACGCTTTGTAAACAATTGCCAGCGGATAGTCCAGTTCCCCGCTCCCATAGTTGTAATAGTGGGGCGCGTTGACCTCTACCGCCAGTGCGGGGCACTTGACCAGCAAACTATAGCCAGCGCGCCAGGTATTGGATAACCCGCTGACGCGCGCCGTCACGACGTTCTGGATGATCCCGCAAGAGGTACCGCTGCAGGCATTGACAACGACATCAACGGAGAACACGATATGGCTGTTGGCGCGGATGATGTTGTATCCCCAGATGAACTTTTGCGTCGCCGGATCCCACGTCACGTTGGGGTCGGATTGCGTCGCTGCCGGTTGCATCCCGGCCGGCAGTGGCATTTCTACCTGCGCCCGGGCGTCCGCCGTGCCAATGTTGCTCACGGTGATCTCGTAACTCACTTTATTGTCCTCTGGATCGGCGGTGTTGTAGGGAACAGCATCCACCGGCACGCCCCTTTGCAGCACCCGTTGCTCGATGGTCAGGTCCACTCCGCCCGTGTCGGATACGGTGGTCAAAGCGACCGCCGTATTGTCCGCCGGATTGCCTTCCCCGTTTGTCCCGGCGATGCGAGCCGTGTTGGTCAAAACGGTTTGATTGCTCACGCCGCTGCCAACGGTGACCGTGATCCGCTGGGTCGTTTCGGCGCCGGGCGCGAGCTGCCCCACCTGCCACACCAGCACGCGCCCATTGCGTGTGTAATCACCGGTCGCCGACCCGAAGGTGACTTCCTCCGGCAGCGTGTCCGTGACGACCACGCCACTGGCGGCCACGACCCCGCGATTGGCCCATCTTACCTCATAGACCAGCGTCTGGCCGGGTGGGATATAGTCCGCCGAGGCGGTCTTGGTGATCCAGAGGTCGGGTATGGGGAGGTAAACCGTGGCCGTCACCGGCCCGGCGACGTTGTCGGCCGGGTTCGGGTCCACCGCGTTGGTCACGGTCAGCCGCGCCGTATTGGTCAACACCCCGGCGTACTGCGCGGTGGGCGTGATGCGGGTGGTGATCAGGCGCGCGGTGTTGGCCGGCACGACGAGTGTGCAGGTGATGACGGCCCCCGCGCTCTGGCATACCCCGCTCTGCGCCGTGGCCTGCGCCCCGGCGATGGCGACCGACGGTGTGATGTGGTCCACGACGACTACATTCGCCGCAACTTGCGAGGACTGCGCGGCGCTCACGGTCAGGGTATAGGTGATCGGCAGCCCGGCCGGATACGGCCCGCTCCCCTCTACCTGCTTGCGCAGGCTCACGTCGGCCTGGACCGCCCACTCATCCGCGCCCAGGTCGGCATACGCCCCCATCGGGCGCGGTTCGCCATCCACATCGCTTGCGACCTGGGTGGAAAAGACGGCCGCATCCACCGCCGCCGAGGCGGCAGTGAGGTGATAACCATCGGCGGCCAGCGCCGCAGTGCCGGTGATGTCGCCTTCGCGCGTGAGGTTTGCACCAAGCGTGGGCGTGATCACATTATCCCAGAGCGTGTAACGCACCACCCCGCCGACACTGTCGGCCTGTCTGATGCCCGTTGTCTGGTTGTAGAAGAGGTTGTGCTCCCAGGTGACGGGTGGACATTCACTCCCCCACAGCGACAGCGTCGCCGCCGCGTTGTCGCCGCTGGTGTTTTGTCCCACGGTGGTGTGACGCCAGACGCCACAGGAGGACATCCACAGGTAGATACCGCCGCCCTCCCCATCGGCGTGATTGCCGACCACGGCGTTGCTGTGAGCCGTCACTGCGCCGTTGTACCCAAAACGCGCAAGGTACAACCCTCCGCCGTTGCCCGTGGCCGAGTTGCTGGCAAAGACATTGCCGATCAATTCGCCGCCTGCCCGCCACTCCCCGTATAGCCCCCCGCCGTCGCCCGCGGTAGCCCGATTGCCGCGAACGTGATTGTAGCGCAGGGTCAGCGGGTAATAAGAGTAGCTGTTGGCAACGTAATACAGGCCACCGCCTGTTTTGGCCGTGTTAGAGGTGATGGTATTGGCGACCAGTGTGGGGTAGCCGTACTGTCTGACATAGATGCCGCCGCCTGACTCTGTTGCCGTGTTGGCGGCGATGACGTTCCCTTCCACCAGCACGTCAGCGCTGTCGAAGGCGATCCCGCCGCCGTAGTAGGTCGCGCTGTTTTGCTCCACCTGGTTGCCCCTCAGGATTATCCCGCTGCCGGCAACGATGTCCAGCGCCCCACCGCTGCCATCGCTCAGGTTTCCCCGGAACAGGTTATCCGCCACCTCTACGCTGCTGTTGTACAGCGCCAGGCCGCCCCCGGACCCGCCGGCGCGGTTGTCCAGGAACTGGTTGTCCTGGACGAGGACGTTATTGCTCTGATATATGCGCAACCCGCCGCCCCTGAGCGCAAAGTTCGCGCGCAGCGTGTTGGAAAGCACGCGCGTCCCGGGCGCGTTATAGATGGCGATGGCGCCCCCTGCGCCGCTGCTGGTTCCCGACGGCGGCCCGTCGGGATTGTAGGCGGCAATATTCCCCTCCAGCACGTTAGCTTGCAGGGTGGGGGCCGCCTGCTCGCGCACCAGGATGCCGCCGCCGGCTTCCCCACCGGCCCCGTTGCCGTTGATGATGCGCAACCCCTCCACCGTCGGCGCGGCGCCGCTGCCCTCAATGAGGAGAACGCGCCCGGCCAACCGGGCATCTAAAGTCGTCGGTTGCGCCACCGGATCGGAGACCGTCCAGTCTAATGCCGTATAACCGCCACGCAACGTGAGCGTCCTGGTGATATAGGCGATTTCGCTGCCGCGCGCGTTGAGCATATCGCAATAGCCGGCCACTTTGACCAGCGCGCCGACCGGCGCCGCGTCCACGGCGGCCTGCAACGAATCGTACACGACGCCGTTGACGTTGGCGAGGCAGTATTGAAAGGCCAGCGATGTCGCCAAAACATTCCTCGCCTCTGCGGACCGCGCCGTCAGCGTGGTGGTCATCACGCGGGGCATTTGTGCCGGCGGCAGGGGCGTCGTCGTCATCTGCGCCGTGACGGTGATGTACACCGTTGTCCCACCGGGCGTATCGCCCGGCGTGCAGACCGCGCTGCCGCCATACCCGCCGATCAGCGCGCACGTCCCGCGGCTGCTCGTCGCCGTTAACGGCTGCTGTTCTGCGGGCAGGGTCGCGGTGACCACCAGACCGGTCGCGTTGCCGCCGGCCACGTGGATGGTATCGGCATAGATGACGGTTTCGCCGTGCGCCAGCCGGGTCGTGTTGGGCGTCTGGGTCAATTGCAGCGCCACGCCGGCGACCTCGTCCGCGCCGATGTCGTAGCCCAGGCCCGCCGGGCGCGCCTCCCCGTCTATATCCTGCCAGGGCAATCCTGCGCTGACGCTGCCGGCGTCCAGCGCCGCCGATCCGGCGTCCAGGTGATAGCCGTCGGCGGCAAAGGCCGGGTCGCCGGTCAGGTCGCCGGAGCGCGTCGCCGTCCCCGCCACGTCGGTGGTGTTGCTGTGCCAGAGCGTCCCGATGAGCGTCACATCATTCCCTGCACCGACGTAAATGCCGGTTTCGTGGTTGGCAATGATATTGTGACGGAATTCGGCCTGAATTGCCCCATAGTTATACTCCCATGGCCGGCGGACATAAATCCCATGCGCGCCGGTATTGCCGTTGAAGGTGTTGTGCGTCAGTGTATAGTGATAGGTCCGATAGGGTGCGCCGGAGTGCGGGAGCAGGTATAGCCCGCTGCCGTTGCCGTTGGCGTGATTGAAAGCGATCACGTTGTTCTCGAACGCGATCCGATACCCCTCAGCATGGACCCCCCCGCCGTCGGCGGTAGTGTGGTTGTGCCAAATCAGGTTGCCGGTGACGGTAAAGGTCTGCCCGGCGGTCTGATCGGACCTGCCACGCAGCATCAGCGCGCCGGGGTACATATAATTGCTGCCCCAAGTGCCACTGATGATGTTGCCCGCGATCAGCCCCGCGCCTCGAATCTCCATCCCCTGGCGATTGCTCAGCAGCGTGTTGTTCTGCACGGTCAGCCCATCGCCGCTGAGGTGGAGGGCGCGGCCATCCTGGCTGCGGAAGGTGTTGCTGGCGATCCACAGGCCCGCGCCCTGCGCGTATACTCCCTCGCCATCGTTGGCCTCGACGATGTTATCCTCAAAGCGCAGCGCGCCCTCGTTCAGATAGATGCCGCCGGCCGTTCCCCCCCATGCCAGCGTGTTGTGTGCAATGGTGTTGCCCGTGAAGGTGAAATCGCCGTTTTGCGTCAGATAGGCGGCGCTGCCGTAGCGAGTGTGGTTGTCGCTCAGTTCGCTGTGCAGCACCTGCACCGCGCCGCCAGAAGCGTACAGGCCGCCCCCGTACTCGTAGGTATAATCCGAACCGTCGTCGGCGCGGTTGAAGGCGAGGCGACTGTTGACGATGACGACGTTCCCACCGTTGACGGCCACGCCGCCGCCGCGCGCGCCGCCTGTCGAGACCGTGTTGCTCACCACGGCGCAGTTCGTCAGGGTGACGGTCGCGCCGGACAGGTAGACGCCACCCCCGATGCCTCCCAGACCGTTGGCGTTGCCGCCGGTGAGCGTCAGGCCGGCCACGGTGACCGTAACCGGTCCGCTGATCACCAGCACGCGGCCCAGGCCTTGCGCATCAAGGATGGTGGGATAGGCATCGGGGTCGGGCGCGCTCCAATCGCCCAGGCCGGGGTAACCGCCGCGCAGCGTGAGCGATTGGCTCACGTATGCGGTTTGCGTCAGGCCGCCGCACGTCATCACGCCACGACAGGCGCCTGCGATCTGCACGATCCCGCCGGATGGGGCCGCCTCAATCGCCGCCTGCACGTCGGTATAGACCACGCCGGAACTCTCCACGCGCGCCTGGCAGCCGCGCACGGGCACCGTGATGGCGGCGCTGGCCTCCCCGAACGTGTTGGTGATGAGGACCCCCACCGTGTAGATGCCGGACTGGGTGAAGGTGTAGGTCCACGTCGGAGCATCACCGCCGACGCCGACGCCGTTGAGCGTCCAGGTGTAACTGAACGGCTGCGTGCCGGTAGCCGTAGCGGTGAACTGTACCACTGCGCCGGGGAACAGTGGCCCCTCCGGCGCGCGGGTGATCGCCGCCTCGCTGGGAGGCGAATCGGCGAAGGCGGGCGCCACGCTGCCGTTCAACAGGATGAACAGAAGAACCAGAGCGCCGACCGAGATCAGGCCGGCCCAGACCATCCGCTGCCAGGAATGGGGCTGTGAAAATTGTGCGTTCATTTCTACCTCCAAAATCAGATATGTTGAACGAGAGCCGAATCCCAGGCCCGGGTAGTTACGTTGCCGGGAAATATTCTCCTTCATTCTACACTCCCATCGTTTACTCATCGTTTACTCTATGCTATAATATCCCCAGGCCCATGATTCACGTGCAGGTTTTCGGCGAACTGAGCATCCGGCGCGACGGTGTCCCCCTCCCCCCGTTCAAAAGCCGCAAAGTGCTGGCGTTGCTCATCTACCTGGCGCTCAACCCCGGTGCGCACAGTCGTAGCCGCCTGGCCGGCCTCCTCTGGTCGGATTCCCCCGAAGCCAAAGCGCTGGGCAATCTTCGCTTCGCGCTGTGGAACCTCAGCCGGGTGTTGGGATTCCAGACGTTTGACGCGGACCGCCTCTCGGTGGCGTGGCAGAATCGCCCGGACATCGTGCTGGACGTAGAAGAGTTCCTGGCTGCGCTCTGGCAGGCGCGGCCCGAACGGGCGGAGACACCGGAGGTTGTCCAGGCGCTGGAGCAGGCCGTGCGGGCGTATCGCGGCGATCTGCTGGACGGTTTTGAGTTGCCGGATAACGTATTGTTCAACGAGTGGTTGCAGCAACAACGCGCCTATCTGCACGAAATGGCCGTTGAGGCGTTCTACCGTCTGCTCCGCGCCTATCTGGCGCGCCGTCAGTGGGCAGCGGCCATTGCCCTCGCCCGTCGGCTGCTGGCACTGGAGCCGTGGCACGAGGAAGCGCTGCAGGCCTTGATGCTGGCGCTGGCGCGGAGCGGTCAGCGTTCCGCCGCCCTGGCCCAATACGCCGCCTATGAGGGCATCCTGCACAGTGAACTGGGAACGAGACCAGCGGCCGCCACCGTCCGGCTGTACGAGCGCATCCGCGCCGCCGAGTCGGCGCCGCGCCACAATCTGCCCGCGCCGCTGACCCCCTTCGTCGGGCGGGCGGATGAACTGCACGTCTTGCTCCGCCTGCTGGATGACCCAGACTGTCGCCTGATCACGCTGACCGGTCCGGGGGGCGTGGGCAAAACGCGCCTGGCGCAGCAGGCCGCCCGGGCGCGCGCCGACTATTTCCTGAACGGCGTGGCCTGGATTGAGTTTGAGGCAGTGGATTCTCCGGCGCGCCTGCTCCCCACCATCGCCGAACATTTCGGCCTGGAATGGCGCGCGAACAACCTGGCCGACCGGCTGGCGCAATTCCTGCGCGAAAAGGAGATGCTCCTGGTCCTGGACAACCTGGAGCAATTGCGCGCCGGCGCGGGGCAACTGGCCGAACTGCTCCGGCGCGCGCCCGAAGTCAAAATCCTGGTCACCTCGCGCGAACGGCTGAACCTGCAATGTGAGTGGGTCTTTCCGCTGGACGGGCTGACCTTCCCGCGCGCCGAAGCAGAGGACATTACCCCGTATGACGCCGTGCGTCTTTTTCTGCAGACGGCGCGCCGCGCGGACCGCCATTTCACGCTGGACCCGTCCACGGCCCCGGCCGTGCGACGCATCTGCCAGATCGTCCAGGGACTCCCCCTGGCTCTGGAACTGGCCGCCGCGCTCCTGCCCGGAATGTCCTCCGACCAGGTCCTCCAGGCGCTGGAGGAGAGCCTGAGCGTTCTGGCGACGACGGCGCCGGATGTGGCTCCGCGCCACCGCAGCCTGTACGCGGTGTTCGCTTCGGCGTGGGAGGCTCTCCGGGAGGACGAACAGGCGGTCCTGCGCCGGCTCGCCGTCTTCCGCGGCGGCTTTGATCGCCGGGCGGCGGAGCGCGTCGCGGGGGCGGGGCCGGCGCACCTCTCGGCGCTGGCCGACAAATCCTGGTTGCGCCCCGGCGGCAGCGGACGGTATGCCATTTTTGAAACGGTGCGCCATTTTGTGGTAGAGATGTTGCCAGGCGACGTCTCTACCGCCGCCGCCCACGCGCAGTATTTTGCTGATTTTCTGGCCGAACGGCAGGCGGCGCTGCGCCTGGGATGGCCGGAGGCCCTGGCGCAGGTCGCCGAGGAGATAGAGAATCTCCGCGCCGCCTGGCAGTGGGCCATCCGGCAGGGCAACCTGGACCTGTTGGTGCGCGCGGCAGAGGGGCTGGGCTACTTTCTGGAAATGCGCAGTTGGCTGCAGGAGGGGGCGGAGGCCTTTGGCGGCGCGCACGACCTGGCCCTGCGCGCCGGCGGGCGGCGCGGGGCGCTGTTGCTGGCCTGGGAAGGGCTGTTTGCGTTTCGCCTGGCCGACTATCCCCGCGCTCAGGCGCTGCTGGAAACCGCCCGCGCCCTGCTGCAGACAGACCCCACGCCCGAACTGGAGGCGTTTGTGCTCAACAACCTGGGGCTGGTCGCGGACCGACTGGGCCGGCATGAAGAGGC
>Ga0209162_1002105_pt1 | contig 18118 bp, 17 predicted proteins | sample YNPNPMetaG_FD_187121 | JGI IMG/M metagenome (GOLD analysis project Ga0209162, IMG submission 187121) | Anoxygenic and chlorotrophic microbial mat microbial communities from Yellowstone National Park, USA - YNP NP MetaG (SPAdes) (version 2) ... | reverse complement strand
AGGAGCTGGTGCGGACAGCCCGCTGTGCTGGAATGAGGCTCATGGGGCCCAACTGCATGGGGCTCTACTGTCCCGAATCCGGCCTGTCGTATTTCCCGCAGATGTCCACCCAGCCCGGCCACTTGGGGGTGATCTCCCACAGCGGGTCTTTGACCAACATACTCGGCCGCATGGCGCCCCATCGCGGGATCCGTTTTAGCAAGGTGGTGAGCCTTGGAAACGAATGCGATCTCCACAGCACGGACTTTCTGGCCTACTTGGGGCGGGACCCCAAGACAGAGGTCATCGGGGCCTATCTGGAAGGGATCAAGGACGGCCGTCGTTTCGTGGAGGTCCTGTCTCGCGTTTCCCTGAGCAAACCGGTCATCCTCTGGAAGGTCGGTCTCACCGAGGAGGGAATGAGGGCAGCGAGCTCGCACACGGGTGCCGTGGCGGGTGCCCGAGAGATCTGGGAGGCTGTGGTCCTTCAGGGGGGAGGAGTGGCCGCGGAGGGATTCGAGGAGTGGGTGGATGCCCTGGTGTTTTTCTCCTTTTTCCCGCAGCAGATCGGCCCTCGCGTGGCCATCATATCGGGGCCAGGGGGTCTGGCTGTGGCCGCTGCCGAGGCCTGTGGCAAAGAGGGCTTGGGGCTCGCTGAGCTCTCCCCGGGGACGCAAGCCGCGTTGGCCGAGTTCGTCCCGCGCATCGGGACCAGTCTTCGAAACCCCATCGATGTGGGGATGTCCGCCTCCCTCGACATAGAGATTTACACTCGGGCATTGCGGGAGGTGGCCGCGGATCCCGCCGTGGACGCTGTGGTGATGATAGGGGCCGGATTCACCCCTGAGGCCAACGAGCTGTACAGAGAAGCGGTCATCCAGGCCCGGCGCGATTACGGCAAGCCCATCCTCATGGTGAACATCGCCGGCTTCGAACAAGGGCTCATCAAGTCTTACCTGGAGGGTGGGGTCCCTTTCTTCGATTCGGTCGAACGAGCCCTTCGGGCCTACGGCAAGGCATGGCGTTACCAGTGCTGGAGACGCCGAAGGTCTGCCCCCTTCATGGCTTCTTGGACTGCCCCTGCTGAAGCAAGCGGGGATCGACGTTCCCCGACTCCGGACCGCCGCACTCGGGCACATAGCAGGTGACATCCGAGAAAGAGCAACGCTCTTTGCACGAAGGACACTGGTCCGGGACCTCGTTGGCCCCGAAGGTGTATCCGCAGTTGGAGCATTTCCATTGGGCCATGACCCACCTCCTTGTCTCGCGTCCCCCCCGATTGTATGCGGAATCAGGGCCAGGGACAAGCCCTTCTCAGCCACGGTCAAACCGGAGACGGGCAAAATCCAACGAAACGGGCTTCACTGTTTCACGGCCACGAAGGACAACTCGATCAGGGCCCCAAGGGCCAGCCCTGAGACCGCGACCGTCTCCCTGGCCGGGGGGTCTTTGGGAAAATACTCCGCATAGACCTCGTTGAAGGTCTGATAGTCCTCCATGTTCCTCAGATACACGGTGACCTTGACCACGTCCTCCAAGTCCATGCCGGCCTTCGCCAGGGTCTCCCTTAGGTTCTCTATGGCCTTCCTCGTTTCGGCCGCTATCCCGCCTTCCACAACGCGACCCGTCTCGCGATCGAATCCGATGGAACCGGAAAGGTAGAAGGTATCGCCCACCAGGACCCCCTCGCAAAACGGAAGCCCGATGGGGCCGCGTCCGATGATCTGTTTCTTCGGCATCTCCCTCCTCCGTGACCTGCAACGGCCCCTGATGCCGGCTGCTGCCCCGATGGCGTTTTCTCGTAAGTGATCACAGGGTGGCGGCGTTTCTCGGAGCGGCTTGGCGGAGGCGCTTCGATTTTCCAGGATTTGGACCAGGGGGAAGCCCTCTCGGCCGAAGCGAAGCTGAGGCCGACCGAGGCAGGGGGCAAGCATCCCCCGGAGGCCAAATCCTTCGGAAAATCGAGCGCCGAAGACTTGAAGCGGAGAGAAATACCGCCACCCCCCCGGTGACCAGTTACGTTTTCTCCGCCTCCGGCCGACGACGCAAGACATCTTGCCCCTAGTTGCCGAAAAAATCTGCCAAGACCCTGTTCACCTCGTCCGGTCTTTCCAGGAAGAACATGTGCCCCGCCCCCTGGACCAGGTGAAGCCTGGCGTCTCGAATTCCTTCGGCCAGGAGCCTGGAGTTCTCCGGGGGCATCATGCGATCTTCGCTACCGGTGATGACCAGGACCGGATTTCGGATCTCCCCCAAACGCCTCTTGACGTTGAAGACGCTCAGGGCCCTGAACTGACCAGCCGCCCCTCGGGGGCTGGGAAAGTGCCTCAAAGAGAGCCTCAGATACTCCTCGACCTTCCCGGGTTCCTCCCTGACGAACCGGTCGGAAAAGACAATAGGGACCCTCTGCCGGAGGGACTCCTCCGGAGGGAGGTCGGGGTCCGCGGCCTTGGCCAAGGCGGCCATCACCTGTGGATCCGGTTGCACCGCGTGCCTCCCCCCGTGGGTGGTGCACCCCAGGGCCGCCTTCCTCACGCGATCGGGGTAGTCCAGCAGGAGGACCTGGGCGATGAGCCCGCCCATGGAGACCCCGAAGAGATGCGCAGAATCGATGCCCAGGGCATCCATGAGGCCTGTCGTGTCCTCGGCCATGTCCTCTATGGTGAATGTCCCCGCTGGATACTTCGTCTCCCCGACCCCCCGGTTGTCGAACGCTATCACGCGATGAGACCGCGACAGCCCCTCCATTTGGAGCCACCACGACTCCTTGGTCATGGTGAACCCCCCGATGAGGATGAGCGGCTCGCCCTCACCACGGACGATGTACGATATCTCGAGCGGTCCCACCCTTGCCATGTCCATCGGTCTGCTCCAACTCTCTGTCCTTCGGGCGCACCGCGGCGCCTCGATCCATCACTGCCCCTCCAGCAGCCTCTTCAGCTCCCTCTTGAGGACCTTCCCGGCCGGGCTTACGGGTATGCTATCCACGAAGATGACGTCGCGCACCTTCTTGTAGTGGGCGATCTGGGAGTTGGTGTGCTCCAGGATCTCCTCCTTGGTGGCCTTCATCCCCTGTCGCAGCTCCACAAAGGCCACAGGCGCCTCCCCCACTTCTATGTCCGGCTTCCCGACCACAGCACACTGCTGCACTGCCGGGTGCTGGAAGATGATCTCCTCTATCTCCCTGGGATAGACGTTGTAACCCTTGTAGATGATCATGTCCTTCTTCCGATCAGTGATGTAGAAATAGCCGTCCTCGTCCTCCCGGCCGATGTCCCCCGTGAAGAGCCAGCCATCCTTGAGGACATTGGCCGTCTCCTCGGGTTTGTTCCAGTATCCTTGCATGACGTTGGGGCCCTTGATACATATCTCCCCCTCGGAGCCTACCGGGAGGTCCTCCCCTGTGACCACATCCACCACCTTGCACTCCACATCGAACACCGGGATCCCCACGGAGCCTGGCTTGAATTTGTCGCGGCCCGGCGGATTGCACGTGGCCCCCATGGTGACCTCCGTGAGGCCGTATGCCTCCAGGACGGCGCCCGAAAAGGCCTTGAGCATCTTCTCCAGCACCGGCATCGCCAACGGCGCGGCACCCGAGGCCGCCGCCTTCACACCGCTCAGATCGTAGGAATCGAAGTCCGGGTGATTGATGAGGGGGATGAAGAGCTGGGGCGCACCGCCGAGGAAGGTCGCCTTGTATTTCACGGCGTTCTCCAGGAACTCCTTTGGATCGAATCTTGGCATGACCACCATGGTGTTGCCGTTGAAGACCTGGCAATTCAGGTAGGCGACGGTCCCCATGGCGTGAAACCACGGGACCACCACCAATGCCACCTCCTCGTCCCGGACCAGGAGACGGTCCCTCTTCGGATCGACCCCGGGGGGAAAAACGAACTTGACGACCCCATCGACGGTCTCCACCTGCGCCCCCCAATACCAGTTGCCGTACTGGATCACGTTCACCACTACGTTGTAGTGGGTAAGCATGACCCCCTTGGACAGGCCGGTCGTCCCGCCGGTGTAGGCCAGGTGGGCCAAGTCCTTCTTGGCTTCTATGGGGGCGGTCTCCACCTCAGGCCTGTGTTCCTTGAGCAGGGCGGCCATGTCCAAGGTATCGGGCACGGGTATCTTGCCGAGAGGCTTGACCGGGGCATTGATGGCATTGAAACAGTCAGCGATGCTCGTGCTGACGATGTTCCTGACGCTGGTCTCCGGCAGGATGGACTTGATCCCCGGGAACAACAGGTCGAGGGTGATCAAGGTCTCCGCCCCCGAGTCGTTGAGCTGATAAAGCGCCTCCCTGGGGGAAAGCAGGGGGCTGAGGGGGGTGAAGACAGCCCCCAACTTCATCGCGCCGTAATAGGCGATGGCGAACTGAGGGCAGTTCGGGAGGTGGATGGCCACGCGGTCCCCCTTTTTCACCCCCAGGGAGGCCAAGGCTGTGGCGAAACGGTCGCTGAGGAGCTTGAGTTCGCTGAAGGTGAGCTCCATGCCGCCGAAGACGATGCAGATGCGGTTGGGCACCCGGGCCGCTGACTGCTCGAGGATGGAATAGACGGAGATCTCTGGGTAGTTGAGACTCTTGGGCCAATCCTTGGGCCACGCCTTGAAATTCTTCGCCATGGGGTCACCTCCAAGGTTGGATTCGGTCAGCGACAGAGGCGAGAGAGTCCAGGGCAGCAGGTGGCTGACGCGTCCGGAATATAACACGATCTGGCTGGACATGCCAACTCCCCAAGGCCACCGGCATCCATGGTCCGACTGGGCATGGCCTTGACATCCTCATCGGCGGCGAGTGTAATCCACCTGTTCCCTTCGGTCCACGAGGGGCCTGGCTAGGCGGCGAAAAAGAGGAGGATCTCATGGCAGTGCGCATCGTCAGACTCGGAAGCGAGCGGATCCCTGGCGAAGGCCTTCGGGTGGGGACGGTCCGCCGCCCCCCACGAGGTGTGCCTAAGGCGCAGTTCGCCTCGCGAAACTGGTTCGATGTCTGGTTTCCCAATCTGGCCCCCAGCGTCGAGACGATGAAACTGGGACGAAACGCGCGAAGTGAAAAGGACTGGCTTTCCTTCACGAAGGCCTACCGCAAAGAGATGGCCAAGCCCGAAAACGCCCGCATCATCGAACTGCTGGCTGCATTGTCCCATCGGACCGACTTCTCCGTGGGGTGTTACTGCGAAGACGAGGCGCGCTGCCACCGCTCTGTGCTGAGGGGCTTGCTCGAGGAGAAGGGGGCGGACGTCCGATAGCCCCTAGCTCGCAACGCCGCTGGATGGCGAGGCCTTCCTAAGGGGGATGGCGATGGGCGCGCTGGAAAGGGTCGAAAAGAAGGAGATCAGGGACCTGCTCGGCAAGGGGTGGCTCACCCATGACGGGATGTGGTTCTACCACGCTTACCGGGAGCTGGGGATCGAGACCGCCAACGCCTTGAACAAGGCAGCCATAAGGTCCCTGGCACCCGTAGAGATGGAAAGGGCAAGACAGGTCCTCGGGATCCGCAAAGGGCCCTTCGAGACCTTCGACGAGCTGATGGAGTTCTTGCTGGCGGCCCTGGAGTTGACCCTCCCCGGCTCGGTATTCGCCAGGTTCAGACTGCACTCCCCCTCCAAGGGACTGGTGCTCTGGGAGTGGGAGGCGGGGCAGTGTTTCGCTTACAAGGCCGTCAAGGGTCTGGGGGCCATCGATGGATACCGCTGCGGGGTCATGTACAGGATCGAGTGCTGGCTCGAGGCCCTAGGGGTCGGACATACCACACGCCCAAGGATCGACGCGTGCCTTATGCACGAGACCGGGGCATGCAGGGGTGAGATCAAGGTTTCCCTCTGAGGTTGCCCCGAGCCCAGGCAGGTGCCCGAACAGATCCCGAAGCCGGGCCACTAGGAGACCCCCCTGCGGCCCGGTGATCGTCACCGATCTTGCGAAACGAGGCACTCAGTGGTCGACCGAGAGGCTCGCGCTGCCGGTCTTCATGCCAGTCCCATCACCCCCAGGACGATCCATCCCAGCAGTGGGTGCAAAGCCTCTCCTTGGGCAGGCCTATGGCCTGCACCATGTCCCCTAGCCTCTGGTACCGGAGAGAGGTCAGCCCCAGCCTCTTTCTGACCTGTTCGACCATCGCCGTGTGGAGTTCCGAGTCTGGATCGGCGAATTCGGCCAGGTTTTCCTCGGCCTGCCCCTGGAGCTCGAATATCGCCTTCCTGGCGGCCAGGTCGAGCTGAGACCGGGATCGGGAGAAGTTGAGATAGGGACAGGTGTAGACCAGTGGCGGACATGCGGGCCTCATGTGCACCTCCTTGGCCCCGCAGTCGAAGAGCCTCTGGATCGTATCCTTGAGCTGGGTCCCCCTCACGATGGAATCCTCGCAAAAAAGGATGCGGCTGCCCGCTATGATCTCCTCCACCGGGATGAGCTTCATCCTGGCCACAAGGTCTCTCTGCTCCTGGTCCTGGGGCATGAAGCTACGGGGCCATGTGGGCGTGTACTTGACGAACGGCCTCCTGTAAGGGATTCCAGCGAACGAGGCGTAGCCCAGGGCATGGCCTGTCCCAGAATCCGGGATCCCGGCCACCATGTCCACCTCCACGTCGTCCCTCCGGGCCAGGGCCTCGCCGCACCGGTTGCGGACCACCTCCACGTTGATCCCCTCGTAGCTGGAGGCGGGATAACCGTAGTAGACCCAAAGAAAGGCGCATATCTGCATCGCCTCGAGGGGGGCTCTGAGCTGGTGGACCCCTGACGCCGTCAAAAGGACGATCTCCCCCGGGCCCATGTACCTGGTCACCCTGTAGCCTAGGTTGGGAAAGGCGCAGGTCTCCATGCTTGCAGCACACGCCCCTGGCCTCTCACCGAGCACCACCGGGGTGCGCCCCAGTCTGTCGCGGGCCGCGTAAATCCCTTCCCGCGTCAGGACGAGCATGCTGCAGGAGCCTTCGATGGCCTCCTGCGCGATCCGGATCCCCTCCGCGAAGGTCGACCCTCGGTCGATGAGGCTCGCGACGACCTCGGTGGGATTGACCTCCCCCAGGACCATCTCCGAGAAGTGCATCCGTTTGCCGAATGCATCCTCGGCAAGGCTCTCCAGATTGCGCAGGAGCCCCACGGTCACTATGGCGTATGTACCGAGATGGGACCCTATTATGAGGGGCTGATCCTCGTAGTCGCTGATGACCCCGATCCCCGTCGCCCCCCTCATCTTGACCAGGTCATCCTGAAACTTGGAACGAAACTGGGCGTTCTCTATGTTGTGAATGAATCTGGTGAAACCCCGAGTGTCGAGGGTGGCCATCCCTCCCCGTCGCGTCCCCAGGTGGGAGTGATAGTCCGTGCCGAAAAACAGGTCAGATACGCAATCCCCCGTCGCCGCCACACCGAAAAAACCGCCCATCCTCACCCTCCCTTCCTGCTACCCGAATCCCGTCTCCAGCCATGGGATGATACACGCGGGACCTTTCACGGACAAGGGTGGCTGCGACCAGCACGCGCCCACCGACAGGAATCGGCCGATCACCGACTTCCCATGGGGATCCTCGAGCGAACCATCCCCCTGCTCAAGGCCCCGAGCCTTAAGGCCAGAATCCGTGACCGGCGATGGCCTGAAAGATCGCTGACCAGGTCCCGGGGGACAAAAGGGTGATGATAAGAGAGGCGATCGCACCCTTGAGCGTCACAGGCGAGGGATGCGGGACCTGTTCTTCTTGCTCCCCCTTGTCTTGGGTACCCGCTTGCGCGGCTTCGCTGGTCGTCGTCACCTGGGCCTCCCCAGCGCGAGCCGGTGACTCCGCTTGCGTCCCCTTGGCGGTCCGGATCGACGCGCACGAGGACAAGAACGCCAGTGCCAAGACAGCAATGGTCCCCGCGCATGCCCTGCCCAAGCGATGCCTCCAAAGGCCTCCTCTTTCCATTTTTTCCATCTCCTTCTGCTTCCAGCACAGTAGGACATGGCAAGGAATCTGTCCTTACCCGAGGTCCCTCTGCCGCCTTTTGCCCCGGTACCCGGTCCCTACCGCTTCATGTTGTCGGATCAGGACAGAACACCCGGCACGCGAGAAAGGACCGGGTCGTGACCCTTTCGCATCCACGCCCGCTGGCCGTCAGTTGTCCGCACCCGTCCTCCGTCGCAATCGACGACAATCTACTGGCTACTTACAACGGGCACGAATCCCGCTTGGATCGTCCCAAAGTGCCTTCGACGAGTCCCCCCGCACGAGACCTGAAGCTCATTGCCCGGGCACTTTTCCCCTCTTGGCGATCGCCACGAAATGGGCCACATCGATCTCCTTAGGACAGACGTGAGAGCAGGCACGCGAGGTGTGACAGTGCCGCACTCCTTGCGGGCCATGAAGCACGCGAAACCTCTCCTCCAACGCCTCCTCCCGGGGGTCCATGACCCGCACGACAGAGGCCATGACCGCATTGGGACCCATGAAATTGGGCGGGCCGCTCATGCACGCCGTAGCGCAGCAGAAACAATGGATGCAACGGGTCGCCTCCACGTACACCTCCAAGGCACGGGGGGGTATGCGATACTCGCCCCTTCCATAGGGGTTGTCTTTCCTCCGGATCAGATAAGGTTTGACCTTCTCGACTCGGGCATAGGCCGGCTCCAGGTCCACCACGAGGTCCCTCACCACAGGCCCCACCGTGATCGGCTCGACGAGGAAGCGCCGGGTCCCGAAACGCTCCACGGCATTGGCCACCAAGAGCTCGCATGCCAAGACAGGGCGACCGTTCACCTTCACGGCGCAGCTCCCGCACTGGGCGTGCTCACACGAGGAGCTCCAGGCCAATGTCGGGTCCTGCTCGTTGTTTATCTTCCTGAAGAGGTCCGTGAACCTGAGCATCCCCCCCGCTTCCATCCGGTAATCCTGCACCCATCTACTTCTCGTAGTGGGGTCGTACCTCTCTATCCTGAGAGTGATCTCGTAAGGCCCTTCCATCTCTCGCCCTCTATTGCCCCCCAGAGGCGGTCCCCCAGAGGCTTGCCGGAGGCCGGCGAATGCCCGTCTCAGTACCTGCGCTCTATCATCCCGAACATCTCGGCATGGGTTCCCCCTTCTCTGTGGAGGCTCATGTCCACGGGCTTTCGATCCATTCGGACTTCACCAAAAGGCCCCATGTAAACCATGCTGTGGTAGTGGAAATCGGCGTTTCGCCCCGGATGGTCCTCCCGGAAATGACCTCCCCGGGACTCCCTTCGATGCAGGGCCGCCTGCGCGATGAGCATGGCCGAGACCAGCAGATTCTCCAGTTCCCACCTCTCGACGAGCTCCTGGTTCATCACCAAGTCCCGATTCCTTATGGCCGTCTCATCGGCCTCGGCCTTGAGCCCCATGAGCGCGGAGATAGCCTCCTGAAGCCCCTTCTCCACCCGAAAGACCCCCACCTTCTCCGTCATCAGCCCCCGGAGTTTCCCCCTGATCTCCCCGATCTTGGCTCGGCCCCGAGTCCCCATGTAACCGGAGAATTTCTGGAACGTGGCCTGGGCGGTATCGGGTGGAATGACCGGTATGCCTTCTTCCAGATATCCCAGCAGCCTTCGGCCTGCGAACCTCCCCATGGTTATGAGTTCGAGCAGGGAGTTGGTCCCGAGCCTGTTGAACCCGTGGAAGCTCGCGCAGGCGCACTCCCCCACGGCGAACAGGCCCGGCACCACGCGCTGGGCGTCCCGCAGGACCTCGCCCTCCGATGTGGTAGGGATTCCTCCCATGTGGTAATGGTTGCTTGGTCTTATGGGACAGAGCTCGTGTCTGGAGTCCACGTTGGCGAACTTCCTGAAGAAGCCCGCCACCTCCGGTATCTGGGTCCTGTGCACGTGCTCGGGAAGGTGGCGCAGGTCGATCCAGACATGCTCTATCCCGTGATCCGGGTTGAGGACCCCCCTGCCCTCCCGGATCTCGGTCTCGATCGCCCTTGCCACGAGATCTCTTGGAGCGAGCTCCCTCATCTTGGGGGCGTAGTGCTCCATGAAGGGCTCCAGATCCTTGTTGCGCAAGATCCCTCCCACCGAGCGCAGGGTCTCGCTGGCTAGGATCCCAGGCCCCACGATCCCTGTGGGATGGAACTGAACGGCCTCGGGGTCCATGACAGGGAGCCCGGCCTGTACGGCCAAGGCCAGGTGATCCCCGGTGTTCTGGCGGCAATTCGTCGTGACCCGAAAGACCTGGCCGCATCCGCCCATGGCCAGCACCGTCGCCTTGGCCTGGATGGCCAAGAACTCGCCCGTCTTCTGCCGAAAGATCACCGCACCTGCGCAACGACCTTCGGAGAAGAGGAGCTCGGTTGCCATGGACTGGTGGAGGAAGGAGATGCCCCCACGCAGCACCTCGCCCCAGAGGGTGTCCATGATGCCTTTGCCCGTGCGATCCGCCTCGTAAACCGCCCTGTAGGCCGAAGCCTCCCCGAAGTGCACGGTATGCCCCCCGAAGGTGCGCTTGGCAAGCCTCCCGTCCAGGTCGCGGCTGAAATGCATCCCACGATTTTCCAGCCAGACGATCTCCTCCCAGCCCGCCTCCACGATGCGGCGCACCACGTCCTGGTCTGCCATGCAGTCGGATCCCTTCCAGGTGTCGAACATGTGGTAGATCGGTCTGTCTATGGGGTCGTCGGGGGAAACCGCAGCCAGCCCCCCCTGGGCGGTGCTCGTGTGGGACTTCTGAGGGTGGGCCACCTTGGTCACCGCTATCACCCTCGTGCCGGGCCGCCTTTCCAGCACCTCCGCCGCACAGCGAAGCCCGGCCCCACCGGCGCCCAGTATCAGCAAGTCGCAAGGCACGGTCCGGGAAAGCCGCCACCTCATCTCCATGGCCACCCGCCCACACCAACGAGCACGCCGAGACCCACCCGGCCCAGAAGAAGTATCAGGACCGCCATCCCCAGGCCCAAGGCCACCCGCACGGCCTTCGGCCGCACATAGTCACCCATCACCGAGAAGGCGCCGTATCCGCCGTGGAAGAGGGCGGCCGCAAGCAAGACCAGGTCCACGCCGCGGATCAAGAAACTTTGCATACGCCCTATGACAACCGAGGAGTCGTGCCCCACCGGAAAACTCAGGTGCATCAAAAACATGTGGGCAGGGACCATCACCAGGAGAAGCGCCCCTGAGATGCGCTGGAGCCTCCACCCAAGGGCCTGCGGTCTTATCCAGAAGCGACCTGCCGCCGCCGAAGTCAGACACACGGCTGCGGCCAGCACCGAGAGCCAGAAGAGTGGAGCGGAGATGGACTGATCCCCATTGGCCATGGCCCATCCAAGAAGGACCATATAGAGCGAACAAAGGGACAGCACCCAACGGATCATGACACGGTCATCCCGAACCCCGAACCCCTCGTAGAGAATGAGCCTGCCTCCGTTCAAGGCGTGGAATATCACGGGCAGTCCAAGGAGCCATTCGAGGATGGCGAGCGGAAAGGCCGCGAAAGGCCGCATCTTGGCGTCATAGGCCCCTCGATCTGAAAGCGAGGAGAGGGTCAGGATGTGGGCCGCCAAGAAGCCGAGGAGGACGAGGCCGCTCAGCCTATGGCACCAGCTGAGCAAAAAGGGCCATCCTCTGCGGAGTGCATGGCCCGATATCAGAGGAAGTCTGTCTGCCAGTCTGAAGAAGGCGCGGTCCATCTTGGGCAGCACACCCCTGTTCGACCGGTTCCCCCCAAGAGAAGGCCGAACGACGGATTTCTTGCCGGCTTTACCCTGTTGAGCGGACCATCCGTCCGGTTCACCCGTCCTTTTCGTGGTGCCACTTCGCGGGCCTGCACAGCCCGGGGCGGATTATATCACATCCGACCCCGGTTCGATCTCGCCCGTCTCTCACAGGGCCGGATCCTCTGGAAAGATTGAGCGCGCAAGACCCGAATCCAAGAGAACTGCCGTCATCCCGTGACCGATTGAGGCCGTTCACGGAAGCCTCCGAGAAATCACCCTGGGGGTCTCGGGCCAAGGGGGGATCCCAAGGCCTCGTTGCAAGGCATAAAGGCTTCCCGGACCTGGATATGCCCGACGATCGGGTTGGGACACCGGCTGCGCCTCCGGGCCGAGTGGCTTTTTGGGGCTGTTGCTGTCCCCGGGGCACTGCAGCAGGGACCTGCGGCCCCCGGGCCGCAACGGCACATCTCTGCGTCTTCCTTGATGGCGATGCCGCTCATTGCTAGAATCCGTCTACAAGAGACTGTTGGCCGTGCCTCTTGATGAGGAGGTCCCAATGCGGGGTGACCAGTTGGCCCGTCAGTGGAGGATCGTCCGCGCCATAGAGGCCACTTCCAGTGGGCTCACCGTGGCGGAGTTGGCCAAGAGGGAGGGGATAGGGGTTCGAACCATCTACCGGGACCTCATCGCCTTGCAGCAGGCGGGCTTTCCCCTTTACTCCGCGCGCATAGAGCGGGCCCAGCGCTGGGCCTTTGTGGACACCTACAAGTTCCGGATTCCCACTCCGTTCACCCTCACGGAGCTCATGTCCCTTCATCTTTACCGGGACCTCCTCAGGGTCTTCCGGGGGACGCCCTTCTATGACTCCCTGGAAGGGCTCTTCAAGAAGGTCCAGGCAACCATTCCTCCCGATGTCCTGGGTTACCTGGACAGGATACAGTCTGTTTTCTCCGTTGGGATAAGACCCTACACGGAATACGGTCAGATCAGGGAGATCCTCAGGCAGGTCGGCCGAGCCGCCGTCGAGCACCGGCGTATAGAGATGTCCTACCACTCCCTGCGCAGGAGCGAACCGGTCCTGAGAAAGGTGGATCCTTACAAGGTCTGGTTCTTCGACGGGACCATGTACCTCATCGGCCACTGCCACCTCAGTGGAGAGGTGCGCATGTTCGTCCTGGACCGCATCAAGATGCTGACGGTCACGGAGGAACGCTTCGAGCCCCCGAGGGACTTCGACCTGGACACCTTCATGAGCCACAGCTTCAAGGTCATGCACGACGAGCTCCACGCGGTCAAGATCAGGATCTCCCCTGGGTGGGCCAGGTGGGTGGGGGAGAAGATCTGGCACGAGAGCCAGAGGGCCCAAAGGCAGCCCGACGGAAGCCTCATCCTCTCTTTCCGGGTGGCCGGCCTGGAGGAGATCAAGAGGTGGGTGTTGAGTTTGGGGGCCGAGGCCGTGGTCCTGGAGCCCGAGGCGCTTCGCGACGCAGTGGTGGACGAGCTTTCCCGCACCACCAGACACTACACGGCGGCTCGGGAGCAAGCCCTGGCCATACCGCCTGAGGACGCGCTGCAGCCCGAAAACGGACTTCCGGGGAGAGGCTGACACGTCGAGAGGCGGGACGCGAGTGCGACCTCCTCCCGGATGGTCCTGTTTGGTGGGGTGGATATCCGCGCCCTGCACGCCTCGCTTCGGCGCGGCCCCGAGAGGCCCCTGCCTCGACCGCGGGATACTCCCGGTCAAGGGTCCACGATCTCGTGGGAAGTGGTGACCGGCCCTCTTACGAAATCATGACCTGTTCGAGGCTATCTCGATCCATCTCCAGGTCCCTTTCCAGCCACCACCCGAAGCCTTTGCACTCTACAAGGCTCGTTTCCAGGCAAAGCGCCATGGAAGTATCGTCGGTCCACTGGCCTGCCCGCAAATGGAAGGGACCTCCGCCGATCATCTCCCTCAGCGGCTCGAAGCCCCCCCCGTGGACGAAACTCGACAGAGTGCCGACAGCACCCCCGACAGCAAGGCCAAGGAGACAACCACGGAAACGTTCCTGTTGGTCAATCTGTGTTCTCTCCAGGGGGCTACCGAACAGGCAACTGGTCGCGGGGGGCGGCGGCATTGATCCATTTCGTCTATCTGGTCTATTCCGTCTGTTCGGTCTATTTCGTCTATCTGTTCCGTCTGGTCTATTTGGTCTGTTTCGTCCATGCTCGATTTTCCGGGAGGATTTGGCCTCGGAGGGATCCTTGCCCCCTCCCTCGGTCGGCCTCAGCTTGGCTTCGGCCAAACTCGGTATGACCAAAATTGGGTAATCTCCCGCCGTCACTTAGTCTACATGGATGAGAAGAGGCACCACCATGACCAGGCACCACAGTCCCATCAAGAAAATGCCCAGACCCACAGCCACTCGTGCCCTTTCAAGTCTCAAGGACTTCCAGAGGAACAATGAGAGTAGCAGACCTGAAAGGAGCAGCGGCGGTGGGAGCAAGATTGCGTTTCTCATCCAATAGGTCAGCTGATAATCGAGAATACGGACGATCAGGCTTCCTGACTTCTGGGGATCGCCCACAGGATGCCATAACACCAGCGCATAGCAAGCAGCGAGCGGTGATATCTCGAGGGCCAGGGCAAGACAAACCAGCCTTCTCATCCCTCATCTCCGGCACGCATGAGCATTTCGAGACCCCGGTCGAGCGAATGATGAATTAGTATAGCTGAGAGGATCCTCGGGGGCGAACAGTTTGTGGAACGACTGCCGGCAGAGGCTACGGAGAGAGCCAGGAGCCAGTTTGCGACGCGCAAAGATCTTGAGGAGGCCAAGAGAATGAACGAGTTGGTCTGCCAGGAAGAGGGGGTCTCCCCCAAGGAGTTTTTTTCGGGCAGCCACACAGGCCCTGTACCCATCACAAGGGCGAAGCCGGCGCAACCTCGGGTGCGGCAATAGCGGATCGGTCAGACCGAGGCGGCTCGCTTACTGGGAGTAACCACGCCAGCCGTCTCCAAGGCGTTGAAAGCACAAGGTCTGAGCAAGTTCGATCGGGCAACCAACTCCCCCTTTTCGAGAAACGCCACCGCCCCGTGATCGCTCACGACCACGGGATCGGACCGGATATCACCTTCGGCACCTGGCTCTCCAAACCGATCAAGTGTACTTGACCTCTGTGTGTTCGGGAACGTTCTTGAGGATCACCCCTGAGAAGGAACCCTCTTTTTTGAGGGTCTTTTCTCCTCCGAACACATTGGTTTCATGGCTCTTTTGCTCCGAGAATAGGAAAGGAATCCCCAGGGGTACCTTGATCTGGATCTCTTGGCGGGAATTGTGCTCTGTCCGATCCTTGCGTCCAAAGAGGCGATCACTGGACTTTGTGTTGTTCGCATGTGATATTAGTCCATGAGGGGGATTTCTCTGGAGCTTGATGGGAAAAACCCAAGCTCGGCAAAGGCGGGATCTCACGGTCAAACAAGCGGAGGGCGTGATGGCCGAAATCCAGAGGCTGGAGATATTCTCGGATTACATATGACCCTGGTGCTACTTCATCACCGGGCGTGTTGAACGATTGCGAAAAGAGTATGAGATCCAGGTTCGATGGACTGCCTTTCCCCTTCATCCAGAGATACCGGCGGAGGGCCTCACCCTGCGGGAGCTCTTCGCTGGCAGCCCCGTCGATATCGCGCAGGTAAAGGCACGCCTGAGGCGGGTGGCCGAAGAGCTGGGATTGCCTCTGGGTGACCGGGACAGGACCTACAACACTCGCCTCGCTCACGAACTGGGCAAATGGGCGGAGGAGCAGGGCAAGGGCGACGAGTTTCACAACTCCGTGTTCCGAGCCTATTTTGCGAGAGGAGAGAACATCGGAACGATCCCTGTCCTCGAGAACTTGGCACGATCCATCGGGCTTCGGGGGGAGGAGGCGCGCGAAGTGCTGGAGGCAAAGCGCTTCAGCGAGGCCGTCGACCTGGACTGGAACCGCTCGCGTGCCCTCGGCGTCACAGCGGTCCCGACCTTCCTCATCGGCCAGCGCGCCATGGTGGGCGCTCAGCCGTACGAGAACCTCGAGAAGCTGATGGCCGTCAGCGGCGTGAAGCGGCGCAGCCCCGTCGTATAGGGTAGACCTCTCCTGCCCAAGCCGACAGTCTAGTACGCGCCTTCATCCACGTTTGCCAGGAGGTATCCTGGCCCTGCTCGGAGCTGACGAAGACGCCTAGATTGCCCAGACGAATCCTCTCTAGCCCGGTCGACCTCACACGCCTGTACGCCTCGACCATCTCCTCGGTTGTCGGTCGCCTGAATTCCTTCATCCGATACTCGGGGAAAAATGCCGGTATGGTGAAGGGGATGGTCGGATCCACGGCCTTCAAACCCGAAGCGATCCTCTCCAATTCGTCTGCTTCCACGAGTCCCGAGATGTAAAGCGACAGGACCTCCAGGGTGAATCCCCGCTCGAGAATCTCCCCGGGCAGTTTCAGGATCCGCTCGTTGGAACAACCCGTCAGCCACTTGTGTTTGTCCGGATCATGGGCCTTGATGTCCAGCCAGAAGGCGTCCACTCCCGCTGACTGAAGGTAATCGAGGTTCTGCCCTGTCAGCCCGTATCCATTGGTCTCGATCATGACCCAGAGCCGGCTGGACTCCTTGATCAGCCTCGAGCATTCTCCATGGAACCCCGGACAACAGGTCAAGTCTCCTCCGGTGAAGGCCACTATGTTGCGAGCAGGCCCAAATCCCTGCGGGCTTAGGAGAATGGATTCTGGGGAGATGATTCCCGGGCATGAGGGGGAACACTCTTTGTGGACCACGCAGCTTCCACAGCACCGGCAGGTCTCGCGAGCGTGCCAGGCCGTTGCCTTCTCTCTGGGCTCCACGACGGTGACAGCCCTCTCGTGCGCAAGGGCTGCCTTCAACACCTCCCTTGGCGTGTACCATCTGCCATCCCCTATCTTGCTGAAATACCAAGAATGGCATTTCCGGCAGGAGAAGTTACACCCGGACTGATAGATCGAGAGGTAGTTCTCCGGCCGGGAGAGACTCATGGATTTACTAAACTACTACCGCCTAAAGGCGTTAGGTTTGGCGGGCTAAGCATGCCCCGTCGAATGAATTCGACTCGGCAGCCCGCCACAACCCACCGGCTTCAGACGGTGGTTGTTGAGTCGCAACGGGCGTAAGTGATCACAGGGTGGCGGCGTTTCTCGGAGCGGGTTGGCGGAGGCGCTTCGATTTTCCAGGATTTGGACCTGGGGGAAGCCCTCTCGGCCGAAGCAAAGCTGAGGCCGACCGAGGGAGGGGGCAAGCATCCCCCGGAGGCCAAATCCTTTGGAAAATCAAGCGCCGAAGACTTGAAGCGGAGAGAAATGCCGCCACCCCCCCGTGACCAGTTACCAACGGGCAAAACCGCCGACTTCAGTCGGGGGATATCCTAAGCCTGCACCTTCGGCGCATACTAAAGTCTTCGCCTAAAGGCGAGGGTTTTTCTCCCATTCCCCGAGTGGGGCAATAAGACGGCACAGCTCGTTCTTCTCGGCCCTCAGCGTTGCCTGGCAGGTGAGCTGGCGTTTTCCATTCAGCTGGACCAGGCAGCTTCCGGGCAAACCGCCCTGCTCCTTCAGCTTGCAGACCGTTCTATGCAATCTTCCGCAGCTCCAAGGGCCTTGAAATTGACGGCAGGGAAAGCAGGAATCCTGTACACATATATGGGATCCCGTTGCCTCGAAGACCCGGGCCGGAGCACCTCCTGCGGCTCCCAGCCCGGAACGGGGAAATTGCACGATATGACCTGGGCCCCCCTCTTGAGCTCTCTCTCCAGCTTTGCGGCCAACCGCTCCATGACATCCGGAAACAGATAACAGAAAACCACATCTGCGTCCTTCAGCTCCTCACCCCAGAAGCTCCGGAAGACTATCCGAACCCTGCGGTCCCTCAGGCTCAGGATACGAGCCAGCCCGTAAGCCAGAGGGTTCACCTCGTACCCCATGGCCATGACCCCAAAGCGTCTGCTCGCCTCCCTCAATGCGCGACCATCCCCACACCCCAGGTCAACGAAAAGTCCTCCGGGTCGCATGGTGATCGCATTCAACGCCGTATGGATCCTGACCCTCGATGTGGAGACAAAAAGCGCGCCCCTGGTCACGCGTATAGACGCTGCCACTGCCGCGACATAGAGGATCTTGAGGGCAAGAAGGAGTGCGACCAACGTCAATACGGCCACAAGCCAGCCCGGCAGCCTCAGCTCCTAGAGACCCTGAAGACTCGGTGCACACACCATCGCAGAAAAAACTGGATCATGGCAGATGCTCGGCAACTGGTCACGGGGGGCGGGCGCATTGATCTATTTCGTCTATCTGGTCTATTCCGTCTGTTCCGTCTATTTCGTCTATCTGTTCCGTCTGGTCTATTTGGTCTGTTTCGTCTATGCTCGATTTTCCAAAGGATTTGGCCTCCGGGGGATGCTTGCCCCCTCCCTCGGTCGGCCTCAGCTCAGCTTCGGCCGAGAGGGCTTCCCG
>Ga0209162_1002102_pt1 | contig 18127 bp, 12 predicted proteins | sample YNPNPMetaG_FD_187121 | JGI IMG/M metagenome (GOLD analysis project Ga0209162, IMG submission 187121) | Anoxygenic and chlorotrophic microbial mat microbial communities from Yellowstone National Park, USA - YNP NP MetaG (SPAdes) (version 2) ... | reverse complement strand
GACCAATTGCTCATGCTGTTCATCTACCGCAAGAGTGAGCAAGAAGATCTGACGCGTGAACAACTCAAGACCTTGAAGAAAATCATCGAGGAGGAATATCCGTGAAAGAGCAACTGTTTAAGGAACTCGTCGCCAGCGTGCGCGAAGGCGGCGCCATCCTGCGCGGTGAGGTTGCGCCTTCGCGCCAGTTTGTTGTAGACAACACTGATGTGAAACGTATCCGCGCGACTTATCGGCTCTCCCAAGGACAATTTGCCGCGTTGCTGGGAATCAGTGTGGCGACGTTACGGAATTGGGAGCAAGGACGCCGGAGGCCGAAGGGTGCAGCACGTGTTTTGCTTCAAGTCGCCGCCAGGCATCCAGAGACTGTTTGGGAGGTGGTCAAACCGGTGATCCGTCAAAGTAAAATGAGGGTAGGCACGCGAACCGCGCGCGCCGCGCGTTCAAGCAAGAAAGCCTAACGCACGGAAGAGAACCCATGCACTCGGTGCGGTGTGGCTGTGTCTTTTGGACGAAGGTGGCGTTCTTTTGCTCACGCGTGGTTAAAGAAGGCGCGGCAACTTGCCATAATCCGCAAGTTGCCGTTTTCTTTTTGCAGGAAGGGTGGTAACTGATCCGGCGGCAAGTCCTTGATCATCCCATCCTTGATCGCTTGATGCACCGACACGTAATAACTCGGCCGCAACATGATCGCGCACAGATGATCATCACACACCCACGCACGCTGCATAATCAAATTCAGCAAACGTTGTCACCCCCGGCATCCGCTTCTTTCCACCGCGTCGGAAACTCTTTCGGCGTGCGATGCGCCTCAATCAATTCATCCTGCGGAATCGGTTGCAGGCGCGCTAACATCGCATTCTCCGCCGATTGCTCCCACACTGCTCGGTCAGCATCCCCGCGAGACTATCTTCACAAAGTCGGTGACGAAAAAGACTTCGCAGGTCGGCACACTGCGCGAGCCCAAAGCGAGGGCCTGGGTCATAGCTGATCACTGACTCGGGCCTCCACATCTGCAGGGCATTCCCGGCTGATACTGCGACTTCACCGAACCATCTTCGACATCGTTGCTAATAGGTGATACAGGAGTAAGCGCTGGCATACTCGTCGGCGAAAACGTTGGTGTTGCCGCTGGCATTGTCAGTGAAGGGGTAGCAGATATAGAGGGAGGATACATCACTGGGTTCAAAACAACCTGTGCCACCAGCAGTGCCGCAAGTAGCAAGAGCGCGGCAACAACAATCACGGTGACCAGCAAGGGCAACACGCCATTCCCTGCTGGAATGCGTACTGCAATTGCCGTAATGTTATCATCGCCACCACGTTCATTTGCCAACGCAATGAGTTGCTCCGTGACCTGGGTGGGGGCAGGTGTCGTACTGACCACCTTTTGAATGTCCTCGGGTGCAACATGGTTTGACAAGCCATCCGAGCAAAGCAGGACGACGTCGTTTGTCTGTAGTCTTTTGTGAAATAAATCTACCTTGACTTGAGGTTGTGTCCCCACCGCTCGCGTAACGATATTTTTGTACACGTGTCGTTGGGCTTGTTCTTCTGTGATCACCTTGGCGCGTACCTGTTCCGCCACCCAGGAATGATCATGTGTGATCTGCTCAACCCTGGTGCCCCGGATCAGATAAGCACGGCTATCGCCCACGTTGGCAATCCAGAGTTTGCGGTTCTTGATCACGCCGGCGACGAGTGTCGTCCCCATATTGCTACGCGCCGGGTCGTTGGACGCAAATTCATAGATGGCGCAGTTGGCGGCGGCGTATGCCTCCATCAGTGCATCGCCAGGATCAGATGCGGCTGAAGTATAAAAGGTCTTGAACAATGTTTCGATTGCCATCTGACTGGCGACCTCGCCCGCGGCGTGTCCGCCCATCCCGTCCGCCACGGCGAACAGCACACCACGTTGCATTTGCGCTGGCTCGGATATGCCCATTGTGCGCGGCGTGCCGAACGAATCCTCATTCAACTCACGCACGCGACCAACATCCGTCAAGCCCTTGAGTACGATTGTATTTCCTTCTGACATTCTGGTTACTCCAACAGTGTTATCGCGGTCATTTCTTCGCTGCTTGTTCGCACACGCCTTTGCCCGGGTCATACACAAAGATAAAGTCAGATGGATCAATTCTGAACCGCTCATTCTCCCAGCGCACCCGAACCAACACCCAACGGTTAATATACTTTTCCAACGCCTCAAGTCCATTGGCAGTATTGTTCGCATCCACCTTCAGCACCAGCCATTTGGGACCGGGCGTTCTCAAGTTTGGATCTCCCAGCCCCATCACTGCAAGTTCATCGTATTTCACCTTCAAGATGCCTCGGGTGCAAGAGGGGTCGTATTTGTTAGGAGAGCAATGGATTTCGGGATGGGCATTGTAGAAGTCAGTATATTTTGATACGTAATCGTGATCGTTCCCCTCGACGAGTTTGAACAATTCAGTCAACTTACTAATCCCTATGCCAGTGCCCGCAAGGTTATACCAAACCTCCCCGCGTGGTGGCGGTTCAAGCATTGGTATAGGCGTTGGCGTAGGTGTGACAACGATAAACGGTGTGTATGTTGGCGTGAGTGTGCGAGTCGGTGTTTCTGTTGGCATGACTAGTAGCGGCAGCGGTGTTGGCGTTGTCGTGGAAATCGTCTCCGTCGGCGTAATCGAAGGCGGTGGAACAGTGATGCCACTTGGTGACGTAGGAAGAGGCGTTGGGGTTGTTGGTGCGCGAGACGGAGTTACAGTCAGTGTCGGCGTTGCCGCCAGCGCTATCGCCGTTTGCGCGTTTTGGGTGGCAATCGCCGCATTCGCTTGAACGCGAATCAGCAACAAGGAAAACGTGATCACCAAAATTGCAATCACACCCACCATCAACACCGCGAGCGCAATGGGCAATGTTGGCATTTGTGGGGAGGCGGAGGGGACTGACAAACCTCGAACGGTTGCCGCCATCTGGCTTGCCCGTAGTGCGACACTCATCTCGCTTGCCGATTGATAACGCGCCTCGCGTGGTTTGGCGAGCGCGCGATAGACCACGCTTGCCAGTGGCTTGGGCACATTAGGCGGCAATGGTAGCGGCAGACGATTTTTTACAAACTCGAGATTCTGCAAGAGGTTATCGCCAAACGGCAGATATGGATGGCCCGCGAGCATTTCGTACAGCACCGCGCCGAGCGCGTACAGGTCGCTGCGCGCGTCCACCCGCTCGCCGCGCGCTTGCTCCGGCGACATGTATTGAACGGTGCCAAGCACCGCGCCACTCTGCGTAAGCGAGTACGTCCCTTGCGTGGGTGCGCGCGCAATACCAAAGTCGCCCAACTTGACCTGCCCGTTCGCAGTGAAAAGAATGTTGGACGGCTTGATGTCACGGTGGATAATGCCGTGCTGATGAACGGCGGCAAGCGCGTCGAGGAGCGCGAGCGTGATGCGCGTGGTTTCGTCTGGCGGAAGCACGCCGGACGCGCGCAAACGATCACCGAGACTGCCGCCATCCATATACTCCATGACGATATAGTAGCCATCATTAACCCGTTCCACACCATACACAGTGATGACGTTTGGATGGTTGATCACGCTTGCGGCTTCTGCCTCACGGACAAAACGCTGGAACGCTTCCGTATCGCGGCTGATTTCCGGTTTGAGCGATTTGATGGCGACGCGGCGGTTCAACAGCAGATCGGTCGCCTCGTACACGTAACCGAAACCGCCTTCACCGATCAAGCGTTCGATGCGATATTTGTTTTGGAGAATGTAACCGGGAAAAAGAGACATTGCGTCCTCAGGATTGCGAACATGATCCATCCTTATTTCTTCGCTGCTTGTTCGTACACGCCTTTGCCCGGGTCATACACAAAGATAAAGTCAGTTGGATCAATCCTGAACTGCTCATTCTCCCAGCGCACCCGAACCAACACCCAACGATTCATGTAATCTTTCAACCCTGCAAGCCCATTGGCAGTATTGTTCGCATCCACCTTCAGCACCAGCCATTTGGGACCGAGTGTTCTCAAGCCTGGATCTCCCAGCCCCATCACTGCAAGTTCATCGTATTTCACCTTCAGGATGCCTTTGACGCAAGAGGGGTCGTATTTGTTAGGAGAGCAATGGATTTCGGGATGAGCGTTGTAGAAGTCAGTATATTTTGATACGTAATCGGGATCTTTCCCCTCGACGAGTTTGAACAATTCAGTCAACCGACTAACCCCTATGCCAGTACCGTCAAAATTATACCCAACCTCCCCGCGCGGTGGCGGTTCGAGTGTTGGCGTAGGCGTTGGCGTAGGTGTAACAACGATAAACGATGTCTGTGTCGGCGTGGGCATAGGTGTACCCACCGCGGAGGTTGGTGGGTCTGTTGGAATGAAGTTCGGCAGCGGTGTTGGCGTTGTCGTGGAAATCGTCCCCGTTGGTGTAATCACAGGTGGTGGAACATTGCCGCCACTTGTTGGCATGGGAAGAGGCGTTGTGATTGTTGGTGCGCGAGACGGAGTTGCGGTTAGTGTCGGGATTGCCGCCAGCGCCATTGCCGTTTGCGCGTTTTGGGCGGTAGGGGTAGCCGATGCTCCGTTGCGAACGGCTAGCAGTGCGAGCGCGGAAATCAGGATGAGGGTTAGCATCATCCCAATCGGTACAAGCCACAACAACGGCTTGGCGCGCGCTATTTGTCCCGCCGTACCAACCGGCAAGATCGCGACGGTGCTGTTATCGTATCCGCCGCGTGCATCAGCGAGATCAACCAACTGTTGCGCGGCAACCTGGGGAGGATTCTGGGAAACAATCCGGGCAATCTCATCATCCTCGACCAGATTTGACACCCCATCCGAACAAAGCACGACCATATCGCCGGGCTGTGCGGTGCGCTCGAAAATGTCCACTTGAACCTGCGGATGCGCTCCAAGCGCGCGAGTGATAAGGTTCTTGTCTTGATGCTGACGCGCTTGCGCTGCGGTCAATATCCCTTGATCCACCCGTTCTTGCACCAGCGAGTGGTCGCGGGTTACCTGCTCGATCTGCCCCTGCGAAACGAGATAACCACGACTATCTCCCACGTTGGCAAAGATCACGCGATTGCCAATCACCGCCGCCGCTACCAGCGTGGTGCCCATCCCGGCATAGCCCGGTTGTTGCGCCGCCTCAAAAACTGCCGAGTTGGCGACTTGAACGGCGTTCCTGAGCGCACGCACTGGATCGGCGTACCGCTGATCATAATATTCTTTTGCCACCTGACGGACCGCAATCTCGCTTGCCACCTCACCTTTGGCAGGTCCGCCCATTCCATCCGCCACAATGCCCAGATATCCTTTGACCTGAACCGTTTGTACGTCAAGATGGCTGGGTGCGATCCAAACCTGGTCTTCGTTATTACGCCGCACACGTCCTAAACTAGTGGTTTGAGCACCGGCTAATTGCGTTGTATTCATCACCTTGGGTTCCTCTGTTTGGTAGATTGGTTATCCGAAAGAGGATGCTTATTTGGCATCCATCGCACACCGGAATCCGACATCGTCAATTGTATCGGCTTGTTTGCCGGCAAAACGCTTGGAAATACGGGTGTTCGCGACATCGGATTTGTACGACCCGCCTTTAATGACCATCTGGGGCGAACTGTTCCAATTGGGCTTGGCATTGCCGACCGTCCCCGGCTGAACATCGCGGTAACCATCTTTGTACCACGTGGCTTGATAATAGTCGGCAACCCATTCACGGACGTTGCCAATCAGATTACAAACACCGAATACACTACAACCGTAAGATTGAGGGTCAGCGGGATTAGAGTATTGGGTAACCACCAAGGGACCCGGCTTGCCTTGTGCCGCGTTCGCTTTGTATCCATCCCAGGTATCGCCCCAGGGCCAAATACGTGCATCATAAGGACCGCGGGCGGCTTTTTCCCATTCGTATTCGTACGGCAGGCGTTTACCAAGCCAGACACAATATTGAGAGGCATTCCCCTGCGAGACGAAGGTAATCGGATAATCTTGCACCGCTGCCAAATTAGGATTGCCGAACAGGGCGCTGGGATTTTGAGGCGACCAGATATTAGAGGGCTTGTCGCATTTCCCCGCGTCCACGCATTTCTTGTACTGACCCACCGTTACTTCAAATTTATCAATCCAGTACGCTGGCGTTTCCAGAAACATCCCGGGTTTCTCATCCGCTTGAGCGGCAGTATCTCCTTCAGCGGCGCCCATCCAGAATACGCCAGCAGGGATCAGGACCATTCCCTCGGGACCTGCAGGAGTTGGCGATGAGGTAGCGGTCGGTGTGGTCGTTGGCGCTCGTGTGGGCGTCGAGGTAAAAGTTGCCGGTACTGGAGTCGCGGTTACCACGATTAGAACAGCCGTTGGCGGCATGGGGTTGTTCGTTGCCCTCGTTGTCTGGATCACCGGTACCGGCGTTGGCGAAGTAGCAACAGCAATCTGGGCAGATGTCGGCGAGCTTGGCGCAGCGACAGACGGCATTTGCGACGAACGCGCCAACAAAGCAACAAGCGCAACGAACAAAAGCATCATCAAGCCAATCGCCCCGCCAACCACAATCGGCAGCATTGAATTCGATCTACCTTTTGCTGTACTGTCTGTGCCTATCGGCATTGGGAGTGGCGGTTTGCCAGCCATTGCATTACGCAAGGCAGCCACCATTTCACTGGCGCTCTGGAAGCGGTCTTCACGCCGCTTGGCAAGTGCTTTGAGCACCACGCTCTCAACCGCCGGTGGTACCGCCGCATTCAGCGCACGCAACGCTGGTGGCGACTTGTGGACGTGGCCATACATAATTGCCGATGGGGTGGGACCGCCAAACGGAATTTTGCCGGTAAGCATCTGGTACAAAATCACGCCCAGCGAATACAGATCGGTGCGCGCGTCCACCGGTTCGCCCTCGGCTTGTTCGGGTGCCATATACTCTGGGGTGCCCAGACTGGTACCGGTTTGCGTGAGTCGTGTGGACTCGGCCGCTTTGGCAATACCGAAATCGGTGAGTAACGCCCGACCGCGCTGGTCAATCAAGATATTGCTGGGCTTGACATCGCGATGAACGATACCTTGTGCGTGGGCATAATCGAGCGCGGAGCCAATTTGGACCACCAGGTTGAACGCAGTATTGATGTCCAATGCCCCACGTTTTTGCATGATGGTATGAAGCGATTCCCCATCCACATACTCCATCACAATATAGTGATAGCCGTTCCACTCGCCGGTTTCATAGATCTGGACAATATTCGGGTGTTGCATCTGTGCTGCCGCCAGTGCCTCACGCTTGAAGCGATCGAGGAACTCTTCGGTGTGTTGAAAGTACGGTGGCAATACCTTGATCGCGACATAGCGGTTGAGCGAGGTCTGGAACGCTTTGTACACGATCGCCATACCTCCACGCCCGATCTCTGAAACAATTTGATAGTTGCCAATCATCTGACCAATGAGATTGTCTGGCATAAAGATTCCTCCTTCGAAAATGTGGGACAAATTTCAAATTTGTCCTACGTTGTCCATTTTCATCCGTCGTGGCGGGCGCGTGCGCCCATGAACAACTCCCTAGAAAAAAGAATCTACACTCGTGTTTGACATTGTCCGTCTCAATCCATTTTCTTGGCAATTTGTGTCGTTACCTTACGGCGTAACTCAAGTGGATTGGCAATGCTGGGAAATCCTTGTTTGGTCCCTCCTGTCCCGTGTACAACTATGGTCCCGTAATTCATGATACGTCCCATCACGGTCTGATCCACCGTAATCGCTTCTACCTGATTTAAGAATAGTTCAAGTGAATGTCGGCTCACGACACCTACTTTAGCGATGACCCGCTTGTTGGTCACCGCAAACTCGGTGGTGATTAGGACGAGAAAAGCATTCAGCAGTCCTGCTAACCCGCCCAGGGTAAAGGGCAAGGCAACGCACGCCAACATTCCCAAACTGACTGTCCCCCCAACTTGCTCTCCTCCTGCCATCTGCCCGGCAATGGGCGATAGAGCAATCAACACCAGTCCAACAATAATGTTCAAACAGGGCCATACCAAAATACCCCAATGCAGCCTGGCTTTCAATACAATGCGTTCCCCCGCGACGAGGCTTTGCTCGGCATACCCCTCTGGATTATATTCGACTGGATAGTACACGGAGGGCACATTGACCGATTGACGTGACGCGGCAAGCGAAGAGTGTCGCGGGGCAAGTTGGGTCGGTTCTACGGATACGAGACTATGCGCCTCCCCGACACGTACCTGAAGCAAGGTACTACCCAATCGAATCTGATCTCCTGCGCGGAGTGCCGTTATATCTGTGATTCGGCTGCCGTTGACAAAGGTTCCATTACGACTTCCCTCGTCACGGATATACACCATACCATTCGACTCCCAGATAAAGGCATGATGACGTGAAACTTCGCTGTCTGTTAAGACCACCTCGTTACTGCGACTACGCCCAATGCGCAATCCACTTGCCGAAATAGGATACTCGCGTCCATTCCATTCGAGTAACATTGTGATCAACTCCTTTCAAGCCTAGGTTGGATATTCTGTTGGAACACCAGCGTGGTTTGTCCTAGCCCAAGTTCATCTCCTGTACGCAGGAGATGGCTGGCGATGCGCTTGCCATTCACAAAAGTGCCATTCGTGCTACGCAAATCGTAGAGCACATAGCCGTTTGACTCCCTGCGAATTTCAGCGTGGCGACGCGAGACCTGGCTGTCTTGCAAGACAATGTCGGAGGACGAATCACGTCCCAACCGCGTGGTGGGCGTATGGAGGATGAAACGCGTACCAACTTGCGTGCCCCGCGAGACGCTTAACCATGCTTCACCCACCACCGGCGCGGAGGCCACTGGTGATGTTGGTGCCCTGAAAGGGACCTTGCCCTTGACCCGAAAGAGCAATTCGGTGTTACCAATGTGGATGCGGTCACCATCACGTAACCACTGTTGCTTGACATTTTTGCCATTGATCAATACAGCGTTCTTGTGATCCAGCGCGGATAAAATGAATTGATTCCCTTGGCAAAGAATCTGAGCACAGGCAGGGACCTGGCTATCGTTCAATCTTACATTGCCCTGCGGATCACGCCCAAGGAACAGGATCGGCTTGGACATGACCGTTTGCAAGTAGGCATGGGATCCTTCCAGGCGATAGAGCGCGGCGGCAGGAACTGCCGGTGATGTCTCGCGTGTTGCCATCACAATTACAACGCCGGCAACAATTGGCAGGAGCAACAACGTAAATCCAAGGACGACGACGCCGGCAAAGGACATCGGTACGCTGGTGGATTTCTCAACCGTCGCAGAAACTATGATTTCGTATGGCTCGGCTGGCAGAGACACTTGTTTGCCGACCACACTCATTGACCACGCACCTGGCAAAGGTTGTTGGACGGTCAATACCAAGCGGGTGGCTTCACGCAGCCACTGTGCACCAGGGTATTGCTCGTCCACCTGGCGTCCCTGTGGATCAACAACGACGAGTTCCAGTGTACTGCCGGGCCAGCGGAGCGCGAAATCCACGCGGGCTTGATTCGGCGTCACTGGCACTGTGCCGGCGGTCTGCTTTTCACCTTGAGTCACTGTACCGGCGGTTTGGTAGATTGGAGTACGGGGTAATCTAACCCCAAAGCGTTCAAACAATTTGGTTGGATTAACGTACCCGCTCTTATCCAATTCACTTTCATTGCGGACATAGCCATATCCCCAAGTGTTTTCAGGTGTGCCACTCACACAACTGAGCGTTAAAGGATGCTTGGAGCGTATTTCCAAGTGGAGGTGAGAGTTATCGCCATCATCGTAAACGTACCCAATGACCTGGCCGCCTCTGACTCGCTCTCCTTTGTTCCTGACCCGCAAGGGATAGTCTTTGGAATCACTCAAATGGCCATACATCGCCCATACACCGAGTGACTCGTGATAGATCAAGAGGGCACGTCCGGGCGACCAATCGGCCAGCGCATTCTCTGCGAGTGTTCCCTCTGCAATGGCGTGCACCTCAACATTGGGGATACTATCCCAATTTGTTCTGGCCCAATCCTCGCCGGCGTGTGTGAGTTTGTTGATCGGTTGGCTACCTAGGCATATTCCACTGATTCTAGTAACCCCGGTTTGCCCACCGAATGAATACCATCTATCAAAACCCTCACTCATCGGATCTTGTCCATCTTTGCCAAGCGGGAAACGCACTTGGAGTATTGGAGACGCCGGCGTCGGCGTAATCGTGGGAATATCCCTAACTGTAAACCACACGCGCTGGTAAGGCGGGATGCCTTCCCACTCTCCAGTAGGGGTCAGCCACGCGGGCTCGGCAAAATATTCGCCCGGCGTGCTAAACGAGCGCGTTGTACGATAGGTGTATGTTTCCCCTGGTGATAGAACCAGATTGGTTACAGCATCGAAATCTACGTTTGGCGCTGACCAACCATTGTTGGGCGCGCTGCGCGCATTGGGTCCGCGCGCGCCGGCAACCATTCGCCGGATCGTGATCGGCGAGCCACCGACATTGCGGACAGTGAACGTCGCGGTAATCTTTTGGCCAACTTGCGGCGTCGTGTTTGACAGATTGATTGCGACGACGATGCTCAACTCACCGGGTGTTGGTGGCGGCGGTGGCACAGGCACTGGTGTTATTATGGGTTCTGGCGCGGGAGTTGTCGGTCGCGGCACGGGCGTGGTAGGACGCGGCGCCGGGGTAGTGGGCGGTGGTGCGTTGTTTCTCCCGCAATCAGCACACGATGAAATTCGGATATAATCGGACCAGCGCACAATTTCGCGCGAGATGATGGTTCCATCGTTCAAGTGGACAGGTGGCGAAAGCGCCACGATGACGGGATTGTTTATCTGAACGTAACTTTGCTGCCCCCAACCTCCACGCGGTCCCCAACCGATTTTTTCGCCGGTAGAACAAGCGATGATATAGGGATAAAAAGTTCCCTCCTGCAAAAAGAATCCGCTTTGGATTATCCCGGCGGTTGAATAACCACAAATATAATCGAGCGTAACGGGCGCCGGCGTGGTCGCGCGGGGAGTCGGTGGCAGCGTAGCAGTGGGAAGTATGACAGCCGTTGGGGGTTGACGCGTTGGCGATGGTAGTGGCACAGGAGTCGGTGATGCCGGCGGAACTATTTGAATGGTTACATAACTCGTCCGCCCGTCCTGCCATTTCACATCCGCCCAGGTACTGCCATCCACCGAGTAATTCGGTGTGAACCAATGGCTGCCGATTCGTTCGAATGTACGATTCGCGTCGTAGCCGAATTCCTGACCGGGTGCCAGCGTGAAATTTTCGATCCAATGGAAACTATAGTCGCTATCACCAGGTCCTCTTCCCTTGACACCAAAATAGCGCGCGCGGAACGTCTGCCCGCCAATATTTTTCACGCGGAACGAGGCATTGACCCATTCGCCCGGCACGGCTTGGGAACGGGAGAGCACCAAGCCGCTCACAAGGACGATCCGTGCGGGAGACGGTTGGGTCGGTGGTGGCTGGGTGGGCGGCACGGTTTTGCACGCGGTCGCTTGGCGTTTGCTCACCCACCCTGTTCCACCGCTCGGATCGCCGGCGGCTTTGCGACTGGTATCCCACCATTCTTCGCCATCTGCGTAGCGCGGACCATCAATCAGTTTGACCGCCCAATCATTTTCGGGAACAATGGTGTGCACGCGGTAACCCTTGCCGGGTCCTGTACGAATCTCAGTGCCTTTGCACAGTCCCACAATGTTACCGCGTGCCCAGGTGTCCGCCGCCGCAGAAGGAGGGAGGAAGAGCACTATGGCTATGCTGATACCCCAGATGAGAATTTTGTTGATCTCACGGCCGAACATTTTCTCATCCCTTCCTAGAAAGGCAGAAAGCCAACATCATGCACTCGTGACCGCTATCACTTGAACCACTTGAAACTCCATCCCTCGGAATGACTTTTCTCAATATCGTGATTGCGATCCTGATCTACGCGAACCACCAGACTCACGCGCCAATTGGTCAATTGCATCGTGTTGAAGCGCCAGGCGCCGGGATCACACCCTTCCCCCGGTTGCCCGGAACCGGACTCGCCGGAAGGAGGTAATGTCCATACGGTGTCTTTGGTATAGAAATTGCAGATCACTCGGCCGGACGCATAAACCTGAACACGATAATACTCGTTGTCGGCTAAAATCTTGAAACTGGGTGGATTCGGTCGCCATTCTAGAGTGATCCACGGATTCTCTGTCCGAAACGCTGTTCCGTTCGGTGGATTGATTAACTGAATCCCTACCAGCCCACGTGTGGGTGAGGGCGGCGGTGTCGGTGTGACCGTCGGTGTAGCGGTCGGTCGAGGTGTCTCGGTGGGCGTTAGCGTTGGCGTCGCTGTCCGTGTGGCGGTTGGTGCCGCAGCAGTCAGGGTGGCTGCTACACGCGCGGCGACGGTGCTTTCCATCACACGCGTCGCTTCGGCTTGTGCAGTTTGGGTGGCAAAGATCACACGGGCAATTTCAGTTTGTGCATCGGAAGGTGTAGCTTGCAAGGAAACATTGACGGCAACGCCGGTTCCCGTCGGTGCAAGCGCTAGGCGCGACGATGGTTCGGAGCGGAAGACACCTGCGGCGAACAAGCCAATCACGGCGATTGCCAATAGCCCCAAGACAGCCGCGCCGACCAATACCAGCGGACTGCGTGAGGGCGCCGACGCTGGTGCCCTCACTGGTTTATGCGACGGTGTGGTAGGAATCGCGATGGTGGCGCCGGGCGTGATGAATGCCTGGAGCGCGGCAGACATTTCTTCAGCAGATTGGTAGCGCTGTGCCGGGTCTTTGGCTAATGCCCTGGTGATGATCTGTTGTAGCCCGGGTGGTACATTGGAGGGTAACGGGCGTGGGGGATCCGTTTTCAATTTCTCCAGGTCGCTCAAAAAGTCACTGGTAAAATCCAGATACATATACCCGGCGACCATTTCATACAACATCACGCCGACGGAATACAGATCACTCCGCGCATCTACTTTTTGTCCCCGCGCCTGTTCGGGAGACATATACCACGGCGTCCCCATCGCGGTACCCAGGCGCGTTACATTCGTCACATTGCTGACCGAAGCCGGAACGTGCGCGATTCCAAAATCGCTAATCTTGATGGCTTTGCCGTCACGACTGAGCAGGATGTTCGCCGGTTTGATGTCGCGGTGCACAATACCGAGTTGATGGGCGGCTGCCAAGCCATCACACACCGCTCGGGCAATCATTGCCGCTTCGCTGGGGGTCAACTTGCCGCGCTGGGTGAGGAGATTCGCCAGACTTCCCCCATCCATAAATTCAAGGACGATGTAATGGTGCGGTCCGTCTGGTTCCATCCCCCACACGGTAACAATGTGCGGGTTATTCAGTTTCGCAATGGCAATTGCCTCGTTCTGAAAGCGGCGGAGGGCGTTAGCATCATTTGCCAATTCGGCGCGCAACTCTTTAATGGCAACCGGACGTTGCAAATTATCCGTTGCCTGATAGACGCATCCGAATCCACCCTCACCGAGAACACGCTCGATTTTGTACTTGCCTAAAAGTGTTTGACCTACCTCCAAAGCCATTTTCTTTCCCTCCGTATTGCGATTACTTGATGTTCGCCAAAAGCTCTTTTGCCAGATTGATTGGGCGGATGTAGCCCAACTTGCCAGTGACGGTTCGGTCGCTGATGACGCGAGTAGGAATTCCAATCAACTCACCGGCCGTGTTGACTGCCGCGCCGCCGCTATTGCCGGGATTGAGTTCGGTATCGGTTTTAATCCATTCCCGGTTCCCCAGAAATCCAGAAATGATGCCGCGACTTGCGGTTACAGTATCGCCGCCGATTCCGGGAAAGCCAATCACGCGAATCTCTTCATTGATCTGCACACGATCCGAGTCGCCAATCACAATGGATGTCAAGTTCAAATTCGCGGGCAGCGCGCTGCCGTCTTCCATGGCGATCAACTTGACGAGTGCTAGATCGAGTTTGTTGTCAAACGCCGTCACCTGAGCGCGAAAGATTCGGTCAGGCGGCTTGTTGGGATCGCTGACCACGGCAACGGAGATGCGATCACGACTGTTGTACGGTTTGCCTGTTTTGATATCGCGGACGACGTGATAGTTCGTTAGAATGTATCCGCGTGCATCTACAATACTTCCCGAACCGGAGATAGCACTGCTCGAACCGTCCATCGGCGACTCGATGTACACTACCGCCAGGAGGGCACGGCGTATGCCGTCCAGTGCAGGAGGTGCCGTGGCGACTTGCGTTGCCCGCGGGTTTGTTGGCGCGACAACCGGCGCGGGAGTCGTCGCCGACGGCCTAGTTGGTAGAGCAATCCGCGTAGGCGTTGGCGCGTTGACCGAAGCAATGACGAACATTAGCGTCGCCCCAAGAACGAGAATAGTCACAATCACAATACCACCAATCGCAAATGCAATCCCAAGCGTACTGGATTGCCGTGACAGTGTTGGCATAACGCCAACACCAGCAGATTGCGGTTGCGCGACAACCGCTGCGCCACTCGCGCGCACGGTGAGTACCGTACGCCCAATCTGGATTTGATCGCCGGGATGGAGCGGCACCGCCGAGATGATGCGCCGCTGGTTGACGAATGTCCCATTGGTGCTGCCCTGATCGCGAATGTACGTAACCCCTTGTGCTTCCCACACTAGCGCGTGATGGCGTGAGGCTTGTTCGTCAGGAAGGATGAGGTCGTTATCCGTGCCACGACCGATTTTCAAGCCGTTTGCCGGAATCCGATATTCATGTCCGTGATATTCTAACCAGAGTGCCATTGTTTCCTTGATCCAAGCCGGTCAGGGTGCCGGCGCCACGCGAAAGTTATCAAAGCGCACACTCAAGCCCGGCGATCCATCACAGGTGCAGATGACTACGCCGGCACATCCTTCCTTATAAGTGCTATCCGATACGTTACCAACCAATTGATCGTTTATATACAACGTGATCTGATCACCTTTGGTGATTACTTTGAGCCGATTCCAACCACCTGATCGGATGACATTGGATGGCGTGGGACCCAGAAGGGCAACAAAGCCGTTTTCTTTGGAATGCTTGTCCAGTGTAAACGTTCGATCAAACGACAAGCGAAAGGCATAAAAGTCGGTCATGGCATCATTGCTGCGAAACGCAATCCCATATCGCTCTGCCACCGTATCCATCTGACGGACATCCACCTCCACCATCAGGTCAGAGTACCAACGACGACACACCAAAGAGTAATAGTAGGGCTTTTTGATCTGCATAAGGTACTCACCGTTATCATAACGTCGTTCGAAAATATCGCCTGACACCGAGTCCCAGACGCCATTCTTGGGATCACTAAAATTCTCACTGTAGAATAATCCGGGAGGCCCACTGGCAACTGGTGTAGCAGGTGGCAACAGCGTGGGAGTCAGTGATGACATGACCGGAGTGCGCGTGGGTGTGGAGGATGGCACCGTGGTGGCAGTAACACGTGTACTCGTTGGTGGTGCCGACGTGGCAGTCGCTACAAGAGCGATTGACGTTGGTGCGGCAGGCGTTGCCTGTGTGATGGGCGCGCTGCGCAAACCGACGATCAAAGCAATGCAAAGCATCAGCAAGACGATCGCGCCGACTATGCTAGCAATGACTGGCACCACCATTGGGCTTGGCACAACCGACGTATCCTGCATCGCGGCGCTGAGACTGGACACAAATTGCCCGGCGGTCGGGTAACGCTGTTCCGGCGCCTTGGCGAGAACACGCCGCATCACTTCATCGGTCGCTGGAGTCAACTGGGGTCTAAAGCGACGTATCGGCGGTGGGGTAGCGTAAACTTGCTGATGCAAAATGACTGCCAGAGAATCCCCTTGAAAGGGCAATCGTCCCGTGAGCATCTCATACGCCACCAGCCCGAGGGCGTAGAGATCCGATGCCGCGCTCAGCGGTTTGTTCTCGATTTGTTCGGGTGACATATATTCCACCGTACCCACGACGCCTGAACTACTCGACCGCCCGCCACCGATTGCCTTGGCAAGTCCAAAATCCGTTAGAATGGCGTTCCCGCTTTGATCAATCAGAATATTGCTGGGTTTAATATCACGGTGAATAATCTGGCGCTGATGGGCAAAATCGAGTGCGCTGGCAATCTGACTTAGAATGGCAATGGTGCGGGCTGGCGAGAGCGCACCCTGTCTTTCGATAAGCGTTTGTAAGGAGGTCCCTTCAATCAACCGCATCGTAATGAAATACATTCCGCGATCGTTGCCGAAATCATAAATGGGAACAATGTGCGGATGATCGAGAGACGCTGCCAGATGCGCCTCACGATTAAAGCGCTCGACGAAACTTGGATCCATCGCCAGGTTCGCGGGGAGGACTTTGAGTGCCACATAGCGCTGCAGGCGTGGCTGGTAGGCGCGATACACAATGCCCATGCCACCTCGCCCAATCACAGAGACAATTTGATATTCGCCAATCGTCTGTCCGGAAATATGACTTGACATGATGCCTCCGCCTAGTAAATCAACGCGACTTTGGCATTCATTGTCTCACGTAACATAGAGCCCTCCACAATGGCCCGGATGACGCCCCTAGCATCAATAAAGAAACTGGTCGGTAACGCTCGGAGATTGTATTGTCGGTTCACGGTGTTGTTTGTATCCCACAAGATTAAAAATGCCAAATTCTTTTCTCGGACGAATTGCTCCGCGGCACTCCGATTTGAATCATCCGTGTTCACACCGAGCACAACCAGTTGCTTGTTTTGTGAATCGAGATAAAGCGCGTTCAGATCGGGCATTTCACTGCGGCAAGGAATGCACCATGAAGCCCAAAAGTTGATAATGACCGGCTTGCCGCGAAAATCGCGGAGACTGACCGTCCGTCCACTGGAATCTTTGAGCGTAAAGTTAGGTGCGGTGCGGCCGACGGTTAATCCTTCCGGCGGAAGCGTAGGCGTCCAAGTCGGCGGCGCCGGTGTGGCGGTGGGCGTCCAAGTGGGTGGCACCGGTGTGGCAGTGGGCGTCCGCGTCGGCGGCAGAGGTGTGACTGTGGGCGGCAACGTTGATGTTGATGGAACACGATCCGTTGGGCGCGGTGTTACGCTGGGGATGAATGTTGGTGAACTGGGCACAGTCGTTGGCATATTCGTTGGCACAATAGTCGTAGGAACCGGATTCAAACCGGCTGTCTGGGCTGGCGTGGTTCTTGCCGCCACCGCAAGCATCAAAAGGATCAGCGTACAAGCCAGTAATACAATCGCGCCCACCATTCCAAATGCCCAGATGGGGATACCGCTATCTCCAGTCCCAGCGGGCATTCTTTGTGCTTGATACGATGCAGGGGCATAAGCGAGTGGCGTTCCACAGCGCACACACCGTACCTGGCCTGCGGCATTCACCGTACGACAACGCGGACATAACATTGCTCCACCTCCTCAATCTCAATATCGGGCGACTGCAAGTCGCTGCAACAAGCACGCAAGTTGCTCTGCGGCGACTCGCGCAGCCGTGCCTGCCCCAGCGTACGCCCTTGCCCTTTGGCTCATTGGTTCATTGACGCTCACTCACACTTTGACAACGGACAAGGGCGGATTTACCGGACACCTCCCCTTGGGTTCGTCCGTTTAATCCGATTTCGTCCGTTGTCCTCCCCCTGCTATGACAAAGGACGGAAGACGAACGACGAACGCTTGCCGACTGCGGATTGCAGATTGCCGATAGTGAAAATCGCAAATCGAAAATCAAACGTGCCACTATTCACTATCCACTATCCACTGTCTTACCGAATGCCCCACAACCGCACCGACCCATCCGTTGACCCTGAGGCGAGCATCCGCCCATCCGGCGCAAAGGCAACGCTCTTCACATCCCCCGCGTGACCGCTCAGCGTCCGCACCTCGCGCCCACTCGCCACATCCCACAATTTGATGGTGTTGTCCTGCGATCCCGATGCCAGCGTCCGCCCATCGGGCGCAAAGGCGACGCTCCGCACAGACGCCGTGTGCCCGCTCAGCGTCCGCACCTCGCCCCCACTCGCCACATCCCACAATTTGATGGTGCGGTCATACGACCCCGATACCAGCGTCCGCCCATTGGGCGCAAAGGCGACGCTAAACACCCAGTTCGTGTGCCCGCGCAGCGTCCGCACCTCGCGCCCACTCGCCACATCCCACAATTTGATGGTGTTATCATCCGATCCC
>Ga0209162_1002099_pt1 | contig 18147 bp, 14 predicted proteins | sample YNPNPMetaG_FD_187121 | JGI IMG/M metagenome (GOLD analysis project Ga0209162, IMG submission 187121) | Anoxygenic and chlorotrophic microbial mat microbial communities from Yellowstone National Park, USA - YNP NP MetaG (SPAdes) (version 2) ... | reverse complement strand
GTCCGCCATCACGCACAGCGTCTTCATCAGCGATGTCTGCGGCAGCCCGAGGAAACGCGCCACCTCCTCGATCGTCTTCTGGTCCGGCGTGTGAACGGGCTCGGGGGCGAGCGCGCCTTCCGGGTCGGGCGCCTCGGGCGGCTTCGGGCGCGAGACGGCTTTCTCGAGGTTGGCGGCGTAACCCGTCTGGCGGCACAGCACGACGTAGTCCTCGCCCGCCTCGGTGGCCACCATGAACTCCTGCGACTGCGAGCCGCCCATCGCGCCCGAATGCGCCTCGACGGTCACGTATTCCAGGCCGCAGCGGTCGAAAATCCGGCAGTAGGCGATGCGGTGCTTTTCGTAGGATTCGTCCAGCCCTTCCGGCCCGAGGTCGAACGAATAGGAGTCCTTCATCAGGAACTGGCGCACCCGCAAAAGGCCGGATTTCGGCCGCGGCTCATCGCGGAATTTCGTCTGGATCTGATACCAGATCTGCGGCAGCTGCTTGTAGGAGCGCAGCTCGCCCCGGGCGATATAGGTCATGACTTCTTCGTGCGTCATGCCGAGGCAAAGCGGCCTCCCGTAGCGGTCTTTCAGGCGGAAAAGATTGTCGCCCATCACCTCGTAACGGCCGGATTCCTGCCAGACTTCCGCCGGGTTCAGCGCCGCCAGGTAAAACTCCTGCGCGCCGATAGCGTCCATTTCCTCGCGGATGATCTGCTGGATTTTCAGCAGCGACCGCTGGGCCAGATACAGGTAGTTGTAGATGCCCGCCCCGAGCTGGCGGATGTAGCCGGCGCGCAGCAGCAGCTGGTGGCTGACGACCTCCGCTTCGGCGGGCGTCTCTCGAAGGGTGGGAATGAAAGCGCGGGACCAAAGCATGGGAAACTCTTGAGTGTAGCACGCGCGCTCCCGCGCCCTCCCGAAGCGCGCGCCCGGAAGGATCCTGCCGCCCGCGCCGCGGGCGCCCGCGCCTCAGGCCGGCGGCCACCAGCGGCGGCGCCGCCAGTTGCGCCGGATGCGCGCCGCGGCGAAAGCGGCGAGAAAGGCGAACACGCCGAGCGAGCCCCACACCAGCTTCTCTCCTTTCTCGCGCTCGGCCGGAATCGCCCGGACAGGGTAGGGCAGGGAAGGATCCATCAGCCGCACGAGCAGCCGCAGGCGGGTGACCGTGCGCCGCCCGCCTTGCGCCTCCACGATGAGGACGAGCTCGCGCGGCGCCTCCGCCACATAGGCGAGCGACCCTGCGCGCGCGAACCGCGTCTGCCCGGCCAGTTGCCGCGGCTCGCCCTTCACCCACCCTTCCACATCCTCGGCGGGCAGCAGGACCAGCCGCGCGTCCGCGCCGCGGTGCACCTGATAGAAGCAGACGATTCTCCGGGGCGCCTGGCGCACCGGCACCGGCAGAGTGCGCACCTGTCCCGGCGCGATGTCCACCGGATCGTCGAAAACCACCTCGGCCGGAGGCTGCCACGCCCCGGCCGACAGCAGAAGAATGGCGCCCAAAAGCCTCATTTGGACTGGTAGACAGGCCGGCCGTCAATGAAGTGCATTTTGAGCTTTGTCCGGAGAATTTCCGCGTCCGGCACAGTCATGATATCCCGGTCGAGCACGACAAAATCAGCGTATTTTCCCGGCTCGAGCGTGCCGCGGACTTTCTCTTCAAATGCGGCATAGGCGGCGGAAATCGTCCAGGATTCCAGCGCCTCTTCCCGGGTCATTTTTTGGTCCGGCATCCATCCTCCCGGAGGCCGGCCCTCCCGGTCCTGCCGGGTGACGGAGGCGTAGAAGCCGGGCAGCGGGTCGGGTTCCTCCACCGGGAAATCGCTCCCGTTGGCCACCGGGATGCCGAGTTGGAGGAACCGTTTCCAGGCGTACGCTCCGGCGACGCGGTCCGGCCCGAGCCGCGCCTCGGCCCAACGCATGTCGCTGGTGGCGTGCGTGGCCTGGATGGCGGGAATCACGGAGAATTCCTTGAACAGGCGGAAATCGGGCAGCGAGACCACCTGCGCGTGCTCGATCCGGAACCGCTTGTCGTTCGGGCCGCCGAGCACCGCCGCGTAAGCGTCGAGGACCACGCGGTTGGCCCGGTCGCCGATGGCGTGCGTGCAAACCTGGAAGCCGCGCGCGGCCGCCTGGCGGGCGATCCGCTCGATTTCTTCCCGCGGGGTGATCAGCAGGCCGGTGTTGCCCTTGTCGTCGGAGTAGGGCTGCCACATCGCCGCGCCGCGCGAGCCGAGCGCCCCGTCGGCGTAGAGCTTGATAGCGCGCACCGTGAGCCACGGCCCGGTTTCCGGCCCGCGTTGCAGAAACTGGCGCCACAGCGGGCCGTCGCCGGCGATCATGGCGTAGATCCGCACGGGCAGCCGACCCTCGGCCAGCAGCTCGCGGTAGGCGCGCAGGTCCTCGGCCGTCACGCCGGCATCATGGACTCCGGCCAGCCCGAGCCGGGCGCATTCGGCGGCCGCAAGCGCCAGCTGCCGCTTGATCTGTTCAAAGGACGGCGGCGGGATGCGGCTGCGGACGAGATTCATGGCGCGGTCGATCAGCACGCCGGTCGGATTGCCGTCCGCATCCCGCAGGATCTTGCCGCCCGGCGGGTCCGGCGTTTGCTTCGTCACGCCGGCGAGGGCGAGCGCGCGCGAATTGACCCACGCCGCATGCCCGTCCACGCGGGAAAGAAACACCGGGTGGTCCGGGGCGGCCTTGTCGAGGTCGCGCGCCGAGGGAAATGCTCCGCCCCAGTTTGTCTGATCCCAGTTGCGCGCCACAATCCACTCGCCTTTGGGCACGGCCGAGGCACGCTCGCGCACATAAGCAGCGATTTCCGCGATCGACGCGACATGCCGCAGGTCCCGCGACTCGAGCAGCGCGCCCAGCCCGCGCATGTGGGCATGCGAGTCGATGAAGGACGGGAAGACGGCCGCGCCGCCCAGATCCAGCCGGCGCGCCGCAGCCCCCGCGCGGCGCAGGGCCTCGTCCCCGACAGCCAGGATCCGCCCGTTCCTGACCGCCAGCGCGGCAACAGGCTTCGTCCTTGCAGAAACATAAACGCGCGCGTTGACGACCAGCAGGTCGGCTTCCCCGTCCGGCTGGGCCCCGGAAGCCGCCGCCAGCAGGAATAGAATGGGGAGCATGGAAGACAGTATGTCACAGGGCTCCGCCGAAGCCGCGTCACCGGTCGTCTCCCCGTATGAAGGCTGGCGCGCCTGGGTGGCGGCAGGCTGCGCCATCCTCCTCGCTCTGTTGTTCCTTGTCGCCGGCATCTGGAAGCTCAGCGACCCGTTTGCCACCGAAGCGCGCATGACGCAGGCGCTGGTTCCCAAGCTGTTCGCCATGCCGGTGGCGCTGGTGGCAGGCATCGGCGAGACATGGATCGGAGTGTTGCTGCTCGTGCCGCGGTGGCGGCGATGGGGCGCCTGGCTGGCCGGACTCGCCCTGGTGGTGTTCATGGTGTATTTCGCGGTTTTCTACAACGAGCTCCGGGGCGAAGATTGCAGCTGCTTCCCGTGGCTGAAGCGCGTTGTGGGCGTCGAGTTCTTCGTTTCCGACGCGCTGATGCTGGCCGCGGCCGTGGTTGCGGGCCTGTGGTCGGCCCGCTCCACGAATCTGAAACAGGCCGGCATGGCGCTGGCCGTCATTGTGGTGATGGCGCTGGCTGTGCTCGGGGCCACCATGACGCAGCGCGGCGGGATCCTGGCCCCGGCGCAGATCCATGTCGACGGCAAGCCGTTTTCGCTTCACGAAGGGCGCGTGCTGCTGTTCTTTTTCGACCCGGAATGCTCACATTGCTTCCAGAGCGCGCGCGAGCTCGGCAAACTGGACTGGAACGGCGTGCGCGTGGTGGTGGCGCCGACGGCGAACCCTCAGTGGGCCCTCGCGTTTCTGCGCGAAGCGGGGCTGCGAGCAGGGGTCACGTTCGAGGCGGCCAAACTGCGCGAGGCGTTCCGCTTCACCACCGACCCGCCCTACGCCGTTGCCCTGGAAAACGGCCGCGCCCGCGCCTCCTTCACCTTCGCAGAAGGGGAAGACGTGACCGGCCAGCTCCGCAAGCTCGGCTGGCTGCGCCAATAGGCGCGCCGCAGCACCTATCCGCTCTCCACGCCCCGGCGCCGCGCGTAAGCCCGCCCGAGCTCCCGGAGCCGCGCCTGGCCGAGCCGCTCGCGCGCCAGCCCGAACAGCACGCGTTCCTCGACGGCGAAGTGTTCGCGCGCCAGCTCCATCAGCCGGACAAGCAACGCGCGCGCCGGTTGCGCCCGGCGCGCCAGCCGGAGCTCCTCGAGCATGCGGCGCATCTCCTCATGCTCGCCGTACATGGCGTCGAGCGCCGATTTCAGGTGCGGCTCCGGTGCGCCGAGCGAGCCGAACAGGAGCTGGTCCTCTTCCACCGCGTGCGCCTGCAACACCGCCTCCAGCGCCGCCCCGCACTCCCTGAGTTCGGCCGCGCTCATCGACATCAGCCGCCGCTCCTGATGCCTCATCAGCGCGAGAATGCAGGCGTGTTCGCCCAGCAGCAGGTCCACCAGGTCGGCGCCGCTCGCCGATTGCATGCGTCTCATGCCCCTCCGGCAGTGTCTCCATTTTGCCAGAATCCGGTCCGAATGACCATAACCGGCGCAACCTGCGCCGGACGCTGTTTTGATAGCATGGCGGGTGCACAGCCATGATCAGCGTGTTCCGGGCGGCTGCCTGGGCGGTGGCGCTGCTCCTGCTGGCGGAGCTGGCCGCGGACGCCTCGCAGCGGAGGAGGAAGAAGCAGGAGGAAGAAATCACCCAGACGCTCGAACTGCCTCCGGAGCCGCCCGCTTCGCTCGCCGCCGAGCCGGCCCGTCTCGGCTTCCTGCACGCGCCGCTGTCGACGCGCGGACTGCTGTCGCAACAGACCCGGGACGCTCTGCGCGCGATGCTGCAAAGCGCGCGCGGCGCGCGCTTCGTGCGCATCCGCGCCTATGTGGCCGGCACGGGCGACCTGCGCCGCGTGCAGGCCATCGTCTCGGAAACTTTCTCCGACCGCAAGCTGCCGCTGCCCGTGCTCACGGTCGTGCAGGTGGGCGGCCTGCCGGTCGAGGGCGCGCAAATCCAGATGGAGGCCGTCGTCGAACAGCGCAAGCCGGCGGGCGCGGGCGTCGTGTTCGCCTCGGTCTCTTCGCAGACCCCTGCCGACACCTTTGCACGGCTCGCAAAAACCATCGAGGATTCGGGCGCCAGAATGGACGCCTCGGCCTCGCTGGTGTGCGGCGTGACCGGCCCGGACCTGATCGAGCCCGTCCGCCGCGCCGCGCTGGAGGCTTTTCCGCGCACCATGCCGGTTCTGTTCCAGCTGCAACGCCTGCCCGCCGAGCCGGCCGTTGCCTGCCAGGCCTCCGCCGTGCTGCCGGAACCCCCGCCCGGAGGCGTGCGGCGGCTCCCCGCGGCGGTGGCCCTCAGCGTTCCCAAAGTGATCTTCACCGGCGCCCAGCTGGCTTTCCGCTATGAGGAGAGCGATGCGCGGCTCGCTTTCCAGCGGCTGGAGCGCACTCTGCAACAGGCCGGCTCGTCGCTCAGGTCCGCCGTTGTCCTCAACGTGTACCCGCTGTCCCGGCAACTGGCGGATCTGGCGGCCCGGGTGCGCGCCGAGTTCATCGATCCCCTTCATCCGCCCGTCGGGCTGGTGGCGCCCTATGAGGGCTTGCCGTCCATGGACGGCGCTTTTGCCCTGGAAGCGGTGGCGCTGCCGGCGGCGGGCAAGTAGTCATGCGTAACAGCGAGTTGTCCAGAAAGCGAGGTAAAGAACCATGTCCCAGGCCCCTGTAGTCACCTTCGGCGAAATCATGCTGCGGCTCGCGCCGCCGGGCTTTGAACGGCTCCTGATGTCGCCCACGCTGGTGGCCACCTTCGGCGGAGGCGAGGCCAACGTCGCCGTGTCCGTGGCCAACTACGGCCATCCGGCGCGTTATGTGACCGTTCTGCCCGACAACCCCATCACCGATGCCTTCATCTACCAGATGCGGGGCTTCGGCATCGACACGCGCTTCATCAAGCGCGCGCCGGGCCGCTTCGGCATCTACTTCGTCGAGCCCGGCGCCAACCAGCGGCCTTCCAAGGTGGTCTACGACCGCGCCTTCTCCTCGATCTCCCAGGCCAAGCCCGGCGACCTCGACTGGAAGACGATCTTCAGCGACGCCGGCTGGTTCCACATCACCGGCATTACGCCCGCGCTTTCGCAATCGGCGGCCGATCTGGCGCTGGAGGCCGTGCGCACGGCCCACGAGATGGGCGTCGCCGTTTCCTGCGACCTCAACTACCGCAAGAATCTCTGGAAGTACGGCAAGAGCGCCAAGGAGGTGATGACGGAAATCGTCCGCTGGGTCGACTATGCCATCGCCAACGAGGAGGACTGCCAGAAGTCGCTCGGCATCGAGGTCGACGTCGACGTCCATTCCGGCAAGCTCGACCAGCAGCAATACCGGCTCCTGGCTGAGAAGGTCCTGGCCGCGTACCCGAACCTCAAGCTGATCGCGATCACGCTGCGCGAGAGCTTCTCGGCCTCCCACAACGGCTGGTCGGCGTGTCTGCACGACCGCAACGAGTTTCTGGTCAGCCGCCGCTACGACATCACCCACATCGTCGACCGCGTGGGCGGCGGCGATGCCTTCGCCGGCGGCCTGATCTACGGCATCCTGAACCTGCCCTCGCTGCGCGACGCGCTGGAATTCGCCGTGGCGGCCTCGTGCCTGAAGCATTCCGTGCCGGGCGACTTCAACCGGTTCACGCGCGCCGAGGTGGAAGCGCTGCTCAAGGAAGGCGGCAGCGGACGCGTGCAGCGCTAGCCGGGGCAGGCAACGGCTGCGGCGCCGGGCCGGATTCACTGCCGTCTTCCGGCGCGCGCCCGGCCGGACCCGGCCCCCTCGCGCGAGAGAGACTTGCGGGCGCGCCCCCCGCCGCCGCGCCTTTGCGGACTGCCGCCGCAGTGCGGGCGCGGCGGTGCGCGCCTCCAGTACAATGCTCGACAATGGCAACCAGTTCCACCCCCACGCTGTTGCGCCGGCTCGGCCTGTTCAGCGCCACCGCGCTGGTCATCAGCAACATGGTGGGCACGGGCATCTTCACCACCACCGGGTTTCTCGCCGGCGACCTGGGCGAGCCGTGGCTGGTGCTGGGCATCTGGGTCGTGGGCGCGGTGGTGGCGCTGGCCGGGGCGCTGTCCTATTCCGAACTCGGCGTGAACTTTCCCGCCAGCGGCGGCGAGTACGTCTACCTGACCCGCGCCTACGGTCCCACGCTCGGCTTCATGAGCGGGTGGGTGAGCTTTTTCGCGGGATTTTCCGCGCCGGTGGCCACGGCGGCGCTCGCATTTTCGAATTATCTCGGCTATTTTTTTCCCGCTTTGCGGCAGGACAATATCTGGTTTCGCCGGAGCTGGGGCGAAATCGCCATTGAGGCCGGCGGGGCGCAAATGGCCGCCGCCGCGCTCATTCTCCTGTTCACCGTCCTCAACCTGTTCGGCGTCGAGTTCATCGCCCGCATCCAGAACACGCTGACGTCGATCAAGGTCCTCGTCATGGTGGCTTTCATCGGATTCGGGCTCGCCGTCGGCAATGGCGACTGGTCCCATTTCGGGCAGGCGGCCGAGCGCACCTCCGCCACCCCGCTGGCGGCGCAGTTCGCTCTCAGCCTGTTCTGGATCTACGTCGGCTACAGCGGCTGGAACGCGGCCACCTACATCGCCGAAGAGCTCAGGAAGCCCGAACGCACCCTGCCCATGGCCCTCACCATCGGCACGGTGCTGGTGGCCATCCTGTACCTGCTGTTCAACGTCGTCTTCATTTACGCCGTCCCGCTCGAGCAGATGAAGGGCGTGCTCGCCATCGGCAGCCTGACGGCCCACGCGCTGTTCGGCCCGGAGGCCGCCGGCGTGTTCAGCGCCCTGCTCGCCGTGAGCCTGATGTCGACGGTGAACGCCATGGTGACCATCGGCCCGCGGCTGTATTACGCCATGGCGAAGAACGGCGCCTTCGTCCCGGCGGCAGGCTACATTCACCCGAAGTGGCGCACGCCTGTGGTCGCCATTCTCTTCCAGGGCGCCTGCGCCACGTTGATGACGCTGGTCAACTTCGGCAACCTCATGACCTACATCGGCTACCTGCTGAACCTCTTCGCCATGCTGGCGGTGGCCAGCCTGTTCTGGCTTCGCCAGCGTCCCGACTGGCAGAAGCTGCCCGCGGTGAGCTTCGCCTTTCCGCTGGTGCCCCTGCTGTTCGTCGTGCCGGGCGTCTGGCTGGTGATTGCGGGGCTGCGCTTTGCGCCGGCGATTTCGGCGGCCGCGGCGGCGACGCTCGTTTCCGGCGCGCTGGTCTATCGCTACCGGATCGTGCCGAAGCTGAAGCAGGGCGGCGACAGGCCGCTTTGACTTTGCGAAGCGCGGGAAAGAAGCAAGAGTGCAACCGGGCTGAAACAAGCCGGCGGCACGCCGCTTTGACAGCGGGCAGCCGAGGCCCGGGCTACACTGCCGTGGCGTCGATCCTTTGCGCCCACTGCTGCCAGCGGGCCCGGGCCCTGTGGCGGCTCTCGCTGCTCTGCTTGGCGCGATACATCTCCCGGTCGGCCACGCTGAGCAGATCCTCGGCATCTCTCCCGTCGTTCGGGAAGCAGGCCCAGCCGAAGGAAAGCACGAGGTCGAAGCCCGTCTTCGAGCGCACGTCTTCCTCGATGTCCCGTTTCAGATTGGCCAGCCGCATCGGCGCGAACTCGCGGTGGAGCCCGCTGAACACCAGCACGAACTCGTCGCCTCCCATCCGCGCCACATAGTCATATTCACGACAACGGGAGCGCATCGCCTCGCCGAGGATCCGCAACACCCGGTTGCCCTCCAGGTGGCCCCGCTCGTCGTTGATGAGCTTGAAGTTGTCCACGTCGCACACCGCCACGGTCAGCGGCTGCTCCTGCCGCCGCGCGCGCGCCAGCTCGCTGTCCAGGTGATGGAACAGCGACCGCGCGTTGGGCAGCCCGGTGAGAAAATCCGTCGTGGCCGAGCTCTCCGCCTGGTGATACCGAAGCGCGTTTTCCACTGCAATGGCCAGTTTCGAGCTGATGGCCAGAAGAATGCGCATATTGTCCTTGCTGAAGGCGTTCCGCTCGGCGCGGTACAGCGTGATGACGCCCACGACGCCGTTCAGCCCCTCCAGCGGAACCGCCAGCGCCGATTGCAGCGTGGAGAACTTCGACTCGTCGTTCAGGTAACCCGGCTCCACGCTCGGGTTGCCGTTCAGAATCTCGCGCCCGGTTTCCGCCACCCAGCCGGAAAGGCCCTGCCCCACGGGGATCCGCAGCGAAGAGAACAGGCGCGCGTTGTCGCCGGTGACGAAGGCCGGTTCAAGCACCTGTTCCTTCTTCAGGAACAGCGCCATCGCGTCGTAGGGCACAATCCGCTTCAGCCGCACGCTGAGCACGGAAAGAGTCTCGTCGAGGCTCAGGGAGGTGCCGAGGTTGTGCGCCAGCTCGAACAGCTCGTGCGCCTCCTGGCGCGCGGCGGCGATCTGGTTGAGAAACTCGGGCGTCTCGCCGGGGCTGTCGCCGCCGGCGGAAGCCTCGAACCCCGCGGCGGGCGCCTCGCCGCCGCGGATCTCCACGTTCTTCTTCAGCTTCAGCGGCTCGACGCTGCGGGCCCGGGCCATCTGTTCCAGCTCCCGGTAGCGGCGCGCCAGCACTTCCACCACGCGCGGGTCGAACGCCTTGCCCGCCTCTTGCAGGATCACGCCCACGGCCTCGTCCAGCGGGAGCGCCTTGCGGTACTGCCTGTCGGTGGCGAGCGCGTCGAGGGCATCCACCGCGGCGAGAATACGCGCCCCGATCGGGATCTGCTCGCCCTGAAGGCGATCCGGATACCCCGTGCCGTCCCAGCGCTCGTGGTGTGAACGGACAATCGGGGCCACAGGATAGGGGAACCGCACGCGCTCCAGGATCTGCGCCCCGACCACCGGGTGGATCTTCATCCGCTCGAACTCTTCCGGCGTCAGCCGCCCCGGCTTCGAGATGATGTGCTCCGGCACGGCCAGCTTGCCAATGTCGTGCAGCAGCGCCGCGGCGCGCAGCGCTTCCAGTTCGCTTTCCGACAGACCCAGGTCCTTGCCGATCTCCACTGCGTACACCTGCACCCGCTGCAAGTGCTCCTGCGTGGTCTCGTCCTTGGCGTCGATGGCCAGCGCCAGCGCTTCAATCGTGCGCAGATGCAGCGCCGCCATCTCTTCGGCGTGCCGCAGCCCGGCCTCGACCTTGTCGACATACAGCAGGTAGGCCCGGTAAGGCAGGTAGAGGGCCAGCATCAGCAACAGCGGCACCTGCCAGCCGAACTGCGCCCGCGCCACATCGAACAGCGCGGCGACAAGCGCCGCGGCCACGAAGTAGGGCAGCATCCATACATAGCGGTTCTTCCAGACCGCCAGAAGTCTCTGGCCGCTCTCCAGCCTGAGGCGGAGAGCGTCCGGGAATGTCAGCGCAAAGAAGACCGCTACGCCCGCGGTGATGGTGCGCAACGCGTCGGCCACCTCGCGCCGCGCCGCCGGCCCGGGCATGCCCCGCAGGGCGTAATCGCCAGCGACCATCGCCAGCACCCAAACGGCCATCGTGAACAGCACCTGTTCGGCATGGTGCCTCAGGCGCCGGCCTGCGCCGTATTCCAGCACCGCCGCGTTCAGTGCGGCCACCACCATCGTCTGCTCGAGCGACCCCGACCTCAGGCCGATGTTGACAAACAACAGGCTCAGCGGCACCAGCGCGTCGCCCTGGCGGAAGCCCACCTGGAAGTAGCTCGCCAGCACGGAAACAGCCAGCAACGCGAGAAACTGCGGCAGGTCTTCGGGCCGCCACGAGGCCAGCAAGGGCAGGGCAACGGCCGCGGCGACCAGGATCGTCACCCGGCAATACACCTTGACGAGGCTCGTTGCGTGCATCCTCTTGTCCAAAAGGATCGTCAGAACCTCGATGAAACATTAACCGGAGCCGGGCTAGGGTGTTTCCGCTGGATGCTTTCGGTGTTTTGCAGGCCGCGGAATTCCGTATCCGCCCTCTCCCCTTTTCTACGGCAGTCCTTCAAGATAGACATGGATACGCGTCGCCATGCCTGCCTGCGGCGAGGAAAAGCTCGAACTGCTCGGCCTGACCGCGGTTTTCGCCAGCCCGGCCATGCACGCCCTGCTGGAGCTCACCCGGCGCGCGGCCCGCTCCTCGGCCGTGGTGCTGGTGACCGGCGAAAGCGGCGCGGGCAAGGAGCTGATCGCACGCGCCGTGCACCAGTTCTCGCTGCGTTGCGCGCGCCCGTGGGTGGACGTCAGTTGCGGCGCGATCCCCGAGCACCTGATGGAAAGCGAGCTGTTCGGCTACGAGCGCGGCGCATTCAGCGGCGCGGTGGCGCCCAAGCCCGGGCTGTTCGAACTGGCCCATACCGGCACGCTGTTTCTCGATGAGGTCGGCGAGCTTGACCCGCGCATGCAGGTCAAGCTGCTCCGGGTGCTCGACGGCGTGCCCTATTACCGGCTGGGCGGAACCCGCAAGGTGCAGGTCGACGTCCGCGTGGTGGCGGCAACCAACGTCGACCTGGCCCAGGCCGTGGAGGAAGGCCGCTTCCGCAGAGATCTCTATCACCGCCTGAGCCAGGTGGTGCTCCGCGTGCCTCCTCTGCGCGAGCGCCCGGAGGATATCGAGCCTCTCGCGCTTCACTTTCTCGACGGGTACGAAGCGGAGCCGAAGCTGACCCGGGAAGCGGTCGCCGTCATGCAACGCTATGCGTGGCCCGGCAACGTGCGGGAAATGCGGAACGTGCTGACCCGTGCCATGCTGATGGCCGGCGGTGCGCCGATCGGGCCGGAGCATCTGGGCCTTCCGCCAGCGGGCCGGCCAGCCCCGGTTGTGCTCCACGGGCTGGACTCGGTGGAAAGAGACACCATCCTGCGCGCCCTGGAAACCACGGGCGGACACCGCCAGCAGGCGGCGGCCCTGCTGGGCATCAGCCGCCGCACGCTGAGCCGGAAACTGAAGCAGTATCGGGAGCTCGGCATCGAAGCCACGCTTGCCGATCTCGAGGAGGAATCCAAGGCCCGCGCCAACGGGAGATGCAGCCATGAGCCGGTATTCTCAGGAAAGACGGCGTGAGGAACGCCTCCCGGCCAGCGGCCCGGTGCGTCTGGCTCTGCTGGAGACGGCGACCTCGAAGCAGCTCGAAGGCCGCCTGGTCGATGTCAGCAAGAACGGCTTCCGCGTGAGCCACGGCTTCGCCGGCCTGACCTCCGGCCAGGAGGTCCGGTTCGAATACAAAGGCCGCCGCGGGAAGGCGCGCGTCGCCTGGACCCGTGTGGCGGGCGGCGAGGTCGAGTCCGGCTTCTTTGTTCTCGCCTGAGCGCCGGGCCAGGCCAAAGCCCGCGGGGCCGCGCCGCCGGGGCCGCCGAAGCGGTTGCCGTGGCAAGCCTTTGTACCCGCAGGCCCGCTCCGGCTCGTATAATGAAGTGTTTGGACTTCCCCTCCGGGGGCGCCTCCCGACACATCATGCGCATCTTGCCCTTCTTTTGTGCCGCGATCCTTTCTGCGGCAGCCGCCTCCGGCGGTACGGCCGATCCCCGCAAGGCGTTGTCCCTGCTGCCCGCCTGGTTTGAGCCTGCCTCGCAGCCGGGCGCGTTCGTCTCGCGCAGCGCCGAGCTCTCCCTCGCCGTGGATCAGCGCGGCGCCGTGCTGGCGCGCCCCGGCCTCACGCTGCGGCTCGAGTTCGCCCAGGCGCGCCCGGCGAAGCTCGAGCCGCTCGATCCCATGGAAGGCGTCTCGAATTACCTCGTCGGCAAGAATCGCAGCCAGTGGCGGCAAGGCGTGCCCCATTACCGCCGGGTGGCCGCCCGCGGCCTGTACCCGGGCGTCGACGTGATCTACTATTCCACGGGCCGGCAGCTCGAATATGACTTCGTCGTGGCTCCCGGCGCCGACCCGGGCCGGATCGCCCTGGAGTTTTCCGGCGCGCGGCCTTCTCTCGATTCGGACGGCAGCCTTACGTTCGCCGGCAAAATCCGCCAGAAGCCGCCTGTGGCCTACCAGGAGTCGGCCGGGCGCCGCATTCCGGTGACGAGCCGCTATGTGCTCGACGGAGACATCGCGCGGATCGAGCTGGGGCCATATGACCGGTCCCTGCCGCTCGTCATCGATCCGGTCATCGTCTGGGGCGGCTATTTCGGCGGCGAGGAGATGGAGATCATCCGCGGCGTCGCGGCCGACCCGGACGGCGGGTTCTGGATCGCCGGGAGCTCTAATTCCATCCTGCCCGTCGTTCCGAACACCGACCCGCGGCTGTGGGAGCGCAACGGCGACCGCGCGGCGACGACACTGGCCGCTGCGGTGGGCGCCGAGGAAGACACGATCACCGTGGAATCGGCCACCGGCTTCCCGTTCGCCCCCACCTACAACATCGTCATCGATCAGGAAGAAATGACCGTGACGCAGATCGCCGGCGGCACCACCTGGACGGTGCGCCGCGGAGTCAACGGCACCACGCCCGCCGCCCACGACAAGGGCGCGGGCGTCTACTACTATGTGCCGGATATCACCACCCGCGACGCGTTCCTCGCCAAAATCATGCCCGACGGCGACGGCTGGAAGGTCGCCTATTTCACCTACCTCGGCGGCCGCGGCGAGGACGAAGCCACCGCCATCGCCATGGCCGGCCGCCGCGTGGCCGTGACGGGCGTCACTGCGTCGGACGACTTCCCGGTTTCCTACAACGCCTTCCAGCCGCAACGCAACGCGCAGTACGACATCTTCATCGTGCTCTACGATCCTTTGGCCGGAGGCCTGGATACGCTCACCTTCTCCACCTACTACGGCGGCGAGCTTTCCGACACGCCCACTTCCATTGCCGTCGGCCCCGACAGCCGCATCGCCGTCGCCGGCTACACGAATTCCGGCTTCCTGAAATTCATCGTGTCCGGCCTCTCGCTCCAGCCGGCCAACCGCGGTGGCACCGATGCGTTTCTTGTCGTGGCCAATCCCTTCAGGGACGCCCCCGAATCCCTCGCCTATGCCACCTACTTCGGCGGCGCCTCCACGGAAATCGCCAACGCCGTCGCCTTCGACCGGGAAGGGAAAATCTACGTCGCCGGCGTCACCATGTCCGAAGATCTGCCCGATACCGACAACGCCCATTTTCACCGCCCCCTCTCCACCGGCGACGGGTTCCTGTTGAAGGTCGACCCGGACCAGATCGCATTCGATTCGTTCCTTTACGGCGGCTACTGGGGCGGCAACGACCTCGATGTCATCACCGCGATGACCGTCACCGCGCCTGACGAGGTCTGGATCGCCGGCTATTCCTTCTCCGACGACCTGCCGGTGACGCCCGGCGCGCACCAGAGCTCGCGGCGCGGCGCTGCCGACGCCTTCCTGGCGAAGCTGGATCTGCGCCAGTACGGAGCCGCCTTCGTGCCCTTCTGCACCTACTTCGGCGGGCTGCGCAGCGAAGTGCCCTACGCCATGGTTCATGACCCGGCCACCGGCACGGTGACGCTCACCGGATACACCACCTCGCCCGATTTCCCGGTGAAGAACTTCCCCGGCTTCGAGCAGCCGACGATCCGCTCTTACGAGATCTTCGTCACCCGCTTCGACCCGGCGCGCACCGGCGCCAGCCAGCTCGCCTGGTCCACCATGTTCGGCGGGGCCAACGCCGACGTCGGCACGGGGATCGCCCTCGGCGCCGACGGCAGCATCTTCGTCGGCGGCTACTCGACCTCCCTGAACCTGAACATCGCCGGCGCGGCCTCCAAGCCCAACGGGCTCGGCCGCGACGCCGGCGTTTTCATCCGCATCATCCCCTGAAGCGGCCCGGCGGGCTTCGATAGAATGGCCGTTTGCTGTAACCTGCGCAACCGGATTGCGCCTGTTTTGTTTCAGGCGCATTCGGCGCCCGCATTGGTTCCTACGGTGGATTCATGAAACTTTCCCGCGCGATTCCTGCCGGCCTGCTCGCGGCCGGCTTGTTCCTTCTCGCTCCCTCCTGCCAGCGCAACAACCGCAGCGCCGCGAAAAAGGAAGGCGGTCCCGTGACGGTGCGGGTGGCCACGGTCGCCCAGCGCACCATCCTGCGGGCGATTGAAAGCGTCGGCACCCTGTATCCCTACGACGAGGCCATCATCAGCGCCGAGATCGACGGGCCGCTGGTCGAGGTCAACGCCGATCTCGGCGACTTCGTCAAGGAAGGCCAGGTGCTGGCGCGCATCTCCGACGAGGAGCAGCGCTACCTGGTGGCGCAGCAGGAGGCGCAGCTGCGGCAGTCGCTCGAACGGCTGGGGCTGAAGAGTGAAAACGACCGGCTGAAGAACATCGAAGACGCCCCCGATGTCCGCCGCGCCCGCGCCGACCTCTACGACGCCGAGACCCGCTACAAGCGCGTGCGCGAGCTGGTCGACCAGGGCATCGGCCCGCAGTCCGACCTCGACCAGGCGCTGGCCCGCTTCCAGGCCGCGCAGGCCGCCTACGACCAGACGCTCAACCAGACGCGCAACCTGCTCCAGGAGGTCGAGCGCTACAAGGCCTCGCTCAGCCTGCAACGCAAGAAGCTGCGCGACACGGTGGTGCGCGCGCCCTTTTCGGCGTACGTCAAGGAGAGGCAGGCCGTGGCCGGCGCCTACGTCCGCGCCAACTCGCCGATGTTCACCCTCGTCAAGATCGATCCTGTCCGGCTCCGCATCGAAGTGCCCGAGCGCATGAGCCCGTGGGTGCGCGTCGGCCAGGAGGTGGAAGTCTCCGTGGAGGCCTTCGCCGACCGCAAGTTCACCGGCAAGGTCTGGCGCATCTCGCCGACCGTCGACCAGACCAAGCGGACCTTCGTCGTCGAGGCGCTCATCCAGAACCCGCGCAACGAGCTGAAGCCGGGCTCCTATGCCCGCGCGCGGCTTCAGACCGAGAAGGCCGAAACGGTCACCGTGGTGCCGAACCGCGCCGTGCTCTATGTGCTCGGCTCGCACAAAAGCTTCGTGGTGAAGCCGGACCGCACCATCGAGGTGCGCGACGTCAGGATCGGCGAGCGCTTCCCCGAAGAGGTGGAAATCCTCGAAGGGCTGGCGCCCGGCGACCAGGTGGCGGTGTCGAACCTGGCGCGCCTGGCCCCGGGCATGAGCGTCAGGGTGCAGGAAAGCGCGCCGCCGCGCTCCTGACTGCCCTCACTGGCGCGGCCGCGAGGCCTGCCGTTCCTTTTCCTGAAGCTCCAGCACAATGGCGCGGTGGCGCTGGCCGTCCTCGCGCCGCCCCAGCCGGAAGTAGACCTGCGCCAGTTGAAGGTGCGCCTCCACAAAGGACGGGCTTTCGGCGACCAGCGCCTCCAGCAGCGGCAGCGCCTCCTCGTTCTTGCCCGCCGCCGCCAGCAGCGCGGCCTTCTGGTAGCGCGCCGAAAGCGCCGACGGCCGCAGCCGCAGCGCTTTCTCGATATACGGCAGCGCGGAGTCCAGCTCGTTCTCCATCCGCAGCAGCGCCCCCAGCCGCAGGTTGGCCTCGTAGTCGTTCGGGTCCTGCTCGAGCGCCCTACGGAAAGCCGCCTTGGCCCCGGCGTTGTCATCGTTCTCCATGCGCGCCATGCCGAGCAACGTCTGCACGCCGGGCAGGTCGGGCCGCGCCGCCGCCGCCGCTTCCAGCGTCTTCAGCGCCGCGCCGTAGTCGGCGGCGAAAAGCTGGCTGGCGCCGATCAGCATCTGCACCTCGGGCGAGTCGCCGCGGCGCAGCAGCCGGTCGATGACCGCCTGGCCGCGCTCGATCTGGCCGTCCCGCAGCAGCGCCATGCCGAGCAGATAGGCCACCGTGTCATCGCCCGGGTGGAAGCGCGCGTAGGGCTCGAGCATCGCGATCAGCTTCAGGTTCTCGCCGAGGCGCAGGTAGCAGTCGGCCAGCAGCAGCAGTGCCTGCCGGTTTTCCGGGTCCGCGCGCCGCACCTCGGCCAGCTCGGCCGCCGCCGCGGCGAAGTCGTCGCTCTTGTAGCGCGCCAGCGCCAGGTTCAGCCGGACGCTCGTGTTGGCGGGGTCGCGGGCCAACGCCGCCAGGTATTCGGCCGCCGCCTCCTCGTAGCGGCCCAGCGCGCTCAGCGCCGCGCCGAGGTTGGACCGCGTGACGACCGATTCCGGGTGCGCCTCCAGCACCTTCCGGTACAGCTCCACGGCTTCACTCAGCCGCCCTTGCTGGTGCAGCTCGACGGCCTGCTTGTACAGCTCCGCCGGCGGCTGCGCCGCCAGCAGCACGGCCAGCCAGACCCCGATCGCCCTCATCGCCTCCAGAATCCCATCGGGGAGCCCGCACAGGCAAGCCAACCGGATCCGCACGTCCTGATACAATACGAGCACGGAGACGCCATGTACCTGGAGAACGTCAACGAGCGGAACTTCCTGGTCACCTCGGTCGACTATGTGTTCAACTGGGCGCGGAAGTCTTCGCTCTGGCCGCTCACGTTCGGCCTTGCCTGCTGCGCCATCGAAATGATCGCCAGCTCGGCATCGCGCTTCGACATCGCCCGCTACGGGGCTGAAGTGTTCCGGCCCAGCCCGCGGCAGTCGGATCTGATGATCGTCGCCGGCACGGTGACCCTGAAAATGGCGCCCGTGCTGAAGCGCATCTACGACCAGATGCCGGAGCCGAAATGGGTCATCTCGATGGGCGCCTGCTCGAGCGTCGGCGGCCCGTTCAACACCTACGCCGTGCTCCAGGGAGTCGACAAGATCGTGCCCGTCGACGTCTACGTCTACGGCTGCCCGCCGCGGCCCGAAAATCTCTTCTACGGACTGCTCAAGTTGCAGGACAAGATCGACCAGATGAGCCTCGTGCGGCGCCCGACCGAGGTGCGGCTCGACCTGTCCATGCTGGAAGACTTCAAGAAGCGCGTCATGATCGCGCAGACGCAGAACCCGGCCGCGTGAGCATCGTCAGGACCGACACGGGCGGCTACGCTTCCACCTTGCTGGCAGAGGCGGGCGCCGTCGACCATCTGTTCGGGACCGCGCTCAGCCCGCCTGCCGACGGGTGCCTGCTCCTGAAGCAGGTGCATTCGGCGCGCATCGTGGATGCCTCCGTGTGGCGCGAGGGCGTGGAAGCGGACGGTCTGACGGCCGCTGCCGCCGGCCTCCGCCTGGGCGTGCGCACCGCCGACTGCGTGCCTTTGCTTCTGCTCGACCCCGT
>Ga0209162_1002098_pt1 | contig 18157 bp, 15 predicted proteins | sample YNPNPMetaG_FD_187121 | JGI IMG/M metagenome (GOLD analysis project Ga0209162, IMG submission 187121) | Anoxygenic and chlorotrophic microbial mat microbial communities from Yellowstone National Park, USA - YNP NP MetaG (SPAdes) (version 2) ... | reverse complement strand
ATTACTATAAGGAGAAATCGATCATTTTTGCGAAGATTTTCAGACTGCCGGTTTGCTCAGTTTGTCAGTATCTGCTTCTCTGCCAGCGAGTAGTGCAGTCACCACAGTGCAGCCTTTGGAGTATAATATTGGATAATCTGCTCGGAGATTGCAAATCAGCGCGTGGTTCGAGACTTTTGCCTTCGAACTGTTCGTTTACTGATCCACCTCGCAAATCCCCCCGTGGGCGACGAAGTCGCCCTTTTCAGCGCGGCGCGACGGAGTGCCAAGCCTGGAACCAACGCATTTATCTCGCCGGGGTCCTTTGGTTTCGGCTGCGCCGCGCTGAGCGTATTTGTGCCCCCTGGGCGTTGGCCAGTGAGATCTCCCGCACCGCGAATGACAAGACAATCAACCATCTCTTCCCCAGTCTGTTTCAATGTGTGCGATACCGTATGGCAAGCGCCGGCCCCGGAAGCATCACCTCAATGCCGTGGTGGTCAGTTGTTGAGAGCAGTTCTATCTTGTTGGAGCCTCGCTTCAAAGTGCGGGGGTTTACCGGCAAGCGGTTATAGATCAGCTCATGACGTTCACCCTCAGCCACCGGGTAATGAACTTCGTTGAATTTGAAGTACTCTTTTGTCGCGCCCGCCCCGCCAGTCCAGGTGACCACGTGCAATTCAGCCGCTTCGATACACTCCGGCGCCAAATCCATGTCAATCTGACAGGTTTTTAACTCACCCGCGCGCGACCAGAAAGGCACGGGCAGATCCCGCGGGACGAGAAAGGCGACCTTGGTCCCTGGGGCGTGCTCCAGAACGAGGCCTGTTGTTGCAGCAGTCGAGAAGACAAGGTTTGTGTCTGCTTTGAATCGTACTGCAGCGCGCACTGCGACGTTCCTTTGAGCGGGTAGCAGTTCAGTGTTCCAAATCAGCGAAAACGGCGGCGAATGCACGACACCCAAGGTGGCCATCGGGAGTCGGTTTTTTGTGAAGCCGTGCCAGTCTCTGCTCTGTAGGTTGCCGTTCTCGTCGTAGCCCTCGTACCATCCCTGAAAATCCACCGTTGCGATGGCGTCCTGATACTTTTGTGGAACTAGCAGTTCGAGTTCATAACCGCGGTGTCCTGGAAGCACCCGAGTTCGCACTGTGGCTGTGAATTCACCCAATCCCAGTGTGGTGATGTAAGGATGATCGTTGGTAAGCGCGACGCGGATTGCGGCGTTGTCAATAAGCATGTGCCCCCAAAAAGCTGAGCCTTTGTCTATGGCAAATTGTATGGCATTGTATCCGTTGACAAGGTCGGAAAGTGTCAGGGGCACGTTCGGGTAGAAATAGGTGCAATGGCCCTTCTCGGTCCCCACCCGCGGCAGGCTGTACTGAGCGCGTCCATTGACGACGATTCGTTTGTTGGCCGTACCCGGATGGCCGCCCCATGCTTCGCAATAGAACTCGGCAGCGCTGAGCAAAAACAAATCTTCGTTCATTTCAATTTGCATCATGCCGTTCTCACGCGCTTCGACGCGCCGACCAAATGTTGGATGGAGGCTGGTTTCCGGTGCGTTAACCCGGAACCGCCTGTCGTAGGCCGGGTTGCCATTGGTCAAGCCGCGCTTGTACCAATGCCAGTGCCAAAACACCCCGGCATTTTGATTCTCAGGAGGTCCGTCCCAGCTCGGGGCAGCCAAGGGCACTGCGCCCGTCACGAGACCAAATTCCAACGCAATCCAAAAGTGCCACAATGCTTTCATTTCTGTTTTCGGTCTCCTTGTTGTGTGAAGTGTGGCAGGGCGGTCATTTCCGGACCTTGCCCGTGCCGGCGTTCAACCAAACGTCAATCCGTGGGGTATCCCAGTTGTAAGGCTTGTTCAGCAGGTCGAGGTCGCCGTCGCCGTCCAGGTCTGCAAGCCGCGCCTCGTGCCAGCCGTGCCCGACCGCCAGTTCGGTTTTGCGGAAATCACCGCGGCCATTGCCGTAAAGAATCCATGCTGTTGCTTGTGGATGATCCGCCTCCAATTTCTTTTCACTCCACTTGGCCATTTCAGCGCAGAAAATATCCAAACAACCGTCGCCGTTTATATCGCCGACCTGAAGGCTGTGCCCGTGGATTAACTCCCTCCCTATCAGATCGCGGCCTTTCCAATCCGCGCTTGTCTCTGGGTTGCCAACACACTCGTACAACATGAGTCGCCCCTTGCCGTCACCGGGCGAGATGACAATCTGCGGGTATTTGCTGGCCTTGAAACAGCCGGCGAGAATTAAGCCGCCCTGATCGGCCACCTTGATCTGCTTGAAGTTTTTTCCGCCCATGTGCTTGAACCATGAATTGAACGCCAGCAAATCTACCTTGCCATCGGCATCCACATCAAACGCGGACATCCCCTCGGTGTAGGGTACCGACGTGGTTGTTACGCCGGATACTATTTCAGTCAGCGTCCACTGATCACAGACCCGAGGGTTCGATGGTATTTCAGCAAGGCAAAGTGCTTTTGCCCGTTGATTCCAAAATGCAAGCTGCGGCTTGCCAACCCCGAGGAAATCACCGAAGCACTGGTCGTGATGCTGGTTTGCGCCGCCGCGTTTGATAAAATGGCGATGCCAGGAGATATTCCTGTCGTAAGCCGGCCACGGGTTCTCCCACCACCACACCTCGTTGCTCTGCCAATCGCCACCGAAAACAACGTCGAGATCCCCGTCGCTGTCGATGTCACAAACTGCGCCGCCGGCTTCTATGGGCAGATAATCCTTCTCGATGACATACAGCTCCCAGCCGGTGTTTCTGCGACGATACCATGCAAGTGCAGGCGGTTTTTGGCGGAAGCTGATTATGAAATCGTTAAGGCCGTCCTTGTCGAAATCCGCGACTACTGCACCGGTCTGTTGAGTTGACCCACCCGGCGGCGCCGGGATTTCCCCGCGTTTACTTGAGAGCACTTGCCATTCCGGCCCTTGCGCTGACAAGCCAAATCCAATTGCGCACAAGGTCGCGACCGCAGTCCCAACACCAACCAACCGCGTCCAACCCAACTGTTTGAAGCTTGCGTTGTTCATACTCATTCATTCAACCGCACCCTGCGCATAGTCATTCTCCTCCGATTCACTGTCAGCAAAGTTTTGCCATCCCAGTGCCAAAGCGGATTGGGGTGAATCGGTTGAATCACAGCGCTATGCGGCTGCGAAACTCGTGATTACACAAACAAGGGCATCACCATGGAATTAACAAGCCATGCGCTGCTCACCGTGGTCCATTAGATCAGCCGTTTTGCATACATTTGGGCGCCGGGTTTGCCGAATTGGAGGCAGCCGCCTGCTCGCCAAAAACACCTGCGATGTGAGGCTGCTGTTTCTTCGGCCTTTGCGCCCTCGCTGCGTCACCGAAATGGCAAAGCCCAATGGTTGCGCAAGTGTTAGCCAGCCACATCGGCGTGCATTTGTTCGACACGGGCGCATGGGCTCACGTGCGCCTTCAATAGAGGCGTTCCGAGGTGTGATCACGTAGCCAAAGCATGTCGCGCGGGCCGTCCAGTGTGTTGTATGCGTAAATCTTACCCTTGGGAACGGGCAGGCTTGCCCATGGATCGGTCCATTTGTGAATCTCAGAATGCCCGTCAGCGAAAGACAACCCACCCGCTTTTCCGTGGTAGGTGGCAGGCCGGTCTGTTATGACCGTGCTTGACATGTTAACGCCGAAAAACGCGTCGTTAACGCTGTCTTCGCTCTCGTCTATTATCACCCAGATATGAGCTGGCTGGCCGAAATCCGCCAGTTTTCGGTAACGCCGATACGACGGAAACTGGTCGAGATAGCCCTCGCCGTTACCAGAGCCGATGACGAACGCGTTCATGGACACGCTGCGCACACGCGGCCCAAGTCCTGGCACGCTGCTGTGGTCTGCAGGGCAACGGTATATACTTGCAGTTTTGGTGTAAGGACCGAGCGCAGAAGCCAATATCAGCGCCACGTTGGTATTGTCGGTGTTGGACTTTGAATAGTCCATCCAGCCGTCCACCCACCCAGAACCCTTCTTTCCGGTCGGACCGGCACCATACTGGTTGTTGGGTGGCAGAATTCCGTTGTTATCGTCGGCGTACATCATCCAGCCCAGCAATAGTTGCTTCGTATGGTTGAGGCACATGAGCCCCTGCGCTTTGAGCTTCGCGCGGCCCAGCGCCGGCAACAACATCCCCGCCAGAATCGCAATAATTGCGATCACAACAAGGAGCTCAATCAAAGTAAAGGCGGCTCCGCTTTGCTTGTGGCGGGCGACCCGTGGTGACTCGATCAAATCGGCCACCATTCTGTTGCGCACCAGCACGCCTCGCAAACCGTCGCTCATCAAAATCACACATGCCATTCGTTAGAGAGTCCTCGTCCGACGCAAACCCATAGGGATCCAAACAAGTTACGGTTTTGCCAGTCGGAAAAAGACAGCCGCATCCGAGCTCTGAGAAAGGGTGTGTTCGTAGCTGCCGTCTCTGGCATCGGTGACGTCAGACCATTTTGCTTGATCCGTTTGGATTCCGGCAGTTCTGGTGGCTGATTGCATCTGCAGCTTCCAGCCAGCGTTTGCAGGCCAGGTGAGAATCAGCAATTTTCCCTGTCTCCTGTACTCCAGCCGCGCAGGTTGTTCACCAGGTGTGGGGTCGCCGTTCGTATAAACCATAACGTTGTCTATGTAAATATCGGCCTCGGTTACGTCCCTAATTATTCCGTGCCCGAACAGGACCTGATCCCAACTGGTTGAAATTGCCGCATACGTGCCCGCGGCCCCCACCACAAACTCCCCGGAGCCACTCCTGTATTCGATCAAAATGTCGTATCCGTCTCCTCCCTTGGTGAGCGTAATCCTGGCCGTTCCAATGGTCTCAGGATAAATGCTCATCCCAGGGTTGCTTGTCGTGACCAACGTCCCGCCGCGACCGTGACCGTCCGGCCCAACGCTCAGTTGATACTGAATGCGGCAGTAATCCGACTGCCAGCCGATGTATGAATTGAAGCTGCGGTCGTCAGCACCCTCCGCAGTCATCTGGTTGTGGTCGGTCAATGGGGTACCGCTTGAACTGCCTATCCCAAAACTGAACGCCTTCGTCATGGGCGCCCCAGCGTGACTCACGTAAAAGTCAAACTGCACAGTCGCACTCTGAATATCCTCCGGAGCCATGTCCACCGGCTCAAGCATCTGCCCGATGGCTTCCTGCTGACCGTTCGGGGTGTTGGTCAGATGGTAGTGCAGCGCCTTCGAGCCGAAAAGCTCGTTGTCCTCGACCCTAAGGTATCGTGCGCCATCCATGTCGTTGTCCAGGAACCACCCGAACTTGGTCGGTTCACTTTCGAAATCCTCCAACACCACCAGAGCCGCGCGCGACAAATTACAACAACCCAGCGATAAAGCCGCAATAACCACTGCTGAGAAAATGCCCCTGATCGAGCTGCTATAACCAATTGAAACCTTCCCTTTCTGTGCATGGTCGTTGTTCACATGGGAGCCGCAATGTTTTCTCGCGCTAATTCTACTCTTCATTTGCCAAATCTTTCGTTGCTCAATGTTGATCCAAACAACGGGCATTCGACGGACCAACGCGGTCCGAGCGACCGTTTTGTTACTTCGCTTTAACACACTTATCCAAGTTCAGTCTGGTGTCTTGTGAGCCGGCGACTTTCTTTTGGCAAAAAGCGACAAGGCAAAAAACCATCAATGCAACACCCCAACACAATTTGTGCAAAATGTGCGAATTCTCAGCCGCCAAAACGAGCGCCTACGCAGGTTCCCACATTCGCTCGCAAATGTTTTTCCTCCGTGGCGACGGACTCGTCTTAACGAGCTCAGCGCGGCGCAGCCGAAAGCAAAGGACCGCGGCGAGATAAATGCGTTCGTTTCAGGCTTGGCACTCCGCCGCGCCGCGCTGAGTCATGAGCTGTTTTGAGTCAATGCGACTTTTTTGGCTGGAATGCGACAGACCAAACAAGCGGAATCAGAAATAAATGCTTTAGAGAAGTGCCTGCTGCCTTTGTCAGGTCTCTCCATGTCGGAATTGCATGGGCCTGTTGGGACGTGAGAGCCGGTAGTGGCGCACTTGACTTTGACCGAACGGGCAGCTTTGTTGTCACGCCCGTTGGGAGACGGGATACTTTTGCTCGACATTGACCTCAGCCGTTGTATGTTTGGGTGGCCATTCAACATGATGTCGTTTGAAATGCAAGTGCGAAAACGATCACCGCTGGTGCTTCAAAGACCGAGATTTGAACTCTTGTCAGCGGCAGAACGTGAGAGGCGATTGGCCAAGCGGAATGCTTGGCTTGCGGAAGCTGATTTTCTTGCGGCCCTAAACGATCTGTTCGACCTTGTGCCTGACTTCTATGTTTTTGCCAAGAACCAGCACAGCGAGATCATGTTCTTTAGCCGGTCAATACTGGAAAACTTCGGGATTACTGACGAGACCTCTGTGATAGGCCTCACAGATTTCGATCTGACACCCGCAGAAATGTCGCAAGGTTACCGCGAACAAGACGCTGCGGTTCTTACCAGTGGCAAACCGGTCTTAAACAGGGTCGAGCTGTGGTTTGACCGGCAAGGTTTGCCGGACTGGTATGTGGTGAACAAGTTGCCTGTGTATTCCAGGTCCGGCGAAATCGTTGGGCTGATAGGCTTCTTACAACCTTGCCAGACGCGCCAGCAAGCGGTGCAGTTGCCCTCGAGCATCTCGCGAGCGGCGAAATTCATCGAGGAACATTACGGTGAACCGATACGCATCAAGGAAATGGCGCGTTTTGTTGGTATTTCCACGCGCCAGATGCAGCGGCAGTTCAAGGAATTCTTTGGCATAAGCCCGCACGAGTACCTCGTGAAGACGCGTGTGAAGGCAGCAGCCAAATTGCTGCGTTACAGTGATCAAAAGCTGGTCCAGGTTGCTCTTGCATCCGGGTTTTGTGACCAGAGCGCATTGACGCGTGCTTTCAAGGAACATGTTGGCATAACGCCACGTGAACTCCGCCGGCCAAGCCGCTGGAGAAAGTCACCCGCTTGAAATGAATGGCTCGTTGGTCCACTCTCCCGCCCAGGTTGCGGCCGAGTGCGGAGAACTCACACAATGTCAGCAGTCGAGCGTTTCCATGCTAACTCGATAGCGCAGAATTGTTATATTGCGAAATCGATCATATTTGCGAAGATTTTCAGACTGCGAGTTTTCTCAACTTGTCACCAGAGTGCGGCCTTTGGAGTGGAGTATAATATTGCATAATCTGCCCGGAAATTGCAGATCAGCGCGTGCTTCGAGGCTTTTGCCTTCGAACTTTTCGGCCACCGATCCCACTCGCATCTCCCCATTTGGCGACGAAGTCGCCCCGTTCAGCGCGGCGCGGCGAAGTGCCAAGTCTGGAACAAACGCGTTTGTCTCGCCGCGATCCTTCGGTTGCGGCTGTGCCGCGCTGAGAATCATTCTGGCTGCAGAAAACCGCCGGACCCACGTCAAGGCAAGGCCCACAGCTCGCCCGGGGTCTCCTTGAGAGCTCTTGGCGGACCAAGAATCACGGCAGCTATGAGCGCCTGGCTGGCGCTGCGCGGGTTGCCAAGCATCTCCCGAACCTGCAGCACTTCTGGAGATACACCGCCCGTCGGCACTCGCGAGCGCTCATATCCACCGACACCCCGCAGCCGCGCGATCTCCTCGAGTTTGGCCGCAGTTTGCGCGGCAAGTTCAGCAGCGCGCTTGTAGGCCGCCGCCGACGCTTCAAGCTTTGCAAGCTCGCTGGACACGCTGGTGCCTGTGTAAGACTGTTCAGATTGGGGATGCGGGGATGGAGCGGGTGACATCGGCGCCGGCGCGGCCTCTGGCTGACGAGCCGGAGCACCCGACACGGCTTGTGGCCGCTGAACATGTTCCTCTGGCTTCATCGGCCCGGTTTGAGCGATCAAAGGCGGGGGAACCGCTTTCTTTGGCGGAGGCTCCGCACTTGTCGGCGTTGGCTCGGGAACAACTTCAGGTTCGGGTGCGCCGATATCGCCTTCGAGCAACCGCCTTAATTGTTCTTCCCAGTCGAGCTTCGGTGGCGGCGCCGGATGTGTCGGTTGGCCCGTGGGCGGCGCCTGCGCTTGAGGCGACTGTTTGGTCACCATGGAAGGGCCCGGCAGGTTTCGTCGCCGTTGTTGTTCCAGTTCTTTCCTCTGCTTCAGCCAATTCGAAAGTGCCGACAACAACACGATGACGACGAAAACCAGCAGGCCTTCTATGGATGCGATTATCGTCAGCGAGGTCATCCTGATGATTCGTCTGTGCTGTTATGATCCGGATGTTTTCTGTCCCGCGCCGGGTTGCGGTGCCGAACCGCCGGCGATGCTTTCGCGCATCGTCGTATCGGCCTGGATGTTTCTCAATCTGTAGTAATCCATCACGCCGAGATTCCCGCTGCGAAGAGCGTCTGCAATGGCAAGCGGTATCTGCGCCTCGGCTTCCACAACGCGCGCGCGCATTTCCTGTGTTCGAGCAACCATTTCCTGTTCGAGAGCGACAGCGGCTGCGCGGCGCATTTCGGCCTCGGCTTGAGCGACCAGCTTTTTTGCTTCCGCCTGTTCGGCCTGGAGTTTTGCACCAACGTTTTCGCCAATGTCAACGTCGGCGATGTCGATCGAAAGAATCTCGAACGCCGTGTTGGCATCAAGAGCCTTGTCAAGGACGGTCTTTGAAATCCTGTCCGGCTGTTCGAGAACATCCTTGTAACTCTCGGAAGAACCTATGGTGGTGACTATCCCCTCGCCCACGCGCGCAATGATTGTCTCTTCGGTCGCACCGCCCACAAACCGATCAAGGTTCGTGCGCACGGTTACTCGTGCGCGCGCCCTGACAACGATGCCGTCCTTGGCAACGCCATCGATTGTCGATTTCCCCGAAGCCGGGTTCGGACAGTCGATCACCCGCGGGTTAACCGAAGTTTTCACGGCATCAAGCACGGTTTTGCCCGTGCCCTTGGTGGCAAGGTCGATCGCACATGCCCGGTCAAAGTTCAGATGAATGCTCGCTTTTTGCGCCGCGATCAGCGCCCTTACGACCATCTGAACATCACCACCCGCAAGAAAATGCACGTTGAGCTGGTCAACCGTGATCTCCAGACCCGACTTTCGCGCGTTTATGTAATTGTCCACCACCAGTCCCACGGGAACGCCCCGAAGCCGCATCGCCGCCAACTCAATCAGTCCAACATATGCGCCCGATACCCACGCGCGTATCCAGATACCGAAGAAATTGAACAGCAGAATCAGCAATACAAGCCCAACCACGGCCAGTATCACCCAGAACGCTGTCCAGAACATTCCCGGGATTTCCGCCAACATCGAGTTCATAGCATTCATGGTCAATCACTCATTTTCAAAACGCTGGTGGCACCGAACAGATCATACCTTTCGAACCACCACGCGCATGCCTTCCACCGCCACAACCTTGACCTGGGCGCCGCTTTCTATCCACGGTCCCTCGGTCACCACGTCAACACGTCGTCCGTTAATAATTGCCGTGCCCGACGGACGCAAAGCCGTCAAGGCTTTTCCTGTCTGATTCAACAGTTCCGGTTTCTCCACACCGAGCTCGCCGACCGTCTGTCGCGTCACGAGCATCTGACCGAACCGGCTCCGCGGGAAAAACCGAATCCACACCACCGCCATCACCACCAACCCGAGAATCACGCCGAACAACACACGGTTCCCCACAGAAGCACCAAACCGCGTGTACGCAAGAACCACGCCCCCAACTATGCACAAAAACCCAACCACCCCGGCGACCATCCCCGGCAACACGGTCTCCAAGAGCAGCAGAACAACCCCTATTACCAGCAAGGCACCGACTGTTTCCACGCGCACAGCATGCCCCGAAACCCGCTGTTCGGCAAGCCTTCTGCACAAATCACGCAAATAAACGCCCGGCGCCGTCTCATTGTTTGAACCAAAATCAAACGCAGCGCGGCGCGACACAGCGCCATTCCTACAACAGGCGCAATGGTTACGCCTCGGGCGTTTGGTTGCGGCTGCGCCGCGCTGAGGAGATGATGTTGGCATGGGGAGCAAACGGTGCGCCGGCAGAGGTCTCGAAGGATCCGTTGATCTGCGATTTCTGCGCAGATTCTCCAAAATGCAGTTCACAGCTTTGTGGACAGCGGCTCTTGTTCGCTCTAAACTGGCCGCGTATCTGATTCGATCTTGTTTATGGTGCGGGTGTTTTATTTCACCGCAAACGGTGAGGACGTTGCGCGGGCTGCCGAAGTTTTAACCGCCCCCGAGTTCAGCGTCACCTCTCCGCCAACACTCGAACAACTCCTTCTCGACCTCACCGACGCGTCCGCAGAACAAACTCAACGCATGGTGCTCTGTGCTATCGAGCATCCCTGCATGCCATCCATAAAACTGATCGACACGCTTCGATCGTGTTTCCCGGATGTGCCGGTGATCGTCGCGCTAAAAGCCGGGCATGCACCGGCGCTGGCCGAAGCATTGCAACAGGGCGCATCAGGCTTCGCATTGGTCGGCGAACAGTACTGGACCAAACTCCCGGACATGATCCGGGAGGTTCTGGGCAAAGTATCTCGCCGCTGCACAAGGCCGGACATTCGCGGCCCAGCACAGCCCAATGGTGGAATCACCGGCGAGTTCCATGCACCCCCCGCAGGTTCCAACGCCTTGTCCAAACAACTGGTCCGGTTGCGAGAAGAAGAAAGCGCTCGAATCGCCCGCGAACTGCACGATGAACTCGGCCAGGCACTGACCGGGCTCAAACTCGACGTTGCATGGTTGCAGCGGCGCCTTGACAAACTCCCGCAAGCGCCTGTGGTCTCAGAAATCCGCGCCCGACTCGAACTGATGCTGAAATGCATAGATGGTACAGTTGCGATCACCAGAAGAATTTGCACCGAGCTCAGACCCGCCATACTCGATGATCTCGGACTGCTGGCGGCAATCAATTGGCAAGCCGACGAATTCAAAAAGCGGACAAACGTCCCGGTGGAACTTTCATTGCCGGCTGCGGAACCCGCCCTGGACCCGACATGCACAACAGCCGTTTTCCGAATTTTTCAAGAGATCATGACCAACATCGCACGTCATGCAAATGCAAGCCACGTCCGCGTCACACTGGCCGAATCGGACAAACATCTCCAGCTCGAGGTCCGGGACAACGGCAGGGGCTTTGATCAAACTGCGCTGGCTGGCAGGGAAGCACTCGGAATATTGGGCATGCGAGAAAGAGCCCGGGCCTGTGAAGGCGTTCTGACAATCCAGACCGCGCCGGGACAGGGTACCATGGTGCAGCTCCGCATCCCCCTTGCTCACCGGCCCCACAGTTGAAGGCATCGCACATTCTTTCAACAAAAATGAGAGTTCTTATCGCCGATGATCACGCCGTGGTACGCCGCGGCCTCAGAGAAATCCTCCAAGACCATTTCCAGCAGCTTGTCGTGGGCGAAGCCACCAATGCCGCTGAAACCATCGACGCCATTCGACAGCAACACTGGGACATCCTGCTCCTTGACCTGAAGATGCCGGGGCGAGGCGGGTTTGAGGTGCTCCGTGAGGTCCGGGCCACACAACCAAAACTGCCCGTCCTGGTTCTCACTGTACAACCAATCGAACAGTACGGACTCCGCGCCATGAAAGCCGGTGCAGCCGGTTACATCACCAAGGAAAATGCGCCCGACGAATTGATCGCCGCCGTGAAGAAAATAATCGACGGCGGATTGTACGTGCCGTCTCAATTGGCAGACGTTTTGGCAACACGCATTGCCCCGGGTTCAACCACGCCACCCCATGAAACCCTTTCCGACCGTGAATTCCAGGTCCTCTCGTTGCTCGCCTCCGGCAGAACAATAAAGCAGGTCGCACTCGAACTTTCTTTGAGCATAAAAACCGTCAGTACCTACCGCGCGCGACTTCTGACCAAGCTCAACCTGAAATCCACAGCAGACCTTGTTCGCTACGGCCAGCTCCACGGGTTGGGCGAGTGATCCCCCAACCCGGATCTCTCACCGGGCAACGCCCAAGGAGCATAAATACGTTCAATCAGGTGAGATTTCCGGGTATTGAAAACCCGCGCCCAGAGCCAAGAATCTTGATTCTCCAAAGTTAATGCGTGGGTCTGTCAGTTGGGGGATTTCGCCGAGGCGGATGCCGACACACTGTCGCGTGTTTCCACCCTCCTTTAATGTGGTGCGGGGTCCCTGAAGCCCGGCACAGTCACAACCGAATTGGACTCCTTCCACCGCAAACCGGCTCTCGCCCGCTCCCGCCATGTTTGTAGGACAAAGTCTGAACCATTTTTAAGACCGCTGGATTACAGACAAACCGTTCCCTCACACTCATTATTGTGTTGATGTGTGCAAGATCGGAATCTGAATCAATATCAAGATCGGTCCGCGTATTGTTGGCTGACGACGCACCGGTCGTTCGCCGGGGAGTCGCAGATCTTCTGGACGAAATTCAAGGCGTCGAGATCGTCGCTCAAACCGAAGACGCCCCCCAAACAACCTCCGCCATCATGGAACATCACCCGGATGTCGTCGTGCTCGACTTCAGAATGCCGGGGGGCGGCGGCCTCGCTGTGCTCGAAGCAATCAAGAACGTTGACCCGCACCCTGTTGTCATCGTGTTAACCAACTACCCGGAACCAGCATACCGCGCCAGTTGCCTCGCTGCAGGTGCAGATTACTTCCTTGATAAATCGACCCAGTTCAACCTCGTCGCCGACATCGTCAGAAAAGTGGCAGCCGGTAACCCCGCACAAAACCAGCAGACACCGTCACCAAAACCTGTCCGAATCATGGTCGCTGATGACTCGCCCACAATGCGGCGAATGGTCATGGCCGTGTTGCAATCCCTCCCAGAAGTAACCTTTGAGCAGGCCGCAAGCGGATTGGAAGTAATCGAAAAGCTCGCCCTCGCACAAGTCAATCTGATCGTACTTGACCTGAACATGCCCGACATGCACGGATTCGAGGTATTGCAGTTCCTGCGCCAACACCAGGCTTACAAGGACCTTCCAACAATCGTCCTGACAACCCGCGGCGATGAACTGAGCAAAGCCACGGCAAATTCCCTCGGTGCCTCGGCTTACCTGACCAAACCCTTCCAGCCCTCTCAGCTCCTCAATTGTGCACGTCAACTCCTCAAACTCAGTTAGGCCATGGACCCTGACACCAACATTGATGCGCGTGAGTTCTTCGCAAAGTTCATCGACGATTATTACGCCGATTGCGACGAGCATCTGCGCTCGGCCCGACGCGCGCTGATAGAACTCGACCGCATAACCGGACAGGGCAAACCCGACCGCAAGCTCCTCGATGAGTTGTTCCGTAATTTTCATACGATTAAAGGCTTGTCGGGAATGGTCAGCCTTGTGCCAGCAGAGAAAGTTGCTCATCAACTCGAAGCGCTCCTCGGAGCACTGCGCGACGGTCGTATCGAGTTCTCGCCATCTGTTGTTGCGGGTATCGAAACCGGCGTACAGCAACTCGAACAGATAATAGCCGCAAACAAAAGTGGCAGCCCCGGCCCGGACGTGTCCGAAACAATGAGCAAATTGGCCGCGCTGATGCCCGCTCCGCAATCCCCCCAGCCATCCCCAACTGGCGCGCAAACTTCGACACCCCAACCACAACAGCCCGGTACAGACCAAACCCAACCCTGCGAATCACGTTGGCTTGTAACTTACGTTCCATCAAGGGAATTGGCCGAGCGCGGTCTGAGTGTCGATAAGGTCCGATCGCTATTGTCCAGCCTCGGGCGCATCCTCAGCGCCACTCCCCGAACCGAAGGCAAAGGAGTCGCATTCGAGTTCACCGTCGCTTCAGCCGCCGGTGCCGACGCCTTCGCAGCCCTCGAGTCAAACGGCCTGAAATGCCAGGTCCTTCTGAGCAAAGCCGAGCCGACACAACCACCGCCACAGACGACAGCCCCGCCACCTGAAACGGCGACCGCTTCACCCCCGACAAACCCGCCCGGACCCGAGGATCACCTGACCCGCTCGAGACCAGCCGCCCAGGCAATTATCGTCCGAGTCGATCTCGCGCGTCTGGACAATCTGATGCGACTTGCCGGTGAGCTGTTGACCACAAAAGGGAGACTCTCTGAACGATTGAAGGAAATTGAAAAGGTCGTGCCCGGACCGGCATGGTACGCCTTGCACGAAGCCAGCCTCACCATCGACCGCCAGTTGCGTGACCTCAGAGAAGCAATCACTCGCACACGCCTTGTGCCGGTCGGCGAAGCCTTTGAACGAATGCGGTTCGTTGTCCGGGACCTGATGCGCGAAACGGGCAAACGCGTCAAGGTCGAAATCTCCGGTCAACACACCGAAATAGACAAGCTCGTCGTCGAGAAAATGATGGAACCCTTGCTGCATCTCGTTCGAAACGCCGTCAGCCACGGCATCGAATCCCCGGAAGAACGGGCTGCTGCCGGTAAAGCCGCCGAAGGCAAGCTCCGCCTATCGGCCGCCACAGCGGGTGACACAGTTGTTATCGAAATCGAAGACGATGGGCACGGCATCAGGATTGACAAAGTCACCGCCCGGGCCAGAGCAATGGGGCTTATCGACAACAAAACCAACGTCGATGAGTCATCGTTATTGTCCATATTGTGCGCCCCGGGTTTCTCCACGCGAGAGGAAGCCGACATGGCCGCCGGCAGGGGCGTGGGAATGAACGTCGTGCTCAACACCGTCCGTGAGCTGGGCGGAAGACTTTCACTGCATACCGAACCGGGCCGCGGAACCCGCTTTACAATCGAACTGCCAATCACCTTGCTGATAACAGACGTCCTGATTGTGACAGTTGCCGGCCAAACACTGGCCATCCCGCAGGCGTCCGTGCGCGAAGTCATCAAGACGGACCTGTCATCCATCATGAGCTTGCAGGAAAGCGAACTCTTGCCACACCGTGATACCCTCATCCCCTTGCTTCGCCTGTCACGGCTGTTCGGATGGCACGCACCTGAAACTGACTCCGTTCACATCCTCATCGTGGCGAGTGGCGGAGTAACGGTCGGGCTGATCGCAGACCGGATACTGGGACAGCGCGAGATCGTGGTGCACTCCCTTGCTGATCCACTGGTCTGCGTGCCCGGGGTGGCAGGCGCAACCCAACTCGGCGACGGCAGAGCGATCTTGATTCTCGACGTGGCCGCATTGGTGCGCACTCAGCAAGAGCACGCCTCCAATCGCACCACCGATTCCCTCTGCACTGTCCCAACCAACTTCGACAACCAAAAACAAGCTTGAGAGCATATGTCAGACGTTGCATCCATGAATGTCGCCGAACCATTTGTCCTGTTTCAGATTGCCAGCACAACGTACGCAATCAGAAGTCGGGATGTGCAACAAATGGAAATGATCGAACACGTCACCCCCGTTCCGAGCACGCCGCCTTACGTCGAGGGTGTTGTTTTCCTGCGCGGCCAGGTCATCCCGGTTCTCAATTTGCGCCTCAAATTTGGCCTGCCAAAGGTCCCGTACAATCTCCAGACAAGATTGCTCGTTGTCCGGCACAAGGATCGCATGGTCGGACTTGCCGTGGATACATGCCGCGAGTTTGTAAGAATTCCGCCCGAGTCTTTCCAGCCGCCACCGGAGGCCATAAGCGAGTCCAGCAAACGGTATTTGCAGGGTTTTGCCATCTTGAACCAAAGACCCGTTCTGATTCTCGACGTGGGCGCAATCCTCGAAACACCGGGCCCGTCGCCCAGGGAACAAACCGCCCACGGCAACTAACCCCAACCACCAAGTCTTTTCGACTATGAAAACCCGAAACTCAATCAAAAACACCAAAACCGGTCAGCTCGACAACCTCCTGACACGGGGACACAACAAAGCCGTTCAGCTCAAAACAAGTGCTGAAGAAACCAGCCGCCTCGCCGAGGTTCTTGACTCCGGCATCGACGCGCAGGTCCGGTCACTGGAAACCGCCTCGAGCGAATCAAATGAAATGCAGGCTTCGCTCAAGGAGACAATGACGCACATCGAGGCCCTCACCACGCCAACCGAGGAACTGACTTCGTCAGCCAATGAAATGGCTGCCTCGATAGAACAGGTAACTGCCAACGCCGTTTCACTTGCAAACTCGATAGCAGAAGCAGGTGCCTCCATCGAGGAAACAACCAGGTCGATCAATTCTGTGGCGAAATTCAGCAACGAAATGGCCTCCTCGGCCGCCGCAGTAACCAGTTCCATGACTGAAATGGCCGCTTCCATCAAGAACGTAAGCCATGAAACAGCCGAACTTGCCGTTTCAGCCAATCAAAGCGCGGCATCGATCGAGGAACTTGCCCATTCAATAAAGGGCGTGGCGGACAACGCAGCACAGCTCGCCGGCGCAGCAGAACAAACAACCTCAGCCGTCAACGAGATGGCTGCCTCGATAGAGGAAGTCGCGGCAAGCGTTGAAAATCTCAATGCACATGTCGATCAGGTCTCAACAGCAATCGAGCAAATCGCGCGTTCGGTCACGGCTGTCGCACAAAACGGCGACAGAATCGCCCAACTGGCATCATCGTCGGCAACCAGCACAATGCAGATGGACCGGTCAATCAGATCAATCGCAAGTGTCACAAGACAGGCCGACGAAATTACAAAACGCGCCGCACGCGAAGCCGACCAGGGCGGCGAAGTACTCGAAAAAGCAATCCATGGTCTGTCTCGCGTGCGCGATTCGATGGGTCAGGTTGCCAATGTCGTACGCGAGGTCGGCAAACGCTCCTCAGAAATAGGCGGAATCGTGGATACCATAACCCTTCTGGCTGAGCGTACCAACCTTCTCTCACTGAATGCATCCATTGAAGCCGCACGTGCCGGTGAGGCCGGTCGCGGCTTTGCCGTCGTCGCCGAAGAAATCAGAAATCTCGCAGACCGCTCGGCAAAAGCCACCGCCGACATTGCCGCAATAATCAAGGCTCTCCATGCGGTCGCTCAAGAAGCGGTCACTGCTTCTGATTCCAGCCTGCGCGTCGCAGAAGAAAGCAGCAAGTTTGCTGAAAGCGGTTCCGCTGCACTCAAAAAGATTCTCGCAGGCATTCAAAACACAGCCGGACTTGTGACCCAAATCAGCAAGGCCGCCGAAGAGCAACTACAGGCCGGGCAGGAGCTCGTAAAAGCAACCAATGCAACCGCCGCCGAAGCAAAACAGGTCGCCACTGCCACCGCCGAACAGACCAAGTCAGCCCAATCCGTTGTGCAGGCCGTAGCCCAGTTGCGTAAAATTACTCAGCAAGTTGCCCTTGCAATGAATGAACAGGGCCACGCCGCACGTGAAATAATCAAAGCCGCGCAAAACACAACAACTCAGGCAGGGGCGGTCCGCAAGGCCACAGGTGAACAGTCACAAGCTGTTACTCAGGTCGTCCAGGTGGTCGAAAGTATCCGGAAAGGTATTGCCAACATAAACCGCGCTCTGGCTGAACAAAGCACCGCCAACGACCAGATCGCTCACGAAGCGCAAAGTTTGACGCAGGGAATCGGCAACATATCCAAAGCCGTTGGCGAGCAGGCCTCCGCAGCAAGCGAAATCAGCAAAGCCGTCGAAGACATGCGCAAACAGTCCGATCAAACCGCCAGAGCAATGGCAGAACAGGCCCGCGCAGCCAAGGAAATTTCCACTGCCGTTGCAGGCATTTCGAACCACGTCGGACTGATCGCCCGAGCCACCCGCAATCACATCGCTCACACCACACATGTTGCAAACAGCCTCGCTGAAGTCCTGCGCGCCGCACAGCAAGCCAACCCGAACATCAAACAACTGCGGTCAACTGCAACGGTTCTGAACGAAAATGCACGCGAGCTCACCGAAATCTTCGAGTAGCTCGCACACCGGACAGCATAAACCGGTATGACCACAGCCGACGGTCACAACACATGCCCATCAGACAGCCGCCCCGCCCCTCTGGGAGGCAGCGGAATAAGTGCCAGCAGCGCACCTTCCGAATATAACAACCAGTGCCTTGGCGCGGCGCAGCAGAAACCAAACGATCCGCTGATCTGCGATTTCTGCCGGGATTTTCCATGATCGAGTATGATGCACGGCACAGCATTGAATTCCATTCCAATCCGGAACATGGCTCAGCGCGGCGCAGCCGAAACCAAAGGACCGCGGCGAGATAAATGCGCTCGTTCCAGGCTTGGCACTCCGCCGCGCCGCGCAGAAAGGGGCGACTTCGTCGC
>Ga0209162_1002097_pt1 | contig 18158 bp, 14 predicted proteins | sample YNPNPMetaG_FD_187121 | JGI IMG/M metagenome (GOLD analysis project Ga0209162, IMG submission 187121) | Anoxygenic and chlorotrophic microbial mat microbial communities from Yellowstone National Park, USA - YNP NP MetaG (SPAdes) (version 2) ... | reverse complement strand
CGCCGATCGGCCGGGCCCTCATGGGACATCGCATCGGCGATGTCGTCACCGTGCAGACTCCCGGCGGCGATGTCGAATTCGAGATCGTCAGCATCGCGTAATGTGTAAGGCGAGATTTATCTCGCCCTGTAACCCTGTAAGGCGAGATGAATCTCGCCCTACAAACCCGTAAGGCGAGATTTATCTCGCCCTGTAACTCTGTAAGGCGAGATGAATCTCGCCCTACAAGTCTGTCGAATCGAGGCCATCTTGGACGAAACCGAACTGATCCAACAGCAACTGAACGAACAGCAGCTCGTTCGCCGTCAGAAGCTGAGCGAACTCCAGGCCGCGGGCCGGGATCCGTACGTGCGCCGATTGCCCTGGCCGCGCACCCACACCGCGGCCGAGGCGATCGCCGCTCACACGTCCGGTCGCCTGGCGGCCGAGGAACCCGTGGGGCTGGTGGGCCGGCTGATGACCGTGCGCATCATGGGCAAGGCATCTTTTGCCCACATCGAGGACGGCAGCGGTCGCATCCAGATCCATATCCGCCGCGACCGGATCGGCGAGGAAGCCTACGATAACTTCTTCAAGAAGATGGTTGACCTGGGCGATTTCCTGGCCGTCCGCGGCCCCATGTTTACCACGCGCACGGGCGAGCCGACCTGCGAGGTGCACGAGCTGGCGCTGATCAGCAAGACGCTCAATCCGTTGCCCGACAAATGGCACGGCGTGCGCGACATCGAGACCCGCTACCGCCAGCGCTACGTGGACCTGCTCGCCAATCCCGAAGTGCGCCAGATCTTCGTCACGCGCGCCCGCATCGTCAAGGCAATCCGCCGCTACCTGGACGCCAACGGCTTCCTCGAAGTCGAGACGCCGGTGCTCCAGCCGATCTACGGCGGCGCGGCCGCGCGGCCCTTCGTCACCCACCACAACCAGCTCGACCAGGACCTGTTTCTGCGCATCAGCTTCGAGCTCTATCTCAAGCGGCTGCTGGTGGGCGGCTACGAGCGGGTCTACGAGATCGGCCGCGATTTCCGCAACGAAGGGATCAGCTTCAAGCACAATCCCGAATTCACCCAGCTCGAATGGTACGAGGCGTACACCGACTATCACGGCGTGATGCGCCGAACCGAAGAGCTGCTGGTGGCCATCGCCGAAGAACTGGGCCGTGGCCTGACGATCACCTACAACGGCCACCAGATCGACCTGACCCCGCCGTGGCGGCGCATCACCATGCGCGAGGCCATCCAGCAGGCGACCGGCATTGACTACGCCGCGTATCCGACCGCGGCCGCCTTGGCTGCGGCCATGCGCGTGGCCGGCCTGCAACCCGAACAGGTCACGTCGCGCGGCAAGCTGATAGATCAGCTCTTCAGCGATCACGTCGAGCCGACTCTGATCCAGCCCACCTTCATCCTGGACTACCCGGTGGAGATCAGTCCGCTGGCCAAGAAGAAGGCCGACGACCCCACCACGGTGGAGCGGTTCGAGTACTTCATCGGCGGGCTGGAGCTGGGCAACGCCTTCACCGAGCTGAACGACCCGATAGATCAGCGCGCGCGCTTCGTGGAGCTGCGCGAGGCCATGGCCGGCGCGGATGAGAACACCCATCCGCTGGATGAGGATTTCCTCAATGCCCTCTGCTACGGCATGCCGCCCACCGGCGGCTTCGGCACCGGCATCGACCGGCTGACCATGCTCTTCACCGACAAACAGTCCATCCGCGAGGTGATCCTTTTCCCACACCTGCGCACAGTGTGATGGGTGACGTCCGGCCCACCGCCTAGAAACGGAACGCGTGTGCCTCGAACTTTCGTAGCCCTCGACCTGGAGACCACCGGTCTCGACAAAGATCGCGACGCGATCATCGAGGTGGGCGCGGTCAGATTTCAAAACGACGTGCCGGTCGAGCGGTACAGCACGCTCATCAATCCGGGCCGTCCCCTCCCCTACGAGATCACCCAGCTCACCGGCCTCACCGACCGCGACCTGATCGGCAAGCCGCGCTTCGACCAGGTGGCATCGCAGATCATGCGCTTCGTGGGCAACGCGACCGTCGTCGGCCACAACATCGGCTTCGACCTGGGCTTCCTGCGCGTGCAGGGCCTGCTCACCACCAACGTTGGGCTGGATACATGGGAGCTGGCCACCATCCTGTTGCCCGGGCTGCCGGGCTACAGCCTGGGGGTATTGTCCGAGCGGCTGGGTCTGGACATGGACGGCCAACATCGCGCGCTCGAAGACGCCGAACGATCGGGCCGCCTTTTCGTGAAGCTGACCGAGATGGCCGCCCGGCTGCCGCGGCCGGTGCTCATGGAGATCCTTCGGCTGGCGCAAGAGAGCCTCTGGCCGCTGGGCGAGGTGTTCCGCGAGGCCGCGCGGGCGGCCGGCGTCGTGCGGCCGGCGTCGGCCCCGCTGGGCCTGGAGCAACTGGCGCCGGAGTGTCCGCTCTTTCAGCCGTGGCGCCAGCCCGAACCGCTGGCTTCGCAGGGCAACGCGGCCCCGATCGACGCCGCGGAGCTGGGGGCCATGTTGCGGCCGGGCGGCGCGTTCAGCCGGGCGTTTCCGGGCTTCGAGTTCCGGCCGCCCCAGGTGCACATGCTCGAGGCGGTGGCCCAGGCCTTCAACCAGGGCCACCACCTGATGGCCGAGGCCGGCACCGGTACCGGCAAATCGGTGGCCTATCTCTTGCCGGCCATCGCCTACGCGGTCAAGAACGGCGTCCGGGTCGTCGTCAGCACCAACACCATCAACCTGCAAGATCAACTCTTCCACAAAGATCTGCCCGATCTCCAGCGCATCCTGAAAGAGGTGTGGGCGGCGGATCCGCCCTTCCGCGCCGCGCTGTTGAAGGGGCGCAGCAACTACCTGTGCCCTCGGCGTTTCCTGGGCCTGAAGGCGCGGCCCAACCTGAGCGACGACGAGCTGCGCATGATCGCGCGCGTCCTGGTCTGGTTGCCCACCACCGCGACGGGCGATCAGAGCGACCTGGCGTTGCCGTTGCCCTCCGACCGCTTCGTCTGGAGCCAGATCTCGGCCGAGAACGAGGGTTGCACGCTGGATCGCTGTCAGCGGGAGATGGGGGGCCGCTGTTTCTTCTATCGGGCGCGGCGCCAGGCCGAGGCTGCGCACATCATCGTCGTCAACCACGCGCTCTTGATGGCCGACGCGGCCACCGAGAATCGGGTCTTGCCCGAATACCACCATCTGATCGTGGACGAAGCGCATCACCTGGAGGATGCGGTCACCGATCAGCTCAGTTTTCGCGCCGACAACGCCACCCTGAACCAGATGTTCGCGGCGCTCTACCCGTTCGGCGGCCGGGCCGGCCAGGGGGCCGCGCGGGCATCGGGCCTGTTGGCCGACATCGACGACCTGCTTCGTCGGCGCCAGGTGCCGGCGCAACTGGCGGCCACCGTCCACGATCAGATCCTGCGCATCCAGGCCGCCTGCGACGGCGCACACCTGCGCCTGGAGAACTTCTGGCAGGTGATGGACGAGGTGGTGCAGGCGTTCAGGCCGCAGGCCGACAACAGCGAGTACGACCTGCGCATCCGCATCACCGACGCGATCCGCAGCCAGCCGGTTTGGGTCGAGGTGGAGGTGGCCTGGGAGAACGCGAGCGTGATCTGGCAGAGTGCGCTCAAAGAGCTGGCCGCGCTGCGCGACGGCCTGGTGATCCTGGCCAAGGCCGGCTTCGAGCCCGAAGAGATCGGCCGGACCGTCGAGGAGCTGGACGCGGCCGTCGGCCGGTTGAGCGAGGCATACGCGCAGATGGAGGCCTGGGTGATGAAGCCGGAAGCGAACGGCGTGTATTGGGTGGAAGCGAGCCCGAATGCCGGCCGCCATCGGAAGGTGGCCCTGCGCGCCGCACCGCTGCACATCGGCCCCCTGGTGCAACAGCACGTCTTCTTCCGCAACGACACGGTGATCCTGACGTCTGCGACGCTGCGCACGGCCGGCAGCTTCGAGTACATCCGCGATCGCCTGGCCGCGCAGGAAGCCGACACCGTCACCGTCGGCTCGCCGTTCGACTACAAGGCCAGCACGCTCCTCTATCTGCCGACCGACCTGCCGGAGCCGAACGCGCCGGGCTTCCAGACGGCCGTCGAGCAGACGCTGGTGGCCCTGGCCAAGGCGCTGGGCGGTCGCACGTTGGTGCTCTTCACCTCCTATGCGCAGTTGCGACGCACCGCCCAGGCCATCATCCCGCCGCTCACCGAGGCCGGCATCACCGTGCTCAGCCAGGGGAGCGGCAGCTCGCGGCATCAGCTCCTGGAGACGTTCAAGGCGGCCAACCGGACGATCCTGCTCGGCACGCGCAGCTTCTGGGAGGGGGTGGACGTGATCGGCCCGGCCCTCAGCGCGCTGGTGCTGGTCAAGCTGCCGTTTGCCGTGCCCACCGATCCGATCGTGGCCGCGCGCAGCGAGACGTTCGATGACCCGTTCTACCATTATCAGGTGCCCGATGCCATCCTGCGCTTCCGCCAGGGCTTCGGCCGGCTCATCCGCAGCAAGACCGACCGCGGGGTGGTGGTGGTGCTCGACAGGCGCATCCAGACGAAGAACTACGGCCGGCTGTTCCTCGAGTCTTTGCCCGAGTGCACGGTCCACAAAGGCCCGCTGATGAACCTGCCGGCCGCGGCACGGCAGTGGATCGAGGGACGCACCGACCGTAACTTGACACAACCGCCGTCGTGAATAAAATGCACATGGAAACCTCCGAGGCTTCATGGCAGGCCTCGGAGGTTTTACTGGAAAGAAGCCAACGGGCCGGCCGCAGCGCAGGCCGGGATGCATCAAAGGAGAGACCTGTCTCATGATCGGTGTACAAGATTTACGCAAGGGTATGACCTATATCGAGGACGGTGAGCTGTGGCGCGTGTTGGAGTATGCCCACATCAAGGCCGGCCGGGGCAACGCGACCATCCGCTTGAAGGTGCGCAACGTGCGCAATGGGGCCACGATGGAAAAGACGTATCCCTCCGGCAGCCGCGTCCAGGATGTCCGGCTCGATCATGCGGAGGTGCAGTACCTCTACAACGACGGCGATCTGTACTACTTCATGGACCTGGAGACGAACGAACAGCCGGTCCTGACCGCCGCCATGCTGGGCGATGCCGTCAACTACCTGACCGACGGCCTGACGCTGGAGCTGGAGAGCTACGAGGGAGAGCCGATCAGCGTGGAGCTGCCGACGACCGTTGACCTGGAGGTGATTCAGACCGATCCGGGCTTCGCGGGCGATACGGCCACCAACGCGACCAAGCCGGCCATCGTGAGCACCGGTTATCAGGTGCAGGTGCCCCTGTTCGTCAACGTGGGCGATGTGATCCGCATTGACACGCGCACGGGCGAGTATGTGACGCGCGTATAGGGCCAGAGGCCGTTTTTGCAAACTGCGCGCTTTCTGCTATAATCGTATCAGATCGGTACGCGGCAATGCCGATCTGCGCCACCCTAGCTCAATCGGCAGAGCAAGCGCTTCGTAAGCGCTAGGTTAACGGTTCAACTCCGTTGGGTGGCTCCTGGTGGCCCCGACCTTTCTCGGTTGGGGCCTTTCCATATTTACGGGGTCTCTCCTGCGTGTTGCATGACTGCCACTTCTGAAGCCGGCCTGCGCCGCGGCGAGGTGCTGGACCGATTCTGGCGCCTCGCCAGTTCAGGCTACGTCACTCTAGCTCTCTTTGCCTTGCTGGCGGTTACCCTGGCGTTGACGATCGTCTTTCCCCAGCTTCCGGCCTCGCTGGGGGTCGGCGAACGGGCGCGCCAGCTCGATGCGCTCACCTCGTCCTATCGCAACCTGGGGCCGCTCTTGCGGTGGCTTGGGGCCTTCACGATCTTCGACGGCTTGTGGCTGCGGTTGCTGGCGGGCTTGCTGGCCTATAATCTGCTGCTGCGGCTCGCCGACCGGGCGCGTCTGCTGCGCGAGGCCGGCCGGCCGGTGAGCGCGGCGCCGGCGCCGCGACCCGGCCATGTCGCGCGGCGCACCGTCGTGACCGCCACGCCGGCCGGGGCGCTGGCGGCCGTGCAAGAGGCCATGCGGCCGCACTATCCGACCCTGGTCGTTGAGACGACCGAAAGAGGCGCGCGGGTGTATGGCCGCCGCGGGGAGCCGGGTGCGGCGGCCGGCCTGCTCTTCACGTTGGGCCTCTTGTGCCTGTTGGCCGGCCTGATGGTCAATGCCGCAGCCGGCTGGTACACCTCCGAGATGTCGCTGATGGCCTCCGAAACCGCGCGCTTCCCCGTGGCCGGCGGGGTGGAGATCGCGTTCAACGGCTTCGGCGAAGGCGCTTCATCGTCGCGTGCGTCGGTCACCGTGACCTGGGCCGACGGCCGACGGGTCGAGCTGCGGCCCGGCCGCTACCGGCCCGACCGGACCGGCCATCTGTGGGTCGTGCAGCTCGGCGAAGGGCCGGTGCTGCGCGCGCGCGCCGGCCGCGCCGGCCGGCCGCTCCTCCTCCAGGTCCTGGCGACCGACGGCCGGGCCGCCGAAGAGCTGCGGATGGCGTTCCGCCAGGCTCAGACGGAGCAGGCGTTCGCCGTTCCCGACGCCGGTTTGACCCTCCGCACCGTGAGCTACGATGCGCTGCCGGGCCAGGGGATCGCCGGGCCGGTCTTCCTGGTCGAGGCGTACCGCGGCGATGACCCTACGCCGCTGCTCACGAAGCTGGTCGAGGTGGAAGCGACGTTGTCGGTGGACGACGTGATCGTAGAGCTGCGCCGGGAACGCTACGTCGTGCTGGTCGCGGCGTATCTGCCGGGGCTTGTCTTGCTCGCCGCGGCCGGTGTGCTGATGGCGGCCGCGGCGCTCCTGGCGGCCGGCTGGGGTTACGTCGAGACGTGGGCCGCGCTGAGCTTCGGCCGGCCGACGGTGGCCATCGCCTTCCGCACGTCGGCGCCGTGGCGGCCAGCCGCCGAAGCCGGCCGGTTGCTCGCGGCCGTGGAGGCGGCGCTGGCCGCTCCGACGTCGGAGGGGGGCCGCGGGCCGGCCGAGCACGCGGCTCTGGCGCGGCCCGGGGAGACGGGAGGACGTGCATGAAGCCGATCACCATCGGCGTGGCCGGCGGCACCGGCTCGGGCAAGACGACCGTGGCGCTGAAGATCCTCGAGCGCGTGGGCTTCGACCGGATCGCCTACCTGCCGCACGACGCGTACTATCGCGATGCCAGCAATCTGCCGCCGGCCGAGCGCAGCCAGCTCAACTTCGACCATCCCGACGCGCTGGACAACGACCTGTTGATCCAGCATCTGCGCCAGCTCCAGGCCGGCCACGCGGTCGAGATCCCCGTGTACGACTTCAAGACCCATACGCGGCTCGCGGAGACGCGGCGGGTGGATCCGCAGCCGGTCATCCTGGTGGAGGGGATCTTGATCTTCGCGGACAAGCGGCTGCGCGATCTGATGGACGTCAAGATCTTCGTGGACACCGACGCCGACCTGCGCTTCATCCGGCGGCTCCAGCGCGACATCACCGAGCGCGGCCGCTCGCCGGAATCGGTCATCAACCAGTATCTGCGCACCGTGCGGCCGATGCACCTGGAGTTCGTGGAGCCGAGCAAGCGTTACGCCGACGTGATCATCCCGGAAGGCGGCTTCAACGAGGTGGCCATCGAGATGGTGGCGGCGCGGCTGCGTTCCCTGGTGGAACAGGCCGGCGCCGCGTGACGGCCGCGGGCGTTTGACATCTGTTTTGTTCGGTGATAGAGTGCGGTTGATCGCATGACTGCCGGGAGGGCAGCTTGAGCCGGAATTTTGCCATCATCGGCGTGGGCGGCTACATCGCGCCGCGCCACCTCAAAGCAATCAGGGACACGGGGAACCGCCTGGTGGCCGCGGTGGATCCGAAGGACTCGGTCGGCATCCTGGACGCGTATTCGTTCGACGTGGCCTTCTTCACCGAGATCGAGCGCTTCGATCGCCACCTGGAGAAGCTGCGCCGCGGCCCGGAAGAGAACCGCGTCCATTACATCAGCATCTGTTCGCCCAACTACCTGCACGACGCGCATTGCCGTCTGGCGTTGCGCGTGGGCGCCGACGCCATCTGCGAGAAGCCGTTGGTGATCAACCCGTGGAACCTCGACGCGCTGCAAGAGCTGGAGCACGAGACCGGCCGGCGGATCAGCACCATCCTCCAGTTGCGGGTGCATCCGAAGCTGGTGGAGCTGCGCCAGAAGCTGCAAGCCGAGTCGCCCGGCTGCCAACACGACGTGCAGCTCACCTATGTGACCGCGCGCGGGGGGTGGTATCACGTCTCGTGGAAGGGCTCGGCCGAGAAGTCGGGCGGGATCGCCACCAACATCGGCATCCACTTCTTCGACCTGCTCCTGTGGCTCTTCGGCCCGGCCGGCGAAAGCCGCGTGTATCACGCCGATCCGCAGCGGATGGCCGGCTTTCTGGAGCTGGAGCGGGCGCGGGTGCGCTGGTTCCTGTCGGTGGACCACCACGATCTGCCCTTCCCGGCCGAGCCGGGCAAGCGGAGCACCTATCGTTCGATCGCGATTGACGGCGAGGAGCTGGAGTTCACCGAGGGGTTCACCGACCTGCACACGCGGGTCTACGAGCGGACGCTGGCCGGCGAGGGCTTCGGGATCGAGGACGCGCGGCCTTCGATCAGCCTGGTGTATCGCATCCGCACGGCTCCGATCTCGCCGCGCGACGACATGGTGCATCCGTTCCTGCGGCGATGAAGGAAGGACGTTCGTGACCGGCGATTACTTCGTACATCCCAGTTCCTACGTGGACGAGCCGTGCGAGATCGGCGCGGGGACGCGCATCTGGCACTTCTGTCACATCATGGCCGGCGCGCGCATCGGCGAGCGCTGCAACCTGGGCCAGAACGTCTTCGTCGGCAGCGGCGTGGTGATCGGCAGCAACGTCAAGATCCAGAACAACGTCTCGGTCTATCCCGGCGTCGAGCTGGAGGATGACGTGTTCTGCGGGCCGTCGTGCGTGTTCACCAACGTCATCAACCCGCGCTCGCAGATCGTCCGCCATCACGAGTACCGGCGCACGCTGGTGCGCCGCGGCGCGACGATCGGCGCCAACGCCACGATCGTGTGCGGCGTGACGATCGGCCGCTATGCATTCATCGGCGCCGGCGCGGTGGTAGTGACCGACGTGCCCGACTACGCGCTGATGCTCGGCGTGCCGGCCCGCCGCCGCGGCTGGATGAGCCGCCACGGCCATCGCCTGCCCGAGCCGGACGCCGAGGGGATCATGATCTGCCCGGAGAGCGGCTGGCGCTATCGCGAGGTCGAGCCGGGCGTGGTGCGTTGCCTGGATTGGCCGGAGGATCAACCGCTGCCGTAGTGCGAGATTTATCTCGCAACCGCCGTTTGTAATGCGAGATTTATCTCGCAATCACCGTTTGTAATGCGAGATTTATCTCGCAATCACCGTTTATAATGCGAGATTTATCTCGCAACCGCCGTTTGTAATGCGAGATTTATCTCGCAACCGCCGTTTGTAATGCGAGATTTATCTCGCAACCCGCCAGGAGAACGCGATGCCCTACAGCCAACCCATCCCGTTGCTCGACCTGAAGGCCCAATACGCGGCGATCCGCGAGGAGGTCCGCGCGGCGATAGACCGCGTGGCCGACGCGCAGCACTTCATCGGCGGCCCCGAGGTCGAGGCGCTGGAGCGCGAGGTGGCGGCCTATTCGCAGGCGCAGTTCGGCATCGGTGTCAGCTCGGGCACCGACGCGCTGCTCGTGGCGCTGATGGCCATTGATCTGCGGCCCGGCGACGAGGTGATCACGACGGCCTACAGCTTCTTCGCCACGGCCGGCTCGATCTATCGGCTGGGCGGCCGGCCGGTCTTCGTGGACATCAATCCGCTCACGTACAACATCGAGCCGGCGCAGATCGAGGCGGCGATCACCGACCGCACGCGGGCGATCATCCCCGTGCATCTGTTCGGCCAGATGGCCGACATGGATCCGATCATGGACATCGCGCGGCGGCACGACCTGATCGTCATCGAGGATGCCGCGCAGGCCATCGGCGCGGAGTACCGGGGCCGGCGGGCCGGCTCCATCGGCCATTTCGGCTGCTTCAGCTTCTTCCCGTCGAAGAACCTGGGCGCGTTCGGCGACGGCGGCCTGATCACGACCAACGATCCCGAGCTGGCGCACCGGGCGCGGCTGTTGCGCAATCACGGCGCGGAGCCGAAGTACTATCACAAGGTGGTGGGCGGCAACTTTCGGCTCGATGCCCTCCAGGCGGCCGTGTTGCGCGTCAAGCTCAAGTACCTGGACGGCTGGACGGCCGCTCGCCAGCGCAACGCCGAGCGCTATCGGCGTCTCTTCGCGGAGGCCGGATTGGCCGATCCCCGATCCCCAACTCTCAGCCCCCGATCTCCCATTGTCCTGCCGACCGACATGGGCTACGGCCGGCACATCTACAACCAGTTCGTCATCCGCGCCGACCGCCGGGAGCGCGTGATGGCGGTGTTGCGGGAGCGCAAGATCGGGCACGAGGTCTACTATCCGGTGCCGCTGCACCTGCAGGAGTGCTTCGCGGGCCTGGGCTATCGGCCGGGCGACCTGCCCGAGAGCGAACGCGCGGCCGGCGAGACGCTGGCGTTGCCGATCTACGGAGAGCTGACCGCGGAGATGCAAGAGGCGGTGGTGGAAGCTATTGCTTCGGCATATCATGAATGATGAGCGAACATTCAGCTCGTTTTGTGGATGAAGCTGTATCGAGGCGCTCGGCGATCGTCGAGCGGCTACGAGCCGTCTTGCCCGCGATCCTTCGGCCTCGGCCGGTGGTGGCGGCTTATCTCTATGGCTCGTTCGCCGATGGGCGGGTCCTGCCTGACAGCGACATAGATATTGCCCTGGTTTTGGCGCCGGAACCCAGCCTGACTGCTTACGAGCGGACGGCCCTGGAGCTAGACGTGGCAGCGGAGATCGAGGATTGCGATTTTGACCGCACGGTAGATGTGCGCGTCATCAATGATGCGCCGCTCGTTGCGCAGGGCGCGGTATTGACTGATGGCATTTGTGTGTATTCTGGCGACGAGACGTTGCGGGAAGAGTATGAAGTTCTGACCCGCAAATTATACTTCGACTTCTTGCCTACACTCCGAATGATGCGCCGGGCGTATTTCCAGCGCAAGGGTAAGGACCTACGTCGTCAGGGATTTCTTCGCCATGGTCAAGATTGAAAAAATCGAAGGCGTTTTTCGGAATCTGGATCGTTACGTGGGCATTTTGCGCGAGTTGGCGCAGTTGCCGCCGTTTTCAAGCCATGATTCTTGACTATCTGCGAGCAACCAAAGCGTGGCCGGCGACTGACGAGGAAGGATACACCAGCGAATGAAAGTGGTAACCGTGATCGGCGCGCGGCCGCAATTCATCAAGGCCGCGCCGGTCTGCAGGGCGTTGCGGGCGGCGGGCCACGCCGAATATCTGGTGCACACCGGCCAGCACTACGACTACGAGATGTCGCAGGTCTTCTTCGACGAGCTGGGCATCCCCCAGCCCGACGTCAACCTGGAGGTGGGCTCCGGGCCGCACGGCTGGCAGACCGGCCAGATGTTGATCCGCCTGGAGGAGGTGTTGCTGGCGCAGCGGCCGGATCGGGTGCTGGTTTACGGCGATACGAACTCGACCCTGGCCGGCGCGCTGGCCGCGGTCAAACTGCGCGTTCCGGTGGCGCACGTCGAGGCCGGACTGCGCTCCTTCAATCGCGCGATGCCCGAAGAGCACAACCGCGTGCTCACCGATCATATCGCCGACCTGCTCTTCTGCCCGACGCCCACGGCGGTAGACAACCTGCGCAACGAGGGGATCACGCGCGGGGTGCACCTGGTGGGCGATACCATGTACGACGCGGTGCTTCAGTTCGCCGGGGTGGCGCGGCAGCGCTCGACGATCCTGGCGCGGCTGGGCTTGCGGCCGCGGGGCTATCTGCTGGCGACCGTGCATCGGCCCGCCAACACCGACGAACCGGCGAACCTGCGCAACATCCTGGCCGCGTTCGCCGCGCTCGCGGAGCCGGTCATCTTTCCCGTGCACCCGCGCACGCGCAAGAAGATCGAGGAGCTGGGCCTTGGGGCCGGCGGTGGGGCGGGGACGAATCCGCGCCTGATCGAACCGGTCGGCTATCTCGACATGCTGATGCTGGAGCAGAACGCCCGGCTGATCCTCACCGATTCGGGCGGCATCCAGAAGGAAGCTTACTGGTTGGGCGTGCCGTGCGTAACGCTGCGGACCGAGACCGAGTGGGTGGAGACGGTGGCGGCGGGGTGGAACGTGGTGGTAGGCGCCGATCGGGCGCGGATCGTGGAGGCGGCGAATCGTTCGACGTGGCCGAAGAAACAGTCCTTGATATTTGGTAATGGTGATGCAGCGCTCACAATCGTTCGCTTGTTGAGTTCAGAGGCTTGATATCTGGGGCTAGATCAGCGCAATGAGGGAGGCCTTCTGTGCGCAACTGGTTATTCACAACTGAACCTAAGCGGCCGCAGTATTACAATGGGATATTGATCCATGCTGACACTCTTCTGCATGAACAGGCCATGGAACTTATCCAAAGGCATGTCGCTAGTGGATCTACCATACTTGACCTCGGCGCAGGAGCAGGTGCTTTTTCGCTTCGATTAGCGCATGCAGGATACCGTGTCGTAGCTTCTGACGTTGATCTTGCTAATTGGGCCCTCGACACGTCTATCCCATTTATTAGATTAGACATCAATGCCGGTATTCGTGCTTCTCTGCAGCAACAATTTGATGCTGTATGTTGTCTTGAGGTGATCGAGCATATTGAGAACCCTTGGTCTCTGCTTCGAGATATACGCAGCATTGTCAAACCAGGGGGAAAACTGATCCTATCAACCCCGAATATCACATCATTCTTTTCGCGCCTGACTTTTCTCAGGACCGGCCTATTTCATCAATTTGGGCCAGAAGACCTTTCGTATGGCCACATCAACCCAATCTCTGCCTTTGAGATGCAAATCATAGCGGACCGATGCGGATGGCGAATGCTGGAGATACAGCCCGGCGGTTATTTGCCCATCTTTGATCTGTCGTCTCTTGCCCTTAAGAATTTATGCTTGAACGTTTTGAGGGGTATCGTTTTTTTGTTGTCGGCAAAGGGTCAGAAACAGGGGTGGTGTTTGCTCTTTGTAATGGAGAACCCTCAATGACAGAAAAAATTCTTATTATATCAGAATGGTTCCCTGACAAGAAAAGCATAGGAGGTATTTTTGTCTATGACCAAGCGAAGGTCCTGACTCGAAAGTTTGAAGTCGCTGTTTTGGTTCCCCATCTGGCGTCCTGGTACGAGATTCCAAGCAGGGGGATCAGGCCGATATCGCGGCTAGAGAACGTTGGTGATTTAGTAGTATGTTGGGAAAGTTCGCTGATAGCTATTCCGCGCTTGCCCATACTTTCTTACTGGAGTTTATCTTCTGGAATCGCGGGGATTGCAAGGCGCGGGCTTAGAAAACTGGAAAAGATATGGGGCAGACCAGACCTGATACACGCTCATGTTGTATTGCCGGCTGGCTGGGCGGCTGTGTGCCTGAAGAAGTATCTTTCAGTGCCGGCGGTACTCACTGAACACTCTGGTCCTTTTGTTATGCACTTGCGAACTGGACGTCAACGGCGATTGGTGCGCAAGACATTGCATGGAGTGGATCGGGTTATTGCTGTTAGCCCCTGGATGGCAGCGCAGATTCAGGATTTCCAACCAGATATCAGGCCTGTTGTGATCGGGAATGTCATCAAGACAGAGATGTTTACGTTACTTGACCCTGCTAATATAAGCTCCTCAGCAAAGACGCTGTTTCTCACCGTTGGCGGATTGGTTGAGCAGAAAGGTATACGCTATTTACTTGAGGCGGCCAAGGAACTTCTGGTACGGGGATACACCGTCTTCGAAATCGCTATAATCGGTGATGGGCCACTACGTTCGGGTTTGGAACAGATGGCCCAACAATTGGGATTGACCGGTCATTGTCGTTTTCTTGGTTTTCGCACGCCCAGTGAGGTGAAGGAGTGGATGCAGCGTTGCGATTTGTTCGTCCTCCCTAGTTTGCATGAGACTTTCGGGATCGTGGCCGCAGAAGCTATGGCTTGTGGAAAGCCTGTTATTGCCACCAGATGCGGAGGCCCTGAATTCGTTGTAATGCCAGGTACAGGCACGTTGGTACCGCCTGCCGATTCAATAGCTTTAGCAAATGCTATGGAAGACTTTCTCTGTCAAAGAAGTCATTATCTTAATCCTCAGCAAATACGTCAAAGCATTGTAGATCGTTTTGGGGAAGATGTTTTTTTGCATAGAATGAGCGAACTGTACTGGGAACTGCTCAAGTGAGTAGATCAATCTGTATTGTTTCTTTTTCTCCGGTTGCTCGCGATGCACGTGTGCTGCGCCAGATCAAATACCTGGCCCCTCGCTACGATCTGACCGTGATCGGTTTCGGTGAAGCGCATCCGTCATGGCACGAATTCCCCAATTTGACTTGGTTGCCGGTCACACCTTCAGAGGAGCGCCTCCGTTCGAAAATGGGCGGGGTGATCTATCCGTTGCTGGGCCGGCTGGTCAGTCGGGCCTATGATACGTGGTTTTGGCGCAAGCCGCACCGGCGTCAGGCGCTTGACCTGGCGCTAACGCACCGCTGCGATGCTTATCATGCGAACGATTGGGATACTTTGCCTATCGCAGGAGAAGCCGCTGCACAATATGGCGTTCCTTTGATCTTCGATGCCCACGAATACGCGCCTCTGGAGTTCGGCAACCGCTGGCTCTGGCGATTTCTGTATCGTCCAGCGATTGTTGCCACTATCCGCAAGTACGCAACCCGTGTCGTTGTCTCCACCACAGTGTCGCAGCCCATTGCCGATCGTTACGCTCGCGAATTTGGATTGAGTATGATAACTGTGCTTAATGCGCCAGAGTATCAACCTGTACCAACTCATGATCTCGATCCCGATCATATTGGCGTGATTCATCATGGCAGCGCGATTCGGAGTCGTCGCCTGGAACGTATGATTGAAGTTATCGCTTGTTGTGATCGGCGTTACACGTTGCATTTTATGCTCACGCCCAACCAGCCCGACTACCTGATTTATCTGCAGGCCTTTGCAGAACAGATGGCGCCGGGCCGTGTGATCTTCCATGATCCGGTACGTCCCGAACAGGTGGTCCAGGAAATCGCGCAGTACGACATTGGGTTTTATTTGTTGGAGCCCGACAACTATAACAATGCATCGGCGTTGCCCAACAAACTGTTTGACTTCATCGCTGCAGGTCTGGCTGTGTGCGTTGGGCCGTCCCCAGAGATGGCGCGGTTGGTACGCGAGCACGGCTGCGGCGTCGTTGCGCCGACTTTTGCTCCGGCGAAGGTTTCAGCCATGCTCAATGCCTTGAGCCCAACTGACATCTGCGCAATGAAACAGGGCTCGCTGCGGGCAAGAGAGACGCTCAATGCTCAGGTTGAGATGGATAAGATTGTCAAATCGTATGCCAGGCTGCTGAGTGAGACAAGTCAGTGATGTGCGGCATCTTCGGCATCTGGCGGTTTGATGGCCGGCCTGTCGAGCTGGCGCTTCTTCGGTCGGCGACAAACACCCTGCGCCACCGCGGCCCTGATGATGAAGGCTATTTGCTGGCCGCCACTGCGACAGATCATATCGCGCCTTATGGCGGCGCGGACACCGATCCCCGGCTCGATTTGCCTGTCTTGCCGACGACGGAAGTCAGCAATTGGGATCTGGCTTTCGGCTTTCGCCGCCTGGCCATCCTTGATCTCTCTCCAGCCGGACATCAGCCGATGCCCAGCGCCGATGGCCGGCTATGGTTGATCTTCAACGGCGAGATCTACAACTATCTCGAATTGCGCGATGAGTTGGCGCCGGCAGGCTACCGTTTCCGTTCCGGCGGCGATGCCGAGGTGATCCTGGCCGCCTATCAGCACTGGGGGCCGGATTGTTTGGCCCATTTCAACGGGATGTGGGCCTTCGCCGTTTACGATCGCGCTGAGCGCAGTCTGTTTCTGGCGCGCGATCGGTTTGGCGTTAAACCGCTTTACTACGTCCATGACCGCAGTCAATTCGCCTTCGCATCCGAAATCAAGGCGCTGGTTGGCCCACATGGCTTGTCCTTCCAGCCTGATGATGCAGTGGTCTACGATTATCTGGTCGGCGGTCGTATGCCCGACCCACAGGCCGGACAAACTTTCTTTGTCGGCGTGCAGGCCCTGCCGCCAGGACATTGGCTGCGCGTCCGTCATGGGGGCGATCTGGTGCATCGGCGATACTGGAGCCTGCCCGATCCGACCGATGTTCGGGACGAAAAGCCAGAGCGGGCGATCTCCCGATATCGCGAGCTGTTCCTGGATGCTGTGCGGCTCCGATTGCGTTCAGATGTCCCGGTGGGCACGTGCCTGAGCGGCGGGGTGGACTCCTCATCTATAGTATGCGCGATCAACTGGTTGATGGCGGCTCAGGGCTTCACGAGCGAGCAGATCGGGCAACATCAGCGCACTTTCAGCGCGATATATGACACGCCCGCCCCGTATAACGAGTTGCCTTACATCGAACGCGTGCTTCGGGCCACTTCCGCTGAAGGCAACCTGACGACGCCGACTCTGGCTCGCTTGCGCCTGGAAGCTGAGCGCCTGGTGTGGCACCAGGACGAACCGTTTCAGTCTACCAGCATCTTTGCTCAATGGTGTGTGATGGCAAAGGCGCGCGAGCGTGGCGTGACCGTCTTGTTGGACGGCCAAGGCGCTGACGAGACTCTGGCGGGTTATCGGCCGTTCATGCCGGTGATCGAGGAGCTGATTCGCGCAGCCCGCCTGAGGCGTGCACTTGCGGAGGCCCGGGCCATTGAAGCTCGCACCGGACAGTCAGCGCGTGCCTTGTTGTTGCGGGGTTTGTTGCGCCAGTTACATGGACCCGGTCTCGATGCGTTGCGTGATATGGTGCGTCGTCGGCGGATGCCTGCACCGGCAGACCTGGCCTACCTGAATCGGGACTTTGCCGCGGCCCAGCGGAAGCGTACGCCGTTGGATTGGCAGCCATGGCTCGAACATCACACGCTCAGCGAACATCTGACCAGCCTGATCACCCGGCTCAGTTTGCCGCGTCTTTTGCAGTACGAAGACCGCAACTCGATGGCATTCGGGATCGAGGCCCGGGTGCCGTTTTTAGATTATCGGCTGGTGACGTATACTTTTGAGGGTGCGGCGCCCTGGCGTGTATATGACGGTTGGACCAAGTGGATCTTGCGTCAGGCCATGAAAGACCTGGTACCGCCGGAAATCATCTGGCGAAAGGACAAGGTGGGTTTTGAAACGCCAGAGACCCAGTGGTTGGCCGCCTGGGTGCAATCCGACCTCGATCTGTTTGCAGACGGCAGTCCGGCTGAACGGTATCTCGATCTGCGAGCGGTGCGTCAATATCTGGCTGCGAATTCAGCGAAGGGAGCCGATCATCGGTTGATCTGGCGCTGGATCAATCTCATCCTGTGGTTGCGGGTGTGGTGCGGAGCGAGCGGATGAGCGGTGAACGCGTGTGTATGTTGGTGCGCAACGATTGCCGAACCGATTACCGGGTGTTGAAGGAAGCCGCCTCGGTGGCGCGTGCCGGCTACCGGGTTACTGTAGTGGCCGTGAATACCTATGGGCCGCTCGAACAGGAATCCCGCGATGGCTTCGAGATCGTTCGCGTGCCTGTCGAACGAGCCAGAACGCGCGTCGGGCGCTACATCAACTTGTTTCCCCGTGCAATGTGGCGGATGGCTGCCGTTGCACGTCGGGTTGGCGCGACGATCTACCATGCTCATGATGCCGATGCGACCGTTCCGGCCTGGCTGGCCGTGCGCCGCGTGCCCGGCGCACGGCTCATTTACGACGCGCATGAGGTGGGTTTTCTTTCTCTTTCAGAGATGTGGCATTATTATCCGTTTTCCTGGATGACGATTCCTGGGGTCATCAACGGTTGGGCCTGGCAATCGCTTTTTGAGTGGATTATTCGTCATAAAACAGATGCGGTCATCACCGTCAACGACGTCCTGGCCGACCTCCAGGCCGCCCACTACGGCATCCCCCGGCCGGCCGTGGTGATGAACTGTCCCCCGCGGCCGCAGCTCCCCGCCGGACGCAGCACGCGCCTGGCCGAGCGGATCGGCGTGGCCCCGGAGACGCCGATC
>Ga0209162_1002096_pt1 | contig 18159 bp, 9 predicted proteins | sample YNPNPMetaG_FD_187121 | JGI IMG/M metagenome (GOLD analysis project Ga0209162, IMG submission 187121) | Anoxygenic and chlorotrophic microbial mat microbial communities from Yellowstone National Park, USA - YNP NP MetaG (SPAdes) (version 2) ... | reverse complement strand
AAGGTCGCGCATCGGGTCCAGGAGCGGCGGGGGCCACGACGGCCCCCCGCCGGACGGTCAGCCTCGTCTCTCGCCGGGACCGGCCCCGGCGGACGGATGCATCCGGCGGAGGTACGATTCCATGACCCGCCGGGCGAGAAGGAAACGACGCAGGGCGCGCACCCCCAGGACGAGGTTGACGAGCGTGAGCAGCACGACGCCGGCGAGCATGGCAACGTACCACCACCGCGAGAAGGGGGCCTCGCCGAGAATCAGGACGTAGTCGTCGTCCTCGAGAGGCGGCCGGCCGAGGCGACGGAATTCGGGTTCGAGGCGATCCAGAAGGACGTCCTGGATCTTGCGGACACCGCCGAGCGGGTTCTGGGCGTAGTCGCGGAAGCGGATCAGGCGGCCACGGCACAGGTCGTTGATGCAGCCGGGACCACCGGGAATGTGCACCTCGGGCACCCGATCCTCGGTCCACGCGGCCAGCATCGTCTTGCGGAGGCGCGCGCGAACCGCCTCGACGTGGATCGCGCGCGTCTCGGCCTCCGACTCCGGGCGCAAGATCCACAGGCGCGGCCGGACAGTCCCATCGCCGACGCAGGTGAAGAAGTAGCGCTTCCCGAGCCCCATCTGCAGCGTGAAGGCGTAGGAGACCTCCGGCGGAAAGGGGTCGCGGTCGGCGTCCCAGTAGTCGCACAGCTTGGTGAAATCGACGCGGACCTCGGCCAGCACGTTCGACGGAGCGTTGCGGGGCACCGGCTGGTCGGGCGTCGGGACGAAGTGGACCTTCGGCGATTCCCCGGCGAAGAAGTACGCCACCTCGGCGCGGACGAAAAAGAGCAGCAGGCCGCCGAGGACCAGGAACAGCGCGGACAGGGAAAGGGAGACAACAGGAAGGCGCGGGCGATCGGGGGTTCCCGCCTCCTCGACGCCCGGCTCGGAACCCCCTCCGGCGTTGGCTCTGCTCTCGTCGGCCATCGTCCTGCCTCGCGGCGACCGAGGCTACCACAGGGTCGTCGGTTCCGGTAGAGGCGGAGCTTGGGACACCGCGGCGTTGGCGGGAGTTCCCGGACGGGGCGCTATCGCAGGCCGAGGTCGCGGGCGATGCGGGGCGCGCGGTGCGTGGCCTCCCAGGTGAAGTTCCCGCCGCGCCGGCCGAAATGACCGTACGTGGCGGTCTCGCGATAGCAGCGGGTGAGGAGCTTCAGCTCCTGGATGATGGCCCGGGGCCGCATGTCAAACGCCTCCTGCACATAGGCCGCAAGCTTCGTGTCGGGAATCTTCCCGGTCCCGAAGGTGTGCACGCGGACCGAAACGGGGCGGGCGACCCCGATCGCGTAGGCGATCTGGACTTCGCAGCGGTCCGCGGCGCCAGCGGCAACGAGGTTCTTCGCGATGTAGCGGGCGTAGTACGTGGCGCTCCGATCGACCTTGCTCGGGTCCTTCCCGGAAAACGCGCCGCCGCCGTGCGGCGCGGCCCCCCCGTACGTGTCGACGACGATCTTGCGACCGGTCAGGCCGGAATCGGCGAACGGCCCCCCGAGGACGAAACGGCCGGTGGGATTGATGTGGTAGATCGTCTTGCGCGACAGCCATCGCTCCGGGATCGCCCGCTGGATGACCTCCCGGATCACGGCGGCGCGCAGCTTCTCGTACGAAACGTCGGGGCGGTGCTGCGTCGAGCAGACGACCGTGTGGACGCGGACCGGCCGCCCGTCCTCGTACTCGACGGTCACCTGGGACTTGCCGTCCGGTCGAAGGAACGGAAGCTCGCCCGACTTGCGGGCCTCGGCAAGCCGGCGCGTCACGGCGTGCGCCAGCATGATCGGCAGCGGCATGAGCTCCCGGGTCTCGCGGCACGCGTAGCCGAACATCAGACCCTGGTCGCCGGCCCCCTGTTCCATCGGGTTGCGCCGGTCGACGCCCCGCGCGATGTCCGGGGACTGCTTCTCGATCGCCGTGATGACCGCGCAGGTCTCCCAGTCGAAGCCCATGTCGGAGTTGGAGTAGCCGATGTCCCGGATGATGCCGCGGACCAACTGGGGCATGTCCACCCACGTCCGCGTCGTGATCTCGCCGGCGATGATCGCCATGCCCGTCTTGACCATGCACTCTGCGGCGACGCGGGACCGCTTGTCGTCGCGCAGGCAGGCATCGACAATCGCGTCCGAGATCTGATCGCAGATCTTGTCGGGGTGGCCCTCGGTCACCGACTCGGAGGTGAACAGGTAGCGGTTCTTCATCGCGCTTCCTCTCCCGGCGCCGTTTGTTCTTCGACGCGGCCCCCTTCTAGCGTCTCGGCCCCCCCCCGGTCAACGGCCGAACGTTCTTGCCATCCCCCGGGATTTTCCTGGCGGGTGCACGGTCGGCGGGTCCGCGCGCCGCCGGCCGGCGTCACCGCGAAGGCCGCCCTGCGGTCCCGAGGACCCGGCGCGGACCCGACGGGACCGAACGCCACCCTCGGGCGCACCCCGGCCCATCCCCGCCCGCGACCCGCCCCCGGCCGGTCCTCCGGTCCCCGACGAGGCGCTACTCCACTTCGATCCGGGCGGTGTCCGAGGCGAACGCGCCGACGGTGACGGTAATCGCGGCGCGACAGCGGGAGCGGAGGCGGTCGAGACGAGCGGCGCAGCGGTCCGGGTCCGACTGCGTCTCGCCGGGGAAGAAGAGGCAGGAGGAATCGCTGCTGGACCAGGTGCACCGAGGGCGGTGCACCAGGGTTCCGTCACGCAGACGAGCTTCCGCGCGGATCCAGAACGTTCCGCCGTCGGACGGAGGCGGCAAGGGCGAGATTGACTCGTCGATCTGCACCTCGGCCACCTGGTTCGGGGTCACGACGCCGACGAGAACGTCGAGGGCGGCGGTTCCGGCGCGGGCCGCAAGAACCGCCCGACCCGCGGCATCGGCCCGAACGACCACGCGATCGAAACGCTCGCCCGGCTCCCCCCGGGCGGCCACCGAAAGCCCGCCGGCCGCCTCGAAGGAAACGGCGCCGGATCCGACGAGCACCTCCCCGCTCGCCTCGCGGGTCTGGAAAACCAGCTCGAGGTCGCCGTCCTGCATCAGCGCCAGGGGCGGGGTCTCCGCCGGCCGGGTCATCTCGATCGCGGCCACCTCGGCGATGCGGAGGCGGATCCGGTCGAGGAGAGCGCCGTCGGCCGCAGCGTACAGCTCCAGGGCGACCTCCCCGGGGCGGACCGCCTCCACCCGCACGACGTGGCCATCCGCCGGCGTGAAAACGGCGAGGGTGGGGTCCGACGAGCGGACCTCGTAGGGGGGAAGTCGGTCGCCGTTGTAGACGTGGATCGAGGTGGTCGCGCCGGCGGCGATCGCTTCCAGGATGGGGCACGACTCGAACAGCTCGCCGTGACACCACTCCCATTCGAACTCGGCAACCCCGAGCTCCCCCGGCGTGATGATGTGTTCGACGCAGCCGTCGCCGCAGCCGACCGCCGCGCACGGAAGGAATGCGACGAGCGCGAGGAATCGAGGAATGCTTCTCATGGTCCCTCCTCCCCACCGAGAGCGTGGAATTTCGAGCGCAGGACACGGCTAGCGAGTCCCATGCCAGGAGGCGCGATTCGCACGCCCGACGGCATTCGCGTTCTGAACCGCGCTGTTCCGCGGGGCATCGCCTCGAACGCGAGTGTGAAGGAGGATGGTCGGCCCGCGGTCGCGCGCGCGACAGAGATGTCATACCGGAGGGAGGCCGTCGGGCCGCGCCGGCGGCAGCCCGAAACCTGCGTTCCTGGCGGACGTGCGGCCCAGCGGTCCCCCTCGGGGGAATGGATGCGCCCGGGCGGGGGCGCGAGGCCGATCGGACCGACGGCGGGATTCCAACGAAGGTCGGGGCGCCGCACCGGAAGAGCCCGCCGCCCGCGGTTCATGGTTCGACGACGAGCTCGCCGAGGTAGACGCGGTCGGCGTACTCGGGTTCGACGGGGCCGGGGTCGGCGCCGGGGCTGCGGACCGCGGAGTCCGGCACGACTGTCATCCGGTCGCCGCTGGGGGGATGCCACAGCCCGGCGAAGACCTGGTACGCGCCCGGGGCCACGACGGAGGCAATTTCGAGGTCCCACCGGTCGAGGAGCAGCTCGCCGGGCCGACAGGCGGAGGTGGGGACGACGCCGCCGGTGAAACCGTGGTCGCCGTTGCCGGCGCGCGGAACCCGGCCCGGCGGGGGGCCGTCGGCGTGGATGAACACCTCCCAGTCCCGCCGGGAGGGTTCGACGCAGCGGAAGTAGAGCTCGACCGCGACGGTGCCGCCGCGACGGACGCGGCCGTTCCCGAGGCGGGCGGCAGGGAGCTGGAGCCTTCCCGTTCCGGACGGCTCGCGCAGCTCGACCTCCCGCCCCGCCGGGGCGCCGGCGGGTCGCGGAGCGTCGGCGGGGAGCGCGGCGATCCGGGGTTCGTAGCGCCCGGCCGCCGGCCCGTCGTAGAGCGCCGCGGCGAAACCGCTCCTGCCTTCCGGCGTGAGGAGCCGGAAGTGGTCGCGCGCGGCGGCCGCGCCCACGGCCCGCGAGACGGCGCCGCGAAGGCCGCGCGGGTCGGTGGTGATGAAGAAAACGCGTCCCGGCCGGCGCAGGATCTCCCGCAGCTTTGCCTCGGCCCGCCGGTCGCCCGGCTCCACGACGAGAACCCGGTCCCGCGAATAGAACACCTCGCCGCGCCAGTTGTTCGCCCACGAGACGAGACGGTCGTCCGGGCGGCGTTCCTGGGCGTCGAGCGCCCGGAAGGCCTCCTGCTGGCTGATCCAGAGCGAGAGGCGCGGCACATAGACGTGCACCGCCACCGCGGAGAGTCCGGCGGCGGCGAGCAGCGTGGCGCCGGCGAGCGCCGGACCGCCCGCCGACACGATCCGACCGGGCGGCGTCGCCGGGGCGCGGCGCGCCCGGCGGACCGCGGCGAAGAGCGCCAGGACGACCCCGGCGAGCACAACGCCCAGCGCGGCCAGGTAGACCGGCCGCATCCACGGGAACTCGGGGAAACGGCGCGTGTACCGGTACGAAAACAGGCGCGCCAGACGGTGCGGATCGGCCGACAGCTCGCGCCAGGCCAGGCACGCGAGGACGACGCCGCCGAGCAGGGCGAGCGCCTCCCAGCGACCGGGGCCGCGGCGCAGCAGGCGGTCCAGACCGACACCGCCAAGGATCGCCAGCGCGGGGACGGCGGGGAAGATGTAGTGGTGGAACTTCACCTGCGACACGGTGAACAGGACATACGGGACGGCCGCTCCGGCGACCGCCAGCACGAAGACCGCCCGGCCGCCGGGACCGTCGGCCGGCTCGGGCTCCTCGGGGGCGGCCGGCGCCGGTCCGGTGAGCGCGCGGGCCCAGGCGACGACGGCGGCCGGAAGCGCGGCGATCCAGGGGAAGAGGGCGTAGCCGATCTGCTGGAGGTAGTAGCCCGACGTGTTGTCGTGGATGTCGAGCCCCGTGAGGTCGAGACCGATGCCGGTCGCGGCGCGACCGAAATGATGCACGAGGAAGAACTCGCGGACGAAGACCATGCCGTGGCGGAGGATCACCGGGAGGTACCAGGTGGCGCAAAGGGCGAGGAACAGGGGAACGCCGGTGGGAAGACGCAGGCGACGCCAGCGCTCGCCGTTGGACCGGATCACGGCGAGGACGACCACCAGGAGGACGCCGACGAGCGCGCCGTAGCGCACGCCGGGCTTTCGGGCGAGCAGGCCGCCGAGGGCGGCGGCGAGGGCGACGAGCAGGATGGCCCCGGCAGCGGCGACGAGCCACGGCCGGGCGGCGCTCCGGAGGCTCGCGCCGCCCGCCGCCTCGGGTGAACCCTCCCCTCCGGCCAGCCTCCGGCGGCGCGCCGCCGCGACCAGTTCGGCCAGGGAAACGCCGCCCTGCCTCCAGTCCTCCGCCCGACCGGTGACGACCAGGAGGACCAGCAGCACGGCACCGGGAAGGAGGAATCCGAGCAGCCCCTTGGCCAGGTTGGCCAGGGCCAGACCGACGTAGCCGACATACGCGTGCCGCGGGCTGGTACGAGGGTCGTACAGCACGGCGGCGAAGGCGAGGGTGCCGACGGTCATCGGGGCGACGAACGGGACGTCCGTCATCGCGTGGCGACCGAGCATCGCGAACATCGGGGTGAAGAGGAGCAGGACGGCGGAGAGGAGGGCCGCGCGGGCGCCGACGAGTCGGCGCAGGTAGAAGAAGGAAAGGCCCACCATGCCGGCGGCCAGGACCACCATCGGAAGGCGCGCGGCGAACTCCGAGACACCGAAGAGGAGGAACGACAGCGCCATCAGCCAGAAGCTGAGGACCGGCTTGGAAAAGAAGAAGAAGTTCCGATGGACGTCCGAAGGGGCCGAGTCGGCGTTGCCCCAGCGAAGCGTGATCCAGTCGCCGTCGACGACCACGCGGCGCGCCACCTCGGCGTAGTGGGTCTCCCAGGGGTCCCACAGGCCGTAGGACAGCCCGGGAAGAAGGACGGCGAGCGCGCCGAGGAACAATAGCAGGGTGGCGTGGCCGCGAACGAACCCACGAACCGCGGCCCGGAGGCGGCCGCGGTCGCCCGTGGTCACCTCGGCGATGGCGTCGTTGCCGCAGCCGGTCGTCCCGGCGAGGGGCGTACCGGGCAACCGGAGCGGTTTGTTGCCTCGAAGCACGACGTGACGTTACCATCCGCCGCGACGGGAGGCCAGAGACGGGCGGGCGCCCGGGTCCCGTCGGCGCGGAGGTCGGGCCCGGGAAACGGGGAGCGGGATGGACGGGAGACGGTCGAGACGTTGGGGGGTCGCGGCCGCGGCGCTGCTCGCCGGTTGCGCCGGCGGATACAACACGCAGACCGCCGTGCGCAACGCGGTGGACGAATTCCACGACGGCTTCCGCTGGGGCGCGATGGGCTCGATGCTGCCCCACATCCGTCCGGAGGACCAGGAAGCGTTCACCGCCGACTACCAGGAACGGATGGAGGGAGTGGCGATCGCGGACTACGAGATCCGGCGCGTGCAGCTCGCGGACGAGGGGGACTCGGCGAAGGTCTGGGTCCGTTTCTCGTGGTATCGGCCGGACGAGATGGTCGTCCACGAGGCCCAGGTGGTGGAGGAATGGTTCGAGGCGGGGGGGACGTGGTGCCGGGGGCCGGTGGTGGTCGAGCGCGGGGAGGTGCCGTAGCGCGGCACGGCCGGTTCCCGCCGCGCGGCGCGGGGAAGGAGTGGTTCGGCGCCTCGTCGGATTCAGCACCCGCCGGGCCGGCGGAGGTCCTGGGTCCAGCCTTCGATCTCGGGGAAGTCGTCCAGCAGCGCGCACGCTCGGGCGTACTCGTCGGGGTCGAGAGGCCGCCCGAGGGTCGGGTCGGCCAGGGCGGCACCGGCCGGGAAATACTGGCCCATCAACGAGACGGCGGTGCCGGCCGGCAGATGGCCGGCGATCCACTCGAGCACCCGGCGGGTTCCGGCGAGGCCGTCGGGCAGGACGAGGTGCCGGACGATGAGGCCGCGCACGGCGATGCCGTCCTCGTCCAGGGTCAGGCGGCCGACCTGGCGGGACATCTCGGTCAGAGCGGCGGTGGCGGTGTTCCAGTAGTCGGGGACGCCCGAGCACCGCTTGGCCGACGCGTCGTCGCCGTACTTGAAGTCGGGAAGGTAGATGTCGACGACGCCGTCGAGGAGGCGGAGCGTCTCGACCTTTTCCCAGCCGGACGAGTTCCAGACGATGGGCAGGTTGAGGCCGGCGCGGCGGGCGAGGGTCACGGCGGCGAGGATCTGCGGCGTCCAGTGGGTGGGCGTGACGAAGTTGAGGTTGTGGGCGCCGCGGCGCTGGAGGCGGAGCATGGCAGCGGCGAGGCCGGCGGGCGTGGTCGGCTCGCCATGCCCGAGGTGACTGATCGGCCAGTTCTGGCAGAAGCGGCAGTCGAGCGAGCAGCGGGAGAAGAAGATGGTGCCGGAGCCACGGCGACCCGAGAGGGGTGGCTCCTCGCCGCGGTGAAGGTTGGCGGAGGCGACAACGGGTAGCCAGCCGGATCGACAGCGTCCAGAGCGGTCGGTGCGCCGGTCGATCCCGCAGTTCCAGGGGCAGACGCGGCAGGGCCGCAGCCATGCGTACGCCTGCCGGGTCCGATCCCGCAGTTCCGCCACCGAGATTCGCGGTCGCACGACTCGCCCCTACGGCCTCTCGCGCCGCCCGTCAAGCGGTCCGGTGGCCGTGCGCGCGGCCGACCGCGACCGTACCGGCGGTCAGGCGACGGGATGACGGGGTGGGAAGCGGTGGCGGCGGGGCAAAACGCTTTGACGCCGGACGGCAGGTAGGGTAGTTTCGGCGGCCCCGTGCGCCCCCGGGGGCGCGGCGGCGGGAAGGGACGAGGGACGGGACCATGAAGAAGTATGAGACGGCGGCGCTGCGCAACATCGGTCTGGTGGGTCACGCGGGCACCGGCAAGACGTCGCTCGGGGAGATGCTGCTCCTGGCGATGAAGGTCACCTCGAAGCTGGGCCGGACCGCGGACCAGACCTCGACGTTCGACTACGAACCCGAGGAGATCAAGCGGGGGTCGAGCATCTCGCCGGCGATCGCGAGCGGGGAGTGGAAGAAGACGCGCATCACGGTGATCGACACGCCGGGCGACGCGAATTTCTTCCTCGACACGCACAACTGCATGACGGTCATGGACACCGCCGTGGTGGTCGTCTCGGCGGTGGACGGGGTGCAGGTCCAGACCGACAAGGCCTGGAGCATTGCCGAGGAGCTTGGGCTGCCGCGCGTCGTGTTCGTGAACAAGATGGACCGCGAGCGCGCCGACTTCGACGCGGTGATCGACGACCTGCGCAGGAACCTCTCCGACAAGATCGTGGCGGTGCAGGTGCCGATCGGCCGCGAGGACAAGTTCGAGGGGATGGTCGATCTGCTGTCGGGGAAGGCGTACCGGTTCGCCCAGGACGGCTCCGGTTCATTCCAGGTCGTGGACGTGCCGGCGGAGCTCCGGGACCGGGTCGCGCAGGCGCGCGAGAAGCTGATCGACGGGATCGCGGCAAGCGACGATGCGCTGACGGAAAAGTACCTGGAGCAGGGGACGCTGTCGGAGGAAGAGGCGATCCAGGGGCTGCGCAAGGGGATCGTCGCCGGGACGTTCGTGCCCGCCCTCTGCGGAGCTTCCACGCTGGCGGTCGGCGCCGCCCCTCTGCTCGACCTGGTCGTCGGATCGTGCCCGTCGCCGGCCGACCGTCCGCCCCGCCGGGTGAAGCGCCCGGGCAGCGAGGAGGTCCTGGAACGGGCGGCGGATCCGGCCGCGCCGTTCTGTGGGCAGGTGTTCAAGACCCTGGTCGATCAGTTCACCGGTCGCATGACGCTGCTGCGCGTCTGGTCCGGGACGCTCCGCACGGAGTCCGGGTTCTACAACGTGACGCGCGGGGTGCGGGAGCGGTTCAACGCCATTCTGTGGCTGCAGGGGAAAAAGCAGGAGAGCGGGACGGAGGCGGGCCCGGGCGAGATCGTCGCCGTGGCCAAGCTCAAGGAGACGATGACCGGGGACTCGCTGGCCGAGGAGAAGGACCAGGTGGTCTTCCCGCCCTTGCCGGCGGTGGTGCCGGCGATCACGTTCGCGCTCCGCCCGAAGACCAAGAACGACGAGGACAAGATCGGGCAGGCGCTGTCCCGGCTGCTGGAGGAGGACTCGACGCTGCAGGTCTCCCACGACACCGAGGCGAAGGAGATCCTGCTTTCCGGGATGGGACAGGTGCACATCGAAGTGACGGTGGAGAAGCTGCGGCGCAAGTTCGGCGTGGAGGTCGACCTCCTGCCGCCGAAGATCCCGTACCGCGAGACGATCAAGGGCCGGGTGCAGAACGTCGAGGGGAAGCACAAGAAGCAGACGGGAGGCCGCGGCCAGTTCGGGGTGGCGTACCTGAACCTGGAGCCGCTGCCTCGCGGGGCGGGATTCGAGTTCGTCGATCAGATCGTGGGGGGGGCCATCCCGCGGCAGTGGATTCCGTCGGTCGAGAAGGGCATCGTGGCGGCGGCCAAGCACGGTCCGCTGGCCGGCTTCCCGGTGGTCGATTTCCGCGTGACGCTGATCGACGGCAAGTACCACGAGGTCGACTCCTCGGACATGAGCTTCCAGCTCGCCGGATCGAAGGGCTTCAAGGCCGCGATCCGGCAGTGCAAGCCGACGCTGCTCGAGCCGATCATGAACGTGGAGATCGTCTGCCCGGACGAGTGCATGGGGGACGTGATGGGGGACATCAACCAGCGACGGGGGCGGGTCCTGGGGATGGACTCCAAAGGGCGGATGCAGGTGATCAAGGCGCAGGCGCCGATGTCCGAGATGCTGCGCTACTCGTCGGACCTGCGGCAGATCACCGGCGGCCGCGGCGCCTTCACGATGGGCTTCTCGCACTACGACGAGGTCCCGGCACAACTGCAGGAGCGGATCATCCAGGAAAGCGGACGCAAGGTCGAGGAGGAGGAGGAGGAATAGCCGCTTTCGGCCGGAGCGGCCCGCCCCGCTGCGTTCCCTCCTTCGTCGGTCCCCTTTCCCCGGCCCTCGCTCGCGACCGGCCGGGGTGACTCGATCTTGACAGTCGGCCGGCCCGGGCGATGATCGGCCCTCCGCGAGCGGCGGGTCGCGCCGAACCGCGGGGCACGGGAGGAATGCGATGGCCGACGACCGGGTGATCGACCGCTTCCAGCGGAACGCAACGGAGGAGGTGCGGGCGACGTTGCGGACCTACCGGGGGCGCCAGTACGTGGACCTGCGCATCTACTACCAGGATGACGCCGGGGAGTACAAGCCGACGAAGAAGGGGATCAACCTGTCCGTCGAGCTGCTGGGGGACCTGACGCGGATGGTGGACAAGCTGGCGAAGGCCGTCGAGGCGGAGCGGACGCCGGCGGCGGAGGTCCCGGCGGCGGAGGGCGGCAGTCCTCCGGCCGCGAAGTAGCGCCGACGGGCCTTCGGGGGCGCCCGGGCGGACCCGCAGAGCGGCTCAGTCCGATGTTCCGCCGCTCTCGACCACGATGCGCAGCCCCATCCGATCGCGTAGCTGAAAGTAGCTCTCGCTGACGGCGAAAAGGATCAGCTCGCGCAGCCGGTCCTTGGTCGGCGCGAGCCACGACTCGGCGGGGCTGGACTTGACGGTCTTGGAAGCGATGTCGATATCGTTGCACGCGATGAATCCGGCACGGTCGGCGGTGAGGTCGACGGCGTAGCCCCAGCGCTTGAGATCGAGGCCGCCGCCGACCGAGGCGAGGAACGAGGCGACCTGGTCGCCGAGCTTGTCGGTGGAGACGCGGTCGAGATGCCGGGCCAGGACCTCGACGGCGTCGCTGGCCGGCTGGGCGATGTTCTGGGGGACGGGGAAGTTGGTCATGATGCGGCGGACGGCGGCGAGGAACCAGGTCGACAGTCCGGTGCCGCTCTCGAGGGTGTACCGCAGGTAGAAGCCCGGCCGCAGGTAGGCCAGGGCGCGCCCGACGAGGAACGCGACGACCTTGAGGTCCTCCATCTCGTGCTCGGCCATCTCGCGGAGCGTGGGGCCGGCGAGCAAGGCAGGGGGATCGGTGTCGAGGATCGCGAGGGTGGGGGTGCGGTCGGGGTGGAAGTAGACGGCCGGCGGGTCGACCCCGAGGTTGCGGGCCACCTCGGCGATCGCCCAGGTGAGGCGCTCTTCTTTCTTCTCCACATCGAGCTTCTCGGCGTCGGACAGGCCGAGCGCCTTGAGCGGGCGGGCGTGGCGCTTGAGGTAGGCCGGCTGGATGGTGGCGAAGATGCCGCTGATCATCTCGTCCAGGGTCGGGTGATGGACGGCGCGGCGCCACAGGTCCTCGTGGAGACCCTCCTGGGCAACGGGGAGCTGCTCGTCCCGGTAGTTCTCGTAGATCGTCTTCTCGGTTTCCTCGGCCAGTCCGAGCGAGTGGAGGGCGGCGGAGAAGCACCACGCCTCGTCCCACCGCTCGCGGGCGGCGTGGATGCGGGCGAGGAGCTGATAGCTCTCGGCACGGTAGGGATTGATGTCGAGGAGCTGGCGGTGAAGACGGATGGCCTTGTCGGAGTAGCGGGGGTCGTCGCCGTAGAGACGGGCGAGAACCTCCATCCAGGGCCGGTTCTCCGGGTCGAGGCGCAGGGCGGTTTCGTAGGCCGAAATGGCGTCGCCGACGTGGTGCAGGCGGTGCTGGCAGATTTCGCCGAGGGAGTGCCAGAGGTTGGCGCGGACGACGACGTCCCCGCCCTTCTCCAGGCGCGAGATCATCTTGCGGTAGACGCGCTCCAGCTCGCTCCAGTTCTGCTTGTCCGTGAGAATCCGGACCATCTCCTCGAAGACCGACAGCGCTTCCGGGTCGTGGTCGAGGGCGAGGTCGAAGTAGGTCACGGCCTCGTCCGTCCGGCCGAGCTTGTCGGCGGTCACGCGGGCGGCGGTGAGGTAGTACTTGGCGAGCATCTTCTTGTCGTCCAGCAGGTCGGCGATGCGCAGGATCGCCTCGACGACGCGCGACCACTGTTCGGTCGCCTGGTACACCGCGATCAGCTTGTGCAGCAGCGTGCGGTGCTCGGGCTGGATCTCGAGCGCGGCGTGGTAGCTCTTGGCGGCCTTGTCGTGCTCGCCGAGCTTCTCGTGAAGGATGTCGCCGGCGCGGACGAGGAGGTCGAAGCGCTCGGCGTCCGGTGCGCGCTCCATCAGGCGGCGCAGGTCGGCGACGACATCGGCCCAGCGGCCGAGCTCCTCCTCGGCGGCGATGCGCAGCCGGAGCGCGTCGCGGTTCGCGGGATCGATCTTCAGCGCGTCGTCGACGGCGGCGATCACGCCGGCCGGGTCTTTCAGGCCGCGGGCGGCGTCGGCGAGCCGCAAGTGAACCTGGAGCCGCTCGGCCGCCGGCAGGTCGGCGCCGAAGCGCAGCAGCAGCTCCTGAAACGCCGTGCGCGCCTCCTCGAACCGCTTCCGGTCCAGCCGGACCTGCGCGAGCTGGCGGTGGACGCCGGCGTTGTCCGGGACGAGCTGCAGGGCGCGGGCGAAGGCCTTCTCCGCGCGCTCCAGGTCCCCGAGCCGGAGGGCGGCCTCGCCCTGCCGCTGGAACAGCTCGGAGGCGCTCTTGGGCCCGAGCGCGTCGGCGGAGGCCGCGAACTGCTCGTAGATCCGCGCCGCCTCGTTCCACCGCTCCGCCTCGCGGAACAGCTCCGCCAGCGGCTCGGCGGCCTCGACGTTGGCGGGATCGAGCGCGAAGGCCTTCTCGTAGCACTCGAGCGCCTTCGCGCGGTCGCCGACCTGTCGACGCCAGATATACCCCATGCGGACGTAAAGCTCCGCGCGCGCCCGGGCGCCCTCGGTGGCCTCGATCTCGCGCTGAAGCATGTCGATCGCCGCCGTGTGGTCGCCCCTGTCCAGATACGCGTCGCGCAGCGCGGCCGCGGCCGCCGCATTGTTCGGGTCGGCGTCGAGCGCCGCGCGGTAGGCGGCGAGCGCCGCCTCGTGGTCGCCGAGCTGCCGCTCGGCCAGCTCGCCCAGCTCGACGAGTAGCTTGCCCTTCTCCACCCCGTCGGGGGTCAGCGCCGCGAGCTTGCGCAGCCCGGCCGCCGCTCGCGGATATTGTTCCGTCTTCCGGGCGCAGAGCACGATCTCGCGCTGCACGTCGCGGTCGTCCGGCAGCAACTCGGCGATGCGATCGAGCACGTCGAGGGCGGGGCCCCAGAGTTCCAGGTTCGTGGTCAGGACGGCGGCCTGCTGGCGCAGCAGCTCGATCTTCGCCGCGCGGTCCACGGCGAGCTCGGCCTGGTGATCGAGAATCTCCACCAGCTGGCTCCAACGCTTGTCGCTGCGGTACAGCCGCTGGAGGGCGGCGAGGGCGTTGGGATGGTCGCGATCGAGGTCCAGGATCCTCTCGTAGGAGGCGATCGCCGCGGGAAGATCCATGAACTCCTCCTCCTGAAGTCCCGCGATCCGCTCGAGGAGCGCGACGGTCTGGCGGGCGGTAGTCGCGAAGGCGAGCTGCCGCTCGAGAATGCCGAGCAGTTCCTTGAACTGGTCGCGGCGGGCGTAGATCCGCTCCAAGCCCTTGAGGGCGTCGAGGTTGTTGGGGTCCAGATCGAGGACTCCGCGGAACGCCTCGGCCGCCCCCTCCAGTCGCTCCAGCCGATCCTCCCGGACCTCGGCCAACGACAGCAGCAGCTCGACGCGACGCTTCGTCTCGGAGGCCGCGGCAAGCCGCTGCTCGTACAGACGAGCCAGATCCTCCCACCGCTCGTGGCGGGCATACAGCCGCTCGAGCGCCGCGGCGGCGGAGGCGTGGCTGGCGTCGTCGCGCAGGACCTGCTCGTACAACTCGATCGCCCGGTCGGGCTGGTTCAGCCGCTCCTCGAAGATCCGGGCGGCCTCCGCCTGACGGTCGCGGCGGGCGCCGGGGAAAGCCGCCACCTCGGCCCGCCGCTCGAGGATCTGCACCAGCTCGGCCCACTGGTGCGCGGAACGGTAGATCCGCTCCATGCCTTCCAGCGCCGCCTCCGCGCGCGGATCGATCTGCAACGCCTGCTGGAAGTACCGGACGGCGAAGTCGGGGCGGCCGAGGTGTTCGTGGGACCAGACGCCCAGGAGGACGCACAGACGAACGGCGGTGGCGGGGTCCTGGGTGGCGGCGAGCACCCCGCCGACTTCCTGCAGGATCGAACCCCATGCCTCGGCTAGCACGCCGAGCCGTTCGATGCGCGGCACGAGGCTTTCGTCGGCGGGGTTCTCCTTGAAGACCTGGAGCACCACCGTCAGGGCCTTCGGGTAGTCGTTGAGGTCGTTCTCGTACACGCGGGCGGCTTCGAGCAGCGCGTCCCGCTTCTCCGCGTCGGACTTGGCGGCCGCCGCCCGTTCGAGGAGCAGGTCCACGAGCTTCTCGAAGCGGCGCGCCGAACGGTACAGGTCCTCGACCGCCACCCGCGCCAGCTCGTCCCCGGGATCCAGTTCGATCACCTTGCGATAGCACGACTCGGCCTGCTCGAGATCCTGCAGCTCGGCCTCGAAAATCCGACCCATGCGGAACAGGGCCTGCTTCCTGCGCTCCGGACCCGCCTCGTCCAGGACGACGTGGAGAGCCTGGAGCACGGGGTCCCAGGCCTTGGCGCCGCGCGCGCTGGCTTCCAGCTCCGCGAACCGCTCGTCGTTGTCCGGCTCCGCCAGATACTGATCGGCCCGGTCCTGGACCTCCTCGAGGGTGGCCGGCCGGACCGACGCGCGCCGCTCTTCCGCCTCCCGCACCTCGCGGTACGCCGTCTCCAGCTCCTCCATCAGCGAGCCAACGGAGGCGAAACGCGCCGCCGGGTCCTTCCGCAGACAGCGCAACACGAGATCATCCACCCGCTTCGGAACGGGATGGCGGCCGCTGCGCGTGGAGGGCGGCGCGGGCTCGATGGTGAGGTGCTTGACGCAGACATCGATCGGCGTCTTGTCGGTGAAGGGAGGCGCGCCGGTGAGCAGCTCGTACAGGAGGACCCCGACCTGGTAGATGTCGGTCCGCTCGTCGGAAGGCACCCCCCGGATCTGCTCGGGCGCCGCCGCCTTCGGCGTCCCGAACCCGGCCAGCCGCCCCGCTTCGTCCTGCCCCCCAGGACCGCGTCCGGTCAACCGGTCGGCGCCGGCGCCGACGAGCGCCACCTGCGGGACGTCGTCGGCCGTCCACAGAAGGATGTTCTCGATCTTCACGTCGCCGTGGTGGAGGCCGCGGGCGTGGAGCGCTCCGAGGGCGCCCAGAACGGGCATGAGGACCGATCGGAGCTGGACGAACGGGGCCGGACCATCGGCGATCAGCGAACGGGCGCTGCGACCGGCGATCCAGCGGGTCGCGACCCAGGCGAGACCGTCGGCATGCCCGAGGTCCAGAATCCGGGGAAGCACCGGGTGCTCGACGCCGCGCAGCAGGCGCTGGGCCGCGAGGTAGCGGTGCAGGGCGACCGGGTCGTGCACGTACTCGCGCCGCAACACCCGCAGGCCGACCGGGCCGTCGGGACCGGCCGCCCGGTAGAACAGGCTGATGCCGCCCGACCCGACGTGCTCCTCGATCGTGTAGGGCCCGACCTTGGTCCCGGCCTCGAGCGTCTCGTCGGGCCGACGGAGGCGATTCTGGCGGAGCCGCGGGTCGACGGCGAAGCCCTTGCGGACCAGCACCACGTCGGCCAGCGCCGTCGTCGCGCCGACCCGATCGGCCCACTCGAGCAACCGGCGGACGTAAGCCGCCTTTCCGGCCCGTTCATCGGCAATGCTGGCCGGCGGAACTCCCAGGTCGTCCCGCACCAGGGCCTCGATTTCGGCCAGGCTGAACAGACGCTCCAACTCACCCTGCAGGATTTCTTGCAGCAGGTTCATGGGCCCTCCAAGCGCCGCGGATTATATCGGTGCCTTACCGGGATGGGAAGATGCAGCCGGCCGCCGGGACTCGGCGTTCGGCCGACATCTCCCCCCGCCGAAAAACCACGGCCGCCCTCAAGGCGACGACGGGCCGGCGTCGGCCGCGGCGAATGCCGCGGCGACATCCAGCACAAGGTCGGCGGTCGGGCGGACCGCACGCACGAACGACGAACGGCCGGGAACGATGACCTCCACCGAGTGTTCGTCGTCGGAGACCGGCACGCGGAACTCCGCGCCGACCGGACGCCCATCGAAACGAACCTCGGCGCCGGGCGGCACGCCCGTCACGCGGACCCACACCTCGGGAACGCCGGCCGGAACGGTTTCGGACGTTCCGCCGCCCGCGGGGCGGCCGGCAACACCGCCCCAGCCGCGCAGCCCGTAAACCACGCCGGCGACGACGAGAACGGCGAGCGCCGCGGCGAGAACGACCCACCGCTTCCACCGCCGGCGCGACCCCGCCGATGGGAAGATGCAGCCGGCCGCCGGGGCCGGGTTCGCGAACGCAGCCGACGTCGCCTCCGATCCCGACGCCGGCACGCCGTCGGTCCGCAAACCCGCCTCGCGGGTCGCGCCGTCCGGCCCCGCCTCCGGAGGACGCGGCGGCGGCACGGACGGCTGCGAGGTGGTAGGCAGTGGGGTTTCGGCGGTGCGCGACCGGCGCCCCGGAAAGAAGGCCGGCGCGGCCACCCGACCCGACCGGAACGGCGCCAGCGCCTCGGCAAACTCCAGCGCCGTGGCGTAGCGCGCCGAACGCTCGCGCGCCGTCGCCCGAAACACGATCCGCTCCACCTCCTCCGGAACGTCCTCCCGCTTCTCGCGCAACGAGGGGAACGGCTGGGACAACACCTTCGACAGCACCTCGTTGTAGGTATTGCCGGAGTACGGGAGCTCGCCGGTGAGCATCTCGTAGAGCATCACGCCGACGGCGTAGATGTCGACGCCGGCGTCGACGTCCCGGTCGCCGCGCGCCTGCTCGGGACACATGTAGTACGGCGTGCCCATGACCGAGCCGGGCCGGGTGAGGCGAGTGACGGTCTGCGCCTCGTCGTTGAGCCGCGCAATGCCGAAGTCGAGCAGCTTGGCCACGCGCTCGCCGTGCCGTCCCGCTACCAGGAACACGTTCTCCGGCTTCATGTCGCGGTGGACGATCCCCTTGGCGTGCGCGGCGGCAAGCGCCTCGAGCACGTCGCAGAGGATGTCGGCCGTCTCGTCGAGGCGAAGGCGGCGCTTGCGCGCGAGCTGTTTCTCGAGGTCCTCGCCGTCCAGGTATTCCATGACGAGGTACGTCCGGCCGTCCGGAGTGCGTCCGACGTCGTGGATCTGCACGATCCCGGGGTGGCCGACCGCCGCGGCGGCCCGCGCCTCCTGGAGGAACCGCTGGTTCAACTCGGCGTTGCTGGCGTACTCGAAACGGATCAGCTTCACCGCGACGCGCAGGCCGATCAACTCGTGGACCGCCTCATATACTTCGCCCACGCCGCCCCGGCCGATCCGCCGGACGAGGCGGTACTTGTCGTCGAGCACGGTGCCGACACCGATCGCGCCGGCAACCGGTTGCGCGGCGGGGGCGCCCGGCGGCGGTCCCGGCGCCGGCTGGTCCGGCGCCGAGGGCGGGAGCCCCGCGAGCGCCGCGGGACCCGCCGCCGGCGACGAACCGCGGGCCGGACTCGCCGCCGAGACCCCCTCGTGCGGCGACGGACGGACCTCGGTCGGCGTCCGGGACACGTCCGGCTCGCGCAGCAGCAGCCGGCGCATCGCGGCCGAGTCGCCCCGCCGCGCCGTCCCGCCCGCCTCCGACGCGGACTTCACGGCATACGGCGACGAGGCCCGCC
>Ga0209162_1002093_pt1 | contig 18186 bp, 7 predicted proteins | sample YNPNPMetaG_FD_187121 | JGI IMG/M metagenome (GOLD analysis project Ga0209162, IMG submission 187121) | Anoxygenic and chlorotrophic microbial mat microbial communities from Yellowstone National Park, USA - YNP NP MetaG (SPAdes) (version 2) ... | reverse complement strand
CGTGGCTGGGTTCCCATTGGCCATACGGGGACTGAAGCCAGACTTGTCCTGAGTGTGCCCGATTCGCCGCTCTCCGATCTGGAGCTGGATTTCCCAGCGGGGGACATTGAACCGAGCGTGACGCCGGGAGCAACCATCCTGGGAATGGAGCCCGGAGAAGGTGGTCAGCGGTTAAGAGTAACCGGCCTTGGACCGGGGTTTGTCCTGAGTTGGGGTGTATCATCCAGCGCATCTCCTGATTTGGAAACGGTGTTGGAAAGCAACGGTGTTATTCTGGCCCGGGTCACAGAGAATGCCGTGGACTTCGATGCCCGTCTCACCGTGCGGAGTTATGGTACGCCCTTTGATCGATTTCGTGTGAGCCTTCCACCCGGGGCAAGCGTCATCCCTTTTTCTTCGAGCAGCTACAGCGTGCAGGGTGTGCCGGTCGATTCTCAAGAGAGGTCCTCGCCGGGTGATCGCTCTATGGCGGAGGTGGTTCTGGCCAAGAAGACGACAGGCCCCGTGGAAGTCCGTATCGCAGCGCAAGTTAAGATGCCTGGCGATGCCTGGGCCGACCTCGGTGGTTTCTCCATAGAAGGCGCCGTACGCCAGCACGGTTATTTGACGGTCATTCCTTCGAGCGATCAGGCCCTTGTTTGGGGTGAATGGCGGGGCGTGCGGCAAGTCCCCCAGGTGCCGACGGTCGGCAACGGTGAATCCTCAGAGGCGGCGGTTTACCTCGAGTACTTTACGCAACCCTGTACGGTGCAGATGAAGACGGTGCGGAGGGCGGCGTATGTTAGGATCGAACCGCGCTATCGAGTGGGGCTGACTTTCGATAAGGCTGAGCTTCAAGCGAGGCTGAGTTACGAAGTCCGCGGGGCTGAGGTCGCCACATTAGATGTTGATATGGGCAATTGGCAATTGGAAAAGGCCTTTCTCGGTGAACAGGGGACGGCACTGGCCGTCACGGGTGACCCAGGGGGACGGGTGACATTGGCTTTGCCGCAGGGGATGTCCGGCCGGTTTGAAATTACGTTCGTTGCCACACGGAACGAAACACTGGAAAAGCCGCCGCTGGTAATGTCTTTTCCTCAACCCAAGGGTCATGCGGTTCAACCCGCCGAAGTCCTGGTTGTCGCACCAGCCAATCTGGAACTCCGCGCAGATTACGAACAATCCCAGGGTGTGGAACCTATGTCCATGCGGCCAGGCGAGGGCGGGACGTCCGCAGTCAACGTCGTATCGTTGCGTCTGAATAAACCAGAGGCCAAGTTCGTGGCCGACTGGACAGTCCACCAGCGGGAGATCATTACCGAAGTCGTAACACGTGCCACCTGGGAAGGTGCGCAGTTGGCGGTTGAGCAGAAGATCCGCTATCAAGTCCGTTACGAAGCTTGGACAGGCCCCTGGCGGTTTCGAATTCCTGCGGGAATTGATCAGGTCAGTGTTCTTGTGGATGGTCGGCCGGTCCAATTGACCCGAATGACGACAAATCCTTCTGCGGAGGCAGACTCAGATGAAGCAGATCAGCAACCGGGCGGTGAAGGCCCGCAGGTTGCCGGCGATGTTTTTGCCGTTTCTGTGATCGGTCCTGTTCTTGGCTCGAGCGAATTGGTGTTTCGATACACAATCACCGGCGGGATAAGGTCTGGTGGCACGTCTCGGTGGCGAATTCCCCTGGTGGATCCTTTGGATGGGCAGCTCCAGCAACACCGATTGTCAGTCCTGGTCCCTGCGACGTGGGAAGTGGCCAGCGTCGAATCGCCCTGGCGATTACGTGAGACAAAATCGTTGAGTGGAGTTTCTTTATCGCAGACGGAATGCGAAACGAGGGCACACGTGGATCAAGTGATCCTGTCATCGCGTTCGGGGGCAACAGCAGAAGCCGATGTGATTGTTGTCGAACGGATGCTCATCCAAACGCGTTTGGATCGCTTGATGCGGCAAGACCGTTGTGCTTTGAGATTCTTCACGAAACAGGATCATCTGAATCTCGAGTTGCCCCGTGGTGCAAGGAGTGATTTGGTTCAGATCTGGCTTGATGGACGCTTGGTTGAATCGCGACCGATCAGTCGCACGGCTGTGACAGTTCCTATTGTGGCATCCGGCGGTGGGTCTGAGAGCGGCGAAATGGGACGGGTGCACCTTCTCGAATTGTGGTACGAATTGCCACGATTCCGCCACAGTTGGGGACGAACGAACCTCGAATGCTTGCGATTGGAGCCCCAGGCGATTGTGCAACGCGTTTATTGGGAGATTGTCCTTCTTCCGGATGAGCACATCATCTGGAATGGCGCCGAAGTGACAGCAGAGTTTCGATGGGGATGGACCGGTTTCTTCTGGGGACGTTTGCCGACCGTGCCGGAGGACGATTTGGAGCGGTGGGCCGGTGTCTCGGATGGCTGGTTGCACGTTTCGGGGCAAGCCAATCGATATCTTTTCGGAACCCTTCGGGCCGTGGATTCGGCGAATATCTGGTGTTTGCGTAGGCCCTGGATTGTGGGGATGTGTTCCGCCGCGATCGTCTTTGCGGGCCTGGGGCTTCTTTATTTTGGACCGTTGGCTCGCAAACTCGTCGTGTTGGGAACGCTGGTGGTCATCATGGTCCTACTATTTCTCCGCCCGGATGTGGCTCTTTTGGCGGGCCAGGCATCCGCTCTTGGACTGGCATTGGCCATCCTCGCGCTGGTTCTGCACCGAGCCTTGTCGGCTTCAGAAACAGCCGTGCTGCGCGCGAACGCCTGGAACGAGCGGACGGGCTTCGAGACGGTCATCTGTCAGCGAGCGCCCGAGGCGGTTGCCGGTTGTCCCGATCCTATGGCCGCGGCGGAAAGCCCGACCGAGGTTCATCGATAAGGGTGGAAAATGGTGGTGTCCAGAAATGAGAACGCACGCAATCGCGGTCCAGCCTGGTGGGGATGGCCCCGACTGAGCTGGCTTCTCCTCTGGGCCTGCTTGCAGCTAGGCGGATTATCCCACTTAAGAGCCGAATCAGATGCCCTGCGTGTTCCGCCCCTGCCGACAGCAACTGCTGCAGAATCGGCAACTCCTGATTCGCCTTTGCGATTTCGTCGGGTATTTGTCCCTCGAGATGTGCTTGACCAGGTGCGCGATCCTGTCCCTTATTTTCCCCTCAACGCGGCAGAATTCGAAAAAATGGTTGCCGCGACCAATCGACAGGTCTTCTTTCGCGGACAAAATGCCCGCATTGTCACGGCCATCTATCGCGCGAATGTCCGCGAAAACGACCTGATTGGCCTCGAAGGTGAATGGTTCGTGGAACTGGTTAATGGTGCCTCGGCTATTCTTCCGTTGGGTAAGCTCACGATCGGTCTCAGCGATCCGGTTTGGGCAGATCTCGGCGGAACACAAGTGTCGTTGCTGACAGATCGAGAGGGAAACAGCAGTTTGTACGTCGAGAGATCGGGAAAGGTCGGCTTTCGTTGGTCGGCACGTGGACAAGTGGTGGGGGGTACGGGTGCGATCCGTTTTGATCTTGCGCTTCCCCCGGCCATTCGCAACGAGGTGGAATTGTACACGTCCGACCGATTCGACGTGGCGGCAGAAGGCGCCCTGATTTTTCCTATGTCTTCATCATCTGGGGGATTACTGGGCCATCGACTGGTGGTCAGCGATCCCTCACGCTTCAAGATGGTTTTGCAGCCAACGCGGCAGCAGAAACAGATTGTTCCGCACGGAGACTATCATGAGGAAATTGCTTATGAACTGACCATGGAAGGTCTTGAGGCCACATGGCAATGGTCGCTTGATGTTCTCGATAGCCCGCTTGACGCACTGACAATCGTCATTCCGCAAGATTTTCGTGTTGTGGAAATCTCTCTGGGTGATGTCGCCCTCCCGTGGGAGTATCTCAAAGAGGACAACAGTCCAACGAGTACGGTACGGGTCCAATTTCCCGAGCCCTTGATGGGCCGTGATCGTCGTGTCACGCTGCGGGGTATCGCCAGCTTGCCGTTAGACAAGGCTTTTATTCTTCCCACATTGCGATTGAACCAACTTTTTTGGCGGTCGGCGGTGGCAACGGTCATTGTCCGAGCACCCCTGACCATTCACGATCTGAATCTTCGCTCGGCCCGACTGAGGGATGTTAGCAATCCGGTTGCAGGATCTTTGGGCACAGTGCTGGAGGTGATCCACGACAGCCCTGCGGCGGAGACAGAAATTGTTTGCACAATCTCGGCGCCCGAGATTCGCCAAACAGCCGTATCCAAAGTCACGATCGGTCGCTCAGAGGTCCAGGCTAACGTCCGATTGGCCTTGCAAGGTGAGGGGACCAGTTGTTTTGAGCTTTCCTGGCCCATCACTCCGGGATGGTCAATCCTGAGTGTCACGTCATCGGACGATTCACTTCTCGAGGATTGGCACGTTCGCGATGGTGATCCCCAAAAAGAAAAGAAGACGCTCCTCGTGCGACTTAAGAGGGGCCTCCCTACAGAAAACGAGACAGTGTTCACTCTCACCGCGCGTCGCGATTCACCGGACTGGCAGGGGTCTGTATTCCTGGACGAGATGGTTCCGCTGGCAGCCTCATCCTGGCCACCGGATGGCCGATTGTATGTTTCTCTCCTCCTCGATCCGGCATTGGCAGAGTCTAACGCCATTGAACTTGAGCCCGATGTTGAACCTGTCGGCGCAGCCGAAGTCAACACACTGGTACGCCTGCAGGAAACTGCGACCTCAAATCCCGTATTTGAGATGACGGAGTTGACCGTTCGGCCAAGAATTCGTCTGGCGCCAAAGCAACTTCGATACCTGGCTCAGATTGATGGGACTGTCCAGTTGGATGGTCCGAATCTCCTCCAGTCGTTCCGGATACGCATTGAGCCGGAGCAGACATCGGTGAGCGAGCTGTGCATCTTGTGGAGCGAGCCTGGAGCGGGACAGGACTTCGAGTGGCACATCATAGAAAGTGATGGACGAGAATCTCCCTTGGCAGTCAGTGATCGGTCGTTCGGGTCTTGCAGCATGGCCCGAGGCTCCGTGCTCCGCTTGCCAAGATCCTTTCAAGAGCCTTTTGTGGTTACAGCGCAACGGCGAAGCCCACTTCAAGTTGGTCCCATCCCATTGCCCCTCTTGCCGAAGGCGAGCCGTTATGAGGCTTTCATCACCATCCTTGGCAGCCCGCAAAACGAACCGGAGGCAGCAACAGTCGGACACTGGCGGACCAGCGGGATGGAACTGGTGGATCGAACGGCTGCCTCCCGCCAGTCTGGCCAATCGATCTTCGCAGCCTATCGTTATCAAGGTGTGTCGAAGACTGGAGCCAAAAGCATTCCGCGATTAGAATTACTGGACACAGAGGCTAAGGTTCCTTCCGGGATTTGGGCGGTCCGCGGAATCGTCGCTCTTCGGCTCGATGCTTCAGGTCTGCTTGAAAGATGGCATATCTGGGAGATGGGCGGCAACATGAAGGAGCAGCTTGTCGTGCGTCGCTCTCCCAAGGAACCTCTTCCGGAAGAGATGATTGTCCTTGTCGATGGCCAACAGGTCTCTGTCAAAACGCAAAGCGACGCTGAGGGACAGCGAATCATCATCCAGATGCCGCGCCAAAAGCAACCGCAAAGGGTGACTGTGTGGGAACGATTCTCGCAGCCCCCGCTTTTCCTGGTGTCTTCGCGACAGGTGCGGCAACTCGAGCCGGAGTTTCCGGTCAAGCAATCGCGGACGACTGTTTGGTTGCCTCCGGTCCACGTCGCCCTCACAATCGGCGATTTGACCCATTGGGGTGTCTTCTTGCCGGATTGGACGGTACGTCTGTTCGGCCCCTTGAAGCGCCCGCCGGACCAACCATTGTTTCTTCCTGATCGAATCAATCGGATCGTCTTTGATCCTTCGATACCGCCTCCAAACCTGGCCGTCAGGCGGGCAATTCAGTTTCAGGAAGAATTGGGAAAACAGTTGAACGCGATGTGGAAAACGGCCGGTCCAACTGGCGCTCCTACTGAGAGGGGTTCTCAAAAAGGCGAGCCTGCGGCTGCGTCGTCCCAACGAGATTCTCCTCCTCGGCCAAGGGTAGATCAGGTGATCCTTTGGCGCGACTTGTTTTCCGATGACTTCCTTGATCGTGTTCATAACCTGCCGCCCGGATTAAGAACGGTAGCCTTTCTTGCTGATCTGGAATCACTCGAAGACCTGGGGATCCAACCTGACGTTCCGGTGACCGAAGATCAACAAGAAGTACTAAGCCCAGCCATGGACCTTTCATCACGGGCGGAGAAATTCCTCAATCACCACGGTATGGCGCTGGTCGTCACTCAAAACACGGTGGTCTTGACCTCCCTCGCTACTGTCGCAATTCACAAGAGCGAAATTCAGTGGGCCAAGCCCCCTATATATAAACTGGATCCTTACAGTTCGTGGTGGCGGGAGATCGAAAACGCCGTTGTCACTGGAGATGGAAGCCGTTATTGCCGGGTCCGGCTCTGGAATGATTTACCTTCTAAGCCGTTAGCTTCTAGGGAAGGCTTTTCTGATCCAGGCGTTGTCTTCGCTATGCAAGGTTGGAACGCAACGGCTCTTAAAGAACATGATTTCTCAGGAAACGACTACGTAACGCTGATCGTCATTCGTGAAGGGACCTTGGAGACGACACGGTGGTTGGGTCTGCTGATCGCGTTTGCCCTCGCATGGTTGAGCGGGTTCCGACGACGGCTTCGTATTCTCACAGGCATTTTGGCTGTTGCCGTTATCGTCCTTTTTGTGCCGTCACCCTTCGTTCCCCTGATGTCGGGGTGCTTTCTGGGAAGCGTCCTGGCCCTGGCGGCGTCGCTTCTGGTGAGATCGGGCGGTAGTGAAGGAAAAGGCCAGAATGCCAAGGCTAGCCTTTCTCTGACACCAGAGACCATTAGCAATGACAACAGGCCGTCACAACCGTCCGCGACAAAGGGTATGTCGTTCGGCATCTTCATCCTCGCGCTCTTCCTGATGGGAGGATCGAAAAGTGATGCCGTCGTGCCGGAGTTTTCCGTTTCATCCTCGTCGCCAACTGGGTTGTCACCACCCGAGTTTGAGTTCAGCAGGCAAACTGAGGACGAGGAAAAGTCGAATGGAAAGCACGGTTGGCTTCACCTGGTAATGATTCAAGCAGCCCAAACCACAACCCGGGAGGCGGCTGGCACACCGACATCAAATAATCCCACCACGTCTCAACCACTCGGCTCCCTTCCGCCACCGTATCGCGTGTTCATCCCCGTAGATGAGTCCGGGAAGCCAGTGGGACAAGAGGTGTACGTTCCCGAAGGTCTCTATAAAGAACTTCAGAAACGGAGCTCGCCGGTCGCGGCAAAACCCACAGGTTGGCATTTCGTTGCCGCGACTTACCGGGGGGCGCTTGCAGCCACGCCGATGGCCGAAAGATGGGAACTGACTCAACTCATAGCAAATTTTGAATGCTGGATAACTGACGCTCCCGCACAGATCGAAATACCGCTTGGGAGCCCAGAAGCCGTTCCTCAGATTGGCGAGATTCTGCTGGATGGGCGCCCCATTGCGGCAACCTGGGATCAATCGCGACTCCGGGTGATCATCACGGAAAGCGGGCGATGCCGGCTGCAGGTCCCGATTGCTCTGTCACCGCGAACCGATGCGGGAGCGAACGAAGTTCGTCTGCAAATCCCACCTGTTGCCAATGCTCGTCTCGAATTGGCGGCGCCCTTCACCGTCAATCGCATCGAAGTCCCCTCGGCCCTGGGAAGAGTCGAGAGTGACCCGGAAAGCGGACGCTGGACGGCCGAATTGGGAAGTGCCTCCGAACTCGTGATCCGCTGGCCCACCAGCAGCGATCCTTTGTCTGATGCAGGACCTCAGGCCGATCTACTTTATCGGCTGCGGCTAACACCCACCGAGGCCATCTGGGAATTGCGCTGGAAATTCCATCTCAATAACGTTCGGATCGATCAGCTCCAGATGTCGTTCGATTCCGACCTCCGCCTGGACCGCCTGTCCACGGAGGGCCAGATCCAGTCCGAAGAGTTAGTAAACAATGACGATTATCGATTGTTCCAGATGAAATTCGATTCTCCCTTGAAGGAAGAGGGAACAATAGTGGGCATCTTCAGCGAGCCACTCTTTGCGGGTTCGGGCGGCATTCGGCTCCCCGAAGTCCAGCTTCTTGGTATGAGAATCGCGCGTCGTGAGCTGTTGATCGAAGACCATCCCGGTTTCAATCTCCTCCTCCGCGACACCGTCGGTTGGAAATCGATTGATCCCGCCGCGGAGAGTAAGAGCTGGGGAATAACGATCGAAGAAGGGGGGCGAGCCTACGAACATGTAAGCGGCCCAACGTTTTGGGGAGCGTGGGTCCAGCCTCAGCAAACCACCCCCATGATGGATGAACAGGTTCAACTCCTTGCCACCCAAGACGAGATCCGGATGCGGTGGCAAGCTCGCTTTAGTTCCAGTACTGGCACACCCGGTTGCTACCATGTGCAAGTTCCCCCAGGTTTCATGGTCCGTAATGTAGCCATCGTTACGGGAGCCGTGGAGCAGCCTCATCCCTGGTCTATCGTTGATGACCACACCCTCTTGATTCTTCTCGCAGATCGGCTCGGGCCCGAAAGTCAATTGGTGATCGAAGGTCATTTGCCTCTTGGATCCAGTGGTGAATGGCATTTTGAGCGGCCCTCAATCAAGGACTGCCAGGTTCAGAGCCTAACGGTAACACTCTTTCGCGCACCCGATGTGTTTGTCGAAATTGCCAAGCAATCAGGATTGGAGCTTGTTTCGTCGGTCCCGCAACCGGCAGCAAACCAGCAGTCGGGTGTTTTCCTCGGGGCTTTGGTCGCACGTCCCCCAGGACAAATTGATCTTGCCTTGCGGATTCAGCCCAACCAGCCCAGCATAACAGCGGAAGAAATCGTGCGCTTGACAGAAGCTGGCGATCGTCTGAGGGCAGAGATCCATCTCAATCTAACTGTGACCGCTGGCCTTCTTCAGGAGCTGAAGCTCGAATTGCCACCGGACTGGCAGATCGACAGTGGCGCAAACGAAAAGACAATCAGTCAGCCCCATGTGAAAACGGATTGGAGACTGATCGATGAAGTTTCGAGCGGCTACGAATCGGGACCGGTTAAAAGAAGACTTGTTTTTTCTTCCCCGCAAACCGGCAGGGCTTTTGTCCTCCTTACCGGCATCGGTTCCGCCGATGAGCATGGACACGTGGGGGTCCCGTGGGTCCATCTCCCCGATGTCTCTGTCTCGCGGTCCTATCTCGTTATTCCGAAGGCCTTGACTTGGACTTCTGATGTGGCACAGGCATACGGATTGCGCAAACTCTCCGACCAGGAATTCGCACAATTGAATGGCACGCCAAATGAGGTCGGCTACGAATTGACACAGACCGACATCCTTCCACCAATAACGGGCGTTTTTTTGCGCCCTATAAGTTGGGAAGATGCTGAGCTTCGCGTTCATGTCTCTCAGGAAGGGCATGTCCTTGGTCTGATGACAGTTCGGTTCACGGGAACGGCCGGAGAAGGTCTCCCAATTCAAATGCCGAAAGGATTCCGGGTCCTCAGCGCCTGGCTCGATGATCGTTGTGTTCCCGTTTACGAATCTGTTGAGGGCATAACCCGTGTTGCCACAGATACAGTTGACGATCACCAGTTGGAGGTCCTTTTTTCTGGGAAGCTTTCGGGAACCGGTGAAAGGCTCGATCTTGATCTTCCTCGTCCAGTTGGTGCTGAAAACAGCGATTCGAAACGCACGTTCCTTTTGCTCCAACTTGCGTCGGGATGGACCCCTGCGGGCCTTCCTGCCGATCCTCTGACGGCGTGGGACTATCATTTGACGCGGGCACGGCGTATTGCCGAAAAGCTCCTGCAACTGTGGCAGGCATCAGAGAGAACGCCAGAGCAGACGAGCGCAACCCATCAACTCGTCAAACAATATCGGCTGGCGCGAGATGAAGCCCGGCGTACGCTGTTACTGGCATCACAAACGACAACGATCAGTTCGGCCGAAATCCGCCTCCATAACCTTGACCTGCAAGTGAGTGATGTTCTTGCAGCCTCCGGAGACGAACGAGCGGCCATTTCATCACCGGGAGCCGTGATCAGCGAAAGACTTGGCGGAGTGCCGTCGCCCGGTATGCAAAACTGGCACTTCGAATGCGAGCATTTTCCCACCCGTGTTACCTTACGAAATCGTGGTACAACGAAAGGTTGGCAGGATCTTCTGTGGGGCCTTGTCATTGTGATTGTGGCAGGCAGCCTGAATTGGCTTACGCGGCGAATCCGTGGTCAACTCTCCATCTGGATGATGCGATTTGCCCATCCTCTCGTCGTCCTGGCCGGAATTGGTTGGTGGCTCTGGCTTTGTCCCGGTTTCGTGGGATGGCTGCTCATCCTTGCAGCTCTGGGATTGTTAATCCGGTCGCGCTGGCAATGGGTGCCCAAAGAAGAGGCAGCCGTGCCCTTGATTGTGCATCAGAAGGTCCCAGCGCCAGGCAACACCAGATAACGGGGAACCGCCTTCTGAAGCCTTCCGCCCCCAAGAATCTTTGCTTGTTTTCTGTTCAAAGACTCCTCGCGGCACTGGTTGGTACAGCAGTTGCTCAACGATTTGTTATCGCGGGGACTATCCAGTTTGTGCATCAGATTTGCAGGTGAGGTGACGAACAAGTCGGATGGGCCCACCTGTCGTGCGTGCTCGGAGGGGCACGCTTGTCGTGCCCGCCGAAACTTAGCAACAGGACGCATATGACTACGGATCAGAACACGGGGGGGCGGAAAATTTGTGTCGGGCCGATCGGCTTGGAGGTACTCGAGGATAGGTTAAATGTCGCGCAAGGTCTTCATTTTCCAGAATGCCCGTGGAGAACCTCCCGGACAAATTGTGGATTACCTTCACTGGCACTCGGTAAGTTTTGAAACGATTTCTCTGTTTTGTTGCCGTGACCGACTGCCAGATATCAATTGGCGCCAGGTTTGCGGCCTGGTCGTGCTGGGCGGACCGATGAATGTTGATGAAGTCGCAGCCTATCCGTTTCTCTTGTGGGAGCGGCAGCAAATAGCTGAGGCGGTACGCCGGGAAATCCCGATTTTGGGTGTGTGCTTGGGTGCTCAGTTGCTCGCGCGATCATTGAACGCCAAGGTTTATCCCAATCTGGTTCGCGAGATCGGATGGCACAGGGTAACGCTGACTCCGGATTGTGAACGCGATCCACTCTTTGGCGGCGCGTCGTCACCGGCGACGGTTTTTCAATGGCACGGCGACACCTTTGATCTACCGACCAATGCTGTGCTTCTGGCGACAGGCCACGATTGCCGTCATCAAGCATTTCGTTTCGGTGAGAACGCATGGGGGTTGCAGTTTCACATCGAGGTCACACCGCAACTTGTGCGGTCCTGGATGGAACTGGCCGAGGAAAATAATGAGTTAGCTGCCGTCGGAACTTCAGTGGAACAAATCAGCCGAGAAACATCCTTGAGATTCGAGGAGATGCAGCAGTTGGCCGATCTGGTCCTTAACCGTTTCGCAGAAGTGTGCCGTCGGTGTTCAGATTAGAAACAGATAACTTCTGCAACACGGGGGGCGAACCGACCAGCTCATAACAAACACGCGCCACCCGAGGCACTCATTCGCCGGTTTTACCCCAAACCGACGGTTAGTTGAGCCACGGATGTTCGGGACGGTGCTTGATGCGCAGACTGTCCGCCAGGATTGCCCGTCCCACCGCAAACGCGACCCTCTGCCACAAGTGCCGCTCGTCGTCGGTAAAGACGATCTCCTTTGTGGCAGGAGCGACCAGCCAGGACCCTTGCTCCAGCTCGCCTTCCAGTTGCCCACCAGCCCAACCGGAGTGTCCCAAAAAGATCCGCGCCTCGTGATCCGGGCCGGCCATTAGGTTCTCAATATTCTGTCGCTGGACGCTGAAATACACCCCAGGAATGATCTCGATCTCCGCTACAGCGGGGTTATCGTGAATCGCCATCAATGGGCCACTCACGGGTCCTCCAATATTCAGGAAACGATCGTATTGACAGGGGGATTGAGAAACCTCGCTCCAAAGTTCCTTAATTCGCTTAGGATGGAGCCGATTAAGAATCACCCCGAACGCGCCATTCTCGGTGTGTTGGATAATCAGGACCACCGAACCGACGAAATTCGGATCCGCCAAATAGGGGGACGCAACCAACAGATAGCCTTGCAGCGAATTCATCTCCCACGTCCTCCTGTGCACATTTCCCCGTTATCCTATATTCACAGATCGTCGCCCCAAGAGACACTCCCATTAGTAATATACGCACGGAACAAACGGTTATTTGGGGTTAATTATCTTAAACTTTCGATCGAGAGGCGCGAACAGGGGTAATTAGGCAAAAACATACTAACCCGTTAGACTGGTATAAGATAATAATTAATGGTGGTAAAAAGGATCGCTTGTCCTGCCCGCTGAAGTGGGATAGATTTTGAAACGGTATCGCGTGAATGTGACAAGCGCGTCCCTCCACGGGGCGAGTGGGGTTTGATCGTGCCAAGAGCAGGGGACCTGATTCCAAATAAGATGCAGACACGGAGCAGGTATTGCCGGGAGTTTTTTCCTGTGACCAACGCCGAAATCGCTGCTGTTTTTGAACAAATTGCCGATCTCCTCGAATTTCAGGGCGCTAACCCATTTCGAGTCAGGGCCTATCGGACGGCGGCACGAACAATTGCCGAATTGACCGAGCCGATCGCCCAATTGGTTAAGTCGGAAGGAAAAGACCTCACGGAATTGTCGGGAATTGGGACCGATCTGGCGGAAAAAATCGCGACCCTTGTCAACACAGGTACCCTTCCGCTCCTGGAGGAGCTGAAAGGACAGGTCCCGGAAAGTGTCCTGACTCTCCTCCGAGTCCCTGGCTTGGGCCCCAAGCGAGCGGCAGCCCTCTACAAGAAACTCCAGATCAGCACACTTGAAGACCTTCGTCAGGCCTGCCTTGAACACCGCGTTCGTGAACTGGAAGGCTTCGGGGCCAAGACTGAGGAGAACATCCTCAAGGGGATTGAGGCAGCCATCCAGGCCGGCCAGCGAATCCTCTGGTATGAGGCCGACCAGATCGTTCAGGCCCTTCGAGATCATCTGAAAGGGACTCCAGGGTTGCGACGATTGGAACCCGCAGGGAGCTATCGGCGGGGCAAAGACACCGTCGGCGACCTCGATTTTCTCGCCCTGGCCGACGACCCCACCCCAGTGATGGATCAACTAGCTGCTTTTCGGGGTGTCAAAAGTATCCTCGCCCGTGGGGATACAAAAATGTCGATCGTCTTGCAAACGGGCGTTCAGGTGGATCTCCGCGTCGTCCCAGCCGAGTCCTTCGGGGCGGCCCTGCAGTACTTCACCGGATCGAAAGAACACAACGTCATTCTCCGCGGTATGGCGAAAGACCGTGGACTCAAGATCAATGAATATGGTGTTTTCCGCGGTGAGGAACGAATTGCCGGAAGCGAAGAAGCCGACGTCTATGCCACGCTCGACCTGCCCTGGTTCCCCCCTGAGCTCCGTGAAGGGCGAAAAGAATTTGAATGGGCCGCCAATGGCCGCCTGCCTGATCTGGTAACCCTCGAAGATATCCGCGGCGATCTGCACATGCACAGCACCTGGTCGGACGGAATCGCCACAATCGAGGAGATGGCAGAAGCTGCCCACGCCCTCGGTTATCAGTACATTGCCATCACCGATCATTCCCAGCGGGTCACGGTGGCCAACGGCTTGAATGCTGAACGTCTCCTGGCCCAATGGCAGGCTATTGACCGTCTGCCGAAAAAATGGCGAAACTTTCACATCTTGAAGGGGATCGAAGTTGATATCCTCGAAGCAGGGGGCTTAGATCTCCCCGATGAAATCCTCCGAGAAGCCGATTGGGTTGTTGCGAGCGTCCACTTCGGTCAGAATCAGCCCCGGGAGCAAATCACGCGGAGGATGATCGAGGCACTTCAGAACCCCTATGTCTGCGCCATCGCTCATCCGACCGGACGACTTCTCCTGGAGCGACCGGCATACGAGGTGGACCTGGATGCCGTGCTCCGGGCTGCACGCGATTACGGCAAGATGATGGAACTCAATGCCCATCCCCGGCGACTGGACCTCGATGATGTCGCCTGTGCAGCCGCCAAAGCATACGGCGTGCCGATCGTGATCTCAACAGATGCCCACAGCATCAATGGCCTGGATGCGATGCGCTATGGGATTCTTCAAGCCCGTCGCGGTGGCCTCACCAAACGCGATGTCGTCAACACCCGATCCTGGCGCGACCTGAAAAAACTCCTCCCAAAATACCGAAAATAGCAAGCACCCTTTGCGGCGAATGCCCGGCCATGGGCCGGTCAACTACGTTCCGCTCTCGCAAACGGAAATAACTGCCCACTTCCCCGTTGACAAAAAACAACCGCCCTTTTCCACCCGATAATCATTCCCCTAAGACTCGTTTGCATTAAGGGCTTGAGCCAGTTTGCTGATGGCCTCGGTCTCGATCTGTCGAACGCGTTCTCTGGTCAACCCCAGAATGCTTCCAATTTCTTTGAGTGTTCGTGGTTGGCGATCGTCCAGTCCAAAACGCATTCGCAGCACGGCGGCCTCGCGGGGATCCATGGTCTCGAGCTTCTCCCGGATATGTTTGAGACTGTCATGAGTCACAAGCTGCTCATCCGGTGGTCGGAATCGTTCATCTTCCAGCATCTCGCCAAGGGACCAGCCGGTTTCGGCCTGGTCCGTTTGTGGCGCAAGATTGTAAATCCGAATGGCCTTTTTGATGATCGAAAGCTTTTTGCGGGGAATGCCGAGAACTCGGGCGACTTCCTCTGGCGTGGGGGTACGACCCAACTCCTCCGCTAGACGGGTGCTGGCCCGTCGCCATTTGGAAAGGATCTCCACCATGTAAGCGGGGATTCGGACAGTCTTCCCACAGTTGATCAGCGCCCGTTTGATCGACTGCTTGATCCAGTAACTCGCATAGGTGGAAAATCTTGTACCGACAGCAGGGTCGTAACCCTCTACCGCACGCAGTAGCCCCAGATTACCTTCTTCAATCAAGTCCTGAAGGCTAAGCCCCTTGCCCACATAGTTACGTGCAATATTGACAACCAAACGCAGATTTGCCCGCACCATTCGATCCCGAGCGATAGGGTCGCCTTGCCCGACGGCAATGGCAAGCTCCAATTCCTCTTCTGGTGTGAGAAGCGGGGTCTCATTGATCTCGCGCAGGTAGGCTTCAAGGGGAGAGTTCACCCCATTCTCCTCAATGTATCGTCGTTTCGTTTTCTTCATAGCTGCCGACATATTCAGAGCTATCACGACCACAGACTTTCTGACCCAATCAGACTATCGTCGGTCCTGACAGTCATCCTGCAACTTCAGAGAAAAGCAACAAGCTGCGCGGAATGGGCCTGTTTTCTTGGATGTGCGGGCAGCGTGACTCGTACAACTCACGACAGTTCGGTGGATAAGTTGACTTCTGCCGGAAGTGTGGGTCACACCGCAGATGAGACAATCGCAACGAACACACCGGAGGGATACGCCTGTCGTGCCCGTTCGGAGGGGCATGCCTGTCACGCCTGCGGAGGCGGGATGGATAATCCAACGTTGCGCGGCGGACGCGACGAGCGCGTCCCTCCGGTGTCGGAGGGGCACGCTTGTCGTGCCCGGCCAATCCGAATGGACAATCCAATATGATGCGGCGGACGCGACGAGCGCGTCCCTCCGAGGGGTGGACCTGACAAGCGGGTCCCTCCGAGGGCACATAAGGGCGAACCGCGGATTCGCTTCTACGTCATCGCGTTAAAGTCCCGAGCCCTGCCTGCAAACAGGACGCAAGGAGCTTTGTCAATTCTCGCACAAGCCGAGGCGGGTAACGTTCATCTTTTGAGGATGGCCAGTGCGAGGTCGTTTTGGGCGTCGAGCATGAAGGGGATTCCTGTCACTTCAGCCGTTTCGCGATTGGCTGACATCAGGTCCTCCCGTCGGATGGCAGAGAGGGTGAATCGCCGGGCCCCTGCCATCAATTGCTGGAGACCTGCAATAAGCTTATCAACGAGACAGCAAACGGCGATGGCTCCAAACGGGATATTTTTCATCTCTTGAGCACCGACTTTGTTCCTGACGGTTTCCCAGGCAGCGAAAATCGCTTCGGGTGTGGTACCAATCTCGGCGACGGCAGGCGGCAGCGTATCCCAGTTGCCGTTGACGAGGGAGCGTCGTTCAGGGCGTAGCACACCCTCGATGTTGCTTCCCAGGAAACCGGGGATCATCATGGCACGACCCATGCAAACAAGCTTTGTGAACGGTGCGCAGATTGCGAGGGCTTTGAAGATATGGTCTTCACGTCCCAGACCACCGCCGAGCGAAATATCGGGGGGTTGAATCCCGCGTTGCTTGAGGATTTGACAGTATTCGTAGGTCTTGGCATGAAGATGCAACGAGGGAACACCCCAGTACTCCATCATGTTCCAGGGGCTCATTCCGGTTCCACCACCGGCACCATCGATGGTGAGGAGATCGAGTTTCGCATCGGCGGCGCAGCGGAGAGCCAATGCCAGGGCCTCCATTCCATAGGCCCCTGTTTTCAGGGAAATTCGTTTGAATCCGAGGCCGCGGAAAAATGCGATGGAATTGAGGAAATCCTCATAGACTTGTTCGGCGGAGTGGAAATTGGTGCCACCCAACCGACTGTGCCGGGCAAATGAACGCAGCGCTCCCTCACGGTATGCCGCTTCTGTGATGGGGTCATAGGGATCGGGATCGACGAGATAGCCACGGTCCTTGAGGAAGCGTGCATACTCGATATCGGTCACCTGGATCTCGCCACCGATATCTTTGGCACCCTGTCCCCATTTCAGTTCCAGGATGACCTGGTCGCCGAATTTCTCGATGAGGTATTGTGCGACACCATTTCGGCTGTCTTCCACGTTCATCTGGACGATGATCGCTCCATAGCCGTCATAATAGCGAAGGAATGACTGAATGCGGCGATCGAGTTCGGGTGATTCGACGACGCGACCGTTTTTGAAGACAGATTTGGGGTCAACGCCCACAACGTTCTCGCCTACCACAATTGGAAAACCGCACAAGGCGGCTCCAATGGCGAGAGGATCCCAGTATTTGGCGGCTACAAACGTTGATCCCAAGGCACCCGTCATGATGGGGACGCGGCATTTCGTCTTGACTTCCTGACCAAATTCGGTCGCAACACAAACTTTGGGAAAGAGACACTCAACAGGAGAATCTCCCATCCCCGGGGGCAAACCGGTTGAACCATATGCATACCCCTGAATCCGCAGGGCGTGATAACCGACACCGACTGCGACGACATTGGCCGAGCCGGCGGTGACGTTCCCAAAGTTTCGCGGATAGAGCATTTTTCGGCCAAGCATCGAGCTGAGCCACGTTTCGCACTTGCCCTTGCAATCCGATTCACACAGGGTGCAGAGACCGGAATCCGCCGGATTTCCCCGATTGATCGTTCCCAGGACATCATTCTGCTTGCGATACTGCATAGACCTCTCTCCGTGAAAAGGATCTTCTTGACAAACACTTAGTTCGACAGACAACGACCGAAACGACCTGGCAGAGAACTGGCATGTGATTGCCAATTCTATTTGGCCCTAGTGTAACGCTGCCCCGTTCGCCTGTCTAGGGAATATCCCACACAGAAATGCCGTAAACAGAAATTTTGGGGATCTTTCGGAAATCGGTCCGGTATTGACTCTTCTGAAATATTTCGGTAAAATTGCCATAACTGAATGGATTTTGGAAACAAGATCGCCAGTTTTTTGGGTTCGTTGCCGTAAGTTGCCATGTTTCGGAAGGATGATGCAATCTTTTTCCGCTACATCCTTCCGCGGTTACCGCAAGATTCGGCAACGAGCGAAAAGACTCGAGAGGGTTGTTTGGTTGCCGCTCGCAACAGTTTGAGAGAATCAACAGAGGAGTGTTCGCTCATGATGCCGCTTGTCCCAGCTTTTCAATCGTTTTCTGAAACCAAGACTCATCGCACGGAGTCCTCGCGCCGGTTGGGTCCGCGGCGAGAGGACCGCAAAGCCCGACATCGACTGGAGATCCTCAACGTCCTGCGCAAGACGAGCCAGCCGTTAACCTCTTCAGAGATTGCAGAGCAACTTGCCTCCGCCGGGTACATTCTCAGCGAACGTAGTGTTCGCCTGTATCTCAATGAGCTTGACGCCGAGGGATTGACGATCTCGGCC